>Ga0153918_1000862_pt1 | contig 13131 bp, 9 predicted proteins | sample TSFL002MetaG_FD_104687 | JGI IMG/M metagenome (GOLD analysis project Ga0153918, IMG submission 104687) | Attine ant fungus gardens microbial communities from Florida, USA - TSFL002 MetaG | ecosystem: Host-associated > Fungi > Mycelium > Unclassified | place: USA: Florida, Paynes Creek Historic... | reverse complement strand
GGCTGTCGAGGGTGAGTCCGCCCGGGGCCAGGAGCTGCTCGCTGACGGTGGATAACATCTGGCTCATAGTCACTCCGAGGTGTGCGCAGGCCGCAAGGCGTCCTGCGAGAAAAAGCGCCGGTGCGTGGTGACCGGCATGCGCGCCCGAATGGACGCCTGTTCATCAATGTCACGCTCGGCGAGCAAAACCGCTTCGCCTTGCGCCTGTTCCGCGACGATCCGCCCCCAAGGGTCGACGATCGCGGCGTGGCCGTGGGTTTCCCGCGGGCCTGGGTGGGTACCGCCTTGAGCCGCCGCCAAAACATAGCACTGGGTTTCAATGGCCCGGGCGCGGATCAGCACTTCCCAATGCGCTGCGCCTGTGACCGCAGTAAAGGCAGCCGGTGCCGTGATCAACTCCGCGCCTGCGCTGCGCAAGGCGCTGTACAGCTCGGGGAAGCGCAGGTCGTAACACACGCTGAGCCCCAATCGGCCTAGCGGCGTATCGGCCACCACCACCTGCGCACCATGGGCATAGTCATCCGACTCGCGGTAGCGGCCACGGTTGTCAGCCACATCCACGTCGAACAGATGCAGCTTGTCATAGCGCGCCACCACTTCACCGTGTTCGTCGATCAGCAGCGAACAGGCATGGGCCTTGGCTTCAGGCTGGCCTTGTGGTGGCAGCGGCAAGGTACCGGCAACAATCCATAATCTGAGGTCGCGGGCGGTACGTTTCAACCACGGCAGGATCGGCCCTGCGCCCATGGCTTCGGCGCGACCGATGGCGGCGGCATCCTTGCGGCCCATTGCCGCGAAGTTTTCCGGCAGTACCGCCAACCGGGCGCCGCCCATGGCTGCCTGTTCGAGCAGGGCACCCGCACGCTGCAGGTTGGCCAGCACATCGTCCTGGCTGACCATCTGGATGACCGCTGCCTTCATGGGCACTCCCGCAATTATTTATCGAACGGTTTCACAAACGTGATTTTAGGCTCTTTCACCGGGCCTTCGACGCGATAGTGCACGCTGGCGAAACGCGACACCCGGTCGCCGATCAGCCGATCGACCAGGAACAGCGCGCCCCCGACCGCAGGCGCACCGACGATCAGCGCGGCCAGTGGCAGGTTGTTGGTCACCGGCAGGGTCACCTGCAGGTTGGCAGCGACCCGATCGCGCACCAGGTCGAGGGTACCATCCAGTTCAAAGTTGCTCGAAGGCCCGGTCACGGCGATTGGCTCGCGGGTCACGTAGACGCCGCTGCTGGCCACCAGCAGGCCCTTGACCCGGTCATAGGCCAGGCCCTTGTCGAACAGGTCGGAGAAGTCCAGGCGCAAGCGCCGGCCAATCGAGTTGAAGTTGAGCAGGCCGAACACACGCAGGGCCTGGGCGCCACCTTCCACCTCGACGAACTGACCGCTGCGCAAGGCCGCATCCATGCTGCCAGAGAAGCGCTTGAGGCCGACCCAGGCGGGCGACCCCGGCCAACGGCCATCCACATCCAGGCGGAAATCGCGACTGGTCACGGTCGGGGCGAACCCCCAGGCCTTGAGCACATCGGCGAGGTTCTTGCCATCGAGCCGGCCTTTGTACCAGCTGCTGGTAGCCCCCGTTTCGCCTTCCCAACCGCCGCTGCCATCGACATGCAGGCCTTTGAAGTCAAGGTCGATGTCCTGCGCAGCCACGCCCCGTGCAGTGGGGCGCAACTTCAGCGCGACATTGCCGAACAGGTCGTCGCCGCGGTACAGCTTGTCGATGCTCAGGTCCAGCGCCGGCACCTTGCGTGGGTCGAACGAGGCCAACGGGTCGGGGCCTTCTTCCGATTGGGTTTCGGCGGGGTCGGCGGGCGGCAGGCGCAGTGTCTGCAGGCGCACCACCATCGGCGCCGCCTTGGCATCTGGCAGGCGCGCGTTGCCGATGACTTCCTTGCTGTCCAGGCGCAGGTCCCAGGCAGGGCCGCCCCGGGTCAGGCGCACGACGGCCTGGTTCAGGTTCATGCCGAAGGCCTTCAGCTGGCCGATGCTCAGGTCGACGCTCTGCAAGTTCTGCCGGGCATTGCCACCGGGGTCGTCACCGGCAAAGCGAGCGGCCTGTTCCTGCCAGGGGCCCAGGTCCAGGCTTTCCAGCCGCCCCTTGACCCGCAGCCCCTGAGCCGCTGGCAGCTGCGCCTGCCCGGCGCCAAGCAACAGTTCGCCACGGCCCTGGCCCAGCTTGTCGGCCGGTGCGGCGTAGGCGAAACGGGCCAGGTCGGCGTAAGCCGCATCGAATCGTCGCTCAGGCCCTTGCAGGTTCATGCTGAAACGGCTGTCGCGGGTCTCCGCCGCCGCCTTGCCGAACGGAGCCGGCAGGTCGATGGTCAAGCCCTTGAGCGAAGAGCTGACGTTCAAGCTGTTATCACGACTGCCCAGATTGACTTGCAACTGGTACGGCAGGTCGCCTGAGGCGGGCAAGGTCTGCCTGAACTGCAACCAGTCGGTCAGCGACTTCAGCGAAGCCTGGCCACTGGCGTTGATGCGCGTCTGCATCTGCCCGGGCTGGCCCTCGGCGGTGATCTGCGCAGTCACCGGCTTGCCGAACACCTGCAAGCTGATGTTCTTGCCGCTCAGCCCCTTGTCGAAGTCAAAGCTGAAGTCCCCCTTGAGGCGCGTCAGGTCCAGGCTGGGCGGGGTCACCTTGAGACGTGCATCGGCAGTGGCGAAGTCCACCAGCACTTTTGGCCGCTCGCCATGGGCCAAGGGTACGTCGAGCTTCACATTGCCCTTGAGAGGGCCCTCGCCTTCCCAGCCGGCGAAGATCTCGCCAGTCCCGATCGGGGCTTCCTTGAGGATTTTCAAGCCGTCGCCAAGGCTGCCGTCGAAATTGCCGTCGAGGTACAGATGGCTGTGCTGGCCATTGTCGACATGGGGAATATTCACGCTGACGTCGCTGACCTTGGTGTCGAGCAGCAGGCCCTTGCTGGCCTTGATGCGCACGCCGCTGTCTTCGATCAGCACATCGCCGTCCACCTGCTGCACCTGCGGCCAGCCTGGCTGGAAGTCGAGTGCGGCGTCGTGAACCTTGAAGAACAGGCTGATGCTGCGAGCCTCCGGCGTGGCGCCGTGGTTCAACGAACCCTGGTACTGGAAGTAGCCCTCATCGACGTTGCCCTTGACGATGGCGCTGCGCAGCCATTCGTCCAGGGCCGGGCTCAGCACTTCGGGCAGGTACTTGGCGGTATAGCGGCCATCGCCTTCGGTCAGGCCGACCCGCAGGTCCATGTAGCTTTCGGTGCCTTCGTCGAACAGCAGGCGAATCAGGAAATCGCCAGCAATCTTGCCCTCCTCGCCCAGCACCTTGAGGTAGGGGGCGACGAGGGTGAAACCATGCTTGTCGAGCGCCCAGGTCAGGCGCGCATTGGCCTTCTGGTATTGCCAGGGTTTGGCGAAGATCGGGTACAGGTGCAGCATGAATGCGTCGGTATCCAGACGCAGCTCGCCATGCCCGAGGTCGCCGCTGATGCTGCCGCTGACATTGCCGGCCGCCGGTGCGCCATGATAGGCATCGAAACCGACCCGCTCCAGGTTGGCGGCGAACTGCAGCCGCTGGTCGCCCTCGGCGTTTGGCCGTGCTTCCAGCCGAACGTTGCGCAGCGCCCCGGTGACGTTCAGCCCATCGACCACGGCCATGAGCTTGTCCGGCAAGGGTGCCAAGGCATTGATCAGCGGGGTCAACGGGGTGAGGTCAAGGCGGTCGGCCTGCACCTGCCAGGTTTCGTCGGCCGGGCCGTCGCCCAGGCGCTGGTTCACTTGCAGGTGCGATTCCCAGCGGCTCTTGCCGATGCTCGCCGCGAGTGAATCCACCACCACATCGAAACCCTGATCGCGGCGCTGGAACCAGGCGGTCAACGCGAGGTTGTCCAGGGCCACCGCCTTGCGCTCGGCGTAGGCACCGCGCAGTTGCGGTGCATTGAGGCGCACCACTGCCTGCTGCAACTGGCCCTCGCTCCAGTCGACCCAGAACTCGCCACCGGCCTTCAGCGCTTCGGCCCGCCACTGGCCCAGCAAAGCAGGTGGCAACCACCGCGCCCAGTCGCTTTGCGGCAGGCTCAGGTAAGCCTCGACCGCGCCATCGCGCCAGGCCTTGGCATTTGCCCGGCTGCGCAGATCGAGCGCCAGCGGCTGGCCGTCGGGCAAGGTCGCCCGCAGGTCGAGGGCCTGGCGTGAAGCCCCGGCTTGCAGGCCGACGCTGACATAGGTGAGGGTCAACGGGTCACGCTGCCAGGGCTGCAGAGTGACCTGGCTGTCGAACACATCGATGCGGCCCAATTGACGCAGGCGCTGCAGGAGCTCGGCAGGGTCCAGCGGCGCGTCGTCCTTTTTTGGCAACCCTTCAAGGGCCCAGCCACCCTGCTCGTCCTCACGCAGAATCAGTTGCAGGCCACCGAGTTCGATGCGCGCCAGACGCACTTCACGGGAGGTCAGGCTGGCCCACAGGTCCGGTACCACCTTGACGTCATCCAGGCGCAGGGCCGATGCGCCCTCGCCCAGTTGCAGGTCACGCACGCGCAATACCGGTGCCAGGCCGCTCCAGCGCCCTTCCAGCGCCCCGACATGCACCGGTAGACCAAGCGCCTGTTCAGCCTTGCTCTCGACATCGCCACGGTACTCGGCCACCAGCGGCACCAGCTCGCGGCCGAGGCTGACATACAATGCCACCAGCACCGCGAGCAAGGCACAGATGCCCAGCCCCCAACGGGTCAAGGCGACAAGAACGCGGTTCAGACGTCCCATGGCCATGGCCCTCCAGGTCGTTTATCCATGATGGCCCGGCGTGCCGGTTTTGCCAGCCAGCGCCATCCGGGGCGGGTATCAGAAAGCCTCAGAGCAGCACCACATCGTATTGTTCCTGCGAATACATCGACTCGACCTGAAAGCGAATGGTTCGGCCAATGAAGGTCTCCAGTTCGGCAACGTTGCCGGACTCTTCGTCCAGCAGGCGATCGACCACCTTTTGATTGGCCAGCACACGATAACCCTCAGCCTGGTAGGCACGGGCTTCGCGGAGGATCTCGCGGAAGATCTCGTAACAGATGGTCTCGGCGGTCTTCAGCTTGCCGCGCCCCTGACAGGCGATGCATGGCTCGCAGAGGACCTGCTCGAGGCTCTCACGGGTGCGCTTGCGGGTCATCTGCACCAGGCCCAGTTCGGTGATGCCGATGATGTTGGTCTTGGCATGATCGCGCTCCAGCTGCTTTTCCAGGGTGCGCAGCACCTGGCGCTGGTGCTCTTCGTCTTCCATGTCGATGAAGTCGATGATGATGATCCCGCCGATGTTGCGCAGGCGCAGTTGCCGAGCGATGGCCGTGGCGGCTTCGAGGTTGGTCTTGAAGATGGTTTCTTCCAGGTTGCGGTGGCCGACGAACGCACCGGTATTGACATCGATGGTGGTCATCGCCTCGGCCGGGTCGACCACCAGGTAGCCGCCGGACTTGAGCGGCACCTTGCGCTCCAGGGCGCGCTGGATTTCGTCCTCGACCCCGTACAGGTCGAAGATCGGCCGCTCGCCTGGGTAATGCTCCAGGCGATCAGCGATCTCCGGCATCAGCTCGGCGACGAACTGCGTGGTTTTCTGGAAGGTTTCCCGCGAGTCGATACGAATCTTCTCGATCTTCGGGTTTACCAGGTCGCGCAGCGTGCGCAGGGCAAGGCCGAGGTCTTCATAAATGACCGTGGGCGCGCCGCAAGTCTGGATCTGGCTGCCGATCTGCTCCCACAGGCGGCGCAGGTAACGGATGTCCTGGAGGATTTCTTCAGCCCGTGCACCCTCGGCAGCGGTGCGCAGGATGAAGCCCCCGGCGTCCTTGATGTTCTCGCTGTGCATACAGTCGCTGACCACCTGCTTGAGGCGCTCGCGTTCGGCTTCGTCTTCGATCTTCAGGGAAATGCCGACATGGCTGCTGCGAGGCATGTACACCAGGTAACGCGAGGGGATCGACAGCTGCGTGGTCAGGCGTGCACCCTTGGTGCCGATCGGATCTTTGGTTACCTGCACCACCAGGGCCTGGCCCTCGTGCACCAGTGCGGTGATGTTCTCCACCGCCGAGCCTTCACGCTGGGATATTTCCGACGCATGGATGAACGCCGCGCGTTCCAGACCGATGTCGACGAATGCCGCCTGCATGCCCGGCAGCACCCGCACGACCTTGCCCTTGTAGATATTGCCGACGATGCCGCGGCGCTGGGTGCGCTCGACATGCACTTCCTGCAGCACCCCGTTTTCCACCACCGCCACGCGTGATTCCATCGGGGTGATGTTGATCAGGATCTCTTCACTCATGGCAGGCTCTCGTCAAAGGTCTTCGGTAATGATGGATCGCGCGTGCTGGGCTGGCTACCGCTGGTTTGTTACCTCTGGCAAAAGTGCCGGTATCTGCCAGCAGGCGATACCGAACCGGGCGAGCATTTCGGCCGTTTCGCTCAATGGCAGGCCAACCACCGCCGAGTAACTGCCGTCGAGCCCGGTGACGAATATTGCACCCAGGCCCTGGATGGCGTAGCCCCCCGCCTTGTCCGCAGGCTCGCCACTGGCCCAGTAGCGCTCGGCTTCCGCGCCATCGACAGGGCGAAAACGCACGACACTGCTGACACACCGGCTTTCGCAATGCTGGCCATCGTTCAAGGCCACGGCGGTCAGCACCTGATGCTCTCGGCCAGCCAGGGCGGCCAGCATCGTCAAGGCATGTTCACGGTTTTCAGGCTTGCCCAGAATACGACCATCGAGCACCACCGCCGTGTCGGCGCCAAGCACCACGGCAGGGCCTTGCAGTGTGGCCAGGCCAGCTTCGGCCTTGGCCCGGGCCAGGCGCTCGACATAGTCCTCGGCGCTTTCGCCTGGCAGCGGAGTTTCATCGACGGGGGCACTGATGACGGTGAACGGCACGCCGATCTGGCCGAGCAGTTCACGCCGGCGCGGTGAGCCGGAGGCGAGGTAGAGTGGTTTCATCTGGACATCTCCCTGTCAGTGGCAGCGCCGTCAGTTGATGCGCAAACGTCGGCGCAGGTCGCGCAGGGCGAAGCTGATCCATGGCCAGAGCAAGGCACTGATCACGGCTGGCCAGACCAGCGCCAGGGTCGGCAGGCGATTGCCGGTGAGCGCACTGAGCCACAGCTGGATCAGCTGGGCGATGCCGAAGATCACCAGGATCACCAGGCTCTGCTGCCACAGCGGGAACATGCGCAGGCGCTGTTGCAACGACAGCACAAGGAACGTGATGAGCGTGAGAATGAGCGCGTTCTGCCCCAGCAAGGTGCCGTACAGCACGTCCTCGGCCAGCCCCAGAATGAACGCGGTGGTCATGCCCACCTTGCCTGGCACGTTCAAGGTCCAGAACGACACCAGCATCGCCAGCCACATGGGCCGGAACACTTCAAGGAACTGTGGCATGGGTGAAACGCTGAGCAACAGGCCGATAGCGAACGTCAGCCAGATGACCCAACCGTGGTTACGGCGCGACTTGGCCATCATTGCCTCCGGGGATGGGCAGGGGCCGCAGGCGCGGCGGCAGGGCTGCCGGGCGCTGCAGCCGGGGCCGCAGGTGCCTGACCCGCAGCGGCCGGCACCGCTGGCTGTGCCGGCGCAGGGGCAACTGCCGGCTGCTCGGCATTGGCAGCAGGTTGGCCAGTGCCCTTGCGATCGGCCTCTTCCTGGGCGATGGCAGCTTCGGTGGCGCGCTGCTCCGGTGTCCGGCGGTCACTGAACACCAGCAACATGTAGCGGCTGCGGTTGAGCGCGGCGGTTGGAATGGCGCGGACGATGGCAAACGGCTGGCCGGAATCGTGGATCACTTCGTTGACCGTGGCCACCGGGTAGCCGGCCGGGAAACGCTGGCCCATGCCAGAGCTCACCAGCAGGTCACCTTCCTTGATGTCGGCGGTGTCGGCGACATGGCGCAACTCGAGGCGCTCCGGGTTGCCGGTGCCGCTGGCGATGGCGCGCAGGCCGTTGCGGTTGACCTGCACCGGAATGCTGTGGGTCGTGTCGGTCAACAGCAGCACCCGCGAGGTATACGGCATCAGCTCGACCACCTGGCCCATCAGGCCACGGGCATCGAGTACCGGCTGCCCCAGGAACACACCATCGCGCTCACCCTTGTTGATCAGAATGCGGTGGGTGAACGGATTGGGGTCGACGCCGATCAGCTCGGCCACTTCGACCTTTTCGTTGACCAGCGCCGAGGAGTTGAGCAACTCACGCAAGCGCACGTTCTGCTCCGTCAGGGCCGCCAGCTTCTGCAGGCGCCCTTGAAGCAGCAGGGCTTCGGTCTTGAGTTTTTCGTTTTCAGCGATCAGCTCGGTGCGGCTGCCGAACTGGCCGGCCACGCCTTGCCACATCCGCTGCGGCAGGTCGGTGATCCAGTACGATTCCATGAGCACCAGGCCCATCTGGCTGCGCACCGGCTTGAGCACGTCGAAACGCGCGTCGACAACCATCAGCGCGACCGACAGCACTACCAGTACCAGCAGGCGAACGCCCAGCGAAGGGCCCTTGGAGAAAAGCGGTTTAATGGGCCGTTCCTCGTGGACGACTCAGGAGGTCATTGGACATGGGACAACGCACCAGCCTGGTTGCGGGTTGACGGAAACGACGCCGCGATGGACGCCAGCCAGCGCATACAGGTAGCACTGCGCGTGCTACCTGTAAACCGGGCTTTCGAAAGCAGCGGGGGATCACTCGCTGGAGAGCAGGTCCATCGCGTGCTTGTCCATCATCTCCAGGGCGCGACCACCGCCACGGGCGACACAGGTCAGCGGGTCTTCGGCGACGATCACCGGCAGGCCGGTTTCCTGCGCCAGCAGTTTGTCGAGGTCACGCAGCAGCGCGCCACCACCGGTCAGCACCAGGCCGCGCTCGGCGATGTCGGAGGCCAGCTCCGGCGGCGATTGCTCCAGGGCGCTCTTGACCGCCTGGACGATGGTCGCCAGGGATTCCTGCAGGGCTTCGAGGACTTCGTTGGAGTTCAGGGTGAAGGCGCGTGGTACGCCCTCGGCCAGGTTACGGCCGCGCACGTCGACTTCGCGCACCTCGCCGCCCGGGTAGGCGGTGCCGATTTCCTGCTTGATACGCTCGGCGGTGGATTCGCCGATCAGGCTGCCGTAGTTGCGGCGCACATAGGTGACGATGGCTTCGTCGAAGCGGTCGCCGCCGACACGAACGGATTCGGCATAGACCACGCCGTTCAGCGAGATCAGTGCGATTTCGGTGGTACCGCCACCGATATCGACGACCATCGAGCCACGGGCTTCTTCGACCGGCAGGCCGGCACCGATGGCGGCGGCCATCGGCTCTTCGATCAGGAACACTTCACGGGCACCGGCACCCAGGGCCGACTCGCGAATGGCGCGGCGCTCTACCTGGGTCGATTTGCATGGCACGCAGATCAGCACGCGCGGGCTGGGCTGCAGGAAGCTGTTTTCGTGAACCTTGTTGATGAAGTACTGCAACATTTTTTCACAAACGCTGAAGTCGGCGATGACGCCGTCCTTCATCGGACGAATGGCAGCAATGTTGCCAGGCGTGCGGCCCAGCATGCGCTTGGCTTCGGTACCGACGGCGACGACGCTTTTCTGGTTGCCGTGGGTACGGATGGCAACAACCGAGGGCTCATTCAGGACGATACCGCGCTCACGCACGTAAATAAGGGTGTTGGCAGTCCCCAGGTCGATGGAAAGATCGCTGGAAAACATGCCACGCAGTTTCTTGAACATGGGAAAGTGACCCTGGGGAAAGCGTGGGTAAAAAAGTGCGGCAAACTCTAACAATGGCAGGGATTTTGGGCAAGGAGCCAATATGTTAAATTGGCTGTTTTTCCGAGCACGCCAGCAGATGATCGCGGCCGTTGGACCGCCAAAATGCTGACATGTTCCTCACCGCGGACCCTATTCGGTTCTTTGTTTCCCCTGGAGATCACCATGGCGCTTGAACGCAGCGACGTGGAAAAGATTGCCCATCTGGCCCGTCTGGGCCTGAATGAAGGCGAACTGCCACGCATTACTGACGCCCTGAACAGCATTCTCGGCCTGGTCGACCAGATGCAAGCGGTCGACACCAACGGCATCGAGCCCCTGGCCCACCCCCTGGAGGCCAGCCAGCGCCTGCGCCCCGACCAGGTCACCGAAAGCAACCAGCGCGACGCCTACCAGGCCATCGCACCCTCGACCGAAAGCGGTCTGTACCTGGTTCCGAAAGTCATCGAGTAAGGGATAGAGCCTGCCATGCATGAATTGACCCTGGCCGAGATCGCCCGCGGACTCGCCGACAAGTCGTTTTCCTCCGAAGAGCTGACCGGCGCCCTGCTGGCGCGCGTCAAGCAGATCGACCCACAGATCAACAGTTTCATCAGCGTCACCGAAGAGCTGGCCCTGGGCCAGGCGCGTGCTGCCGACGCCCGTCGCGCCGCTGGCGAGAACGGTGCACTGCTCGGCGCACCGATCGCCCACAAGGACCTGTTCTGCACCCTCGGCGTGCGCACCAGCTGCGGCTCGAAGATGCTCGACAACTTCAAGGCACCGTACGACGCCACCGTGGTCGCCAAGCTGGCCGAAGCCGGCATGGTCACCCTGGGCAAGACCAACATGGACGAGTTCGCCATGGGTTCGGCCAACGAATCCAGCCACTACGGCGCGGTGAAGAACCCGTGGAACCTCGAGCACGTACCGGGCGGTTCGTCGGGGGGTTCGGCCGCTGCCGTGGCCGCACGCCTGCTGCCGGCCACCACGGGTACCGACACGGGTGGCTCGATCCGCCAGCCGGCGGCACTGACCAACCTCACCGGCCTCAAGCCGACCTACGGTCGCGTGTCGCGCTGGGGCATGATCGCCTACGCCTCCAGCCTCGACCAGGGGGGCCCGCTGGCGCGTACCGCCGAAGACTGCGCCCTGCTGCTGCAAGGCATGGCCGGCTTTGATGCCAAGGACTCCACCAGCATCGACGAGCCGGTGCCGGACTACAGCGCTGCCCTCAACGGCTCGCTGCAGGGCCTGCGCATCGGCCTGCCGAAGGAGTATTTCGGTGCCGGCCTCGACCCGCGCATTGCCGAGTTGGTCCAGGCCAGCGTCAAGGAGCTGGAAAAGCTCGGTGCGGTGGTCAAGGAAATCAGCCTGCCGAACATGCAGCATGCCATTCCGGCGTACTACGTGATCGCACCGGCAGAAGCCTCCTCCAACCTGTCGCGCTTCGACGGTGTGCGCTTCGGCTACCGCTGCGAAGAGCCGAAAGACCTGACCGACCTGTACAAGCGTTCCCGTGGCGAAGGCTTCGGTACCGAAGTGCAGCGCCGCATCATGGTCGGCACCTACGCCCTGTCGGCCGGCTACTACGACGCCTACTACGTCAAGGCGCAGCAGATCCGCCGCCTGATCAAGAACGACTTCATGGCCGCCTTCACCGAGGTCGACCTGATCCTCGGCCCGACCACGCCCAACCCGGCCTGGAAGCTTGGCGCCAAGAGCAGCGACCCGGTCGCCGCCTACCTGGAAGACGTCTACACCATCACCGCCAACCTGGCGGGCCTGCCAGGCCTGTCGATGCCAGCCGGCTTCGTCGATGGCCTGCCGGTCGGCGTGCAGCTGCTGGCCCCGTACTTCCAGGAAGGCCGCTTGCTCAACGTCGCGCACCGTTACCAGCAAGTCACCGACTGGCACACCCGCGCCCCTAACGGCTTCTGAGGAATTCACACATGCAATGGGAAGTTGTGATCGGGCTGGAGATTCATACCCAGCTGGCCACCCAGTCGAAGATCTTCTCCGGCAGCGCCACCACCTTCGGCTCCGAGCCGAACACCCAGGCCAGCCTGGTTGACCTGGGGATGCCCGGCGTACTGCCGGTGCTGAACCAGGAAGCCGTGCGCATGGCCTGCATGTTCGGCCTGGCGATCGATGCCGAAATCGGCAAGCGCAACGTGTTCGCGCGCAAGAACTACTTCTACCCGGACCTGCCCAAGGGCTACCAGATCAGCCAGATGGACCTGCCGATCGTCGGCAAGGGCCACCTGGACATCGCCCTGGAAGACGGCACCATCAAGCGCATCGGCGTCACCCGTGCCCACCTTGAGGAAGATGCCGGCAAGAGCCTGCACGAAGACTTCAGCGGCTCAACCGGCATCGACCTGAACCGCGCCGGCACGCCTCTGCTGGAAATCGTCTCCGAGCCGGACATGCGCAGCGCCAAGGAAGCCGTGGCCTACGTCAAGGCCATCCACGCGCTGGTGCGCTACCTGGGTATCTGCGACGGCAACATGGCCGAAGGCTCGCTGCGCTGTGACTGCAACGTGTCGATCCGCCCCAAAGGCCAGGCCGAGTTCGGCACCCGCTGCGAGATCAAGAACGTCAACTCGTTCCGCTTCATCGAGCGTGCGATCAACAGCGAGATCCAGCGCCAGATCGACCTGATCGAGGACGGCGGCAAAGTGGTCCAGGAAACCCGCCTGTACGACCCGAACAAGGACGAGACCCGCTCCATGCGCAGCAAGGAGGAGGCCAACGACTACCGTTACTTCCCCGACCCGGACCTGCTGCCGGTGGTGATCGAGGACAGCTTCCTCGAAACCGTCCGCGCCGGCCTGCCGGAGCTGCCACCGCAAAAGGTCGAACGTTTCCAGAGCCAGTACGGCCTGTCGGCCTACGACGCCAACGTGCTGGCTTCCAGCCGCGAACAGGCGGATTACTTCGAAGAAGTGGCGAAGATCGGCGGCGACGCCAAGCTGGCCGCCAACTGGGTCATGGTCGAGCTGGGCAGCCTGCTGAACAAGCTGGGCATCGAAATCGACCAGGCGCCGGTCAGCGCCGCACACCTGGGTGGCATGCTGCTGCGCATTCGCGACAACACCATCAGCGGCAAGATTGCCAAGACCGTGTTCGAGGCCATGGCCGCCGGTGAAGGCGACGCCGACAGTATCATCGAGAGCAAAGGCCTCAAGCAGGTCACCGACACCGGTGCGATCGACAAGATGCTCGACGAGGTGCTCGCAGCCAACGCCGAACAGGTCGAACAATATCGTGCCGCCGACGAGGCCAAGCGCGGCAAGATGTTCGGCTTCTTCGTCGGTCAGGCGATGAAGGCATCCAAAGGCAAGGCCAACCCGGGGCAGGTGAACCAACTGCTCAAGGCCAAGCTCGAAGG
>Ga0153918_1000860_pt1 | contig 13154 bp, 3 predicted proteins | sample TSFL002MetaG_FD_104687 | JGI IMG/M metagenome (GOLD analysis project Ga0153918, IMG submission 104687) | Attine ant fungus gardens microbial communities from Florida, USA - TSFL002 MetaG | ecosystem: Host-associated > Fungi > Mycelium > Unclassified | place: USA: Florida, Paynes Creek Historic... | reverse complement strand
GGCTGATCAAAGTCTTCCGGTTTTACGGCGGTATGATCTGGCTCGGTTGAATCCAGCCACCAGGCATCTATACCAAGTGAGTAAATGCCTTTATTGAGGTAGCGCCAGTAAATGTCACGCGCTTGAGCATTGAAAGGATCATAAACCTTGGTACCCACTTTTGGTGGCCAGGAGTAAAAGTTGATGAGCTGATGATTTTTATTGAACTCGATATACTGAGGTGTCTGAGGGGCGAAACTCGGCCAGGCTACAATAAATAGCTTAGCGTGCAGGTCGTGAATTTCATTTACCCATTTTTGCGGAGTTGGATAAGTGGTATGATCAAACGACATGGCGTTCCAAACACTATCTGCACCCCAATACTGCCAGTCCTGCACAATACCATCAAGAGGCACATGCAGACTACGGTATTTTTTTATCACATCTAAAAGCTCATCCTGCGTTTTATAGCGCTCTCTAGACTGGCTAAATCCGAAAGTCCAAAGCGGCATCATCGGCGCTTGGCCGGTTAGCGTGCGCATTTGAGCTACCACGCCTTCACCGCTTCCGCCGTACATGAAATAGTAGTCACCCAAATCGGCGATATGTGCATTAAATGTAGTTTCTTCCTTGGTATCATTAAAGTCTGTGGGCGAATAATTGTCCCAAAACAGACCGTATCCTTTGGTAGATTGGAAATAAGGGATACACACTTTGGTATTGGCATTCTCCAGCAACACTTTGGTGCCTCGCTGGTTCATCTTACCGTTCTGTTGCTGTCCTAAACCATAGATAGCCTCAGTGGTATCCAATTGAAAAGATTGCGCGGCCTGATACCGGTTAAGGTTAACATCTTTTACAGGCGTCATTTTGAAACCGTCCGGCTTTTCCGTCAATAAAGGTTCGCCGTTAAGTTTATTAAATGATATAGCACCGGTAGTCAGGTTAAGCTTGGTTTGTAAACTGTTCGATTGCAGGACGATGCCATCTGTGCTCTGCGTAACTTTAACATTTACCTTTTGTGGCAACATAATTACGGAAAGGCTTTTCTTTTTGACTGTTGAATCAAGCGGGTATTTTATTACCCTAACGATCTGATCACTATAATACCGGATTTCGATGTTATAGGTTTGATATTTGGCCGTGATCCCTCCGGAAATTTGTTGAAACTTCTGAGCTGATGCCACAAAGCATGTGGCCAGAAAAAAACTCAACGATAGTAGTTTTTTAAACATGGTTTATAGGTTTATAACTGAATGTGCAATTATTGTCTCAGCAGCAAGACAAATAATTTGCGTCTCCTGAAAACTGGGCGCAATATAGGTGGATGATGTCTCCTGTCACTTACATCCTCGTTGAAAAGAATACGATAAGTGTTGAAAAATGAATCCGATTAAATAGAAAAACAGTTCTTAATCCGCAATTATTGTTTGCCTGCTACATGAGCAACATATTGTGATGGTTTCACACCATACTCATCATGGAAACACTTGCTAAAATAAGCCACATTGCTAAAACCAACCATGGCAGAAATATCTGTGATAGAATGCGCTTTTTGAAGAATAAGCTGTGCAGCATTTTTCAGGCGGACAGATCTTAGGAAATCTGAAGGTGATTGACCAACTGTAGCCACTAGTTTACGATAAAGGCCGGTGCGGTCCATATTCATATCACTGCTAAAATGCTCTACAGTATAATTGGTGTTGTCCAGATTTCGTTCTACACATTTTAAGGCGCTCTGAATCAACTTCTCGTCAACATCGGTTGTAGTTACAGATGCAGGCTGAATCACAATTGCCTTTTTAAATAAATCCTTGCGTTGCTCATGCTGCTCTATCAAATTACGGATACGCAGCAAAAGAATATCCATATTAAACGGCTTGGAGATATAAGCATCAGCGCCGGCATGGTAACCTTCTAAGCGAGCATCATCCGTTGAGCGGGCTGTTAAAAGGATAACGGGGATGTGGGATATACGTATGTTTTTCTTTAACTGACTGCATAGATCTATGCCATTCATCTCGGGCATCATCACATCGCTGATTACCAAATCAGGCAATTGCTCTAGTGTTTTTTCAAGCCCTTCACGTCCATTCATGGCGGTGATTATGGTGTAATCTACACTGAGTTGATTAGCCAGAAATTCCCGAAATTCCAGGTTATCTTCAACAATCAGAATTTTTAGCGTCTGCTGATTGCCGACAATGGATTGTGTTTCTGATTGCTGTGTTTCCGGCTGTAGGGTTGTAGGAATCAGGATTGTAAAAATAGAACCCTTACCTGGCTCACTTTCAACCTGCACATCTCCATTATGCATACGTGCATATTCACGCACCAGGTGTAACCCGATACCACTGCCGGTATTTTCTGCTGACTGATTATCAGCCTGATAAAAACGATCAAATATGGCTGAAAGATCTTTTTTGGCAATACCACATCCCGTATCTGTTATCTGTATGCGCAATGCCTCGCTGCCGGAGCCATTAAATTGTCCTTTTTCTACCTTCAATTCAATCGTTTCGCCAGCCGGTGTAAATTTAAATGCATTAGATAACAGGTTATTGATCATGATGCTCATTTTATCTTTGTCGATAAAGAGCCAGGTATGATTCAGTTTACAATCAACCTTGAAATTAATCTGTTTGGCACGGGCCAGTTCTTCAAACGGGCCACCTAATTGCCCAACGTATTCATCAATCTCACAATAACTCAGATGCAGCGTTTCGCCAGAAATTTCTAAACGTCGAAAATCAAGCAGCTGGTTAACCAAGCTCAATAAATTCAACGCATTATGATAAATTCCCGTAAGCTGTGCTTTTAACTTAATGTCTTCAATCCTCTTCAGCAACACATCCAGCGGCGTAAGTATCAACGTGAGCGGTGTGCGCAATTCGTGACTCATATTGGTTATGAAACGGAATTTCAATTGATCCAGCTCTTCTTGCTGTTGTTTAACCTGCCTAGCTTTCAGTCTCGTTATGTTTCGCTTAACCACCAGGTAGGTTATTACACCAACAACCAAAACATACAAGATGATGGCCCACGGAGTTTTCCACCAAGGAGCTTTGATTGTAATCGTTATCTGTGCGATCTGACCACTCCAATCTTTAGTATTGTCTGCCGCACGAACCTTAAGGGTATATGTCCCCGGCGAAAGATTGGTATAAGTAGCATTACCCAAACCGTCTGGCGCATTCTCGTTTTGCCACTCTTTATCAACGCCTTCCAAATAATACTGGTAGTAGGTTTGCGACGGATTAATATAATTGAGGGCTGAAAAACCCAGCGTTAAAAAGTTCTGATCGTGATCGAGTATCAATTCATTAGTAGAAGTAATGGATTGGTGGAGCACCTGGTTGCCATCATAACTTGCACCCTGTTCAATGTCTTTTCCATACAATTGTAGTTTTACAAAAAGAGGTTTCAGCTTTCTTTCATTAACCGATTTCCGTTGCAGATCCAGTTCATTAAAACCATCTATGCCACCTAAGTACAAATGGTTGCTTTGCGAAACATAAGCAGAACGCGGTATAAACTCGTTATCAATAACGCCATCATAAGTATTAAAATTAGAGAACGTAAATTGATAATGGCCGCTATTCTTATTGACGCTTACCTCAGAAACTCCGCTGGAAGTGGAGACCCAAACGTTGTGGCGACGATCTTCTATTATTGCCTGAATCGAATTATTGACTAAGCCATTACTATCATAGAGTCGTTGTAATTTGCCGGTTTCATCATCCCAGATGTTCAATCCATCTTGTGTACCTATCCATAACAAACCTCGACTATCTGAATAGAAGCAATTATAATGATGATTGTTATAATCCAGCATTCCCACTCTTTTAGCGGGTATTTGATTACTCAAGATTGATTGGCTAAGCTGAGTATCATACATAAACATACCTGAATTGGAAATACCCAGCAAGTATTGCTTCCAATGTATAATTTGCCTTACCGTATTAACCGCCTTACCGTCGATGGTTTTTGTTGATATAAGCTCCGCCGTTCCGATTGAGGGATGGAATTTGACTAGCCCGGCAGTTTCAGTGCCTAGATAAAACTCGTCGTTTTCTAACTCTATTATAGAGTGGATATTGCCAACATTGTAAAAATTTGCTTTGCCACCTTCTAACTTATATAACCCATTGGATGTCGCAACCCATACTCGCTTTTTGCTATCACATAAAATTGCATTACAGCTTGCCTTACCCAGCGGCCCAGAATACGGTATTAACTTTTCTTGCTCAGCAATGTAGCTGAATAAGCCAATCCATGTGCCAACCAACATACGGCCATCTTCATTTTGTCCAAAACAGGAAACTGAAAGATCTCCCGTTTTTGAGATAGCAAAACGCGACTTGCCTACATTTCTGAATTTAAAACGGTCTGGATGGTAATAAAGCAGTCCCCGATTGAGTGTTCCGATCCAAAACCCTTCCAGTGGATCGTTATATAATGTACTCACTTCAGTATCAATCGTTCGCCCATCTACTAAGTGAAGGGTAGAAATAAACTGTCGTGTACTTAGATTAGCTGAAAAAGACCAGAGCCCTAGACTGCAACTTACAAATACATCTCCGTTTTTATTTACCGATAAGCAATTTAAGCCATAATTGGGTTTTAAAACAGTCTGCCACGTCCGGCTCTTGGTATCGAAGGCTTGCATAATCCCTGTCTTTCCGTTCCTTAGCATATATAGCGTGTGGTTTCCGGGAACGACAAATACGGTATGATCAAAGGCATCTGCTGTTTCTTTTTCCAGCGAGTTACCACTAAAGGCTAGTTTTCCGTTTGATAGATTATAACATTTAAATATGCCCGAACGATAAAATAAAAATAGCTGCTGATTTAAAACGGCAAGGTCATATACTGGATCTGCATGATTAGCGCTTAAATAAACATCGTTTAAAAACGATTTAGTTTGATGCGTAGAAGCATTCCGGTAAAGTAATTTTCCTTTGGCGGTAACCATCCAGAAGCTTTTCGTATCATCCATAAAGAAATCAGCCAGTGGCTCATTTACACCCAAACTAGCTAACACACTATCGGCCTTGGGTTCAAAGCGCTCTTTCAGCATGTCCACCAATATTAGTTTATGAACATTCTTTATCCAAAGCCTTCCTTCGCCATCAACATAGCTGCGGTGGAAACCTGCATAAGCCGGCAAATTGTAAAAGCGCTGGGCATTAAGATGAATATATCGAAAAGTCGAACCATTATAAATGTTGACCGTACCTTGGGTGATGATCACCATCCGACCGTCCCCTAGTTGTGTAATATTACGCACCTCGTTATCAGAAAGGCCTTCATTACTGCCTATCGGGGTAAATGCATTAAATTCTTGTGCGCTGCATAGGCTACAGATAAATAAGGTTACACAAATCAGCAGGCTTCTCACGTTTCCATCTTTTTCGCAGACAAGCGTTTGGACACCGTTATGGTGCGATTCAACAAACAGTTGCCTGGGTTAGTAATCGAGGTTTGACTAATTCAATAATAACTATTTATTGCTGTATTTTGAAGCGATCGTGCCCATAAGCATAATTGACACGAAAAGTAAGTTCCTTACAAACAGCAACATAGCCATTTTGACAATGAACCTTTCAACGACATTATAAAAAAAATTCAACGACTGTAATACCGACAAGTGTCTTCTGTTTGTTTTATATACAGTTATAAAGACGGTAGATGGGTCCGTGTTCATCATTTAGCAAAGCACTTTTCCTGTGCTAGATGCCTTTAGCTTATCAATAACCGTCGAACAACTATTATAAAATCAATCTGACGCCGCGCGAAATAGTATGGGGTTATCCACTTGTAACTATATACTGGTACTCAAATATAAGACCGACTGGTGCTCAACAAATTGGCACCAGTTGCCTTGATATTGTTTGTTCAAAATTGACTTGCTTATTTGTAGCAAAGTACCTATAAACGACGAAAGGCGCATTCTCATGCGCCCTTCGTCTCAAACTTCCGTTTTTCAGTGATCCCGCTGGGATAATTTTTATATCATCGGCGGGTACAAAAACATTTGTTTAAGCGCAAAAAACGCACTTTTTAATCTATTTTGATAAACTTGGGCACCAGTGCGGGCACCAGTTATTTCGAGACGTTTAAAGAACTTTTACGTAGTGACAAAGATAGTAAAACTTGTTCGAAACATATACCATTTTAATGATAATAACAGATTATGAGTTCCATGTAAATGATTTTTAAGAGTTTTAATAATATGGGGTGCAGCGAAAGGAATACTCAATGTTTGGGAGATGGGGCATTGCTATTCGAAATCCTTAAAAAGGTCATTGGTTACCCTCTCAATCGTTAATTTATGTTCGGGTAAAGCGATATAATTGATTAGTGTTTGCATGTATTCCCGATTCGCACCACACACATATCTTTCAGCTTGTAATATTTGGCATAAATCAATTTTTAGTTTGTGTTCTGGAGATAATTGAACAGGCTTTTTACCTGTTATATGATAAACAACATGATGCTTTGATATCGGCATAACCAGTTCATGCAGAACAATAAAACCAGTAAACTCTTGTCGAAGGATAACAGGATTATCGCCAATCAAACCAACACCATTCAATTTCGTAGGAGCAGCTAAAATCCAATTATCAACAGTTACATTTTCTGCATATGCCAACAGTTCTAATAGCGCCTTAGAAATTCTGTAGCTTTCGATAAAAGCCGGCTCACTCGTGATCGCTTCGTAAACATCAGCTGATACAGGATTATTCGGAGTACTTTTATTAATAATTCTAAAACCTAACTTTTGAGGCGGATTAGAGCTAACATAATTCCTAATAAATTGGTCATTGAGCGGTACCCGATAATAGCTAATCGCGATAAATTTTATAAGTTGAACAACTTCTTCCAAACTAAGAGATATCGGTCCTGACCTTTTGATAAGCGCTGCATGCAATGGTGCTACATCATCATCTATCTTACTATAAATCTCTTCTAAAAAATCGGATGTAACATCGCCGATTTGAAAAGTGTTTTGATCTTGGCGCCAGAATATTTGCTTAGGTGAAGCTGGGGCCTTCCAAAACATTGCGGTCGTTTTATCATATACCCATAATCTTCCATCATCCATTGCAAAACCCTTAAGTAAGAAGCGTGGAAGATAATGATGTCGTTTAGAAAGTTGTTTTTGTGTCACTACATTAAATTGTATTTCTTATTGCTTATTAGATACCCGACTAAACAAGGTTATATGCATCTCATATTAGAATAGACGACTTATATATGAACTTCATAAAGTACAGTAAAAGCACTATCCTTTATTTTTAACATTCTTTCCAAATTTCCTTGGATAATATGACATTCCAAATAAGAAATATTGTTGCAACACATTCTGTGTGCGCAGCGTTATTATCCCCACTTTATTTTGATTAATTACCGCTGTGTTTTGATGTAATAAGTCCAATGCTGAAAACTTAATTTCTAAATTATTCCCTTTCCAAAGACGGTAAGTTGCACTTGCATTCCATATGTTATAGCTTATATCTTTTGAACCAGTTGCGGCATTTTGTGCAAGTGAGATATTACTATTTACTCTAAATCTTTTAGTTGGATCACAGCTAACACTAAAGGAGGTGGAAATGTTGCTGTTTTTGAAGACATATTTTCCTGATTCTGATTGGCTAGTTGATGATTCCAGAGCCTGATTGTTTTTGTATCTGTCTGAAGCTCCATACGTTCATAAATTGATCTAAGGTCCATATTCTAAAGATAAATTTCAGCAAAATCCCAATAGGATTGATAGACCAAAAAGATCATGCGCAAAGAAACCTATCCGAAGCCGACTGGCATCGATGCCGCAAATTTGTAACTGACGGTCAATCTGCCGGTCCGTCATCCCCATCATCCTTGGTGTATCCCCCGAATCGCCTTTCGCGCGACAGGTCATTTTTCAATTCTTCCAATGCACTGCTGACCTTTTCCACCAATTTTTCCAACTGGGACATTATGACGGCCTGTAACTCTTCAGGATTCTTTCTGACTTCCTGAAGTTGGAAAGAATCCTCAGTTTCACTGACAATGGTATCCAGTCCGCTAACAATGTCTCGTTCTTCGGCGGACAATAATCCGCCGTGATCAGCGACCCACTTTTTAACGTTCACCAGATCGGTATTCACGGATTGTAAAAGCACAAGCAGGCTGATGATATTTCGGTTTGCATCGTTCACATCCTTCCCAAATTTTTTCCAGGGGTTATCCGCGCCCTCGTAATATCTTGACCAGTCACCATCAAACTTATAGGCGATCTTATCCAGTAAAACCATGGCATCCGTCAGCCCTGCAAGCGGACGGATACCCTCCGGAGTGGCGTCACGGTTGGCCCATAATTTCAGGATAGTTTCAAAGCATTCTTTTTCCAGCGCAGTCTTCGTCTCCCCGGTCGCCTTTTCGGCTTTGCTCATTAATTCGGCTATGTAATGCGCCATCCAACGGTTCAAAGTGTCGCTGGAATCTGCCATTTTCAGTTCGGCAACGAGTTTATTGCCCAAGTTTAAAATTTCCGTCGACTGTAGCGATTGTTCCATCTGCCTGAATTAGATATAAAGTTTTCAATTCGGGTCTTTCCCGCTCTTTTTCATCATATTGGTCATATCCGCTGGAGCGAGCAATATCGCATTCGATAATTAAATCATAACCGCTGGCAGTCAGAAAGGCCAACAATGCGCCGGCGTCAAAACGGTATTGCTGCCCCTGCGTTTCCAGGCGGGAATGATCGTGATGCTCGCCGGTATTGTTCCAATTGGTATAAACCGCCTTGGGCTCACCCTTGATCAGGGTATTCCGGTAATCCTCGGACAGTATCGCACCCGTATATTTAGAGAGTATTTCACCAGGCGCCACATAAGTGTGCGCCAGGTTATTCACCCAGGGATCAAAATGATCAAAAACAGTATCACGTCCCGTTACCCAGGCTAGCCAGCCCCGGAGTTCAAAGCCCGGCACATCGATTTCCACATGGTCATCACCTGCTTCGGGTAATTTATACCGATATTTAGGAGCAGCGGACAAAGCGTTTAACAAGGATATTCCTTTTCCCCGCCTCACGAGTGCTGATTCGATATGAACCGTTTCCTGACCCTTACCGTAGTGCAACTTGAAAATACCCTGTACTACAGGTGCTTGGGTATTAAACTTTAAAAATTGCAAGGGACGGTCAGCCGGTATTGCTTTACTCCATCCTTCGAGTTGATCCGCATCATGGAATAAATGCTCCATCGGTACGGCATCGCGTAGGTCTGCCAACCACAACCGGTCGTAGGTAGTAACCCAGCTAGATAACCAATCCAACCAGCACTCACCGCCATCCTCTTTAGCGAGAGGTACAGCCTTCAGCAATTTGCCGGCCACCACGAACATTGCGTGGAATTCGAAATATTTGTGAAGTGTTTCTAAAGAAGGCAGATCGCCATGGTCATTTCGCGTAGCATAATAATCAATATCTTCTCCACGCACATGATCATCATCGTTTATATTTCCCGTATATCCCCAGTCAATGGTGATGACATCATCGGCCATAGACGGTACCGTCAGGTAAGCAACATTAAACACCGCATCCAGCGGCTGATACCAATAAGGAACAGTGTCAGTATTGTCAAACCTGAACTGCAACTCATCTTTTGATTTTATTAACAATTCGGTTTCCTGCCATTCCGCCCCATTTTCAAAAGGAGAGTCCAGTGCGGTTTGTATCAACTGTTGTCCGGCTGTGTTAAACCTTTCGGGGAGCGCGGTCACTAAGGCCGCACAAAACTCTCGTGTATAGAACCGGATCAGCATGTGGGGCAGCAATTCATTTTGAAGTTCGGCGATACCGAAAGCAGCCCATTGTTCAACAGATTGCGCATCTTCCCAAGCCAGTTTGGCAAGTATCATCCAAAGCCATAGTTTGGCCGACATCCAGAAATAAGTGTAAGCCCGATGCTGATGAGGAAAGCAGGCCTTGTTATTCTGAGCAGCAAGCAGACTATCTACGACATCGCTATGCCCCCACCTAACTAAAGACCTGATCGCGTGGGCGGTACGCCAGCGATGAGCAACTTCGGGGTGCCCAAGCAAATAGCGAAATAAACCGGTTACTATATTTTGGCTTTCGTTAATAACCAGACCTATATCCCATGTTGTCCCCAACGTAGCAGGGGGAATTTTCTCATTCCAGCGATTAAGGGTCCAGTTGATCAACCCGATCACTTCCGTTTCGCTAAGTCCGTATTTGGTAAACCTGGCCAGCTGATAAATCTGGCCGGCATTTAAAGTATCGATATGAGCCGGTAGCATCCGTTTTACAGCCTCGGCCAATTTTGCGTCATCCACACCGAAGATTTGCGCCACATCATTAAGGTTGGGATGATTTGACAAATCTTCATACGCCAGATAGGCCGGAAAAATCTTACTGAAGAACGTCTCGAAATTTTTCGCTTTCCAATCGTCGAGCGCAGGATGATCCTTCCATAGTACCAGTGTATCCTTCAGCAACCGCTCCCTTTCGTAATAATACAAATCATTGTCGTCCAGCGTAAGGAGCAGATCAAGAAAAACCAGGTATTGAGAAACACTACAACCGGCGCGTATAGCCTCCAATTTTTCGTCGCTATTGCGAAATTCTCCCGGTCCGGCTTTGATAAAAGCCTTAACCGCAGCCGAATCGCTGATATCAAGATTCCCGGGAATTATGATTTCCACCTGTTGCTCGATCCTCCGCATAACATCCCCACTTGCTGAACCCATTTCATGAAAAACCAGGAATTCATCAATTTCTGCAAGCACCTTGCTTCCGGTGGATAACCGGCCTTTCAGTTCAGCCATCATTTCCGACTGGTGGTAAGGTGGACATTCGTAACGGATCAAACGGATTACCTCCGCGGCAATTGCTTCCGTAGCTACAGCAGTCTTTGCGTGGAGCCTTTCGAATAAACAGTCAAGGAAACGGGAGTAATTATCCCCATAATCGGTATTCAAGTACAATAATGCGGCTGCCATTTCAGGTTCGATCATTTTCCTGCCAAAAGACTGCTCAGTCACTGATAAAATATAATGGTTTAAGCGGATAAAGCGCAGGTGGTCCCAGCGACAAAGCAATGCAAATGTGCCCGCAGGGTCTAGCTGCGCCGAACCTTTAATGCCCGACTCCCATGGAAAATGATCCCAGTTTTTAAGGCGGCTATGGGCATACTCCACAAAGCGGCTGAATAAATACGCTGTTTCAGGGTAAGTGCTGGTCGAAGTACCGGATAGTTCCGAGATGAAACGGATCTGGTCAAAGCCTTCGGTATCCATCTCTGACACTGTCTCCACCATTTTTTTGAAATACGCTTGGCCTACAGAATGATCAAGTTTGCCGCCGATCCTAACACAACTTAAGAAGTCGCTTATTTTGCCGCTGGCATCAGTCTGCGCGTTAAAGATCAGTTCATCGGCTTCCTTCAATAATGCCAGTGTAAGAGCGTGGGCAGATTTTCCGTGCGAAATCTGTTGGGCGATAGTCAAACGCAAAGAGATCGCATTATCTTTGATGCCAAAACAACCCTTCAGTAAGCGGATATACTGTCCTTGTTCCTTTAGATAAACCGTAACATCACTGAAAACACCCGCATAATAGGTTTTGAAATAAGTTAATTCCCGGTAATAGGAATGGATATGGTAGTCCCGGTAAAAGGAATCGCTGAGTACTTTAAATTCCCCTAGAAAACCGATTTCGTCGATCCTGCCCGTAAGAAATTTTGAGCGCAAACCGTAAAAGGGCAGTACCGCGCCAAAAAAGTCATCCAGCCGTGCTTTCTCTTGCCGTTCATACTCGGTCCTGCGAAAGTTTTTGTCTTCTATTTTTTTGAACCGTTCGGGATATAATTCCTCGATGGTCAACCTTGTACCGTTAATGGCCGCAGCCAGTGCCTTGGATCTGAAAAGTAAGTCTAGCAGGATAAACTCCTTATCCTTACCAAAACTTGAAGCATAGAACCGCGGAAAACTTTGCGGCGGACTTAGTTGGGCGTAAGTCAGTAGTTTGAGCAGTCGGTCAGGCTGTTCGCCGTTTACAGCCAGGTATTCCGCCGACTGGATCAGCTTTTGCCGGGTTGGAAAGCGGGCCAGATGGCGACCTTTAAATAACCCGTCAAACTCATCGACCAGGTTTGAAGTATCAAATGATACTTTTTCACCGGCGTTAAAAAAAGCCGGCAACATATTCAATTTACTGGCTATTCTCCAATTAAACCCGTCGATTGCATCGTTGACCGTTTTCACCGCATTGTAATCCAGGCCATGCTGAAGCAGCAAACTGGTAACGATATCCATCCGGTAATAAGTATGTTTCGAAAGCCATTCCATGGCAGCTTCTACATTCTCCAACCGGCAAATTGCTTCGGTTGCGAACACGAAATCAAGCGGCGCCATGCGATAATGCCCCATTTCGCTGTCAGACAACCTGTCCCGCCAGTCAAGCCAGGAATGCGCGGTTTTTAAATGCGCTTTCGCCTCCGCCACCGTAGCCGGGTTTCTTGAATAGATCGCGGCGCAACGGTAATGAACCGGGCCATACCAGTTCAACTTGTCCGACTTGAAATACAGGTTTTCGACCGTTTGCCGGTCACCGTACATTGCGGTCAGTTCGGCGTTGGAAAGCAAGGTCTCTGTTAAAGTATCGTTGGTTTTGGCAGCCTCTGCCGCCATGATCTGTAGTTTCAGAAAATCAACCGTTTGCTGTTCCTTCAGCGAGAGCTTCATCGCCTGCCGGGTACGGTCAACCATGATCTCTTTCAGGGTAACCGGGTCTTGAGGTACCAACAGGTACTTTTTGCTAAATACGATATCCTTTAATTCCTGATAACGCCCGGTCAATAGTAAAAAGTTGCCGATGTGTTTACTGGCGTACTCATCGCTATCGGCCTGCGCGAGCAATAAAATCGCAACTGCTTCCTGTTCTACTGTACCTGAAGGATAAAAGCGGCGTAAATACGCTTCAAAATCTTCATCGGTGAAAACCAGCGTGGCATCACGAAGGACGATCCCCTGCGCGGTATCGGTCATGACATCCGTAACAACTGCCTCATTGGTGCCGGCCAATCGGCTTAACAAGCCCAATGGCACCGGTCGTGGTAAAAGGATGAGGTACTGCAAGATCTTTTCCACCTGCTGCCTGTTGC
>Ga0153918_1000859_pt1 | contig 13158 bp, 13 predicted proteins | sample TSFL002MetaG_FD_104687 | JGI IMG/M metagenome (GOLD analysis project Ga0153918, IMG submission 104687) | Attine ant fungus gardens microbial communities from Florida, USA - TSFL002 MetaG | ecosystem: Host-associated > Fungi > Mycelium > Unclassified | place: USA: Florida, Paynes Creek Historic... | reverse complement strand
CACGCAGCGTAACGGGGTTGATACCGCATCGTTCGGCCACTTCGCCGATACTGTAATAGGCCATTAACTCCCTCACGCTCAGAACTTCCATACCTAACTACACCAACCTTATCAGATTGTACACACCATTTGTATAACTAAGACCGCATTTTGAACGCGTGAATGGGCTTCTTTTCCGTCCACCTGTTAATACATTGTTGTATAAAATTTGCCGCCCGTACAGTGAAGTCTACCAAATTGTGTACAACTTCATCAGAAGTCGAACTTTTTCTCCGGCCACGCAATCGCGGGAATACCGCCATGTCGCGGGCTGGCGAAAAGATGCCCCTGGAACTGGGAAATCCCCGCGGACTCCAGCCACATCCACTCTTCAGCCTTCTCTACCCCCACCGCGCAGAACTGAATCTCAAGCGAGGAGCAGCATTTGATAATCGCCTGAATAATGGCCTGCCGGGGGCCACTTTTATGCACGTTCGCGACCAGATCGCGATTAATCTTAATTCTGTCCGGCTGGAACTGAGCCAGCAGCTGCAGCCCGGCAAAACCGGCGCCAAAGTGATCGATCGTCACGCTGATGCCCGCGCTTTTTAACTGCCTCACTGAATCCGTGAATTCATCAAAACGGGAAATGGCTTCGCTCTCAGTGAACTCCACGACGATTTGCTCGGGTACAAACCCATTTGCTTCAATCGCGGTGAGCAGGAAATCCACGGCGTTGGGAATGTTGACGAGCGTCATGGGCAGCAGGTTAAGAGACAACGTCTGATCCTGTAGCCCCAGCGCGCTGGCCATGGAGAGTGCCACCTGCTTGCTGTGTAAATCAGAGGCATACACCTCTTCACGCGGCAGATTGGCAAAGTAATCTCCCGGCGCACCGCCGTCAGACGTGCGGAGAAGCGCCTCCCAGGAGACGACCTGCTGCATAAACGGATCGACTATCGGCTGGAACGCAAAGCTGCAATCCGCCCCTTTCGCGACCACCTCGGGCTGTGCAGACAAACGCGTTTCCTCGCGAACGAATTCCCAGGAATCCGCAGGCGGCAGTTCAAAATAGTTCGCTTTTTCCGTGGCCTCGACAAAGGTGCGGAAAAACTGCAGCGGACGGTCGTTATACGTCAGCTGATAGCGTGTCGTCCCCTTGTTGAGCACCTGTTGCAGCACTTCGTCCCTGTCGAAGTGGCGCAAATCAAAAAGCTCCATGCCCGCGTTGCCAAAGCGTCGGACAGGCCCGTGATCGCGCATCAGCTCCACCACGTTATGGTGGCGCGGGTCGCTGCAAATCTGCTCATAGATGGCAGAAACGTGTTCCACTGGCCCTTCAAGCAGCTGGAAAAAATGTGTGCCGTTGAAAAGCAGGATCCCCGTGACGTTGGATTGCCGATTTTTACTATTTGCTGCAGCGACCATTGTTTCCAGCGCCTTCACTGGAACGTCCTCGCAGATATGACTGCGGTAAATGATGGTTGTGAGCATGCGATTCCTGGGGTTAGGGTTTTGACCACAAAAGAGGTGGATAAGGATCTTTTATAGCACATTAATTGCCTGACAAATAATTTACATCTCAACCGTTTATGGCAGTTAATGATACTTTTTTCCGTGCTGTACAACTTACCAGCGCCAGACCTTTTTGTACAATATATCCTGTAACATTACCGTCTCACCAAACAACCATAACAACATGAAATTAAAGTAATTTATAAAATATATCGAAAAAACATTAAAAATCTGTACATTTTAAGTGTACAGATTTGGAAATTATGTATACCTTAATTGTAACGTTAGTGATTACAAAATTTTACAGGAGCGAAACATGCAGCAGAAAGGTTACGCCACAGATTCCGCAGCAGCGATCGCACAGTACTTCGAAAAGGCCGCGCTTCCTACTCAACAGGAGACGCTGGGCCAGGTGGTTGTCGAAATCCTCAGCGACGGGCGAAACCTTAATCGCAAATCGCTCTGTACCAAACTGCTCAGCCGCCTCGAAAAGGCCGAGGGGCCGGAAGAGGAAGAGCATTACCACATGCTGCTTGGTCTGCTCTTCGAACGATAACGTGATGAATAGCAGTGACGCAGATCGACTGATCGACCAGCTTATCGGTGAAGCCGTTCTCTCTCTTCTGAAAGAGCGGGGGCCAGTGACAACCGAAGGATTGCTGCAGCGTCTGCGGAGCATGAAAGAACATGAAAAGGATCCCCGGCGGCGGGAGACACTTGCGGTGGTGATTGCCGACATCGGCTCAAACAGCATCGCCTTTACACGTCGCAGAACCGCGCAAGGACGAACAAACAGAGAGGGACCTCTCAACGATAACAGAGACAATGTAGTGCCGTTATTTGGAAGTGGAAAACCGTCCGACCCCAAAAAAATACATTGACTGCAATTTAACAGCTACGGTGAGAACAAATGAGACAAAATATTCAGCTTCAACCCGAATACCATTCTGCTTTTTTAGACAGTGCGCTGTCGGAGTATTTCCGTCACGCAGGCGATCGTTTTGCTGAAGAGTCCGCTGTTTTTTCTACTGCAGTACGCTGTGTTCTGGCCTCTGAAGGTCATCTGTCTAATAAAGCGATCATCCTCTGGCTCATTCAGACGCTGGAAGCCACCCACGATGTGGTTCAGGCGGATGTGATTCGTAAGACTCTGGAAATCGTGGTGGGTTACACGATGGACGATCTGTAAGCTCCTGCGCTCAACGCCTCCTAGCGTGTCATCGTCAAAACTGACGAACAGTCTGACGATGACACGCGCCTTTCCCGCCTAACACCCTGTAAAACTGGCAAAGCCAACCTGGCACGGTTCCTGCTTACCTCTGCTTACGGGACTGGGTTTTCCAGTCAACTTTGCTTCATTTCTTAACAGGTCTGTTATTGATGAAAAAGATCGCCAGCGTCTGCCCCTACTGCGGTGCAGGCTGTAAACTAAACCTTGTCGTTGAAAATAACCGTATCATCCGTGCCGAAGCCGCAGAAGGCGTCACAAACCAGGGCACCCTGTGTCTGAAAGGCTTTTACGGCTGGGACTTCCTCAACGATACCCGACTGCTCACCCCGCGCCTGACTCAGCCGATGATCCGCTACCACAAAGGCGAGGCGTTCACCCCCGTTACCTGGGAAGAGGCTATCCGCTACACCGCCCACCGGCTCAGCAGCATTAAAGCGCAGCACGGGCCGCGGTCAATCATGACCACCGGCTCCTCTCGCGGAACCGGCAATGAAACAAACTATGTGATGCAAAAATTTGCCCGAGCGGTGCTTAACACCAACAACGTGGACTGCTGCGCGCGCGTCTGTCACGGCCCTTCCGTGGCCGGTTTACAGGAAACGCTCGGCAACGGCGCGATGAGCAACTCAATCAACGATATTGAAAACTCAAAATGCCTGCTGGTGTTTGGCTATAACTGCGCGGACTCCCACCCTATCGTCGCCCGCCGGGTGCTGAAAGCGCGTGAAAACGGCGCAAAAATCATCGTCTGCGATCCGCGGCGCATTGAAACGGCGCGCATCGCGGACCAGCATCTGCAGCTGAAAAACGGCAGTAACATGGCGCTGGTGAACGCCTTTGGCTACGTGCTGCTGGAAGAGGAGCTCTACGACAAAAGCTACGTGGCGCGCTTTACGGAGGGGCTTGAGGCCTACCGCCAGACGGTGAAAGACTATGCGCCGGAGAAGGTCGAGCATCTTACCGGCATTCCCGCCCGCGACGTTCGTCAGGCAATGCGCACCTTCGCGGCGGCCCCTTCTGCCACCGTGATGTGGGGAATGGGCGTGACCCAGTTTGGTCAGGCTGTGGATGTGGTCAAAGGGCTTTCCAGCCTGGCGCTGCTGACAGGTAACCTGGGCCGACCCGCCGTCGGCGTCGGGCCCGTGCGCGGTCAAAATAACGTCCAGGGCGCCTGCGATATGGGCGTTCTGCCGAATATGTTCCCCGGCTATCAGGATGTGACCGATCCGGCAGTCAGGCAGAAGTTCGCCGATGCCTGGGGCATTGACGTCAACCGGATGGACAATAGGGTCGGAACGCGCATTACTGAAGTGCCTCACCTTGCGCTGGAAGGCAAGATCAAAGCCTATTACATCATGGGGGAAGATCCGCTTCAGACCGAAGCCGACCTCGGCCTGGTGCGCAGCGGTTTTGAGGCGCTCGATTTTGTCGTGGTTCAGGACATCTTTATGACCAAAACGGCAGAAGTGGCGGACGTTCTGCTGCCTGCCACCTCCTGGGGTGAGCACGGCGGCGTCTTTACCTGTGCCGATCGCGGTTTCCAGCGTTTTGGCAAAGCCATTGAGGCCAGCGGCAACGTGAAGCGCGACTGGGAGATTATCAGCCTGCTCGCCACCGAGATGGGCTACCCGATGCATTATGACTCCAACCAGCAGATCTGGGATGAGATGCGCGAGCTGTGCCCGCTCTTCTACGGCGTAACGTATGAAAAAATGGGTGAGATGGGCCACGTGCAGTGGCCGTGCCCGACGCTGGATCACCCGGGAACGCCGTACCTGTACAAAGACAATCAGTTCGACACCCCAACCGGTAAGGGACAGCTCTTCGCCGCGCCGTGGCGCGCACCGGCGGAAACTCCAGATGCGGATTTTCCGCTGGTGCTCTGTACGGTACGCGAGGTTGGGCACTACTCCTGCCGCTCGATGACCGGGAACTGCGCCGCGCTGCAGAGCCTGGCCGACGAGCCGGGTCGGGTGCAAATTCATCCTGCCGATGCGGAAAAGCTGGGTATCAAGGAGGGTCAGCTGGTCTGGGTACGTTCGCGTCGCGGCAAAGTGATTACCCGCGCCAGCACTAGCGAGCGTATCAACGTCGGGGCCGTCTATATGACCTATCAGTGGTGGATTGGCGCCTGCAACGAGCTGACCCAGGACAACCTCGACCCCATCTCCAAAACGCCGGAAACGAAGTACTGCGCGGTGCAGCTGGAGGCGATTGAGGATCAGCGCTGGGCGGAGGATTTTGCAGCGTCGGCGTATCAGTCCATGAAGTCGCGGCTGATTAGCGCGGTGAATGTCTGATACAACTATCGGGTGGCGTAACCGCCACCCGACAACTCACGACGACGGTTCCACCCTCTCTTCCACTTATCCGTCGTAACCGATCAGATGGTCACGCAATTTGTTCGGGTAGGCATTTTTTTCGACCATCCGGTGAATCAGCGCCATAAGCTCATAATCACTGCGCAGATCGAATTTTTGCATCAGCAAATACTTATGCGTAAATACCGTTTTATCACTCGTCCCGAGCACATCAGCAATTTGCCCTACCGATAACCCTCTGTAAAAATTCACCGTGACGCTGATCTGCTGCGGCGAGAGTATTTTATGCTGACACTCGAAACAGCCTTTGTGCTGCCAGCGATATCCCGGCAGTTGTGTACGGTACCATGCAATAAAAAGCATCTCGCTAACCTGCTCAAGCGGGGCGCGGCGGGAGATGAATATCATGTCCTCAAAACAGGTTGAAGATGCGGAAAAACGCCGTTCATCGTCCACCAGCCCAATCAGAATCCCTTTTTTTCGCGCTTTCAATTCGGGAATACAGGTCAGCGTTTCCCCTGGACATAAAGCGAGAATAATAATATCGGCGGTGCTGACGCTGTCATAAGTCAGCTCAGTGTCAAAATGAATTTTATGCCTGAAATTATGCAGGAAGAAATCCACAAGAAAATATTGCAGGCCATTATTAAAAAAAGAATCTGGTTCTTTAATCAGAATATTCAACATAACAATTACCGACATCTGCATATCAACAGGAGTAAACAACGCGATCCGATCAGTTGTATTGCATCGTCATGACCACGACGGCACTGATGCTCCCCGGCGTCGCACCGCCGGTAACGGACTTGACTACCGCCTGCATGGCCATCGTCACGGTTCTGTCTGCCGCAATAGTCTGCGTAATGCTTGTTCCCGTGCCTTTTAACGCACCGGTTGCGACCTCGCTCATCGCAATCGCGACGTTCGTGGCCGAGCCGCTGTTCATGTAATAATCCGCCCCCGCGATGGGGTCGGGGTTTCCGGTAAAGGAGACCGTAACGCTGCGCGTGCCTGCCGGACACCGGGTAAACGGCAGGCTAAAAGGCACAGGATCGGATGTCGACCCCGGCGTGGCCATATTGGATGCCTGAATATTGCCGAGATTGATATCCAGAGTGTTATTCCCACCGTTAAAGATACAGGGGGAGGCAACAATATTTCCGGTAACGTTGACGTTAACGCTATCCGCGGCAATAACATTGCCGCTTATTACCGCCGCGATGAACGCTGCGGTGCGCATTATATTCATCGTCATCCCCTCTACTGGTAGGTCAAATTTAAGGTTGCTGACGCATTGGCGGTGCCGGGTTCAACCGTCGTTTGCGTCTGGTAATACCGTGCTGTTAATGGAAACGCCTGCTGCCCGCCTGCGGCCACACTTAACGGCAAACGCGCATTTAGCGTAAGAGGCGTACCGTTATAGAGCAGTTGAACGCCAACCCCTTTCGCCGTGCCGGTATTACCATGCCCCGTCAGCGCGAGCACGCTCGTTGTTGCCACGTCCGGGTTCTGAATACCGCTGAGCGACACGTTGACGTTTGCGCCCGGATCGCAGTTCAGTCCCAGGTTCTGCGTATTCTGGGCGCCTGCGGGCGTGGTTCCCACCGTTGACCCAAACGTCGCGGCAGAAATATCGCCGATGGGAAACGTCAGCTGCGGTGTCGTAATGCTGCAGGCCAGTACGTTAATGGTTCCGCCCAACAGGGTGGTCGTCAGGCCATCACGATAAACGCCGTCACTGCCCTGCAGCATCACCACGCCCAGCACGCCCGGCGTCAGCGACCCCGACGCGACCGGTCCGGTCACAACGAGTTCTATTTTACCGCCCCACCACTCGACATAATCCGACTGCGCGTTATAGGAGAAGGTATTGGTCGGGTTTTCAAAATAATTACCCGATGAAAAGCGCACGCCTATGCCGTTTACATTGGTGTTATAAACATGATTCCCATAAGTGCTCGGCGTCGCATTGAGGTAGCGCATGCTAAAACCCAGCATTAATGGATTGGCACACCCCGTTAAATAGGAACCGGTTATTGTGGCGTTTCGCGAAAATAATACGGTACCCACGGCAACGTCGCGCTGAACCGTAATTGTGCCAACGGACAAGGTTGATTCCTGTGGCGTAATCGTCGTGCAGGTTCCTGCACGAGCACTGTTCCAGCCTGCTGCAATGCACAGCAGGAATATGATGTAAATTGAGCGCATGTTAAAAAGCCCTAAAGACACTTGACGTTAATTTCGGTAATTCCACCTGCCGAAGGCTGCGGGGAAAGCACGTACGGTGCGCGGCACTGCCGATCGCTTTCCGCTCCCCACGAGACGAAGACGGTTCCCTCTGTATCCAGACCGGTGAGATAAGCCTGACCTTTATCGCCAACAATAACGCTGCTGCCGTCGGTGCCTTTCAGGCTTGCCGTTGCGCCAAAGGGAACAAACTGGCCGTTATGCATTAAATTAAATAACGCCCGTCGCCCCACCTTCGCCTTATAGTCGGCCAAAACGATCGCGCCGCGCGTCGGCGTCACCGTCCGGGTATTAATATCCAGCTCAACATCATCCGGCAGGCTTTCCGAAGCAAGGGTGACGTCATTTTTACGGTATACGGAGAGATTGCTGACCACCGTATATCCGCGGTAATCCGTTCTCGCGCCCGGCTGATTGCGGATATCGACGCCGCGCGCGCCCGGCGCGCTAATCAGAACGTTGGTCTCACCCAGGGGCTGCGAAAGCGTGATCCCCTTTCTGTGAGCGAGAATGCCCCCCTGCAGACCGTAGTTAAGCCGCTCGCTGTTTTTGTCGTAACTGTAGCCCGCCGTCGCTTCGCCGTAGGTTCCCTTATAATCGCCATTCATATTGCCCGTGTAGCCAACGCCGTCCGACCCGTATCCCTGCTGCACGTTCCAGTTCAGGGCGTGATTTTCCAGCGCCACGCCGTTCAGGCCGATGTTCTGTGTGGTGCCGTTATTCTTGCTGGCGCTCACGCTATAGTTAGCCCAGGTCTGCGGCAAAAATTTATCGAGAGGAATGCTGACGTTAAAGGCCAGCAGCCGATCGTTGTCGTACCGTTTATTGTCATCGTATGAACCCGCGCTGCCGTTTTTACTGTAGGCCCAGGTGAGCCCGTAACTGATGTTGTGCCAGGAGTTGTTGTAACCCAGGCTGTATGACGCCATCGTTTTACCCGAATTCCAGTAGTCTTCTCGAGCCGCGCTCAGCGTCAGCGAGCCAAGGTTGCCGCCCAGGGTCTGGCTCATCGTCAGCTCGGCCCGGTTGCGGCGTCGGTCCTGAAGCGCGGAGCTGTCACCCCAGGAATCGAGGATCTCCTGCATGCCGTAGTAACCGCTGGTCGAATAGCGGTAGCCCGCAATCGAAAACTGGGTTCCGGTACCCACAAAGTTCTTGCTGTATCGCGCGCGCCAGGACTGGCCGTTGGATTTCTCCCCGCCCTGCGGAATGGACCAGGCCTGGGTCATGTCCGCAGAAATGGCACCGAGATCACCCATATTTTTCCCAAGCCCGGTGGCGATCGACTGATATTTGCTCGACTCCTGCAGCCCGCCATAGAGCGTGAGGCCATACGGCAAACCATAAATCCCGGTAATTTGCCCAAACGGGGTCTTATGAACGCTGCTGCTATAAGAACGATACTGCCCTCCGGTCACCGCATATTTCAGGCGACCTTCACGCTGCAAAACCGGTAATGAGGCATAAGGTAGGGTGAAGTGCTGCTCGCTTCCGTCCGCTTCCTTAACGGTGACGTCCAGATCTCCGGCGCCGCCCGTGGGGTACATATCGGCAATTTCAAATGCGCCGGGCGCGACGTAGCTCTGATAAATCTGGTAGCCATTCTGGCGAACAATCACCTGCGCACTGGTACGCGCAATACCCCGCACGACGGGCGCATAGCCTTTGAGCGAATCCGGGAGCATGTCATCGTCAGAAGCCAGCTGTCCGCCGCGAAACGGCATGCTGTCGAACACGTCGGCCGGCGCGGAGCTATCCCCCAGGGTGAGCTGCGCTTTGAGCGGAATAATGGCCCGCTGCGCATAGGTGTAGACGGTATCCCATTTGTCCTGACCGCTCTCATCACGCGACCAGGTGGTGTAATTTCGCAGTCGCCACGGCCCAACGTTGAGACCCGGGCGCAGGTTGGCATATTGACTGTCGCTGTTTTTACTGCCGTTTTGTTTTGCCCAGGTATTTGCACCACTCACGCTGTAGTTCAGCATCGCAGCGGCGATCCCCTCATCCCATAGCGCTGGCGAGACATCCCCCCGTGCCGGCAGGTCGATCGCGGCCTGAGGAATGCTGATAACCAGCCGCTGTGCGCCAAACTGAAAATCCGTACTGGCATGAGGTATAGCCTGCAGGTTAACGCAGGACGCGCCATTGCTGGCTAAGTCGGGAAAAAGCGCGGTTTTGACGCCCCACTTTTCGAGCTGCTCAATACTCAGACAAGGCTGGAGGCTATCGCCGTCATTCCCACCTTTTACAGTGGTAAAATCAATATCGCTTGTCTCAATGAGCTGGTCGTCAAGGATGATGTCAACGTGGTATATCCCTGGTGTCTGCGAACCTGATTCAAAAGCAGATAAATCAGCTTTACTCGTACCCGGGTTGTCCAGTTCAACCAGTTCGGCGTTGAACGAATCACGGGCATCAACAGTCTGCACAGCATTAACCAGCGCAAAGGCGATACAGATCGCCAGACGCGCAGGCTGCATTTTTATCGTTTTCGTTGCCATCATCATTAAGCTGACCTGAGATGAAGATCGCCGCTTTTTATAAATTAAAAGCTGGCCTGATGTATTCTTCCGGGGCTACCGTAATCATTAATGATTTTGAATGAAATATGATTACCATTGGCATCTGCGGGTAAAATAAATGCTGCCGTTGACCCAGGCGCCACCCAGGTGACCTCATCCAGTTTTTTATTACCGACGCTTATTTCATTAAAGTTGATGATATATTGCGTTGGATTGGTGACCATAAGCTTATTCCCGCTACGCGACCAGGTTAATTTACTCGCTTGTTCTTCCGGTGTTGATGCCTTCAGACTCGCCGGGCGATATATAAGCTTGATGCGCGTTTTGACGGCAATTTGCAGTGAGTTTGCCTGTTTTGAGGAAGACGGGATCGCTTTAATATTCAGCCAAAAAAGGCTTTCTTGATCCTGGGGTAGCGAACCCGAGAGTAAAATACGCTCAATGTTTTGCTGCCCACCCTCCAGTCGATATAAAGGCGGAGTAACAATGAACGGCGCTTTATTAGTATTACCCTCTGGCATGTCAACCCAGGACTGGATTAAGTAAGGCACGCTATCGGCATTATTGATGCCGATCGACGCCTCTTTTCCCCCACCCTCGAAAATGACGCGGGTACCGCCAATAATGACCCCGGCATAGGCGTTCGAAAACGATGCGGTCAGCGCGGCAGCGATGAGCAGGGTCTTGCTAATAAAATTCATGTTACACCTCTTGAAACACGGGGGCAGTGGCTGCCCCCACGCAGAACGTCGTGGAGCCGGCTCGGGTTCTGCTTAATGACTAGTTATAAACAACGGAGAAATTTGCCACGGAGTTTGCAGGACCGGCAGTCACCGATGCCGCCGTTGAAATATACTGCGCGTAGAAATTCAGCGTATTATCGGCGGTACTGCTTAACGCATAGCTATAGCTGTTGCTGCCGTGCAACGGCAGATCCGCTTTATCAGCGGTCATCAAATTGATAGCAACGCCCGTTGCCGCACCGGCGACGGAGGTATCAATAGCCAGCAGATCGGCGTTAGTCAGGTCAGGCGTACCGTCAAAACGGACTTTGGCACCGGTGACCGTGACCGGGCAGTTCTTCAGGATAATATCGAATTTCGTTGCCGCAGTTCTGGCGCCTGTTGCCGGAAATTCTGTTTTATTGTAATCGCCTAATACCACCACCTGATTTTGAGAGGCAACCGCGACATCGCAGGCGGAATCCAGGATGTTACCGTTAAAATTAACGGTTCCTGCAGCAGCGAGTGCATTACCCATCATTAAGGCGGAACCTGTCGCTACCATCGCTAAAATAATATTCTTTTGCATAATCTTCATTTTCCTGTTTACGGGATAACTTTATTTATTATTAAAATCCAAACAGCAGAAAGCTGATAAATGAATCGCTGTGGGTTCATTTATTTTTAATTAACGCATAAGACCTTTCTGACTGACTGGTTAAAATTTATATAATCATTTTGGCGAATACAACTTTTTGCTGGTCTAGCTGTAGACTCTGATTTAACGTAAATTCAACATTTCTTCAGGATAGACTTATGCCTTATTTCCCTGGTCTATTAGTAGACTTGATCGTCTTTTTGTTTTCATTCAATACGTTAGATATCAGGCACTCAACGGTCTACTTTTGGACCCTGGCGAAACATTCCCTGACCCCTTCATTTTTAAGATAATTCTCTGCACAGATCAAAAAATGATCGGCCCCGAAGTCGCTGTGAGGTATCTTATGAATACGCGTTTAACCACGCCATTGAATAACCACGAGTCAACCGTCCTTGGTTTAAAACCGTTTATCCATATAGACGCCCTGATTAAATCAGTGCTACCTGATGCGAACAGAATGATCATTTGTCGGGGAGAAACCGTACATTATTATAAAGATGATGTGCGTCAGTGCTTTTTACTTCTCCAGGGAAGCGTGGCGCTTCATCGTCGCGGCGACGGTATTGTATTAAACTCAGAGTCTGCGCCTTTTATTCTTGGCGTCAGCAGTCAATTTTCTTCGGAACATCTCTACGTCAGGGCCCTGGAGACGGCAGAAATCGCCCGCGTGTCGCTGGAGACGTTTAATCAGATTGTTTCACAGCAGAATTTATGGGAGCACTTTTCAAAGCTGCTGATTTATACGGCCTCACGGGTATATGAGCATTGTGCGCAAATATCGCAAATGTCTGCCTACGACATCATCCGCTTCCAGCTTGTTGAGCTCATGCAGGAGCCCGATGCCATACGGAAAAATACGACGGCAGCCGCGTACATCAAAAGCCGGACGTATCTTTCACGTAGCGGAATTATGCGTATTCTGGCAGAACTGCGGACCGGGAAGTACATCACCATGGAGCGTGGGGTGCTGCTTGACATTCACCATCTGCCGCGAAAATATTGACAGCCAGCGTGCCTGTACCCTGGAGAAGCGCTATAATTAGCCAGATTATTTTTAAGGTTCTCGGCTACTATGTCCCTTCCCGAAAAGTCTCAACGGGGTTCCCCCTACGCGCAAGAGCTTATTTCCCACCTGTTGCCTGATTGCACAACGCATCGTGCCGCCCGCGGCGAGCGACTGGACCTGCAAGTCAACGGTCAGGGCATGTGCTATTTAATTCTTGAAGGAACCATCGCCGTCTACAGAAGAAGCGATGACATGATGCTGTCCACGGCTCGCAGCCCCGCGGTGTTCGGCCTCGCTAACCTTACCGATATCTATTTCAATGACTATATTAAGACCGTCAGCCCTTGTCTGATAGGGACGCTCGCAACCGAGCGGGTAAATGAAATTATCAAAGAGAAGGCGCTATGGGGCCTGCTTTCTAAACAGCTCATGTTTGTGTATAGCCGTCTTTATAACAACGTGATGCCGCAGGGCGCGCCGACGGCGTATGAAATGATTCGCCAGCAGTTGGTCAAGCTGATGGAGGAAGATGAGGCTTATCGGCTCAGCATGACGGCGGAAAGGTATATCAGGGAGAAAACTCAGCTCTCCCGCAGCGGCGTAATGCGCATTCTGGCGGATTTAAAAACCGGCGGATTCATCGAAATGGAAGAAGGCAGGCTCATTAAAATCAACAAACTTCCCGCCCGGTACTGAATGTCAGACACAAAAAAGGCCGCACTCGCGGCCCTTTTATTCTCATGTACTCAATGGACGTGAACGCCCAACCGCCAGGCAAAATAGATCTCTTCTTTCAGTTCATTCGAAGAGAGCGCCAGCAAATCTGTAAATTCCAGCTCAAGCTGTTTCAGCTTTTTCAGGTACTGCGCCGGAGACAGGTTGCTCTTATCGCGACGTAAATATTCAATTGCCAGCTGTGTTGGGGTTATTTCAGTATCCATGATGTCCTCGCTT
>Ga0153918_1000858_pt1 | contig 13164 bp, 8 predicted proteins | sample TSFL002MetaG_FD_104687 | JGI IMG/M metagenome (GOLD analysis project Ga0153918, IMG submission 104687) | Attine ant fungus gardens microbial communities from Florida, USA - TSFL002 MetaG | ecosystem: Host-associated > Fungi > Mycelium > Unclassified | place: USA: Florida, Paynes Creek Historic... | reverse complement strand
CTGTCGGGCAAGTTACGCCCGGTGCAGGGCGTGTTGCCAGCAGCATTGGCGGCGCGCGAGGCCGGCCGGGCCTTGGTGGTGCCGCGGGAAAATGCCGAAGAAGCCAGCCTGGCCGGCGGGCTGGTGGTGTATGCCGTGGGGCACCTGCTGGAGTTGGTGGCGCACCTCAACGGGCAGGTGCCGCTAGCCCCGTTTGCCGCCAATGGCCTGGTCCTGAAGCAACAGCCTTATCCGGACCTCAGCGAGGTCCAAGGCCAGGTCGCGGCCAAGCGGGCATTGCTGCTGGCCGCAGCCGGCGCCCATAACCTGCTGTTCACCGGGCCACCCGGTACGGGCAAGACATTGCTCGCCAGCCGCCTGCCCGGCCTGCTGCCGCCACTGGATGAGCATGAGGCGCTGGAAGTCGCGGCGATCCAGTCGGTCAGTGGCCACACGCCGCTTAGCAGTTGGCCACAGCGGCCGTTTCGCCACCCGCACCATTCGGCCTCAGGGCCGGCGCTGGTAGGCGGCGGCAGCCGGCCGCAGCCAGGCGAAATCACCTTGGCGCACCATGGCGTGCTGTTTCTCGACGAGCTGCCGGAGTTCGAAAGGCGCGTACTGGAAGTGCTGCGCGAGCCGCTGGAATCGGGCGAGATCGTGATTGCCCGGGCGCGCGACAAAGTGCGCTTCCCGGCGCGCTTCCAGCTGGTGGCGGCGATGAACCCCTGCCCTTGCGGCTACCTGGGTGACCCGACTGGCCGCTGCCGCTGCAGCACAGAGCAGATCGCACGGTATCGCAACAAGCTGTCGGGGCCGTTGCTGGACCGCATCGACTTGCACCTGACCGTGGCCCGCGAGACCACCACGCTCAGCCACCAGCCAAGCGGGGAAACCAGTGCCGACGTGGCCGCCAAGGTGGCCGAGGCCCGCGAAGTGCAGCAGCGACGTCAAGGCTGCGCCAATGCGTTTCTGCACCTGGACGGGTTGCGCCGCCATTGTCAGCTGGCAGCGGCAGACCAGGCTTGGCTGGAAAGTGCCTGCGAGCGGCTATCGCTTTCTTTGCGGGCGGCGCACCGGCTGTTGAAGGTTGCACGTACATTGGCGGATCTGGAAGGTAGCCAGGCGATCCGCCGGGGGCATCTGGCCGAGGCTTTGCAGTACCGGCCGGGGAGCAGTTAGTGCTTTCGGGCTGCTTCCCGCCCCAAGGTCAGCACAACCTGTTTCGACCGATCAATCCAGACACCGAGTACAACCCAGGCCCGGTCAATGCCAGCCCGCCATACAGGGCCACCAGCAACCAGGCAAACTGCCCTTGCTCCAATGACCACTCTGGATGCACCACCACCAGCGCCACCAGCAACACTGCCAGCACCGGCAGGCAGGCCAGCCGCGCCACCACGCCCAGCACCAGCAACACCGGGCAAACCACCTCGGCAAACACCGCCAGGCCCAGGGTCAACGGCGCACCCAGGCCAAATGGATCTTCGATGCGCTGCAGTTCTCCGCTCCAGTCCAGCAGCTTGGGCAACCCGTGGATGGAAAACAGCAGCCCAGCAGCCATCACCCGCATGAACAGCAGGCCGCTGGCAGTCAAGGCCGGCGATTGCGGCTCGAGGAAGGTCTTGAGGCGTGGCATGGCAAAGGTCTCGCGTTTCTATCAAGCCAACGAGCATCGCCCGCCTGCCCAGCGATTGATTGTTCAGGTGTGCTCATTCATCTGCCAACGCCTCTTCGACCAGCTTGAGCAGCACCTCTTCGGAAAACGGCTTGCCCAGGCAGCCCCGTGCGCCATTGCGCAGCGCCGCCTGCAGCGCCCGCTCGTCCCAGTGCGCCGACATGCAGATGACTGGCAAAAGCCAACCCCGCCGCACCAGCTCCTGCTGCACGTCCAGCCCGTTCATCCCCTGCATTTTCAGGTCGAGCAGCACGCAGCCTGCCTCGCGCGCCAGGTTCGAGGCCAGGAACACCTCCCCCGTCGCGAACGCCAGGCACTCGAACCCCGCTGAGCGCAGCAGGTTACCCAGGCTTTTGCGCACCGAAGCATCATCATCGACGATGCACACCGCTCTGCTCATGCGCCGGGCCGGGCTTCGATGACGTTGTGCATGGCTACCAGCTCCAGTAGCGAGCGGGATTGCATCTTGTTCATGATGTTCTTCTTGTGCACCTTGGTGGTCACTTCACTGGTGCCGATTTCCCTGGCGATCTGCTTGTGCGACAAGCCGCCGACCACCAGCGAGAACACCTGGCGTTCGCGCTGGGTCAGGTGCTGGTACTTTTCCTCGACCTGCCGCGCATGCTGCCATTTGCGCCCCTCGATCACCGCACGTGCGCGTACCGAATCAAGCAGCACCAGCAACTGGTCTTCGTCGAAAGGCTTGGTCAGGAACTCGACGGCCCCGGCGCGCATGGCCTGGACCGTCATGGGGATGGTGCCGAAGCCGGTCATGAACACGATCGGCCAGGGTAGTGCCAGCCGGCGCAGCGTAGCCTGAACTTCAAGGCCAGTGGTGTCGGCCAGGTGCATGTCCAGCAGCAGGCAGGCGCAGGGGCTTTCCAGACGAGCGTCGAACAACGCTTCGGCGCTGGCGAACAACCGGTGTGGAATATCCCGCGAACCCAGCAGGCGACCAAGCGCCTTGCGCACCGAAGGGTCATCATCCACTACCAGCACAGGCACGTTGGCAACCTCGTTGCACGGTTCGCTGGCTTCGGCCATGGCGCACAACGGTGACTGGCCCAGCGCCAGGCCAGGGACATCGAAGCTGACCTGCGCAGCCAGGCGGTAACCCCGCCGCGGCACGGTCTGAATCAGCCCGCGGTCACCGAAGGCCTTGCGCAACAGCGACACCTGCACCTGCAGGTTGTTGTCTTCGACCACCGTGCCGGCCCACACCTGGCTGAACAGCTCATCCTTGCCAACCACGCGGCCCTTGGCCTTGATCAGCGTGGCCAGCACCTCGAATGCCCGCCCGCCCAACAGGATCGGCTTGCCATCGAGAAAGGCTTCTCGTCGCTCGAGCGACACTTGGGCGTTGCCTATTCGGATCATGGTTTCCTCTCGCGGGCATGGGCATTGGCGCAGCCTCGGGCAGCCTCGGGCAGCCTAGGCCAGCACATGCATCCAGACAATTATCCCGAGGGATAGGTGGCCTCTTCACTATACAAGCGCACTCCAGCCGCCAGGTATTGATAACGGACAACAGCGTGCCCGTTCCTGCCAAGCCGCCCGTAGCGCCCATTCTTGAGCGGGCGGCTGCGTATACTCGTGCGCCAGGATGTCGCTAGCAGGGGGTGCTTTATGCTTGATGAACGCCTCGCCAACAGGCCTATCGATTTCGACCAGTCGATCGACGACGGCTGGCTGAATCGCTGCGACATCACGCAGCTGGGCCAGGACGGTGAGCTCAGCTATTTCCGCTTGCAGGACCCCGTCTCTCGCCAGGCCTGGATCGCTGTGCGCGCCCCGCTCGAGGCGCCCGCAGCCTGCCAGCGCCTGGAGCGTGACTACCGCCTGCAGCTGGACCCGCTATGGGCGGTCATCCCCTCAGCGTTCGTCCGCTGCGCCGAAGGCCCGTTGCTGGTGTACCCGACCGGCCGCTCCATCGCCGACCTGATCAGTGAAGGCCCGGTTGACCTGCCTCTGTTCTTCGATATCGCGGTAAATGCCGCCAACGCCCTGGCTCAGGCCCACGAACGCAATGTGCTGCACGGTGCGTTGCAGCCCGAACATGTCTGCCTGCAGGCGAACCAGCGGGTGCGGCTGGGCTGTTTTCGTGCCGACACACCAGAGCTGATCAGCGAACAGGGCAACGCGCTCGGCAACTGGGCCTACCTGGCGCCGGAGCAGATTTGCCCCCACGGCAGCAGCAGCGACCGGCGCAGCGACATCTACGCCCTGGGCGCGATTCTCTATCAGCTGCTGCTGGGCGAGCTGCCGCTGGCCGGGCGGGATGCCCAGCACTGGCGCCAGCTGCACGCCGGCGTTCAGCCGCGCCCGGCCTGTGAGGTCGACAGCCAGGTGCCGCTACCACTGAGCCGGATCCTGGCCAAGGCCCTGGCAAAGGAACCCGACGCCCGCTACCAGAGCGCCCGTGCCTTGGCCGTGGACCTGGCTCATTGCCAACGGCAGTGGAACGCAAGCAAAGCCATCGCCCCCTTCGAGCCCGGCTGCGCCGACCCGGTTTCACCCAGTCGCGAGCGCCTGTATGGCCGCACTGCCGAACAGAAGCTGATCGCCCTGATGCTCGATACTCAGCGACGCGACAGCAAGCCCCAGGTGCTGTTCATCAACGGCGCTGCTGGTCTGGGCAAGTCCAGCCTGGTCGAGGCCACACTCAAGACCCATGCCGAAGGCTACTGGGCTGTCGGCAAGTGCAACAGCCCGGACCAGGCGGTGCCCTATGCCCCTTGGGTCGAAATCCTCGGCTCGCTGACCACCCAGCTGCTCGCAAAGAACAGCCAGGACCTCGACACCCTGCGCCGCGAGATCCTGCAGCGCATCGAAGGCCACGGTCGATTGCTCGGCAAACTGGCACCGGACCTGCAACTGATCCTGGGCCCACTGCCCGAGTTGCCAAAACAGCCCACGCGCCTGGCATTGCAGAAGGAACAGCGGGCAATCGTCGAATTCCTGCAGGTCTTCAGCTGCCCCGGCCACCCGCTGGTGCTATGTTTCGATGGCCTGCAGTGGGCTGACAATGGCACACGGCAGCTACTGGCGCAGTTGCTCGCCCAGACGCCGGACAACCTGCTGCTGATCTTCACCCGACGCAACGATACGCCAACGGCTGGTGCGCCGCTGGCCACGCCCGCAACGCTGCGCAACGTCACGCTGGACCTGCGCCCACTGGACGTCGGTGCAGTCACCGAACTGATCAGCGAGCGCTACCACGTCAGCCCAGACGAGGCATTGCAGGTTGCCGGGCTGGTGCACGACAAGACCGCCGGCAACCCGTTCTTTATCAACCAGATCCTCAGGGCCATGGTCGAGGACCGGTTGTTCACTTTCGACACCCAGGCCATGCGCTGGTCATGGTGCCTGCAGGCCGTTGCCCGGCAACGTTACGCCGACAACGTCGCCGACCTGATGATCCACCGCCTGGCACGCCTGCCGGCCCCCCAGCGCGATGTGCTGCGGGTCGCCAGCGCGGCAGGCAGCCGCTGCGATGAGCGCCTGCTGCACCTGCTGCTTGCACCGCCGCCGGATAAACCGCTGAAAGCCTTGATTGACGTGGGCTTCCTGCTGCCGGGCCAGAAAGGCCTGAGCTTCGCCCATGACCGGGTGATGGAGGCCGCCTATCAACTCACGCCCGCGCGTGATCGCGCTCAACTGCATGCACGCATTGCCCAAGCCATGCTCCAGGTTTGGCACAACGACTTGCAGGAGGTGGTTTTCGAGATCGCCAGTCAGCTGCAACGCGCCAGCCCCCGCGGGTTTGCAGCGGATGAACGCGATGTGTTCCTGCAGCTTTTGCGTGAAGCGGCGCTGCGCTCGCGCGACAGCGGTGCGTGTGAACAATCGGCAGCTCATCTGCAGGTGTGCGAGCAGTTGCTGCTCCACGGCGCAACGCCGCAAAGCCACGCCACCCATGCCTTTGCTATCGCCTGCATGGCGGTGGAGTGCGACTTGCAACTGTCGCGCATGGCCGCTGCCGAGGGGCGGCTCAGCGAATGCCTTCAGCGCGCATGCTCGCCGCTGGACCGGGCGCGGGTCTGCAAGCTGCAGGCACGCCTGCAGACCTTGCGCGGCGACTACCAGGCCGCCATCACCACCGCCGTCGCCGGCCTCGAGCTCTTGGGTATCAGCCTGGCTCGCGGTGTCGCCCCACAACAGGTGGAGGCCAGCCATGCGCAGGTAGAGGCCCTGATCGAACAGAAAGGGCGCCACTGCCTGGCCTCGCTACCGCGCACCGACTCGGAGGAAGTGGCCGTTGCCATCGGCCTGCTGGCCACCCTGTCGTCGTCGTTTTTCGTGCAGGACGATATCCGCTTCCTGCACCTGGCCAAGCTCATGGAGCTGTCGTTGCTGCAGGGGGTCGCCCCGGGCAGCACCTACGGGCTGGCCTGGTACGGGGTGATGATCGCCGATCGCTTCGGCAACTATCACGACGGCCACGCCTGCTGCCTGGCAGCGCTGAAGCTGATCGAGCGACACGGTTTCGAAGCTGACCTCACCAGCGCCCTGCTGGCCCTGGATCAGGTCAGCGCCTGGACCTCACCCATGGAGTTCGCCCGCCGCACGGCGCTGGAGGCAATTGATTCGACCCGCTTGAGCGGTGACCTGGCGATGACCTGCTATGCCTGCAACCATCTGGTTTCCGACTCACTGTTCATGGGCCGCTACCTGCCAGAGGTCGCCGAGGAAGTGGTAAAGGGGCTGGCCACTGTGCGCAGTTTCGGCTACAGCGATATCGAACAGATCCTGCACGCCCAACAGGGGTTCGTCGCCAGCCTGAGCGCAATGCCCGGCACGGCCTCGCCCGTGCATGTCGACTCACCCACCACGCTGTTCTTCCAGCACCTGTTCAACGGCATGTCAGCGTTCTACCTGGGTGATATCGCGCAGGCCATGCGCAGCCTGAGCGCAGCGGGCGACAGCGCCTGGGCGGCACCTGCGCACATCAACCTGGCAGACTATCACCTGTTCCGCGGCCTGGCCTTGGGCAGCCCGGAAGCCCCCGGCAGCCTTGCCGACAAGCTGGCCGTACTGCAATCCCTGCGCGAGCGCTTCAGCCGTTGGGCCTGTTTCAACCCGGTGACCTTTCGCAACAAGCTGCTGTTGATCGAAGGGGTGATCGCCAAGCTCGAAGGCGACGGCCTGACGGCCATCCGCTGCTTCGACCAGGCGCAGATTGCCGCGACCGCTGCCGGTTTCATCCACGAACAGGCGCTGGCCCATGAACAGCTGGCCGAGGTCTGCATCCCCAGCGGATTGATCTCCGGCGCCAACCTGCACCTGCGCATCGCCCGCGATTGCTTCCATATGTGGGGTGCGACCGGCAAGGTGCACCAGCTGGAGGCCCTCCACCCGTTCCTGCGCACCCAGCCCGTTCAGCAAACCTACCGCGCCACCCAGCAAGCCAGGCTGGACCTGGAGGCCGGCATCGAGGCGGCGCGGGCGTTGTCCGAAGAAGTGCTGCTCGAAGGCCTGATCGAAACGCTGATGGGTCACCTCACCCAGCATTCCGGCGCCGATCACGGTGCACTGCTGATCGTCAGTGGCGCAGAGTTCCAGATGGCCGCCCTCGCCTATATCGACGATGCCGGCTTGCACGTGAATATGGACAATTGCCAGAAGTTCATGACCCAGGCGCCACGGTCGATCATCAACGCCACCATGCGCACCAAGAAGCCGCTGGTACTCAACGACGCCCAGAGCGATTGCCCCGAGGCCTTCCGCCAGGAACTGCACACGCGCAATGCCCGCTCGGTGTTGTGCCTGCCGCTGGTGATCCAGGGAGTCCTGATCGGCCTGGTGTACCTGGAAAACCGCCTGGTGCCCAACCTGTTCGGCAGCCAGCGCCTGGCCATGCTGGAGATCCTTGCCTCACAGGCGGCGGTGTCGCTGCAGACCGCCAAGTTGTATACCCGCCTGGCCGAGGACAACCAGGTCCGTGCGCAAATGGAAGAAGAACTGCGCCGATCACGCGCCGAGCTTGCGCGCAGCGCCCACCTGCAGGTGATGAACGAGCTTTCCGCGTCCATTGCCCACGAGATCAGCCAACCGCTGCTGGGGATAGCCTCCAACGCTGCGGCCAGCCTGCGTTGGCTCAAGCGCGCCGAACCCAACCTGGAAGAGGCGATGGCTGGCCTGGAGGATATCCGCAACGACAGCGAGCGCGCCGCCAACATCGTCCGCGCACTGCGCTCGCTGGCCAAGCAGGCACCGATGCAGCTCAAGCTGGTCAAGGTCGACGAGCTGATTCGCGAGGTGCTGCGCCTGACCTCGGCCGACGCGGCCAAGTACACGGTCGACGTGCAGACACAATTGCAGGCTGGGGTGAGCGTGATGGCCGACCCGGTGCAGTTGCAGCAGTTGGTGTTCAACCTGATCACCAACGCGCTGGAGGCGCTGGCAGGCTATCGCAGTGATGGTGTGCTGCGGATTGCGTCTGTCGTTACCGGGGATGGAATAGAGATCTGCGTGGATGACAACGGGCCCGGCATTGCCGCAGATGAGCGGGCGCGGGTGTTTGATGCGTTCCATACCACCAAGCCAGCAGGGCTGGGGATGGGCTTGGCGATCTGCAGCTCGGTGGTGCAGGCCCATGGCGGGCAGTTGCAGGCGTTGGTGTCTGAGTTCGGCGGGTGCCGGATTCGTTTCACCTTGCCGGTGAATAACGTTTAGCCTGTTCCGGCCTCTTCGCGGGTGAACCCGCTCCCACAGGGCCGGAACAGGTTTGCATCAACGAGCGCTCAATGCCGCATAGCTGTTCATCAGGTTGCGGTAGTTGGGGATCCGCTGCGACAACAGGTTGCCCAGCCCTTCGATGTCGTTGCGCCAGTCGCGGTGCAGCTCACAGGCCACCGAGAACCAGTTCATCATCTGTGCGCCTGCCTGGGTCATGCGCACCCACGCCGCCTGCTGCACGGTCTCGTTGAAGGTGCCCGAAGCATCGGTCACCACGAACACTTCAAAGCCCTCGGCCAGCGCCGACAACGTCGGGAACGCCACGCACACATCGGTCACCACACCCGCGATGATCAGCTGCTTGCGGCCAGTGGCCTTGATCGCCTTGACGAAGTCTTGGTTGTCCCAGGCATTGATCTGGCCTGGGCGAGCGATGTACGGCGCGTCCGGGAACATCTCTTTCAACTCTGGCACCAACGGGCCATTGGGGCCTTGCTCGAAGCTGGTGGTGAGAATGGTCGGCAGGCCGAAGAACTTGGCCAGGTCGCCAAGGGCCAGCACGTTGTTCTTGAACTCGTTGGGCGAGAAGTCCTGCACCAGCGAAATCAGTCCAGTCTGGTGGTCGACCAGCAGGACCACGGCATCGTCCTTGTTCAGGCGCTTGTAATCAGGTTGGCTCATGGGGTGACTCCTTGGGTTGGGAAAACGGAGCGGGACTTGCCTGGTGGCTTGTCCCAAGGGCTTATACCGGCGGATAGAGCCGGCTTAAGAAAATGCCTGCGCCCGGCGCCAGGCCTTGGGCGGTTGGCCGACCAGGCGGCTGAAGGCACGGGTGAAGTGGGCCTGGTCGCAGAAGCCGCACTCCAGGCTCACGTGGGTGATCGGCGCCTCGGTGACAAGCAGGCGCTTGGCCTTTTCCATGCGCGCCAGCAGGCGCCAGGCCTGGGGCGAGAGGCCGGTGTTGACCTTGAAGGCACGGGAAAAATGGCTGCGGGTGAGGTTGCATACAGCGGCGATTTCGATGATCGACAGCGAACTGTGCAACATCAATTCCTTGGCCTGACGCAGCCGCGCGGGTGTCAGCGCGCCGGGAGTGTGCAGAAGCGCTTGGGGCGTCCCAGGGTGCATGGCGACTCTCCTGTTCAATGAAGAAAGTCTCGCCGCCGGGGCATGACAAAGTCCTGAGGCAAACCTGAATTGTTGTTAATTGTGCGCTGCTGGCCCTGGCCTTTTGGCCGATACCTTAAGATGCGTTTCTTACTCAGCTTCACGCCGCCACAAGCGGTCAGCATTCAAGGCGAAAGAGGTATGCAGGAAAACCACACCCAACGCACCGTGGCCATGGTGCTGTTCGATGATGTGCTGATGCTGGATGTGACCGGGCCGATGGATGCCTTTGCCATTGCCAACCGATTCCTGCCTGAAGACAACCATTATCGGTTGGTGACCGTGGCCGAGGGCCAGGGGACCATACGCGGGTCCTGCGGCCTGAAGGTAATGGCCGACCTGCGCCTGGAGCAATTGCCAGCCAGCATCGACTTGCTGCTGGTACCGGGTGGGCCGGGGGCCTACCACGTCGCGCTGCCGGCGATCGAGCGCTGGCTGCCTGCCGCCGTTGACAGGGCACGGCGCTTCGGCGCGATCTGCACCGGGGCGTTCGTGCTCGGGCGTGCCGGGTTGCTCGACGGCTATCGCTGCACTACCCACTGGAATTATGTGGAGCGCCTGGCCCAGGCATTTCCCGACGCCAGGGTCGAGACCGAGCACATCTATGTGATGGACCGCGACCTGATCACCTCCGGCGGCATCACCGCGGGCATTGACCTGGCGCTGGCCATCGTCGCCGAGGATCACGGCAAGGCACTGGCCCTGGAAGTCGCCAAGGTGCTGCTGGTGGCACGTCACCGCCAGGGCGGGCAGACGCCTTACGGGCCGCTGCTGGCGGCGGTACCCCGGGATGGATCACCGATTGCCCGGGTCCAGGCGTACATCGTCGACCACATCGACCAGCCGTTTACGGTGCAGAAAATGGCCGACCTGGTGGCCATGAGCGGACGCAACTTTGCCAGGACTTTTCAGCGTGAGGTCGGGATCACGCCGCTGCAGTACTTGCAGAACGCGCGGATCGACCAGGCGCGCAAGCTGCTCGAATGCGGCGATCTGCCGTTGAAGGTGGTGGCGACCCGATGCGGGTTTGGCAGTGACCGGCATATGCGCAAGGTGTTCTGCGAGCGGATCGGCATGACGCCGGCGCAGTACCGGGCACAGTTTGGTGGAAGCTGAGGCTGTCAACCCATACGGGACAATGTTTCTTCCCGGCAGCAGATTGTCTGAGCCATGACCAACCTCCAGAATGGTCCGTCAACCTGTTCAAACGCTGCCCCGGCAGCTCATGGAGTACGAGCCAATGCCACACGAAGGCAGCCTTCTGCAAACCGCGGTGATCTTCCTGCTCGCCGCAGTCGTCGCCGTCCCGCTGGCCAAGCGCCTGCAACTGGGGGCCGTGATCGGTTACCTGCTCGCTGGCGTGGCCATCGGGCCGCAGGCTCTGGGCCTGATCCGCGATACCGAAAGCGTCGCGCACATTTCCGAGCTGGGCGTGGTCCTGCTGCTGTTCATCATCGGCCTTGAACTGTCGCCCAAGCGCCTGTGGCTGATGCGCAAGTCGGTATTCGGCGTCGGCACCGCCCAGGTGCTGCTGACCGGCGCGGTGATCGGCGCCATTGCCCTGTTCGGCTTCGGCCAGTCGCTGCCGGCGGCCGTCGTGCTCGGCCTCGGCCTGGCGCTGTCGTCCACCGCACTCGGCTTGCAAAGCCTGGCCGAAACCAAGCAGCTCAATGCGCCCCATGGCCGCCTGGCGTTCGCCATCCTGCTGTTCCAGGACATCGCCGCGATCCCTCTGATCGCCCTGGTCCCGTTGCTGGCCGCCAGCGGCCCGGACACCAGCCACGGCGACAGCCTGCAACATGGCCTGAAGGTATTCGCCAGCATCGCCGTGGTCATCATCGGTGGCCGCTACCTGCTGCGCCCGGTATTCCGCACCGTGGCCCGCACTGGCCTGCCGGAGGTGTCCACCGCCACCGCACTGCTGGTGGTGATCGGCACCGCCTGGCTGATGGAGGAAGCCGGCATTTCCATGGCCCTGGGCGCCTTCCTTGCCGGCCTGTTGCTGGCCGACTCGGAGTACCGTCACGAGCTTGAATCACAGATCGAGCCGTTCAAGGGCCTGCTGCTGGGGCTGTTCTTCATCAGCGTCGGCATGGGCGCCAACCTCAGCCTGCTGCTGCAAATGCCGTGGGTGCTGCTGGGCCTGACCCTGCTGCTGGTGGCGGTGAAGTTGGTGTTGCTGATCGGAGTCGGCCGCCTGGCCGGTGGTTTGAACAGCGCCAGCGCGCTGCGCCTGGGCATGGTGCTGGCCGCCGGTGGCGAATTCGCTTTCGTGGTGTTCAAGCTGGGCAAGGACCAGGGCCTGTTCGACACCCAGACCTACGACCTGCTGCTGATGACCATCACCCTGTCGATGGCCATCACCCCACTGCTGATGCTCGGCTGCGCCCGCGCCCTCAAGCGCCCGCAACCGGCGCGTGAAGTGCCCGAGCAGTACAAGGCCATCGACGCTGGCACACCGCGGGTGGTGATCGTCGGCATGGGCCGCATGGGCCAGATCGTTGCGCGCATCCTGCATGCGCAGAAGATCCCGTTCATTGCCCTGGAGACCTCGGTGGACGCCATCGAGATGACGCGCATGTTCGAGCAGGTGCCGGTGTTCTACGGCGACCCCCTTCGCCCCGAGGTGCTGCATGCGGCCAAGGTCGGTGAGGCGGAGTACTTCATCATCACCATCGATGACCCAGAGGCCGCCATCCATACCGCAGACCGGGTGAAGCGCCAATACCCGCACCTGAAAGTGCTGGCCCGGGCGCGTAACCGCCAGCATGTGCACAAGTTGGCGGATGTGGGCGCAGAACCGATCCGCGAAACGTTCTATTCAAGCCTGGAGATGACCCGCCGGGCGCTGGTCGGGCTGGGCTTGAGCGACGAGCAGGCGGCAGACCGGATTCAGCGCTTTGCCCAGCATGACGAGGAAGTGTTGGAGGCCCAGGGGCTCGTGCGCGATGACCGGGCCAAGGTGATGCAAACAGCCAAGGAGGCGCGAGTGGAATTGGCGCGGTTGTTTGATTCGGATGCTGACTAAGGGTTGGCGCTTTGTTTGAGAAGAGGGCTGAGGCCCTCTTTTTTGTTCGTTGGATTCAAGAGGCGGGCGAGGTGCCTGGCGGTATGCTGCGTGACGGCCGCCAGGTGTATGCCTTGAAGTCTTCGGCGTTTATGCGACCGAGCGCCGCCCGCGCGGCGCATCGCGGATAAATCCGCTCCTACGTTTGTTGCAACGTGCCCATGTCTGTGAGGCCATGGTTGTCAGTCTTGTTGGCATGACGGGATTACGAGGTGGGCATTCATGCCGCCTCACATGATTTAAGACATGCACCAAGGCAGGCAACCATGGCGCAACAGGTTCGGCACGTTGCAACAAATGTGAGCGGATTTATCCGCGATGCGCCGCGCGGGCGGCGCTCGATCTCACAGGCGCTGCAAACCTAAAGGCGAGCACTTGGTGGCCCTAACACTCCATCAAGGCAGGCACAGCGCAGCCATCTCGCAGACAACAAAAAAGGCCGACCCCGCAAGCGGGGTCGGCCATTCGAATCGCAAATACTCGCTGTTATTTGCCAGCAGTCAGCGCGTTATAGCTGGTGATGAGATTGCGGTAGTCCGGAATGTGGTTGGAGCACAGCGCCGCCAGCCCTTCGATGTCGTTGCGCCAGTCGCGGTGT
>Ga0153918_1000855_pt1 | contig 13200 bp, 13 predicted proteins | sample TSFL002MetaG_FD_104687 | JGI IMG/M metagenome (GOLD analysis project Ga0153918, IMG submission 104687) | Attine ant fungus gardens microbial communities from Florida, USA - TSFL002 MetaG | ecosystem: Host-associated > Fungi > Mycelium > Unclassified | place: USA: Florida, Paynes Creek Historic... | reverse complement strand
TAGGGGTTCGCCGATTTGTTACTGAATTTTGGTATATAGACAATGAAAATTGGAGAGAGCAAATACAGACAGCATTTCATAAAATGGATACTATATTAATGAAAAAATAGTAAAGGAGGAGAATATGTTAGAAGAATTAAAAAAGGAAGTATTCGCTGCTAATATGGATTTACCCAAATATGGACTTGTAACCTTTACTTGGGGCAATGTAAGTGGCATCGACCGTGACAAAGGACTCATTGTTATTAAGCCTAGTGGTATTGATTATGAACTATTAACATATCAAGATATGGTTGTTGTTGACTTAGAAGGAAATGTTGTTGAAGGCTATTATAAACCCTCTTCTGATACACCTACACATATCGAATTATATAAGGCTTTTCCAGCTATTAAAGGTGTTGTTCATACACACTCGTCATGGGCAACGAGCTGGGCTCAAGCAGGAAGAAGTATCCCTTGTTATGGAACAACACACGCTGATTATATTTACGGCGAAGTGCCATGTGTTCGCTGTTTAGAAGCAGATGAAATCGAAGCTCTTTACGAAAGGAATACTGGAAAACTGATTGTCGAACACTTTGCAGATAAAGATTACCAGGCAGTACCAGCTGTATTATGTAAATATCATGGCCCCTTTACTTGGGGAACATCACCACGAGATGCCGTTCATAATGCTGTTGTACTAGAAGAGGTTGCAAAAATGGCAGCTAGGTGTGAGTTAATCCAGTCGCATGTTTCTCCAGCACCACAAATATTACAAGATAAACATTATTATCGCAAACATGGAGAACATGCTTATTATGGACAAAAATAGGAGAATTTTATGAACATATTAGAATTAGAAAAGATAGCAAATACCATACGGCAAGAGATTATTACATCTGTTCATGCAGCTAAATCAGGGCATCCAGGTGGTTCATTATCTGCAACCGAGATGCTTACGTACCTTTATTTTCAAGAGATGCAAATAAACCCAGAACAACCAAAGTATGAAAAGAGGGATCGCTTTGTATTATCCAAAGGACATATAGCTCCTGGTTTATATGCAACATTAGCGGTACGTGGTTACTTTCCAACAGAGGACTTACTGACACTTAGAACGCTTGGCTCACATCTACAAGGGCACCCTTGTAGCCATAATACCCCAGGTATAGATATGTCATCTGGCTCTCTAGGACAAGGGTTATCCGCTGCCGTTGGAATGGCATTAAGCGCTAAAATGGATGGTTTAGAAAATCGTGTTTATTGTTTATGCGGCGATGGAGAAATACAAGAAGGCCAAATTTGGGAAGCAGCCATGTTTGCAGGACACCGAAAACTTAACAATCTTATAGTAATTATTGATAATAATAATTTACAGATTGATGGATCTATTGAAGAGATATGTTCTCCCTATCCCATTCACAAAAAATTTGAAGCCTTTAATTTTCATACCATCACGATTGATGGTCATAATTTTAAAGAAATCAATAATGCTTTTAATGAAGCACATACAATAACGCATAAACCAATTGCTATTATTTCTAAAACAATTAAAGGTAAAGGTATCTCCTATATGGAGAATAATGCCCTCTGGCACGGTAAAGCCCCCAATGATAAGGAGTATGAGATTGCTATGAGGGAACTTAAGAAAGTAGAGAAGATTCTATGTCAACAATAAAAATAGCCACACGAGAGAGTTATGGCAATGCCCTGGTTTCCATTGGTGAAAAATATCCAGAAGTAGTTGTTTTAGATGCCGACTTAGCCGCAGCAACAAAAACAAATATATTTATGAAAAAATATCCACAACGTCATATCAATGTTGGTATAGCAGAAAGTAATATGATATCCATAGCAGCCGGAATGGCAACAATGGGAAAAATTCCATTTGTTTCTTCTTTTGCCATGTTTGTAGCTGGAAGAGCATTTGAACAAATCCGAAACGGGATTGGCTATCCTCATCTTAATGTTAAGATTTGTGCAACTCATGCCGGCATTACTGTTGGCGAAGATGGGGCTAGTCATCAATGCAATGAGGATATCGCTCTGATGCGCACCATTCCTGGAATGGTAATTATTAATCCTTCTGATGATATTGAAGCCAAAGCTGCTATTGAAGTTGCTGCTACGTATAACGGGCCAATGTATTTGCGATTTGGACGTCCCCCTACCAAAATTATAAACGATAATCCGAATTATACCTTTACTCTTGGAAAGGGAAATATAGTAAGAGAAGGCACTGATATAACAATAGTAGCAACAGGGCTATGCGTTACTAACTGTTTAGAAGTTGCTGAATTATTATCACAAGAAGGAATATCTGCTGAAGTTATTAATATCCATACTATCAAACCTATGGATACAGAATTATTAGTTAACAGTGCAAAAAAAACAAAACATATTATAACTGTTGAAGAACATTCCATTATAGGTGGTTTAGGAAGTGCGGTAAGTGAAGTACTTAGTGAACGGTTTCCTACCAAAATAAATAAAATTGGAATGCCCGATTGCTTTGGACAATCCGCTAATGCTGATGTATTATTAAAGGAATATAGATTAGATACTGATGGAATATACAATACTATAAAACAATTACTTTAATGTATCTCATCAAGTAATTTACTATGAAAGATACTAAATTAAAAAAGGGCGTGGTTTAATACCACTGCCCTTTTTATAGTTTTTATAATTCTAATAGCTAAGTAATACTCTTTTTAAATAGCTACCTAAAATGCAAACCCCAAAAAATTTGTTTTTTAGTTATTGATTGCAGCTGTAAAGATAATAGATCCTGCATATGTTCCTGCTGCTGCCGCTTGCCAATCAGCAGATGTTATATCTACATTAAGCTCGATTGCTTTTGTTTGTCCATTTATTTCTGCCCCATTCCATGTAGCACCTGTAAACACATCTCCACTCGTATCGCGTAATGTAAATGGTAAATCCTCTACACCAGATTGGCTTTGGTTCTTAAATGCATCTGTAGTAGCAGTTACTGTAACAGCATCCGTTGGTAATACATTTCCTGTAACTGAAATTTCCCCTATTGCTGTACTTTCAACTCCGTAAGTAATCCCATTATTTGCTGGAATTTCTAATGTGTATGTAGACTCTACTGTCGTAGTTAATTCCGTAGCAAGCTCATTTGCATAAACTGGCATAGCTAACATGGAAGCAGCTGTTGCAGCACTAATTAATCCTAATAATATATTTCTTTTCATCTTTCATTTCCCCCAATTTATTTTATTCTATCACTTGTAAAGTTAATTTAATATCTGAGCCATTCAAAGGAGTCAAATCATCATCCATGGCAAAACATTGATATTTCAATACTGCATTTTCATATTCACCCGCAAAGAGCGTCTGATTTAATGTGATGTTGTATATCCCTTTAGATGGTTCTATAAGGTCGGATTGCCAGATCTTTGTACCGTCTGGTAACCACAATGACATTCTGAAATAGGCTGTATTTACTTCTGGATTATGGAAATTGACATTTTGTTGTCTAGTGCCAGCCTTTAGTATTACCTTCTCATATCCTGGTATACTAATGGTACTTGATTCAGAAGCAAGATTTCTGTTACCTTCCCAATCTTCTGCATTTTGATCAAGCTGGACTTGTGGTTTGTCTTTTCCAATCCAATTTTGCCAGTTTAAAATCACATAGCCCCCTATGAGTACTAGCACTACTGACGAAATTATGAGCATTTGCTTACGTTTCATTTTTACACCCCGCTATCCATTGTAAATATACATATTGATTGGTTTACTCATCACTGCATATTGTTAATCTAATGTCAAGAATAGTACTACACCAAATATCGCAACACAACTACTAAGAGAATATATGTCCAAACTTTATAGATATACATTGCAAAAACCAATTTTGCTTTGTTATATACTATCCCGTGTAGATTATTCCTCCTTTTGTCATGATTACCATAGCTATAGTCAGTATGTCTAATAACACTTTTAGTGTATAATAAGATAATAAGAACTACTCTTTCTCATTAATATTAACTTGTTACAATTAACAAATTTTAGTTAAGTCGTTTGACTTGTTACATTTGTTACCACTACATTATAGCTTAAAATAAAAATATTTTAATAAGTATATTTAGTGTTTATGTATGCTAACGTGTAGATTATGTAAACTTAGCAAAATCGATATGTTAAAAAAAGGTAATTAAACTACACATTACGAACATACTCTTGTAAACATCTAAAAAAATCTGACATTCGCCAGATTTTATAGTATTTGTATTAATTTTTGCTGATAAAGACTATGTTATTTGAATCTTGAAACTAATATCCAACGATTGCAAATACTCTCTTGCTAATAACCCTCCAATATTATTTCCATAAAAAATACCCTTTTCACTCATTACCCAAGTGTTGCCAATATCCTTAAGATATCCATTTTTCACTAACAAATCGATAGTATCATGTATACGGTCCATTGTTTCCTGACATAGGCATCGTAACTCATTTTTATTAATGATAGGGTGTTGACAAATGCCGTAAATCTTGTTTGCAACTTCACTTTTATGATTCTCTGATTTTACAATCATTACTCTGTTGAAATCAATATTATATACTTGCAATAAGTCTATTTTCCCACCGGCACCTCTGCCCAAAGGAATGGTATTCCCATTGGCATTACGAATACTCATGTAACGATATTGATCTCTACCTACACGAGCAATTTTAGTCAACTCTAAAAATTCGAAATCTCCCGTATTGCATAAAGTATGAACAAATATATCATGAAACTCTTGATCTTGTTCATGGCTAAAATCAGTAACATCTAAATGTTCAGATAGTTTTGATCCCTTATGAATCATTAAAGAGTAAAAACTAATACTGTCAATATCTAGATCAATAATTTGTTGTACATCATTAAGTAACATTTCCTTTGTTTCCCCAGGATAATTATAAATTTTATCAATACTCAAACAGCCACTGAACATTCTGCGAATTTCCTTCATACGCTCCAATACTTTTTCTTTATTGTACGTACGATTAAAAAACTTACGGCCTTCAGTTTGAAATGTTTGGATACCTATACTAATACGATTGATACCCAGGACTTTAAACATTTCAAGGTGCTCATTGCTCAAATTATGCAGTGTTGATTCACATGTAATTTCACATGTATCAATCATTTTAAAAACCCTACGTAAGGCACCTAAAATTTGTTTAAAATGTGAAGGTGACAAAACTGTAGGTGTTCCACCACCAAAGTAAACAGCTTGCATCTCATGCGTAGTAAAATATTTATGGTTCCCCATCCACGCAATCTGTGTTAGTAAATCCTCTACATACATATCCAGTGTATTATCCAGAATTTTACGGTTCATATTACAAAAAGAACAAATACGATCACAAAAAGGTATATGAATATAGATAGCATTATCCTTCATTGATATGGCTTCGGGATCGTTTAAATAAGCATCTAATTCCTCTTTAGAAGCACGATTCCTTTTCATTAGACTACTATACTCATTTTCTGCATCATGATGTGATTTATACCTTGTTTTAAACATTTTCGTTATCCTTTAATTTGCTTTTAATGGTAGAGACAAAGTTATGAGCCGCTCTAAGATCCTCATCATTTGGATGATTGGCAGCATCTGCCCAACGATTAACACGGTCCTGATCTGGTGCATGGCCATGCCCCTTAGGTAATTGCTTCATCCAATCAATAAGTGCCGGATCAATTGAACCCTGACAGTGAAAATGAGTGATAACTTGATTGTTATTTTTTTCTAATGTATCTTTAATGGTACTGATACAATCGTAGGCATGCTGCCCAGTTGGATAGGCACCTAGAGTAAAGAAAAATGCAACTTTTTTATAGTGTAATTTTTCTATGAAGGCATTCACTGATGCATTCATATTTCCTTTATCTATCCAACCACCAATTACGATTAACTCATACATTTCCTCTTCTTTTTCATCTAACTCTTCTACTCTTTTACAGATGGCTTCTGGCATTTTTTGAAATATTGCTTCTGCTACCTTTTTAGTATTGTTTGTCTTTGAACTATATGTTATTAATGTTTTCATTTTCTTTCCTCCTATAGTATATGCACATTGTGATGTTTACCTATTTTATTAATACTACAACGAATATCATAGACTTGATGCATTGTTTCCTTTGTAATACACGCATCAGGAACTCCATGAACTACTATTTTACCATTCTTCATAACGTAAATTTCATCACTAAAACGTATGGCTTGATTTATATCATGCAGAACACAAACGATGGTTAATTTCTCTTCTTTATTTAACTTTTGAATCAGTGATAGTAATTCATATTGATATTTTAAATCTAAGTGATTTGTTGGTTCATCCAAAATAAGTATCTCTGTTTTTTGTGCTAACGCTAAAGCTAGAAATACCCTTTGACGCTCACCACCAGATAATTGTGATACCATCTGATCTTTGAATTGATATACACTTGTTTTTTTCATCGCCCATTCCACGTACTTATGGTCTTCAGTACGCATAGATTGAAACAACTTTAAGTAGGGAAGTCTACCAAAGCTTACTAGATCATATACATTAATTCCCATTGGAACTTCACTAAATTGCATTAAAAAAGAAGCCATACGTGAGAACTCCTTACGTTCATAGGCATTACGATACTTACCATTAATCAAAATATGGCAACCGGATTCTTTAAATAAACCAGCAATTGCTTTTATCAAAGTCGATTTACCACAACCATTTGGTCCAATGATAGTGGTAAATGTACCTTTTTTTATTTGTAAAGAAACATTGTCTACTGCTACTTTCGCACCATAATGAATTGTTAAATTTTGTATTTCAATCATATTTGTCTCCTATATATCTTGCTTCCTCAATAAAAATAAAAAGAATGGGGCGCCAATCATCGAAATAATAATTCCAACAGGCATCTCGGTTGGCGAAAATACCAGTAACTGAAAAGTATCTGAAGCTAAGACAAATACACTTCCTAAAAGAATTGAGAATGGTAACAAAACTTTATGGTTTGTTCCTACTAACAATCGTGCAATATGTGGTATTATTAGACCAACAAATCCTATTATTCCAACTATACAAACACTAATCGAACACAATAAAACAGCAATGGTTGCAATAATAAAACGAGTTAAGCTTAAATTTTCACCTAAGTTAGTTATCGTTAAATCATCTAATGCCAACAGATTACACTTAGGGATCACTAACAATGATAGGAAAAGAGCAATACCACTATAAATAACTAATATTCTAGCATCAGATGGAGAAATACTTGCTAATGAACCATTTAACCAAGTTAACGCATTTTGTATTTTATCTGAGTGATAAATGCTTATAATCCCTATAGCTGCACCAAATAATGCATTTACAGCAACTCCCGACAACACCAATCGCAAAGGTTGTATACCATTCTTATACGCAAGAATTGTCAAAATTAAATACGCTATTATTCCTCCAACAAATGCAGCAATAGGTAATAAAGGTAACATTACAGGATACATCAGTAAAATAATCATCGCAAACAGACTTGCCCCCGTTTGAATACCAAGCAAACCAGGATCAGCTAGAGGATTACGCATTACGGCTTTTATTAGTGTTCCACTTGCAGCCAGTGTTGCTCCGACACAAATAGCACCAATCATTCTAGGCAAACGAATTTCTAAAATAATAATCCTAGCTAAATCGCTTGCCTCAGAAGGGTAAAACACTAATTGGATAACATCATGAATATTAACAGTTGACCCACCTGATATAAGTGCCAAAATAATCATAATAAATAACACTATGGTTGTGACTATGAAACATAAAAGTTGCCTTTTACTCATAAAAACCCTTAGCTAAATAAGATATTACCTTAACAATATCCAAATCCACACTTGCTGCAAAAATGAAGTCATCCGAAGCAACCGGGAAAGCTTGCTTATTTTTAACAGCCTGTAATTCTCGATACACCCCATTTTCATCATATAAAACTTCATGAAATTGAGTTAATGATGCCTGGCCATTTCCATGTGTATAATAAATAATATAATCAGGATTGGCTGCCAAAATCTCCTCTTTATTCACTTCCCCATTACCATTATTTTTAAAAACATTGTTTACACCTAATGCTGTTACAATAGTACCTAAAACAGTTTCTTCATTATTTGCTATGATAGTATCCCCTGCAACCTGTAAAATAGCTACTGTTGGTTGCACCTGGTCAACTTTAACATCTAATAATTCTTGTACAGATTTCAATGTATCCGTCATCTCTTTAAATATAGTATTAATTTGTTCATTCTGATGATTGTAAATGCCACCTATGACATCCAATAACACAAACATATCTAGATAATCTGATTGTCCTAACGGTTGTAAATTAATACCAGATGCATGTAATATATCCATGTATTCACCATGTGGCATTGCATCTGAGTATAATACAATTTTTGGGTCTAACTCCATGATAGCTTCTACATTTGGTGATAGCGCTGAGCCGACATTTAGCACTTTTGTTTTATCTATAGGTTGTGATGACCCAAGTACATATTGTTCCATAGTTAACGAAGGGGATAATGCCTCACTTTCTGGGGCAGCAGTTACTTGAATACCTATTTGTGACAAAATATTTGCCGTCGTCGTTGTCATGGCAGCAATATCATGCAACACCTCTTCATCCGTTAATATTGTACGCAAAGTAGCATGCTTTTCCTTTACAATAGCAGATGAATTTTCTAAATCAATAGTAATAACGTCATCTTCTATAAATACCAAATCTTCTCCAAAATAAAAGGTATTTACATTGGGAGAAGGGGTATTGCCTCCCGATTGACATCCCACTAGAAGCAAGTTAATCGATACTAATATCATCATATATTTTTTCATTTCTTTCACCTATTCTCTCTTATCATATGTTATGAATACTGCATAATATTTACATTATTTGTTCTATGCATTCCATATACCAGTGTAATTATTCAGAATAAAGGATCTGTTTTAAAGTCTCCATGGTACTCTGGTATATTAAATTTTTTATAGTATTCATTGTTTCAGACTCTAAATCCTAACTCGTTCATGCATAGTACCCCAACATTCCTCGACATTATATTTGTAAAAAATGTTCCATCAAAGTTCATAGCTTTTGTCCTCCCTTTCAAATGATTATCTTAGTTAGCTATAACTAACCAACAAATTGATAGTAACATATATCGGTTAGCAATGGCAAACTATGTTATAATTTTTTAATTTACAATAGTTACGTAACCTTTTGATTATCTATAAAGAAGGCCTAGAAAACAAAAATTAAGATAAAACCCTGACAACACAGTAGATAATAAAAAAATAGCATAAGAATGATTCTTACGCTATTTTCTATTAACATACTTTAGTACATATTTATTATTTTTATATTGATTCTCCAATAATATCTAAAATGGCACGATGGTATTTTTCTGTTTTATGAGTCGCTTCTGCAACATTTTGCCCTTTAACAGAGAAATAAAATTTACATTTTGGTTCTGTTCCACTAGGTCGAGCAGCAATCCATGAACCATCTTCTAGGTAATATTTTAAAACATTAGAGGTTGGTAAATCAATATGCTCAATTACACCATTGGTGTTTTTAGTGCTATTTGCATAATCTTCAACGGTGATTACTTGATATCCTGCCACACTTGTCGGTGATTTCTTTCTTAAACCATCCATTATTTCCTTAATACGTTCTGCTCCACTAGCCCCTTCTTTGGATAATGCAATTTGTGTTTCTTTAAAGGTTCCATACTTTTCATATAAGCTATGTAACACGGCAATCAAATCGGTACCTTGCTTCTTATAGAAATTTCCTGCTTCTGCTGCTAATAATACTGCTTGAATAGCATCTTTGTCTCTCACAAAGTCTTTGATTACGCAACCATATGATTCTTCATATCCAAAAATAAATTGTTTCTCTTTTGTTTGTTCATAAGCACGAATTTTATCACCAATAAATTTAAACCCAGTAAGTGTTTTTTCAACTTCGACATGATAGTCCTTGGCTACTAATTCTCCTAAGTCACTAGTAACTATTGTATTATACATGACTGCATTGTTTGGCAGTTGATTTTTTTCTTGTAGTTGACTTAGTATATATTCTAAGTATACAGCTGCACTTTGATTTCCTGACATTAATACATATTCACCCTTATGTTTCGCGACAACTCCTAAACGATCACCATCAGGATCACAAATTACAACAACATCTGCATCTACTTCTTTCGCTTTTTTTATCGCTAATTCATATGATGCCTCTTCTTCTGGGTTAGGAGATTTCGTATTTGTATAATTAGGATCTGGTGCACATTGGGCCAATACAGGAATTACCTCATATCCTAACTTTCTTAAACACGTAAGTACGGGAATATGTGACGCACCGTGTTGTGGTGAGAAAACAATTTTAAAATTATCTTTATTCAACTCTGGATGAATTTGAATATTCATTACTTCTTGATAGTACGCCTCATCCACTTCTTTGCCAATCCACGTAATATATGGATATGCAGCATCATCATCGAGTATTTCTATTTTTAACTCATCTTTGACTTCTTTAACAAATTCAACCACCTGGTCTGCCCACTGTGGAATCAATTGACACCCCGTATCATCGTATATCTTATACCCATTATATTCTTTAGGGTTATGGCTAGCAGTAATCATAATACCACCGGCACAACCTAAATAACGAACGGCAAATGATAGCTCCGGTGTCGGACGTAAACTTTCAAAAATATAAGAACGAATTCCAAAAGTGGCTAAAACCTTTGCGCTCTCAATAGCAAATTGATATGACATATGGCGATTATCATAACCTATAACTACTCCTCTTGTTTTACCTTCAGGTAAAGTCGTTATATATTTAGAAAATCCCACGTTTGCTTTTCTAATAGTGTATATGTTCATCCGGTTTGTACCAGCACCAAGTATACCACGCATTCCTGCTGTTCCAAACTCTACCTCTGTATAAAAAGCATCTTCTTTTTCTGATTCTTTCATAGCTATTAATTCTGCTTTAAGTGAAGCATCTAAGGTTTCACATTCTAGCCATCTTGTATATTCATTTTTATAATTCATATAATCACCTCATTCCTAAGTATATCAAATTGATTCTTAAATAACTACCTCTTTTATTTAAGAAAACATTACAATTAATGCTATTATCTCTTTAAAAGACAAGAAATCTATTTTGTATTTGATTAGTATTCTATTCCCTTTCTAGCTTGTATATGGATATCATAGGGATGCTTATGTTTTTTCATTTCCGTGGAATAGTCACTTATTTGTTTAAACTTGTGCGTAGGTTGTCTACCCGTCATTACTATTTCTGTGCGCTCCTTAAGTTCCTTAATTTTGGTAAATACAGTTTCTTCATTTATTAAATGTAGCGTAATTACGTCCAATAACTCATCTAAAATAATAGCATCACATTGGGGGTCTAAACTGGCCCAAAGCGCTTGCTGTAAGGCACTTACCTCTTGTATCATTTGAGGATCGTTCATATTAACAAACATCGTTGGCATTGTTCGATAAACCACCTTAACTCCTGCTTGCTTTAACATGGTTACCTCGCTACTATTGCCATCTTTTAAATAGGAAATCCATTGCACACTATAACCAGCACCACGCATCCGTAACGCTAACCCTATAGCAGTACTCGTTTTCCCTTTTCCTGTTCCATAATATAAATGTAACATAACTTCTCCTCTTCTAATCGTTAGTAATTATAAAAAAAGGTTAGCACGTATAAAGCATAAAATCATCTTTATATACCTAACCTTTACATACACAGTCTATTTTAATTATTCTGCTACTTTTTGTTCTTTAATAACTTTTTCAATTGATGCAATTACATCTTTTTCATCTTCACCTTCAGCAACGATTTCTACAGTTGCTTTCGTAGGCACTCCTAAAGACATAACTCCCATAATTGATTTTAAGTTTACTTCTTTATCGTTATATACTAATTTAATATCGCTTGTAAATTTGCTTGCTTGGTTTACTAAAATAGTTGCTGGTCTTGCATGTAATCCTACAGGATCAGATACTACAAATGATAATTTTTCTGCCATTACGACGTCCTCCTTAAATATTCTGTGTTTTAATTATAGCATTTAATACTATGTATTTCTAGCTTTTTTTTATTTTTTAGTGCTTACAATTTTTGACATTTTTTCTTTTTTATCACCCGCGCAATGATTACTATTCCAGTGATACTTCCTACTGTAATAACCCCATACATTAGCATTTGGTTAATTTTTAATGAAGCTACCGTATCATCCAAAGAGAGAGCCATTATATACCCAGAATCATTCGTATGATATAACGTATTTCCATCAGTGATAATGCTTGTTGTACAGAAGTTTTGTTGATTACTTGCAGGAATAAATACCTTTTCTACTACAATATCATCGTTATCTAAAGAGACACTGTACACACCACCTTCTTCTATATTTTGGGTAAAGTAGGCATACACATTATCATAAAAGGTATTAACGAGTAGTGAAGATTGCACATTACCCTCAACTTCAGTTTGATAGAGGATATCAAAAGTACTTTGATCAATAATTGTAACGAACCCTGATGCATCGAAATCACTTGCATCGGTACTACCACCAAGATATATTTTACCATCATAAATAGTCGGTGTGGAACTCATTGTGCCACCGTCCCAAACAGTAAGAATCTCTTGTTCACCAAAATACATAGTTTCATTATACCCTATTTTATATAAATTAGCACTTCTTGTAGTGAAATAAATATATCCATCATCATACATAACGGAAGAGGTTACTGTATCTTCAATATCTTTTGTAGCTAATACCGTACCATCGATTAACGAACAAGATACCAAATGGCCACTGTTACTAATAAATACAATTGTATTATTAATGATATACCCACCACTCCAAAGGTAAGAAGATTCTGTAAGTGGTGTATATCGCCAAGCAACTTCCCTTCTATCATGTTGCTTTTCGAGTGGTTCATCGGCTGTTGACATTGCCATGTAAGACCCCGAAGTCATACTCAGGTTAGCAGTTCCAAAATAAATATAACCATTATGATACACAATAGGGGATTGTACTATTTCATTGCTATCAGGCGACCCTAATTCCTCACTAACCCAAGCAGGTGTTAAAGTGTCTGCATGAAAAGCTTGAATCCATGTCGATGCACTAATAACATTCCAAGAGTCAT
>Ga0153918_1000854_pt1 | contig 13212 bp, 11 predicted proteins | sample TSFL002MetaG_FD_104687 | JGI IMG/M metagenome (GOLD analysis project Ga0153918, IMG submission 104687) | Attine ant fungus gardens microbial communities from Florida, USA - TSFL002 MetaG | ecosystem: Host-associated > Fungi > Mycelium > Unclassified | place: USA: Florida, Paynes Creek Historic... | reverse complement strand
GCCCGCCTCCCTCGGAGCCGAAGGAATCGCGGGATTCGAGACCGATCGTGACCGACACGGAACTCCTCTTGCTCGAGTGCGCCGACGCGGGCGCACGGTCGGTTGCGGGTGACGGTCGTCACGCTACGCGCGACCGCCGACAACGGGAATCCGGCATCCGACAACCTGTGGATAACCCTGTGGGGAACTTGGGGGACTCGCCAGCCCGAAATGTGGAGAACTTGGGGACAATGAGATCGAACCTGTGCGAAGCATGGTCCACAAACCCTGGATGATCAGGGATTCTCATGAGAATCCAGTTGCTCACACGTTCGACCTCGACCTCGGGTCGAAGGTTGTCCGCACCCTTCCGGGCGTGTGCATAAGTCGAAGGAAGCTTCGCGTGCCAACAGCTGAGGGCCCCGGCGAACCGGGGCCCTCGTGCGCATCCGCCGCGGCGAACGCCGACGACGGATGCGCGAGCCGATCAGGCGAACGCGAGCCGACTAGCGGATCGTGATGACCTGGACCTTCAGCGTCGCGACGACGTCCTCGCGGAGACGGACCGTCGCCTCGTGGTTGCCCGTCGTCTTGATCGGGTTCGGGAACTCGACCTTGCGCTTGTCGATCGTGCCGAGACCCTGCGAGGCCGCGGCTTCGGCCACGTCGGTACCGCGGATCGAGCCGAAGAGACGACCCTCCGAGCCCGTCTTGGCGTAGACCTTGATGATCGCGGCCTCGAGCGTCGCCTTGAACGCCTTGGCGTCCTCGAGCGTCGCGAGCTCGCGAGCCGCACGAGCGGCCTTGATCTGCTCGACCTGCTTCTCGCCGCCGCGCGACCAGTTGACCGCGAAGCCCTGCGGGACGAGGTAGTTGCGGGCGTAGCCGTTCTTGACCTCGACGACGTCGCCGGCGGTGCCGAGACCCGACACCTCGTGGGTGAGAATCACCTTTGCCATGTCATGTCCTCCTTAGCGGCCGGAGCCGGCGTAGGGGAGGAGCGCCATCTCGCGCGCGTTCTTGACGGCGCGGGCGATGAGGCGCTGCTCCTGGACGGAGACACCGGTGATGCGACGGGCGCGGATCTTGCCGCGCTCCGAGATGAACTTGCGGAGCGTGTTGACGTCCTTGTAGTCGATGACGCCCACGCGGATCTGCTTGGCGGGCGCGGCGGGCTTCCCCTTGCCGCGTCCACCCTTGCGGCGGTCGCCGCTAGCCTTTCCAGCCATTGGGTACTTCTTCCTCAGAGAGTGAGTGTTGGTTGGACGAGCGCTCGCCTAGAACGGCGGCTCGTCGAAGTCGTTCGTCGTGCCGGGCGTGGCCCAGCCGCTCGAACCGGAGGTGCCGGACGACGAAGTGGCCGGCTGGCCCCACGGGTCATCGTTGGTCGACGCTGCGGGGCGCTGCTGCTGCGGCTGTCCGCCGCCGAAGGAGCGCTGCGGCTGACCGCCGCCGAAGCTGTTCTGACCGCCCTGGCCGCCGCCCGATGCGCGCGTGACCTGTGCGGTCGCGTAGCGCAGCGACGGGCCGATCTCCTCGATCTCGAGCTCGTAGGAGGTGCGGCGCTCGCCCTCCTTCGTCTCGTAGGAGCGCTGCTTGAGACGCCCCTGCGCGACGACGCGCGAGCCCTTCTGGAGGGAGGACGCGACGTGCTCGGCGAACTCGCGCCAGACGTTCGCGCGGAGGAACAGCGCTTCGCCGTCCTTCCACTCGTTCGCCTGACGGTCGAAGACGCGAGGCGTCGAAGCGATCGTGAAGTTGCAGACGGCGAGGCCGTTGTTCGTGTAGCGCAGCTCGGGGTCGGCCGTGAGGTTGCCCACCACGGTGATGATCGTGTCGCCGGCCATCGCGTTACTCGGCGGGCGTCGAAGCGGGCTTCGCGGCGCCGGCGACCTTCGCAGCGGCGGAAGCCGCGGGCGACTTCTTGGCGGCGGGGGCCTCGGCGGGCGCGGCTGCGGGGGCTGCGGACGCGGCGCCGGCGGCCTTGCGGGCGGCCTGGCGCTTCGCCTCGGCGGCGACGCGGGCGATGGCCTCCTCGGCGCGGAGGACCTTCGTGCGCATGACGGCCTCCGACAGCTTGAGCTGGCGGTCGAGCTCGGCGGCCGCGGCGGGCGTCGAGGTGAAGTCGACGACGGCGTAGATGCCCTCGGACTTCTTGTTGATCTCGTAGGCGAGACGACGACGACCCCAGATGTCGGTCTTGTCGATGCTGCCACCGTCGTTGCGGATGACGTTGAGGAACTTGTCGAGGCTCGGAGCCACGGTGCGCTCATCGATCTCGGGATCGAGGATCACCATCAGTTCGTACTGATGCACGATAAACCCACCTCCTTCGGACTTGAACGGCTGCAGACGATCTGCAGCAGGAGGGTTCTGCATCGTGCCCACCCGCATCCTGCGAGCGGACAACCTGGCAATTGTAACGAATTCATCCGTCCGGCGCCACCCCGAGTCGGTCGAGCACATGGTCCGCACGATGGATGCCGCCTCCCGCGACCGCGGGATTCCCGCGTCTTCCGGGGCTTGTCCTCCATCTCCCCGTCGCCTGCGCCGCACCCATTCACTACGCTCGAATCGGTATCGCGCCCGCACGCGGGCATCTCCCGACCAGACAAGGTGACCAAGATGACCGAAGAGCAATCGGGCACGAACGACCGCTCGGACGCCGCGTCCTCCGGCGAGACCGAGAAGAACGCGCCCGCGACGGGCGCCCCAGAGGAGAACCGTCCCGCGGCCGACTTCGGCGACGCCCCGGCGGCCGACTTCGGCGACGGCGGGTCGAGCCCGTCCGGCCCGTCGAGCGGCTCGGATGCGGGCGACGCCGCCCCGGCATCCGGATCGTCCTCCCCCTACTCCCCCTCGACCGGATCGTCGTCGGGCGGATCGGGCTCCTCGTGGGGCTCGAGCCCGTCGTCGAGCAGCGACAGCCCGTACGGCTCCTCGTCGAGCTCGAGCGGCTCGTCGTACGGCTCCGACTCGTCGAGCCGGTACGGCTCCGGGGCGTCCGGCTCGTACGGCTCGCCGAGCTACGGCTCCTCCGACTCGTCCTCGTCCTCCTCGGGGTCGGGCTCGAGCTCGTACGGCTCGCCCTCGTACGGCTCCTCGTCGTACGGCTCGGGGTCGGGCTCCGAATCCAGCACCGGATCGAGCACGTCGGGCGCCGAGGACTCGAGCGACGCCCGCTCGTCGGACGCGACGACCTCCTCGGACTCGAGCTCGTCGTCGTACTCGTCCTACTCGAGCGGATCGAACGACTCGTCCTCCTCGTACTCGAGCGGATCGTCGTCGTACGGCTCCTCCTCGTACGGCTCGTCGTACGGCCAGGACTCCTCCTCCACGAGCGGCCCCGTCGGCGGCTCGAGCGCCTCGCCCTCGAACGACGAGCAGGACGCCTCCTCCTCGACCGACGGCGCGTCGACGACGAACGACTCCTCCCCCGTCTCCCCCTACGGCGACCAGACGCCGTCGTACGGCCAGACGGACGCCGCCGGGCAGCCCTCGGCCTACGGCCAGACGGGTCCGGTCGGCGCCGCGGGCACGGCCTCGCAGTTCGACGGCCAGCCGAGCGCCGGCCAGTACGGCCAGCAGGACCAGTACGGCCAGCAGGGTCCCTCCTACGGCCAGCCCGACGCGGATGCCCGCTACGGCCAGCCCGACAGCGCCTACGCGCAGCCGGCGGTCGACCCCTACGCGGCTCCTGCGCCCGACGCGTACGGCCAGGCGCCCCAGTTCGCCCCGGCCGGAGGCCCCGGCTACCCCGGCGGACCGGGCTACGGCGGCCCCGGCTACGGCCCCGCGCCGGTGAAGCCCGCGAGCGTGAACGGCTTCGGCATCGCGGCGCTCATCATCGGCATCCTGGCGATCCTCATCGGCTTCATCCCGTTCATCGGCTACTTCGGCATCTTCCTGGGCCTGGTCGCCATCGGCCTCGGCATCGCCGGCATGGTCGTCAAGTCGGTCAAGCACAAGCGCGGCATCGCCGTCGCCGGTCTCGTCGCGGGCATCGTCGGCGCGCTCGTGAGCCTGGTCATGGGCATCGTCTACCCGGCGATGCTCTTCTCGACCATCAGCGACTCCATCCCGAGCTACTCGCCCGCGCCCTACACCTCGCCCTCGAGCCCCGGCTCATCGACGGGCACCGGCGCGACGGGCGCCCCCGGATCGACGAGCAGCGGCACCGTGCAGGCCGTCGACATCGAGATCACGGTCACGGGCACGAAGCCCTACAACCTCGACGTCTCGGTCTACAACAACCAGTTCGACACCGTCGTGAACGAGAAGAAGTCGGCGCAGACCGCGCCCTACTCGTACACGGCGCACGTGGAGCCGTCGACCGACAACATCTTCCCCGACGACGCGTCCATGGCCATGGTCTCGGTCGACAACTCGGACTCGGCGACCAAGGACAACAACATGACCTGCGAGATCAAGGTCAACGGCGTCGTCGTCGCGAGCGACGCCGGCACGTCGTTCGTCTACTGCTCGGCCAGCCCGTTCATGAGCCACTAGCGGATCGCCGACGTCGCCGGCGGCCCGAGGGCGGCCGGCGACGGGCATGACGAGGGGCGGGAGCCCGGATGCGCGCATCCGGGCTCCCGCCCCTCGTCGTGCCGCCGGCGACGCGCTCTCGAGCGCATCGGCCGTGCGACCGACCCGCCATGAGCGGAGCGGGCGACGCACCATCGCCTCTTCGAGGGCGATACGCGATCGTGAGGCATTCCCCCGTACCGGCGGCGCCCCGCTACCCGCGAGAATAGGCGGGGATCGAGCTCCGCTCGCGATCGCCACCTCAGGAGGACCAAGTGACCGACGCACCTCGCTACGGCGACCCCGGCTCCCAGCCGGGCGGCCAGCAGCAGCCCCAGTACAGCGCCGCCCCCTATCAGCAGCAGTACGGCGTCGCGGGCCAGGCCGGCGGCCAGCCCCCGTACGGCGACCTCGGCGGGCAACCGCCCTACGGCGGCCCCGTCGCGCCCCAGCCCAAGAAGGTCAACGGCTTCGGCATCGCCGCCCTGATCATCGGCATCGTCGCGATCGTGGTCGCGTTCATCCCGATCATCGGGCTCGGCGCGATCTTCCTCGGCCTCATCGCCATCGGCCTCGGCATCGCGGGCATCGCGGTCAAGTCGGTGCGCCACAAGAAGGGCGCCGCGATCACCGGCATGATCCTCGGCGTGCTCGCGGGCATCCTGAGCGTCGTCATGTCGTTCGTGTACGCGGCCGCGCTCGTCGGCTGGGCCCAGACCCAGGCCACGACGATCCCCGACTTCACGAGCGACCCGTTCCCGGTCGAGACGAACGGCGGCACGATGCCCTCGGAGTCCGCGTCGACGGGCGGCCCGGCCGCGTCCGGCACCTACGAGATCGTCATCACGGCGACCTCGACCGCGAAGTACACCATTCTGACGAGCGTCACGGATGACAAGGGCAATGCCGTGGGCGTCGACGCGCAGTCCGACTTCAGCGGCGACTACCGCTTCACCTCGACCGTGACCATGACCGGATCCTCGGACGACCGGTCGATGGCCGGAGTCGTGCTGACCAGCTCGGACTCGAACGCGACGATCTCGTGCGAGGTCACCGTGAACGGCGTCTCGAAGGACAAGCAGTCGTCGACCGGATTCACCGTCTGCAACGCCACGCCGATCAAGCCGTAGCGAACCGCTCGAGCTCGGGATCGCTGCCGGACTCCGGAGACGCGCGGGTGCCGCACCGAAGAGGGCACGCCTGGATGCCGCTTCCGAAGTCGGGCGAGCGACCACCGGCCATGAGCCGAACGGCGAGTTCTCCGACGCGCCCTGATCCGCGGCGGACGAGCACCGACCGACGGCATCCGAATCGCCCCTCCGCCTGCGCGGAGGGGCGATTCGCATGCTCGGCACGGCGAACGGCGGCGCGGCACGACGCGACCGCCGGGGACGACGTCTCGTCGGCGTATCGCGCCGCGCATACGCTCCCGCAACACGGCGTCGGCTTGGCTGACGAGCATGTCCGCACTGTTCACCCGACCCGACCCGCACGAGAACGCCGTTCCCGGCAGCCGGCCCCGTCCCTCCGAGTCCGCGACGATCGACCCGACCGCGCGTCGCCCGGCGGGGCGGCCTGCCCGGAGGACGGCGACGACGACCGACGAGGCGCGTCGGCTCCTGCTGGCGATGTCGTTCGCCGTCTACCTCGCCCTGCTGATCTGGGTCGTGCTGTGGAAGCTCGAGCCGCCGCACCTCGGCGACGGCTCGATGCGCCGGATCAAGCTGGTGCCCTTCGTCTCCGATGGGGTCTCCGGACCGAGCGCTCCCCTCGAGGTGCTCGCCAATCTCGCGATCTTCCTCCCCTTCGGCATCCACCTCGCGCTGCTCGCACCGACCTGGCCGCTCCGACGGGCGGTCGCCGTGACGGCCGCGACGAGCCTGCTGCTGGAGACGGCGCAGTACGTACTCGCCGTGGGCAGTTCGGATGCGACGGACGTCATCGTCAACACCGCGGGAGGAGCCCTCGGGGCGGCGCTGGTGGTCGCCGTCCGTCGCGCGGCCGGGGCTCGGGGCGGCGCGCTCCTGGCGCGGGTCTGCGCGATCGCGACGGGGGCGGCGCTGGTCGCCGCCGGGCTCTTCGCCGTCTCGCCGATGCACTACGCGCAGCAGGATGCCGGAGAGCTGGGGGCGAGGTGCGCGGCGGCGGTCGCGTCGGGCGCGTACGCCGGCCAGCAGGCAGCGACGGCGGCGGCCTCGGGCGGCGAGGAGGAGCATGTCGGACGGGCCGGATGCGGTGGGTGAGCGGCGTGCCGGTGGAGCGGGATCGCGCGGCTCGGCGAATGAATGTTCATGATCGCTCGACCCGCCGAATGGGTCGCGCTCCCGAGGAGGGGAATCGAATTTCGCGCGGCTGATGCCCTGGAATTCGGGGTGGCACTCACTTCCGCAAGTGCACAGGACGGCGCATTTATCGAACAAAAGTTTGGTAAACTGGATGCGTCGTCGAGAACCAGTCTGATCTGGGATTTCTCGCGCATGAATCGGTGGTCGGAACGCGAGTGAAGGGGTGCGTCGTGGACTTCATCGACGAGATCTTCACCCCCGCGCCGGCCGCTCCGCAGGCTCGGGTCTCGCGCGGGAAGGCCCGTGCTGGACGTGTCGCTTCCGGGCCGGTTCCCGGGTTCGGGATCGCTCCCGCGATCGGGTCGCTCGAGATCGCTCCGGCGATCTCGGCGGGCGAGCAGGCATCCGCCGAATCGGCCGCGCCTGCTGCTTCGCACGCCGAGGGTGCCGAGGCTCCCGTGCTCGCGCGCTTCCGCGACCTCATCGCCGCCCTGGATGCCGAGAGCCCGCCATCCGGGTGCGGCCGCGCGAGCTCAGGAGAGCGCGGCGGGCAGACGCACGGTGACGCGCAGGCCGCCGGCGGCGCGCGGCTCGAGCACGAGCGTCCCGTCGTGAGCGCGCACGATGCTGTCGACGATGGCGAGGCCCAGCCCCACGCCCGCGTGCCCGTCCTCGACGGCATCCGTGACGGAGCGGACCCGCTCGGCGCCGCGCTGGAACGGCTCGGTCAGCGTCGCGATCGCCCGGGGGTCGAGCCGCTCCCCCGAGTTCTCGACCACGAGCACCGCCGCCCTCGAGCCGGCCTCGCGTGCGTCGGCGACCGACGCCTCGACCCGCACGAACCCGCCCTCGGCGAGGTTGTGGACGATGGCGTTGTGCACGAGGTTCACCGTCAGCTGCAGCAGCAGCGGCGGCGATCCGGTGACGGGAGCGAAGGCGCCGGACGCCTCGAGCGCGATACCTCGGTGCTCCGCGAGCGGCAGCAGCGTCTCGACGGCGTCCTCGGCGAGGAGCGACAGGTCGACGCGCTCGCGCTCGAACGACCGCCGGTCCGCCCGGCTGAGCAGCAGCAGCGCCTCCGTCAGATCGATCGCCCGCGCGTTGACGACGCGCAGCCGTTCGACGAGCTCGTCGCCCCGCCGCCCCGGATCGTCGCGTGCGACGTCGAGCAGGGTCTGCGTGATCGCGAGCGGCGTCCGCAGCTCGTGCGAGGCGTTCGCCGCGAAGCGCTGCTGCTCGGCGACGTGCGCCTCGAGCCGCGCGAGCATGGCGTCGAAGGCGTCGGCGAGCTCGCGGAACTCGTCCCGCGGCCCCGTCAGCCGGATCCGGTGCGAGAGCGACCCGTTCGTCGCCAACCGGGCCGCCTCCGTGATGCGCGGCAGCGGAGCGAGCATGCGACCCGCGAGGATCCAACCGCCCAGCAAGCCGAAGACCAGCAGGGCGACCAGCGCCCAGGCCGCCGCCGGGGCGAAGGCCCGAAGCAGGTCGTCGCGCCCTGGCACGAATCCGCTCCGCGTCTCGATCGCGTCTGGCGGCACGTAGCGCAGCAGGAACAGCCACACGACGGCGAGCAGCAGCCCGCCCGCGAGCATGAGGAACCCCGCGTAGCTCAGGGCGAGCTTGAGCCGCACGCTCGACGCGGGCGACCTACCCACCCGCACGGCCCTCCTCCTCGGCATCCGCGTCGGTGCGGATGCGGTAGCCGACCCCCGGCACCGTCACGATCGCCCACGGCTCGCCGAGCCGCTTGCGCAGCCCCGAGACCGTGATGCGCACGGCGTTCGTGAACGGGTCGGCGTTCTCGTCCCACGCGCGCTCGAGCAGCTGCTCGGCGCTCACGACGCCGCCCTCGGCGGCGACGAGCACCTCGAGCACGGCGAACTGCTTCCGCGTGAGCGGGACGTACCGCCCGTCGCGATAAACCTCGCGGCGGAACGGATCCACGCGCAGGCCTCCGATCTCGCGCACGGGCGGCCGGCTGCGCGCCCGGCGACGGTCGAGCGCGCGGAGCCGGAGTACGAGCTCGCGCAGCTCGAACGGCTTGCCGAGGTAGTCGTCGGCGCCGAGCTCGAAGCCGGATGCCTTGTCGTCCAGTCGGTCGGCCGCCGTGAGCATGAGGATCGGCATGCCGCTGCCGGAGGCGACGATGCTGCGCGCGACGTCGTCGCCCGAGGGACCGGGGATGTCCCGGTCGAGCACGGCGATGTCGTACTCGTTGACGCTCAGCAGCTCGAGCGCGGTGTCGCCGTCGCCCGCGATGTCGGCGGCGATCGCCTCGAGGCGGAGGCCGTCGCGGATCGCCTCGGCCATGAAGAGCTCGTCCTCGACGATCAGTACGCGCATGGGCCCAAGAGTAGGAGACCCGGCGTATCGCGGGCGTATCGGAAACCGCGTACGGCCCGGCAACACGGCGCCCCCTTGACTGGCGGCATGCCTCGACCAGCCGCGCATCAGGAACGTCCCGCCGGATTCGACCGGCCCGCCCGGGCCGCGGAGCCGGCCGACCCGCCCCTCCTCTCCGACCGGAGCCGCCAGGCCGGTCACGCCCGTTCGTCCCGTTCGTCCCGTTCGAGCCCCGCACCGCGGGGGATGCTCGCGACCGCGGGTGCGGGCGTCGTCATGATCGTCGCCGCGGTCGCCGGCGTGCTGGCCCTGCAGGGGGCGGTCCTGCCGGCGACCGTCGGCGGGGCGGGCGACCGAGCGGCCGGCGACCGGCCGCGCGCCGCCCCGGCATCCGGGGAGTCGAGCGGGTCGGAGCGGTCGAACGCCGCGACGGATGCCGGTGGGAGCGCGGCGGGCGGAGCGGACGGCGTGCTTCCCGACGGCGCCACCCCGTTCGACGACCGGCTCCCCGGCATCGCCCGGCTCGACGACGATCTGCTCGGCGCGCTGCGCGCCGCCGCCCGGGACGCGGCGCGGGACGACGTCGAGATCCTCGTGAACAGCGGATGGCGCTCGCCCGCCTACCAGGACGAGCTGCTGCGCGAGGCCGTGGCCGAGTACGGCTCGGCCGAGGAGGCCGCGCGATGGGTCGCCACGGCGAGCACCTCCTCTCATGTCTCGGGGAAGGCCGTCGACGTGGGGCCCGCCGCCGCCACGACATGGCTCTCCGAGCACGGTGCGACCTACGGGCTCTGCCAGGTCTACCGGAACGAGCCCTGGCACTACGAGCTGCGTGCGGGCACCGCCGATCACGGCTGCCCCGCCATGTACGCCGACCCCACCGAGGACCCGAGGATGCAGTAGGCGGCGAGCCCGGTGCTCGCGAGCGCGCCGGGCTCCCGGCCCGCCCGTCCGCGAGCCGCCACGTCCGACCGCGGTGCGCCGACGGCCCGCCCTCGCCGAACACGGGCCGCTGAACCGAGCAGACGCACCATTTCCCGCAGCGTCCGTCAGGCGCCCGGGTTCGGCGAACAGCACTCGCTGACGTCGCCGTCCCGCAATCCCGCCTCAGACCGCCGGCGGGAACCGGGCCGACCGGCCGACCAAGAGCCGAGCCGGCTGCGCGCCCCTACTTGGTCACCGCGTCCGCGAGCCGCTGCGCCTCGGCGAGCGCGTCCGCCGCCGGCGCCTCGCCGGCGAAGAGCTGCGCCAGCGCCGGCGCCATGGCGCGCTGCGCCGCCTCGAAGTTCTGCCCGGTCGGCGTCTGGATCGGCGTCGCCTGATCGAGCGGCGAGAAGAAGGGGGCGACGTCCACGCCGCGCTCCGTCCAGTACTGGTCGTACATCTCCCGCGCCGTGCCCACGGCCGGCACCGCCGATCCGGATGCCGCGATGCAGCGGTTGCCGTCGGCCGAGCCGAGCCACTCGAGCAGCTCGCGCGTCGCATCGGGGTTCGCCGAGGCCGAGTTTCCTGCCGCGATGACGCCGGGCGAGGAGGTCACCCGCCCCGCGGGACCCTTGGGGATCTCGACGACGCCCCACTCGAAGCCCGCGCCCGCGTAGACGTTCGCGAGGTTGTAGGTGCCCGACTCGAAGAGCGCGAGCCGGCCCTGCAGGAACTGGTCGCGCGTGTACCCGTCGTCGGCGTTCGTGCGCGCCGCGGGCGGCGCCACCCGGTGCACGTTGATGAGGTCGGCGAGGTACTGGTACGCCTCGACCGTCTTCGGGTCGGTGAGCGTCATGGACCCGTCGTCCGCCTGCCAGCGACCGCCGTTGGAGCCCACGAAGTTGAGCACGACGTTCTGCAGCTCGTCGGCCGCGTTGATGCCGTAGGCGCGCACGTGCTCCGGGTCGAAGGCCGGGTCGTCCGGATGCCGGCCCTGCTCGTCGACCGTGAGCCGAGTGAGCGCCGGCAGGAGCGTGTCGCGCGAGGCGTCGGTCGGATGCCAGGCGAGCTGGGCGAGAGCGTCGGGAGAGATCCCCGCGGCGTTCAGCAGGTCGCGGTTGTAGAACAGCGCCGAGCCGCCGTCGGTCACCTGCGGCACGCCCCACAGCCGGCCGTTCTTCGTGTACTGGGCGACGAGCGCGCCGCTCCAGGTGGCGCTGTCGGGCGAGCGGATCCCGTCGTCGATCGGGATGAGGAAGCCGTTGTCGACGTAGTCCTGGTAGTTCGCGGCGTTGAGCCAGAAGATGTCGGGGCCCGACGCGCTCGACACGTCGGTGCGCAGCGCCTGGAAGTAGTCGGGCCAGGGCACCACGTCGAGTCGCACGTCGAGATCCGGGTGGAGCGCCTCGAAGGACTCCAGAGAGGAGCGGTACGCCTCGGCGAGGTTCTCGTCCCAGATGCGCACCGTGACCGTTCCCGACAGGTGCTCCTCGGCTTCGCCGGCCGGGGCCGTGCACGCGCTCATCGTCGCCGCGAGCGCGCAGATCGCGACGACGGCGCCGACGAGTCGGCCGACGCGGGAGAGTCCTCGCTCGCCCATGATCACTCCTTCGTGACGGGATCGTCGGCGCCCGCAGGGCCGGCGCCGGCATCCGCATCGGCGGGCTCGGCATCGGCATCGTGCCCGGGAGCCTCATCGCCCTCGGCTCCTGCAGGCGCCGGGTCGTCGCCGACGCCGTCGCCGCTCCCGCCGCGGGCGAGCCACCATTCGCGCAGCCGCTCGCGCGCGACCTCCTCGCCGAGCTCGCCCTCGTCGAGCCGCAGCTCGAGCAGGAAGCGGTACGCCTCGCCGACCTCGCGGCTCGGCTTCAGCCCGAGCTCGGCCATGATCTGCTCGCCGTCGAGCTCGGGGCGGATGGCGTCGAGCTCCTCCTGCTCGGCGAGCTCGCCGATGCGCCGTTCGAGGTCGTCGATCGCGAACAGCAGCCGGTCGCTCTTGCGCCGGTTACGGGTGGTGATGTCGGCGCGGATGAGGATGAGCAGCCGGTCGAGCTCGGGGCCGGCGTCGCGCACGAAGCGGCGCACGGCGGAGTCCGTCCAGCCCGCGCCCTCGTAGTTGAAGACGCGCATGTGCAGCTCGACGAGCCGCGCGATCGACTTGATCGAGTCGTTGTCGAAGCGCAGCGCCGTGAGGCGCTTGCGGGCGATGCGCGCGCCCACCGCGTCGTGCCCGTGGAAGGTGACCTTGCGGCCGGGCCCGAAGCGGCGCGTCTTCGGCTTGCCGATGTCGTGCAGGAGCGCCGCGACGCGCAGCACCGTGTCGGGCGACTCCTGGGGCCGGCGCTCCGTCTCCAGGGCGACGGCCTGCTCGAGCACCGTGATGGAGTGCTCGTAGACGTCCTTGTGCTGGTGCTCGTCGTCGCGCTCGAGCCGCAGGGCGGGCAGCTCCGGCAGCACGCGGTCGGCGAGGCCGGTCTCCACGAGCAGCTCGAGTCCGGCCCGGGGCGCGTCGGTGCGCAGCAGCTTGACGAGCTCGTCGCGCACCCGCTCCGCCGAGATGCCGTCGATGCGCGCGGCCATGTCGACGACGGCGCCGAACGACTCGCCGTCGAGGTGGAAGCCGAGCTGCGAGGTGAAGCGCACGGCGCGCAGCATGCGCAGCGGGTCGTCGCCGAACGACACGGCCGGTTCGACGGGCGTGCGCAGGACGCCCGTCATGAGGTCGTCCATGCCGCCGGTGGGGTCGATGAGCCTGAGCTCCGGGAGCGCGAGGGCGAGCGCGTTGACCGTGAAGTCGCGGCGGTGCAGGTCGCCCTCGATGGTGTCGCCGAAGGCCACCACGGGCTTGCGGGAGACGCCGTCGTAGGTGTCGGCGCGGTAGGTCGTGATCTCGACCTGCTCGCCCTGGATGCGCGCGCCGATCGTGCCGAAGTCGCGCCCGATGTCCCAGTGGGCCTGCGCGATCGGCTTCACGATCTCCAGGATGCGGTCGGGGCGCGCATCCGTCGTGAAGTCGAGGTCGGTCACGGTCCGGCCGAGGAAGGCGTCGCGCACGGGACCGCCGACGAGGGCGAGCTCGTGGCCGGCATCCGCGAAGGCCGCGGCGAGCGTGGCGACGGGCCCCGATTCGGCGAGTGCGCGAAGACGTTCGAGG
>Ga0153918_1000853_pt1 | contig 13226 bp, 10 predicted proteins | sample TSFL002MetaG_FD_104687 | JGI IMG/M metagenome (GOLD analysis project Ga0153918, IMG submission 104687) | Attine ant fungus gardens microbial communities from Florida, USA - TSFL002 MetaG | ecosystem: Host-associated > Fungi > Mycelium > Unclassified | place: USA: Florida, Paynes Creek Historic... | reverse complement strand
CCCGCGTGCAGTGCGCGGGCGAGCCCGGGGCCTGGCGCGGTCGTCGTCAGGATCACGACGCGCGCCTCGGGATCGCCCTGCAGGATGGCGGCCGTCGCGTCGACACCAGTCATCCCCGAGCCCAGGTTGACGTCCATCAGCACCACGTGCGCGGGTTCGGCGCGGTACGCCGCGACCGCCCCCTCCCCGTCGTGCACCGCGCCGACCACGCGAATGCCGGGCGCGACCGCGAGCACGGATGCGAGCGCTCTCGTCGTCCAGTGGTCGTCGTCGACGATCAGGACGGTGATCGGCGAGTCGGACTCGAAACTGGAATCGGCGGAGTTCACAGACAGTACTTCCGATAGAGGTCGGGATTCGTCAGCCGCCAGATCGCGCACTGCGCCGGGGTGGTCGAGAGCGCGTATCCAGAAGCGGCTTCCTTCTCCGTCCGCACCGGGCCGAGCGCGTTCGCGGATGCCGCTCCCCCGCCCAGGACGAGTGAGGCAGCGGTCAGAACGTTCATCAGGATAGGCATCCGTCCAGGTCATCGCGCGCGGCGATTGCACCGCGTCACGGATGCCCGTGATCTTCAGACGGGCAGTCGGACCGTCACGCGATACATCCCTTCCCCCGATCGCGTCTCGCATGAGCCCCCGAGCGCTTCGGCCCGCAGGGCGAGGCTGCGCGGCGGCTCGGCGATCGTCCCATCCACACGATTGAGCGAGTCGACCATCGCGTCACCGGACTCGGAGTCCATTCGGGCAGTGAGCACGCAATCGCCGGAATCCGCGGCGTGTTTGACCATGTTGGTCGTGAGTTCCCGGAGCGCTTGCGAGATGTCGCCGAACCGGGGTGACTGCACGACCGAAGAAGGCAGATCGAGGTCGACGTGCAGCGGGATTCCTCCCACCTCGGCGGCGCGCCGGAGCGCGTCCGCCAGGTCCTGAAGCTCTCGATCCGGATCGGATGAGGGCGGAGCCGTACCCGTGTTCGCATGATTCAGACGGGAGAGATACGCGCGGAGCCGGCGTCGTACGTCGAAGTTCGCCAGGGCCAGCTCGCTCAGCAGATGTTTCGCCTCGCGCTCGTCACGGGTCGCGGAGAGCAATCTGATGATGCTGCTCTGCTGGGCGAGACCGTGGGACACCGTGTCGTGGGCGTCGACCGCGAAGCCGATTCGCTCGCGCTGCAATTCGAGCTCGTGCTCCTGACGAGTCTGCTCACGGCGCAGTTCGGCGCGCTCGTGATCGCGCGCGGCCTGCTCCCGAAGTCGGATCTCGCGGCGGAGCCGGGTCTCGACGGCCGCGGCCGCGAGCGCGATCAAGGAGTTCCTGAGCCACACGTAGCCGAGGAGACCGTAGGGCATGGCGTGCAATGGCGCGATCGAGTCCGAGAAGGCGGTGAGCGCGAAACAGCTTGCGGTGAGCAGCAGGGAAGGGATCCATTGCCGTCTGGCGAGCAGCACCGCCGCGCCGAACGCGATGACGAGCTGGAACCGGTCGAGGTACTCGGGGTAGGCCGCCAGGAAGGCGAGGAAGGAGAGCCCGGCAAGGATCCCGGCGCCGAGCGGAGCGAACGCGGCGGCCGCCATCAGCGCAGCGCACAGACAGTGGAACGCGAGGTAGAGCGGTTCCTGGCTCTCCATCGATCCGGGAGTCAGGAAGGCGACCGCCTCGATCACCGCGAGCACGCGGATCGGCGGGTCGGTCAGTCTCGGGCCGGCCAGCCAGCCCATGACGCGTTCGAGACGGGGCTTCCGGGGGCGGCGATGCGAGTCATCCTGCGACGCGCTCGTCTCCCCCGGCATGGCTCATGGTAGGCATGATGTTCTTCCTCGACGAGTCATCTCGAGCCTGTAGTTTCGGAGGCACTCGAAACGTATTTCGGTCGCCGAGACGCAGATCGGCGCACTTCGCGATTGGACGGTCGGGGCCCTTCGTACCGCGTACGAAGGGCCCCGACCGTCCAATCGGCCGCAGATCGGCTATGCGCCGATGCGGCGGGCGGCGGCGGCGCGGGCCCAGAGCTCGGCGGCGGCGAGGGACTCGCGGGTGACGGGGCCGGCGGGGGCCTCGTGGTCGTCGACGACGGCGCGCACGGCATCCAGGATGCCGAGGAACGGGATCGCGCCGTCGTGGAAGGCGTCGACCGCGACCTCGTTCGCGGCGTTGAAGACCGCCGGGTAGGTGGAGCCGGCCTCGCCGACCTGCTTCGCGAGGTCGACGGCGGGGAACGCGGCGGCGTCGAGCGGCTCGAACGTCCACGAGCTCGCGGTCGTCCAGTCCAGCGGCGTCGTCGTGCCGGGCGTGCGCACGGGCAGACCGGGGGCGCCCGCGGGCAGCTCGGAGCCGTGCCAGTCCAGGCCGAGCGCGATCGGCAGCCGCATGTCGGGCGTGGATGCCTGCATGATCGTCGAGCCGTCCACGAACTCCACCATCGAGTGCACGATCGACTGCGGGTGCACGACGACGTCGATGCGCTCGAACGGCACGTCGAAGAGCACGTGCGCCTCGATCACCTCGAGGCCCTTGTTGACGAGCGTCGCCGAGTTCGTCGTGATCACCCGGCCCATGTCCCAGGTCGGGTGCGCGAGGGCGTCGGCGGGGGTCACGTCGGCGAGCTCGTCGCGTCCGCGCCCGCGGAACGGGCCGCCGGAGGCCGTGAGCACGAGCCGCTGGACGTCCTCCCGGCGGCCTGCCGCGAGCGCCTGCGCGAGCGCCGAGTGCTCGGAGTCGACTGCCACGATCTGCCCCGGTCGGGCGATCCGGCGCACGAGGTCGGCGCCGACGATGAGCGACTCCTTGTTGGCGAGGGCGAGGTCGCGGCCCGTCTCGAGCGCCGCGAGCGTGGGGCCGAGGCCGATCGACCCCGTGATGCCGTTGAGCACGACGTCGGCGTCCGTGTCGCGCACGAGCCGTTCGGCATCGTCGGCGCCGAGCGCGGTGCTCGTTCGCGGCACCTCGAACTCGGCGGCCTGCGCGGCGAGCAGGTCGGCGTTGCGACCCGCGGCGAGGCCGACGACGCGAAACCGGTCGGGATTCGCGCGGATGACGTCGAGGGCCTGCACGCCGATCGAACCGGTGCTGCCGAGGATGACGACGCGGCGCATGCGGGCGTCTCCTTTCTCGTCCCGCTGGCGGGAGTCTCGTCCCGCTCGGGGACGGGGAGGTCTGAAGGTCCGGGGATCCGGAGAGGCGGGTCGTCGCGGCCGGCCCGTCCCGTCGGGACCCGCGGGCCGGAGGGGCTCGCGGGGCCCGCGGCGGAGGCTCGCGAGCACGTCCAGCGTAGACTCGGTCGACATGATGTCCTCCGTCGCCGAGCCCCGAGACCGCGTGCGATCCTCGTCCGGAGCGTGCTCCGGACGAGTCGGGGAAGGGCGCTGACGGCGTGGCGGTGAATGCGCACGCGACGGCGACGCCCCAGGCGTCCATCGAGCTCGCGGTCGTCGATCGGAGCGGTTTCGTCGAGTCGCGCCACCTCGGATCGGCCGCGGTCGTGGCCGCCGACGGGCAGACGCTGGCGGCGCTCGGCGACGTCGCGTCGCCGGTGCTCGCGGGTGCGGCCCTCGCGCCAGTGCAGGCGATGACGGCGGTGTCGATGGTCCCCGACCTCGCGGACGAGCAGGTGGCGATCGCCGCCGGGCGGCACGTCGGCACGCCGGGGCACGTAGCCCTCGTACGCGATCTGCTCGCGCGGGCCGAGCTCTCCGACGCCGCGCTCGGCTGCCCCGCGGCGTGGCCCGAGGATCAGGCCTCCCGCGACGCGCTCGTGCGCGCGGGCGAGCCGGCCGCCCGCGTCTACATGGAGCGCAGCGGAACGCACGCCGCGCTCCTCGCCGCGAGCGCGCTGCACGGGCTGCCCCTCGCCGAGTACCTGCTGCCCGATCACGCCGTGCAGGTCTCCGTGCGCGAGACGATCGAGCGGCTCTCCGCCCAGCGCCCCGGCATCGTGACCGTCGACGCGTGCGGCTCGCCGACCTGGACGGTGTCGCTCGACGGCCTCGCGCGCAGCTTCGCCCGCATCCGCACGGCGAGCGCGACCTCGCCCTTCGCCCTCTACCGGAGCGCCGCGCGGGTCACGGCGAGCATGCTCTCCGCCCCGTGGGCGCTCGCCGGCCCCGCCCGGCCCGTGTCGATCGTGACGGGCGAGCTCGGCGTGCTCGCCGCATCGAGCGGCGAGGGCGTGCTCGTCATGGCCGGGCCCGACGGGACGACCGTGGCGATCAAGTGCCTCGACGGCGCCGAGCGCGCGACGACGCTCGTGGGGTTGCAGCTGCTCGTCGCGGCGGGGTCGATCGAGGTGGATGCGGTGCAGCGCGTCGTCCCCAGGCTCGGGCTCGAGGTGCTCGGCGGGGGCCGCCCGGTCGGCGCCGTTCGCGTCGGCGCCGACGTGCCCACTCGTCTCACCCAGCCGGGCGAGTTCGCCGGGGCCTGAGCGGCGCCCGCCCGCCGTCCGCCCGGAGGCCCGCCGACGGAGCGGACGACGACCGGGCGGTCCACTGGGGTACGGCGGCGGGCCGTCGGAATGCCGCAGCCCTCGACGTGCTCCGGGTCAAGCCGGTTCGGGCCAGCGCGCCCGCTCGTACGAGCCCTCGGGTCGGCGCACGACGGCCGTCCGCTGCGGATCGGCGACGGGAGGCGGGATCGCACTCCCCCGCAGGAGCGCCCGCGTCTCCCCCGGCGAGAGCCCGTCGAGGACGACGGGCATCCGTTCGGCGAGGCGCGGCAGCAGGCCGTAGGCGGCCGCCCATTCCTCTGGGTCGCCGATGCGCACGCCGGCGACGCCGGCGACGGACAGGGTCGTCCCGCTCGCCGCGCCGGGACCGCCCTGGGCGCTCGGCGCGCCCGCTCCGACGCGTTCGAGCGGCCAGCCCAGGCGCGCGGCGAGCTCGCGGCGCTGCACGGGGCGGCGCGTCACGACGGCCAGACCGTGCGACCCCGGCGAGACGAACTCCCGGTCGAGGTCGGAGCGGCCGTCGCTCGGCGCGGGACGACTCGCGGGCGCGACGACCTGCACCTCGAACCCCGCGAGCACTCCACGGCCGGGCGGGAGCACGCGCCCGGACCCGCCGGCGCGCACGCCGAGCACCGAGGCGTCGGCGGGCGACGTGCCGCCGAGCACGAGCACGCTCGAGCTGAGCGAGTGCAGCGCGGTGAGCCCCGTCGCGAGCCGACGGGTGCTCCAGGCCAGCATGGGCGCTCCCGCCCGGCCGCCCCGCGCGAGCGCGGCGACGCGCTCGAGCCATTGGGCGCGGTGCTCGTCGTCGAGGGACGCCGCGATGACGTCGAGATCGTCGATGAGCACGGCCTCGCCCGGCGCATCCCGATGGGTCCCGAAGCGGATGCCCGCGAGCTCGTGCACGGCGTCCCACGCGCCCTCGAGGTCGCGCGGCACGCGGCACACCCGCAGCCCCTCCCGTTCGATCGCCTTGCCGAGCGCGTCGAGGGTCGTCGACCGTCCGCTGCCGGCCCCGCCGATGACCAGCAGTCGCGCCCCGGCGGCGATCCGGACGCCCGCCCGCAGCTGACGGCCGCGGTCGGGGTCGTCGGCGAGCGCGATGTCCGCTCGTCCGGGTTCGGGGCCGTCGTCGGCGAGCGCGGCGAGCGCGTGCGCGTCCAGGCGCTCGGGAAGGGGCTCCCGCCACGGCCGCCGAGATCGGGCGCCGAGCACGTCGGCTCCCGCCCTCCCGGCGTCCTCGCACGGGAGGAGGGCGTCACGGGCTCGTGCGCGCTCCTCGTCGACGAAGCGCTCGAGGGTCTCCCGCGGCGCGTCGGGCGCCCGGAACTCGGCGAGCGCTCCCCCGATGGAGGCGAAGCCGCGACCGGGCTCGCTCGCGGGCACCCCGACGGCTGCGTCCCCGCCGAGCAGCGCGCGCGAGTCGAGCGCGTTCGCGACCCGCAGGCACACGCGCACGCCGATGTTCGCGAGCAGCCGCTCGCGAAGCGCGCCGCTCGCCGTCTGCGTGCACACGACGAGGTGGATGCCGAGGCTCCGGCCTCGCGCGGCGAGGTCGGCGAAGTCGTCGTGCAGCGTCGGATGCTCGCCGACCACGAGCTGGAACTCGTCGATCACGACCACCAGGCGCGCGAAGGCTCCGGCGACGCCGCCCACGTCCTCGGCGCCGGCCGCGCGGACCTCGCGCTCGCGCCGCGCGATCTCGGCCCGCAGGCTCCGGACCGCGCGGAAGGGGGCGTCCTCCTCCAGATCGGTCACGACGCCGAGGCAGTGCGGCAGCCCGGACAGCCGGTCGAGGGCCGCGCCGCCCTTGGCGTCGATGAAGAGGAACTGCAGCGCGTCGTGGCCGTACGAGGCGGCGAGCAGGGCGAGCCAGGACAGGAGCAGGCGGCTCTTGCCGCTGCCGGTCGTGCCGACGAGCACGGCGTGGGGCCCGTCGCGCACCAGGTCGACCTCGACCGCGCCGCGCGGACCCGTGCCGAGCACGGCGCGGAGCGAGCACGGCGCGCCCGCCGTCGCCGGCCGCTGCGCACGCGCGTCGGCGAGCAGCGCGTCGAGGCTCGGCGGCGCCGCCGCACCGTGCGGGCTCGCGACGGGGCGTCCCGCGGCGACCGCACGGCCCGCGAGCCACCCCTCGAGCGCGGCGAGCGACACGATGTCGGGGACGATCCGCGTCGTCTCGCCGAGCGCATCCCGGACGACGGCCGAGGACGAGCTCTCGACCGTGACGACGATCGCCCGTGCGGGCTCGGGCCCGTCGAGCTCGGCGTCCGCCTCCTCGCCGAGGATGCGGATGCGGGCGAGGTCGTTCGCCGTCCCCGTGCGACGACCCGGCGCCGACGACCCGGGCGCCCCTCGCTCGAGCCGGTGCTCGCCGCGGCGGACGACCTCGACGACGTCGCTGACGGCCGAGCGGGTCGCGGGCCGGCCGGACGCTCGCGACGGAACGGCGATCCCACCGGCGTCGCCGAGGACGCCCGCCGTCTCGCCGAGCTCGACCCGCACCCGGCGGGCGCCGCCGTTCACGGCGTGCATGACGAGTGCTCGGACGTGCCCGGCGGCCGCGGCACTGCGCCCGCGCACGACCACGAGCCCCGCGTCCGCCGTGAAGGGAGCACCGCCGAGCCGCTGCGCCCGCTCCACGAGCGCCCGAGCCCGCTCGGTGCCCTCACCCCGCCCGCCCTCGAGCACGATGCCGCTGAGCAGGGTCGATGCGCCGAGCGTGAGCCTCGCCGAGCGCTCGGACGACGGTGCTCCCCCGGCCGGCGACGCGAGGGGCGTGCCGACGAACGGCCCGGCCGCTCCCGACGGCGGCTCGCCGTTCCCCCATGCGGGAGCCGCGAGCAGGTCGCAGACGAGGGGCGTCCTCGCCCGCGTGCGCCGCAGCGCCCGGGTCAGCTGGCCCTCGATCTCCCGCTCGGCCTCGTCGAGCGCGCCCTCGTGCTCGTCCAGCGCCGCTCGGCGGGCCCGTCGCTGCTGCCGCCGGCCGTCGATGACGCCGGCGACGGCGAGCACGGGGCCGAAGGCCGCGAACGCGAGCATGACCGGCGACTTCGTCAGCGCGAACATGACCAGGGACATCACGACCGGGGCGATGCAGGCGAGCACGGGGAACGGCGGCCGTCCGGGCCGAGCGGGCGGTGCCGGGAGGCGCACGGCGGGCTCGAGCCGATCGGCCGGGGTCTCGACGATGCTCACGCCGCGATCCGGTCGTCGTCCCCGTGATCCGAGGCGGAGTCCGGCCGGCCCCGCGCCGCCCCGGCCGTCGCCTCCCGCTCCCCCGGTGCGAGCCATGGGATGCCTGCGAGCCAGGCCGGGACGACGCTCGAGCTCGTGAGCGCGACGATGTCGTCGGCGAGCTCGTGCTCGGGTTCGAGCTCGAGCGCAGCGGTCGCGTGGGCGTGCGCGAGGGACGACTGACCCGTGGCCCACTCGCACCAGGCGAGCGCGGCGAGCGCGGGCGCCCGGGCGGCGGCGTCGGCGAACGCGGCGAGACCGCGCAGCACGACGGCGGCGTCCAGCGCGCGATCGAGGTCGAAGGCCCCCTGCGCCGCGCTCAGCCCGAGCACTCCCGAGACGGATGCAGACCGGCCGTCTCGTGCGAGCGAGGCGCGGCGGTCCGCGAGTTCCTCGAGCGCCGCGCCGCCGAACGCGGACCAGTGCAGGAGCGTCTCGCAGGGCTCCGGCTCCTCGAACGCGCGCAGCACCGCCGCGATGTCGTCGAACCGCTTGGACGGGGCGAGTCCGCCCGGCCGGGTCGCGCGACGCCAGGCGGCGAGCGCGGCGTCGATCGCGACCGGCCGAGCGCGCAGCCCGAGCAGTCTCCGACCGACCGCGGCCCGCTCGCGCGACGACGCGGGCGCGACGGTGGCGCGCACCGCGAACGACGGCGCGGACGACCGGCCGCGGGTGAAGGCCGCGGAGAGCTCCTCGATGTCTCGTGGACCGCGCAGCGGGCAGCCCGGCACGTCGCAGCAGTACGCGCCCCAGGCGTCCAGCGTCCGCCACAGCGGCAGGACCAGCTCGACCCCGCCCTGGTCGAGCGCACGACCGAGCGCGAGCGCGGCCGCGAAGTACGGCAGGGAGGCGCGGTCGCCGGACGCGCCCGGCCCGAGTCGCGCGCCCGGGAAGAGCACGAACGCGGCCCGGCTGACGCCCTCGACCCGGAAGAGCGCGCCGGCCGCCTGCCGCGCCCAGGAGGCGACGTCCCGGTCGGCGAGCGGGGCCCGCTCGAGCCTCCGGGGAAGGTCGACGCGGACGACCGCGCGGCCCCCGGCATCCGAGACGGGGAGGAAGACGAGGCTGTCGACCGGGTCGTAGCCGACCGATCGCACGGCCGCCGCGATGATCTTCTGCGGTGTGTCGAGGACGCTGCTGCTGTTCATGCCGACCACGAAACCGGAATCCGAAGGCGCAGAACGGCGCGCGATCGGATCTGTGGAGAACGCGCGTCCTCCACAGGCCGACGGCGCGCACGGAGAAGACCGCCCGGAACGCCGCGACGGCGCCCACCCCGGAGGATGGACGCCGTCGTTCAGGCGGCCGCGCCGAGGCGCGGCGGGCGGCTAGCTGCCGTAGTTCTGCGGAGGCTGCTGCTGGCCGTAGGGCTGCTGGCCCTGCTGGCCGTAGGGCTGCTGCCCCTGTTGACCGTACTGCTGCTGACCGTACTGCTGCGGCTGCTGGCCGTACTGCTGCTGGCCGTAGGGCTGGGCCGGCTGGCCGTAGGGCTGCGTGTAGCCCTGCGGCTGCACGGCGCCGCCCTGCACGGGGTAGCCCGCGGCGGCGATGCGCTGCGGCTGCCACGTCGAGCTGTCGAACGCGAGCACGGCGAGCCACACGATGCCGAGAAGGGCGTAGATCGCGGCCCACCAGCCCTCCTTGCCGAAGCCGAGGCCGATCCGGTAGGCGGCGATGATCATGAAGACCGCGGTCACGATGCCGAGGCCCGGGATGAGCGCGAGGATCGCCCAGAAGCCCTTCTGGCCGCCGAGCTCGAGGAAGGTCCAGGCGTTGTAGACCGGCACCCAGGCCTTCCACGCCTCGACGCCCGCCTTCTGGAAGATGCGGCCGAGCAGGAAGGCGTAGACGGCGTAGAAGACCGCGATCATGACGAAGTAGATGATGAACGACATCACGACGATGCCGCCGGCGGCGGCTCCGCCGGTGCCGTAGTCATTGGCCAGTGCGAACACGAGGATCACTCCTATCGAGGATGGTTCAGATGGTCATCGGGCACGCGATGCGACGTGTCCGAGCCGCCTCCGGCCCGGCTCTCGAGACCAGGACGCAGCAAGGCTAGCGAACGCGGAGGATTCATGACACGTCCAGGAGGGGGCCGACGTCGCAATTCGTCGAATGTCGTCGCGCGAGCGGAGTCCGCGGCGTTCCGCGTCATCCTCCGGAATGACCTCTCCCCCTGCCCTGGCACGCTCCCGACGCGACCGGCGTCGGCATCGTCCCGGTGCTCCTCCGCGGCGCGCCCGCCCGAGGCTAGGGTCGCCGCATGACCCGCACGCCCGCAGCCGCATCCACGAGCGTCCAGCACGGCGTCTCCGAGCACCGCATCGCGTCGAGAGCACGACGCGTGCTCAGGAAGATGACCGCGTCCGCCGTCCTGGCCGTCACCGCCGGCGCCTCCCTCACGGCGTGCGGGCTCGGCCAGCGCTACGAGGCAGACGACCTGAAGGCCGCCTTCGCGTCCGATCCGGCGTTCGCCTGGGTGGAGGTCTCCTCGAACCAGAACCTGCCGGGCATGTGGTCGTACGACGTGACGGCCCGGCTCGCGCCGTCCGCGTCGCGCGACGAGACGGTCGCCGCGGTGGAGCGGCTCCGCGCGTACATGCACGCGCCCGAGCGGGACGGCCCCTGGTTCGCGCAGGCCCAGGCGGACGGCTTCGAGTGGCCCGTGACGAGCGACGCCGCCCGCAACGCCGGCATGACCGCCTTCGCGGTCGACCTGCGCGACGGCGACGTCATCGACTCTGGCAGGTTCGTCGACGGCACGACCCTCGAGTCGTCGTTCGTCGCGACCGGCGACGACGCGGTCGCCGCCTTCTCGCATCTCGTCGAGACGGCAGCCCGGGACGGCGTCGTCGACGCCGTGGTCTCGGTGACCGATCGCTCGGGAACGGGCGTCGTGGTCTCTGGAGCACGCCTCGCCGCCCCGGCCGCAGCGCTCGCCGCCCACGCCGCCGCCTCCACGGCGGGCTCCTTCGCCGCCTACGAGCTCGAGCCCGACCGCGCCGTGCTGCGCATGTCCAGCCGCGCCGAGGCGCGCGCCGCGCAGCCGCTCGTGACCGAGGCCGTGGCCCGGTCGGGCGCCCCGGCGGACTTCGCGCTGAGCGTGAGCGGAGGCATCCTGTCGATCGAGCCCGGGCTCGATCCGATCCCCGCCGAGCAGATGGCTGATGTTCTGGAGCGGGTGCCCGGAGTGACGGCGCTGCGCGTCGACCGCACCCCCACCACCGGCGACTACCTCGAGATCGGCGCCTCCTCGATCGAGGCGGCCGTGACCGCCGAGCGCGTCGCCGCCTCGCGGCCCGCCGTCGCCGCGTACGCTCACGTCAACCTCGTCGTCCCCGCCGCGTCGAGCCCCGTCGAGCTCGTCGCCTACTCGTTCCCCGCCTCTGGCTTCGACGCGGCGGCGCGCGCCTCGAGGCTCGCCGCGATCCAGGGCGCGACCTCGGTGTCGCACAGCCCGACGAACCTCGAGCTGGGCCTCTCGGCTCCGCGCGACGCGACCCTCGCATCCATCGCGCCCGCGATCAAGGCGCAGGCGCTGCGCGGGCAGACGGTCAGCGTGCGCGTCGGCGGCACGGGCGTCCTGGTGTTCGAGGCGCAGGACTCGGTCGTGCTCGACGACGACACCGGGCGGAACGACTTCGACGCGCGTCCCTTCGTCGACGCCTGGAACGCGGCCCCGGCGATGACGTAGGCCGACCATGCCCGCCGACCAGCCGGCCCGCTAGACCTCGTCGACCTCGAGCTGCACCGTGCGCTCGTCGACGACCGTCATGCGGAAGCCGGTCCGCTCCGCGAGCTCGCACAGGTCGCCCGCCGACTCGACGCGCGGAAGCGCACCCGGCTCGGCTGCCGCGCAGTACTGCGCGAGCGCCCGCACGAAGAGCCCCTTGCCCTTCTTGTTGAAGTGGTTGAGCGCGCGCAGCTCGCCGTCCGGCCCGCGCGAGACGACCTCCACGAAGGCCCCGGCGACGCCCTCCGGGATGGGGCCGAGCGCGATGTAGCCCTTCGAGCGCAGGTCGACGACGAAGCCCGTGTGCGCGCCGAGGGCGCTCGACACGGCTTCCGCCCAGTGCCGCTTGAGCGCGAGGCCCGGCAGCCTGGACGTCGACGAGAGCCGGTAGGCGGCGATCGCCTCCTCGGCGCCGACGAGCCCGTAGAGCGCCGAGTGGACGGCCGCGTGATGCGCCAGCCACGACCGCTCGCGCTCGTCGAGCGAGGACGAGTCGAGCGCGTCGTAGAGCACGCCCGTGTAGCGGTCGATGGCCGGCATCCGTGCGGCAGTCGCCAGCGAGCGGTTGCGATCGAGCTCGACCGCCGCCTGCTTGGCGCTGAGCTTGAGCGCCGCCATGCCGGCCGGCTCGTCCCGGCTCACCCGCACGAGCGCATCGGCGACGACGGAGCGGACCGCCTCGAGCTCGGGCCAGGCGAGCCCCGCATCCGGGGGCGTCGTGAGCACGCTCGTCTCGTCGGAATCTCTCCTTAACGCGGCGTTGCCGCCGTCCCGTTTGGTTTCGGACGGCGGCAACAGCAGCAGAAGCGACGAGGTCACTCGTTCTCGAGCGCGGCGTCGCGCGCCACGATCGTGACGACATCGCCGTTCACGGAGACGAACCCCTCCTCGGCGATCGCCTTCACGACGGGACCCTCGAGGGGCGTCACGCGGACCTCACCGGCACCCAGGATCGCGAGAACGGGCTCGTGACCCGGCAGGATGCCGATCTCGCCCTCGGTCGTGCGAGCGACGACCGACTTCGCGGCGCCCTCCCAGACCTGGGCCGTGGCCGACACCACGCTCACGGTGAGCTGCTTGTCCGACATGCTTAACCGATCTCCTTCTGGATGCGGGCCCAGTTCTCCTCGACGTCCGAGATGGGGCCGACGTTGAAGAAGGCCTGCTCGGCGACGTGGTCGAAGTCGCCGCGGCAGATCGCGTCGAACGACTCGATCGTGTCCTTCAACGGAACCGTCGAACCCTCGACGCCCGTGAACTTCTTCGCCATGTACGTGTTCTGCGAGAGGAACTGCTGGATGCGACGGGCGCGGGCGACCGTGATCTTGTCCTCTTCGGAGAGCTCGTCGACGCCGAGGATGGCGATGATCTCCTGCAGCTCCTTGTTCTTCTGGAGGATCTGCTTGACCGTCGTCGCGACGCGGTAGTGGTCCGCGCCGAGGTAGCGCGGGTCCATGATGCGGCTCGTCGAGGTGAGCGGGTCGATCGCGGGGTAGAGACCGCGCGAGGCGATCTCGCGCGACAGCTCGGTCGTCGCGTCAAGGTGCGCGAACGTCGTCGCCGGGGCCGGGTCGGTGTAGTCGTCCGCGGGCACGTAGATGGCCTGCAGCGACGTGATCGAGTGGCCGCGCGTCGACGTGATGCGCTCCTGGAGGAGACCCATCTCGTCGGCGAGGTTCGGCTGGTAGCCCACCGCGGACGGCATGCGGCCGAGGAGGGTCGAGACCTCCGAGCCCGCCTGCGTGAAGCGGAAGATGTTGTCGATGAAGAGGAGGACGTCCTGCTTCTGCACGTCGCGGAAGTACTCGGCCATGGT
>Ga0153918_1000852_pt1 | contig 13232 bp, 12 predicted proteins | sample TSFL002MetaG_FD_104687 | JGI IMG/M metagenome (GOLD analysis project Ga0153918, IMG submission 104687) | Attine ant fungus gardens microbial communities from Florida, USA - TSFL002 MetaG | ecosystem: Host-associated > Fungi > Mycelium > Unclassified | place: USA: Florida, Paynes Creek Historic... | reverse complement strand
ACATACTGTTGAAGTGATGATCCCGGAAGCCGAGATCAAAGCGCGTATCGCCGAACTGGGTCGTCAAATCACCGAACATTACAAGGACAGCGGCAGCGAAATGGTGCTGGTCGGTCTGTTGCGTGGCTCTTTCATGTTCATGGCAGACCTGTGCCGTGAAGTGCAGGTGCCGCACGAGGTCGATTTTATGACCGCCTCCAGCTACGGCAGCGGCATGTCCACAACCCGTGATGTGAAAATCCTGAAAGATCTGGATGAAGATATTCGTGGCAAAGATGTGTTGATTGTTGAGGACATCATCGACTCCGGCAACACGCTCTCTAAAGTGCGTGAGATCCTGAGCCTGCGTGAACCAAAATCACTGGCGATTTGTACTCTGCTGGATAAGCCTGAGCGCCGTGAAGTGCAGGTGCCGGTGGAGTTCGTTGGTTTCTCCATCCCGGACGAATTCGTGGTGGGTTACGGCATTGATTACGCGCAGCGTTATCGCCATCTGCCGTATGTTGGGAAAGTAGTGATTCTGGACGAATAATTGCGGGCTGATGCCCTCACCCCAGCCCTCTCCCACAGGGAGAGGGTGAAAACCCCCGGCTTTGTTATTTATGGTTAACGTGCTTAAGCTTGAGGTTGGCAATTCCCGAGCGGTAACGCTGTTCCAGCGTTTCGCGGTTGGTGGCGGTCACTTCCAGATTGCGTAGCAGGCCGTCGTGAATACCGTACGCCCAGCCGTGGATGGAGACCTTCTGTCCGCGTTTCCAGGCAGACTGCATAATCGTCGAGTGGCCCAGGTTATAGACCTGCTCCATCACGTTCAGCTCACACAGCGTGTCGAGACGGCGCTCCTGCGGCATTTCGCCCAGCAGTGAGCTATGTTTGAACCAGATATCACGGATGTGCAGCAGCCAGTTATCGATTAACCCCAGCTCTGTATTTTCGACCGCCGCCTGTACGCCGCCGCAGCCGTAGTGGCCACAAATAATGATGTGCTCAACCTCCAGAACGTCAACGGCATACTGAACAACCGAAAGGCAGTTGAGATCGGTATGAATAACGAGGTTAGCCACATTGCGGTGAACAAACAGTTCGCCCGGTTCAAGACCGGTCAGACGTTCGGCGGGGACGCGGCTGTCGGAACATCCAATCCAGAGAAAGCGCGGGTTCTGCGCCTGTGCCAGTTTTCCAAAAAATCCGGGGTCTTCCTCCACCAGCATTTTTGACCATAGTGCATTGTTGCTGATGAGTGTATCTATGTCGTTCATGGAGGTTAGCGACCTGTAACCAAGTGATTGCGTTGCGCTACTATAGGGTAACCCGACTTTTAATGAAACCACACAACGTGTGTCAGAACTTAAGGTAAGTTGAATTCATGGCGATTGCACTGGAGCTTGAACAGCTCAAAAAAACCTACCCGGGGGGCGTCCAGGCGCTGCGCGGGATAGATCTTAAAGTCGAAGCGGGAGATTTCTACGCGCTTCTGGGGCCGAACGGGGCGGGAAAATCGACCACCATCGGGATTATCAGCTCGCTGGTCAATAAAACGTCTGGCCGCGTTAGCGTGTTTGGCTACGACCTGCAAAAAGACGTGGTCAACGCCAAGCGCCAGCTGGGGCTGGTGCCGCAGGAGTTCAACTTCAACCCGTTTGAGACGGTACAGCAGATTGTTGTTAACCAGGCGGGTTACTATGGCGTTGAGCGCAAAGAAGCGCTGGAGCGCAGCGAAAAGTATCTCAAACAGCTTGACCTGTGGGAGAAGCGTAACGAGCGCGCGCGGATGTTGTCCGGGGGGATGAAGCGCCGCCTGATGATTGCTCGCGCGCTGATGCACGAGCCAAAGCTGCTCATTCTTGATGAACCGACCGCTGGCGTGGATATTGAACTGCGTCGTTCCATGTGGGGCTTCCTGAAGGATCTGAACGACAAAGGCACCACCATCATTCTGACCACGCACTACCTTGAAGAGGCAGAGATGCTGTGCCGCAACATCGGCATCATTCAGCACGGCGAGCTGGTGGAAAACACCTCGATGAAGAACCTGCTCTCCAAGCTAAAATCAGAGACCTTTATCCTCGATCTGGCGGCGAAAAGCGCCCTGCCGAAGCTGGAGGGGTATAACTATCGCCTGGTCGATACCTCGACGCTGGAGGTAGAGGTGCTGCGCGAGCAGGGAATCAACAGCGTGTTCTCCCAGTTGAGCGCGCAGGGCGTTCAGGTATTAAGCATGCGTAACAAAGCGAACCGACTGGAAGAGCTGTTTGTCTCTCTGGTGCACGATAAACAAGGAGACAAGGCATGACGCATCTTTACTGGGTCGCGCTGAAAAGCATCTGGGCGAAAGAGATTAACCGCTTTATGCGCATCTGGGTGCAAACCCTGGTGCCGCCGGTGATCACCATGACGCTCTACTTCATCATTTTCGGCAACCTGATTGGCTCCCGCATTGGTGAGATGCACGGCTTTACCTATATGCAGTTTATCGTGCCGGGCCTGATCATGATGGCAGTGATCACCAACGCTTACGCGAACGTGGCATCCTCATTCTTCAGCGCCAAGTTCCAGCGCAACATTGAAGAGCTGCTGGTGGCGCCAGTGCCGACGCACGTCATTATCGCCGGTTACGTGGGCGGTGGCGTGGCGCGCGGGCTGTGCGTGGGTATTCTGGTGACGGCGATTTCGCTGTTCTTCGTGCCGTTCCAGGTGCACTCGTGGCTATTCGTCGCGCTCACGTTATTGCTTACTGCGATCCTGTTCTCACTGGCTGGCTTGCTGAACGCCGTGTTCGCCAAAACGTTCGATGACATCAGCCTGATCCCGACCTTTGTGCTGACGCCGCTAACCTATCTGGGCGGGGTGTTCTACTCCCTGACGCTGCTGCCGCCGTTCTGGCAGGCGCTGTCGCACCTGAACCCGATTGTCTATATGATCAGCGGCTTCCGCTTTGGTTTCCTCGGCATTACCGATGTCCCGCTGTTCACCACCGTTGTGGTGCTGGCGGTATTTATCGTGGCGTTCTATCTGCTGTGCTGGTATCTGATCCAGCGTGGACGTGGGCTGCGTAGCTAATCTTCTGCCCGGCGACGTTCTGTTTGCCGGGCACTTTCTTTGACAGTTATCACCGTAAACTAACCTTCACCTGGATAAACTACTCGCCTGCTAAGGAGAGACGTTATGCTGGGATGGGTTATCACCTGCCACGATGAAGAGGCACAGGAAATGCTCCTGAAGCTGGAGGCCCGATTTGGCCCTCTGGCGCAATGTCGTGCGGTAAATTACTGGCGAGGGCTGAGCACCAATATGCTAAGCCGGATGATGTGCGACGCGCTGCATGAAACCGACACCGGTGATGGCGTGATTTTTCTCACCGACAGATCGGGCGCGGCGCCTTACCGTTCAGCGGCGTTAATGAGCCATAAGCATGATAACTGTGAAGTGATCTCCGGTATCAGCCTGCCTTTACTCGAAGCGATGTATCCGCTGCGCGCAACGTTGAGCAGCGCTGAGTTTCGTCACGCCATTGTGGCGCAGGGCTCGCCGGGCGTGAGCAGCCTGTGGCACCAGCAGCAGAAGAATCCGCCTTTCGTTCTGCTTCACGATCTGTATAAGCATTAAACATTGGTATTGATGTCGCTTTTGCTACAATGGCGACTGATTATCCGTATCGATTTATATCCCATGTTCATGCGCGTTATCTTTATCCTTCTGCTACTGGTCTCCGGTGGTGCGTCTGCCAGCCTGACCAGTCAGCAAGGCCTTCCTGCCCAATATATGCAAACCACCGAAGATGCGGCCATCTGGGCGCAGGTGGGAAATGCCGTCGTGAACGTGGGCAATGTCCGCGCCGGGCAGATCCTCGCCGTCTTTCCGGCCGCGGCGGATTACTATGAATTTCGTTTCGGATTCGGTACGGGGTTTATTGATAAAGAGCACCTGGAAAAAGTGCAGGGTAAGCAACGCGTTGAGGATAGTCTGGGCGATCTGAACAAGCCGCTCAGCAATCAAAACCTCATCACCTGGAAAGACACGCCAGTGTATAATGCCCCCAGCAGCGGAAGCGCGCCCTTTGGCACCTTAAGCGCCAATCTTCGCTATCCGATTCTGAATAAGCTGAAAGATCGCCTGAACCAGACCTGGTTTCAGATCCGCATCGGCAATCGTCTGGCGTGGATCAGCAGCCTGGATGCACAGGAAGATAACGGACTGCCGATTCTGACCTACCACCATATCCTGCGTGATGAAGAGAACACACGTTTTCGACATACCTCCACGACAACCAGCGTACGTGCGTTTAATAATCAGATGGCCTGGTTACGCGATCAAGGCTATACCACGCTGACAATGTACCAGCTTGAAGGGTACGTGCGTAACAAGATGAACCTCCCCGCGAAAGCGGTGGTGATCACTTTTGATGATGGCCTGAAATCGGTGAGCCGCTACGCGTATCCGGTGCTGAAAGAGTATGGCTTCAACGCGACGGCGTTTATTATTTCATCCCGAATCAAAGGTCACCCGCAGAAGTGGGATCCCCGATCGCTACAGTTTATGAGCGTTCAGGAAATCAAGGCCATCCAGGATGTGTTCGACATTCAGTCTCACACCCACTTCCTGCATCGCGTTGATGGGTATAAACACCCCATCTTATTGAGCCGCAGCTATCACGTGATCCTGTTCGATTTTGAACGCTCACGGCGTGCACTGGCGCAGTTCAACCCGCGCGTGCTGTATGTTTCGTACCCGTTTGGCGGGTATGACAATAAAGCGATTAAAGCCGCGAATGATGCCGGTTTTCATCTGGCGGTGACAACGGTGAAAGGGAAGGTGAAGCCGGGGGATAATCCGTTCTTACTGAAGCGGCTGTATATTCTGAGAACGGATTCGCTGGAGACGATGTCGCGGCTGATCAGCAATCAGCCGCAGGGGTAGGTTATTCGTACGTGGTCTGAATGGTCACGGTGGTACCGAATACACCGACGGTTACCGGATCGCTACCGGTTTTGACCAGCCTGGCCCAAAGTGATCTGTCAATAATGCTAACGGGATCTCCAATAATCTCTCCTACAGCTATAACACGTTGGAAACTGTCTGCCGGCACGGGGTAATGATCATTTTCAGAATCCGTAATCATGACGCCGACGCCTCCTGCCGCAGTAACACCACCTGTATTCTCGACGGTATTGGTAAAATATTTTTTATCTGCGGTGGTATGTGTAGAGGATAACGTATAGTAAACAGCGGTCGTATTTACACATGTACCCGTAACATGGAACTCGACTTTGCTGGTATTCGCGTTTTCGACTTCTGCGGGATACCAGTCACCAAGGTTTACCGTTGTGGGCGCACGTAAGACACAGGTCGGGCGATTTAAAGGCATGCTGAATGACATTTCGCTCATGTTCACATGGGGACGAGGGTGATCGGATGTATCCGGATTGCTTGGATCACCCAGAATGATCTGACCAATGGGGCCTGCACCGGCCGTTAAAAAATTAACATCCGAAGGAACACCCTGGAATCCGTTGGTTTGATAGATTTCCATGCGCACATGCCAGGTTTTTTCGTCAAGCAGCTCTTCGTGATCGTCATTAGGTGCGGTCATATACCAGGAGCCCGCGTTGGGCGGGAACCACGCGGTGACGCCATTACCATCGGGATACATCGCCAGGGTATAGAAAATACCCGGAATATTCGTCCGGAAGGTGGCCTTGTTATCTATGTAGCCTGCCAGCATTGAGTTGTCGGTAATCTGATAGGTGTTTTCACCGTCCTTCCCGCCTGCACAATGGGATTTTAAAGCAGGCGTTGTTTCCATAATGATCGTATTACTGATCTGTATGGGAGTTGTTACTGTGCCCACAGGCAGAGGAGTGATAACCGGTTGTGCGCCCGGAGACATAATCAGCAGGTCATCATGACCGTAAAATTTGCACTCTTCTAAATTAGCCTTTGCTGCGCCAGACATTCCGAGCGCCGCGAACGCTAATATGCTGAGATATTTTTTCATTCTAAATCCCTTTATTCGTAGCTGACATTAACCAGAACATTACTCATAACCACACCGCTGGTGATCGTTCCAATATTCTGATAACGTGCGTAAAAGCCATAATCCTTTATATAGTTCTCACTACTTCCACCGACATCGTAAATAACGTTTGATGTCCCGTCGCTGTTCAGGACGTTAGTTTTGAACGTATCTGAAAAAATAACGATACCAACATTTTCAGCCGCACCGGCTGTGGCATCGTTTTTAAACACTTGGTTGTGATTACTCCAGAAACCATTTTGCGGAGCAAAACTAAATTTTAGTTTGTTAATCGTTGCGCCTTCTGTACCGCTCGCGTAGCAGTCATCTACGTGGATGGTAAAAGGCGTTCCAGTTTCATCATCGTTTGGCGATAAACGATCGCTCTTGTCGCTGTTATAAAACCAGTCTCGTGACACGGTCGGCAAAGTGATCTCTCCGCCGTTTTCGACGCTTAGCCGACAGGTATTATTAACGATGTTTGCTGTCAGGTTAACATCCATACCTGAACCTGCCTGGCTTACGCCAGGCAGAGTGCTACCAGCCAGACCGATAAGCAACACAAGACCGGGCTGGTGTATATTAAACGGTGATTGTTGCATGTTGGTTCCTGGAATTATTGATAGGTGATGGTAAACGTTACCGGCGCGGTAACGGCACCAGTGCCTACATCAGCAATAGTTTGGCCTTGTCCGACTACAATTCGGGAGTTCATTGGGAATTCACCCGCGCCGTCAGTAATGGTGACTTCCTGAGCTGCCGGTGGCGTGTTACAGCTCATCAATAAGCCTGTATCGACAACGCCAGACCAGATTTCAAAGCCTGTTGCTAAGCCGCCGGAGAAAGAGTCGCCATTTTTGGTTGTACCACTACATTCGCCGCCAGCGCCTTTTGCGGCAGTGACCGTTGCCTTCTCAACCCCAGAACAATTGGTAAAACGAATTTTGAGTGGTTCGACACGGGTCTTATTCACCAGATCCGATTTGTAGACATCTCCAAATGCAATTTCACTAGATGCGGTGCCTGCACCGTTGAGTACTTTTGCCGTGCATGTACCTGAAACGACTTTCGTTTTTATTGTCATTTCGACACTACCAGTGCCTGTAATTGCTGCATTACCCATTCCAGAAAACAGAAGGGCAGAAACGGACAGGGCGATTAAAGTTGATTTGAATTTCATAATGTTGCTCCGTTTTCCTGCGTCAATCACTCGTAGCTGAATTCGAAAGTTGCCACGGCCTGGAAGTCACCTAGGGTCATCTTGCCGGCCTGTGTTTCACGTAATGTGGCTACCAAAGGAACTTCCTTATTTTGGATTTCTGTCGAGGTCCAGACCAGGCGCTCTTCATCCATTTTAGAGTTAATGATAAAGGGAGCATCCGGTGTATCAGTTCTGGCAATTTCGACAGCAGAGAAATCGGCGCCACCGCTAGTTTTTAATATTTGGTTCACAAGTCCGCTAGGCAAATAGCCTGACGGGGTCCCCCTAACTGTGGTTTTCAGTGAGGTAAGGGACGCAGGGCATTCAACTATCACGATTTTGAAATTGGCATTTGCCGTTCCGGCTTTAGCATCGTCAAGTCGTACCTGCCCATTCTTACCAAGAAGCAGCGTTTGCTGTACATCGGATCCCGTACCACCAACCAGTTTCATATCACAAGTGGTTTCACGGATATTGGCCGTAAAGTTAACATCGAGATTCGTGCCCTCGGCGAGCGCCGAACCTGATAACGCCAGCATCGTTACGGCAACGACTGACAGGCTATAAAGATTTTTTTTCATACAAACTCTCGTCTATTTTCCCGAATAATTACATCTGGCACACTTGATTGCTGAGCACCGTTGTAAGTCCTACTTTTTGAGCATGTGATGAGACGTTATAATGCACGTCACATTTACTGTCTTTATCGCTTCCCCAGACAACATGAAGCGTGCCTTCATCCTCAACGCCGCGGACATAGGCTTGCCCCGCCTGTCCCACGGTGCCAATAGATTCATTTTTTTCATTTAAAACATCAGCGCCTAAAGGAATAAATCCGTTATCGGTGCGCTTAAGTTCTAAAATTAATGAACGGCCTTCATCGGTTGCAAAATCAACCAGCACAACGGAACCACTGCGGGGAACCGTAATTTCACTGGTGTTTTTAATTTCAACGTCGTTTTCCAGCGTGCTGATATCAAGGTATACGCGGTTTTCACGGTAGGCAGACATATAAGGCAGAATGCCATAGCCGGAACTGCCTATTTCGCTGTTACCAAAGCCGATACCGGCGCCTTTCGCACCACTCGCTTTGACCAGTGCCAGCGCATCGTTGTCACCAATACTCCCTGGCGCAAATGCAATACCTCCTGAATGGATGACCATGCCACCGTTATAGGAGGCAGAATATTGTTTACTGTTGTCATCACCAAAAGAGGCAGATAAACCCAGCGGGCCATATTCACTGTTATAGGACCCGTAGCCGCTTATCTGATTCAGGTCACCATAATTACCACTGTTTGACGAGGCGCTAACGGAATAACTCACCTTATTATCTTGCGTATTTCCACCCGCGGACGTGTTAAAGCTTGTGCCGCCTTTAAGGTCGGAACGTAATCCCATATTGATGTTTGAGAATCCACCGGCATTCCCTCTATCTTTTGAGAATACACTTAATGGAATGCTTAGGCTTAAATAAACGCTATCGTCTTTCTTGCCGTTCTGATCATAGGTTCGCTGTAATGACAAGCTGTAGCTGCCGTAGGTGAAGCTATTGTTATACCCAATATTGTAATTGGAAGTAGAGCCCGTCGCGTTCCAGTAATCCTGCCAGGTGCCGCTTACATACAGGGAGCCAAAATTGTCTTCTCCGGAGGTTAGCGGTTGGTTAAGACTAATTTGCACCTGGTTTTTGGTGCGCTGATAGTCTGCATATAGCGCTTCGTTTGAGTCATAGCTACGGTTTGAGTACTTCTGGTGCCTAATACTGTCCTGAAGTTGCGCCGCATCGTTAAGCGTCAGGTAGTCTTCCGTCGAGAAACGATAAGCCGCAACGTTAAAGGAAGTATTCGTCGACTCAATCATTTTGCTGTAGGTTAAACGATAACTTTGCCCGCTTAATTTATCCAGCCCCTCAATATCTGCATAAGATTGCGTAACGTCGAATGCAAACGCACCAACAGGGGTGTTCATTGCCACGCCGAGAATACCGGCATAAAAATCCATGTCGGTATATTGCGCGCCAATATAACCCGTGAACGTATTATTCAGGCCATAGTAAAGCGTACCGTAACCCACTTTAGGCGCATCAATAAGTGACTCATCATTTAACTCACCTAAACCGACGTCCCAGCGAGAGGCTCCCGGACGGAGCATCTGCGTGACGGATGAAAAGGGTACGGTAAAGGAGCGTTTGCTGCCATCAGCTTCTTCAATCGTTACCAGTAAATCATTTCCGTAACCTGTGGTACTCAGGTCGTTTATTTCAAACGCGCCTGGTGGCACCGAGGTTTCATAAATCTTATTGCCGCTCTGCGTGACGCTGACCTTCGCGTTACTGTTCGCGACACCCCGAATGACAGGCGCGTAGCCTGTGGACCCCATTGGCAACATGCGATCGTCACTGTACATGCGTGCGCCGCGAAGGCTCATAGAGTTAAATGCCTCGCCACGCGTGTAAGAGTCGCCGATGACAAACTGGGCACTCAATGGTGTGATATCGCGCTGCAAATAGACATCCTGACTGGAGTATTTTGTGCCGCTATCTTTGTCCCAGTTAAAATTGCCACGCGAGCGCAGGCGCCATGGCCCCATATTCAGACCATAGCGTAACCCTACATATGCACTTTCTGATGTACTGCCGTTGTTCTCGCTACGCCAGCCGTTCATGTCATAAGAGAGCAGAGCGGCAGGAATTCCGTTATCCCACAACGATGGGTCGACATATCCCGCCGGGCGTTTCAGCACATAAATCTGGGGAAAATTAAAATCCATAACCTGCTTGCCACTGTCATAGCTAACCGTAGCGCCAGCGAAAGATTTTTTAATATCGACGCAGCTTTCATCGTCTTCCGGTCCGTCAGGCAATGTGCTGGTGTCGACACCCGATTGTGACAGCAGCAGTTTTGTTATGCACGGGGTCGCACGAGGTGTTCCGTTATCTTTAAACGTGACCTCCACGGTGGACTTCAGTTTACCGTTCAGGTTGATCTTAGTGCGATAGGTCCCCGGTAAAACCGGGTTGCCATGTGAAAAACGATTAATATCAATATTAGCGCTGCCATTTAAAAGAAATTGATCGTTAAACTCGACCTCTTCTTCATTGTCAGGCAGATCTTTTGCTGGCGTGATATTTTCTGCACAGGCATAAAAAGGCAATGCTGCACTTATCGTAAGACATAAAAGAGAACGTTTAAATAACATGGCACATCCACTTAATCAGTGCAGAGAGGGTGCTCTCCACAGAGTTAATGCTATTAATTATTATATGTATTAAAGGGTGCTCTATTTTAGTCCCGCTTCGTGATGGTCTGTGCCGCCATAGTCATTAATAGAATCAAACTCTACTTTACCATTTACGGCAGAAGCTAAACCTTTAACCGTCATTGTGGTATCACTGAACGGTGGAACGGCCTTATGATCAACGTCGTATGTTTTTTGACTGGCTTTAATGGTTACCGCCGAAACGGAGACGTTATACGGTGAATTATTATGGGCAACAAGCTTAACCGCGTTTCCTTCTTTTTTCTGCGTCCATGTCAAATGCTCAGCTGCTTCACCTGCCGAGCCTTTTAACCCGTCAGGACGGTAAAAGAATTTAATACGTGTTCTGAATGCCAGCTGAAGCTGGTTAAGATTCTCTTTATCCGCAGCTTTTGATTTTGGTGGAATCTCCAGGACATTGAACCAGAAAAGCGATTCACGATCCTGTGGTAAAGGTGTACCTGTGTAGGTAATACGTACGGATTGGCCTTTTTTCGGGTCAATACGGGATACTGGAGGGGTAATGATAAAAGGAAGCTTTAACTCTTCCGGATTTACGCCATCACGCCCATCATCAAGCCAGGTTTGAACCAAAAGCGGTTTGGTTCCATGGTTATCGAGATTAACAACAACATCCTTCGATGACTGTGGATAGATAATACGGGTGCCGGAAATAACAATATCCGCACTTGCATTCGATGTGGCCAAAACGGCAGTTGCGAGCAATACGGCTTGAAAACTTTTAATGAAGACTGAATGAGACATTTTTTCCACTTCCTTTTGGAATTACACAAGCAATCCCTCATTCATCATGAAGGATTGCTTAATTTAAAGTTTACGAATCTCTTATTCGTAAATCATGGTGAAGGCAACCTGTGCCTGCACGGTACCAGCAGAAACTGGATTACTTGTTGCATCCCAACCCTGACCCTGGGTGTACGCTACGCGGTAGTACAGGTTTCCTGCGCCAGAAGTTTCATCGATGGTTGCTTTCTGGGAGTTGTTAGTCTGGTCAATTTTGATCTGATCGACAGCTGAGTTACCGTCGTTTGACAGCACTAGGTTAACGTTCTTAGCTGAACCCTGAGCATTGCTTGGTGGAACCAGCAGACCGCCTTCGGTAGAAGAGGAGCCAGCCCAGGAAGAGAACTGTGCAGATGCTTTCTTCACAGTTGCGGTATCACAACCGGTCAGTGTAAGGCTGAATTTCTTTTCACCCAGGGTGCTGGTGCTACCCAGTGCGTTTGCGAAATCACGCACAAATACAGTGTCCAGAGTCACGTCAAAATCGTTACCGTTCTGATCGATTTTCTGGTCAAGGGAGACCTGGCAAGTATTGTTAGAAACCATGCCGTGGAAAGTAATAGTGCCGGTGTCAGGATCTGCTGCTAGCGCTGAACCCGCAACCAATACGCTTGCCATAGCAATTGCCAAACCATATTTTTTAGAAATCATTTAAATATCCATATTCGTTGAGTGAATAATAAGTGCCCGTAAAGCTTTTATTTGAAATTAAATTTCGTGGCGAATTATATTGTTAATCTCAATGAAATATAGATGTTGTGCGTGATTTAAACTAAATGAATAGTTTAGTAAATTTAAAATTATTTGTTATCAATGTGATGGGATTGTCTGGTTGTGCGGGGAGAGTTTGAATATTAATTCTATAAATGCTTTTTAAAGACCCATTCATTTAATAAATGCGCAGGAATGGGTCGTGGGATAAATATTATCAGGCAACCTGCACCGGAATCGCCTTCGCGGTACGCTTCATCTCATTGTCGCCTTCAAAGTACGCTACTTTTGGCTGCCAGCGGCGTGCTTCTTCGTCAGACATCATGACAAAGCTGGCGATAATCACGATATCGCCTACGTCCGCGCAGTGCGCCGCCGCCCCGTTGACGGAGATGATTTTGGACCCGCGCTCAGCGGCAATGGCGTAGGTAGAGAAGCGTTTGCCGTTATTTACGTTCCAGATATCAATGGCTTCGTTTTCGAGAATACCCGCCGCGTCGAGAAAATCCTGGTCGATCGCGCAGGAGCCTTCATAATGCAGGTCGGCCTGAGTGACTTTCACACGGTGAAGCTTACCTTGCAGCATTTTGCGAATCATTACGTTTACCTTTCATCTTCCGGGTAGAAAAACTACGCCAGCTCAACCACTTTGTTATCGATAAGGCGGGCCTGGCCGAGCCATGCCGCCACCAGAATTACCGCACGTTTGCTGGTCTCTGTAAGTGCCAGAAGCGTATCGGCATCCCGAATTTGAACGTCGTCAGCACGAAGACCTTTCTCGTTCAGCGCCTGTTCAGCCAGGGCGATGATCTCTTCTGCTGTTAACTCTTTTGCCAGCAGTTGCTCTGCCATGGTATTCATGACTTTGCTTAAGCCCGGCGCAATTTTACGCTGTTCGGCGGTCAGATAGCCGTTACGGGAACTGAGCGCCAGGCCATCTTTCGCGCGTACAATCGGCACGCCGACGATCTCGATGTCGTAGCCCATGTCGGCAACCATTTTGCGGATCAGCGCCAGCTGCTGGAAATCTTTCTCGCCAAAGCAGGCGATGTTCGGCTGCACCAGGTTAAACAGCTTGCTGACGATGGTGGAGACGCCACGGAAATGGCCCGGGCGGCTGGCGCCCTCCAGCATGGTCGAAATACCCGGCACGTCGACGTAGGTCGATTCAGTGGTGCCCTGGGGATACACATCTGCGGGTGCCGGTGCGAAGACGATATCCGCATGACGTTTTTTGAGCTT
>Ga0153918_1000851_pt1 | contig 13240 bp, 9 predicted proteins | sample TSFL002MetaG_FD_104687 | JGI IMG/M metagenome (GOLD analysis project Ga0153918, IMG submission 104687) | Attine ant fungus gardens microbial communities from Florida, USA - TSFL002 MetaG | ecosystem: Host-associated > Fungi > Mycelium > Unclassified | place: USA: Florida, Paynes Creek Historic... | reverse complement strand
CCCTTCTTTCCAGTATTTTTTTGACATCCATCGTGTTAACTCTTGCTGACATCGGTGCAGGGTGGAGTGCACTTCACGGAGGGAAGTTATGAACGTATTGCCGAAAAACTGTTTAGAAATCTAGATGTTGACACTTTCTATGTGCGTTTGATGTGCTCCTTCCCTATCCACCTTTCACTTACTTCATGTCACATCAAAAACTGACATATATATTGTGACAGCTCGAGTACGATACACCACGCGCTGGAGATTTCTCACCGTTGAGATATCTTCCCCTAGACAAAGTTGCTGTCCTTGGCCTTGTGACAACCAAGGATCCCGGGGTAAGCTTATAAATAAATCCAGGGTAATCGACGTTCATTGAGCGCCCAACAATGGCCTTTATAGCTCGAAAGCATGAAACAGCTCAAGTCACGGATCGACGAGGCTGTTGACGTTTTATGTCACGGGGAACCCAAAAGATCGAAGAAAGTAGCGCTGAGCCAGTGAGCGTCCTTGGTTCAGTCTCGCGATTGATGACTTTTTATCTGAGCTGTTGCAATCGCCAACCAGGCTTTGTATCAGCCCTCAATGTGGATTCGCTTCCGTGTGGGAGGGAAATCCGCTGACTGAAGCGGTGAGTAGTTGTGAATTTTATCAAGCGTCATGCTGAGGTGTACTCGTGACTCAAGGACGAGTTGAGGAAGTTGACTTTAGTCAGTGAAACAGCAAGGCAGGTTTGGAAAGATGCGTGATAGACTGGTTTGGTGTATGTGTGGATATTCGGTGGCACTTGAGATTGAGGGCAAATATTGTATGTTTTTCTTGGTTTTGAGGTTTTTTTCTCTATTCCATGCCTTTAGTCTTGTGGATGTATCAGACTTAGGTTAGTACGCCTGAACAATTGCACTTATTCTACAACTTCTACATGATCAAATCAGGATCAAATCAGACCGGCAAATGCCGTCATCGTCATCAACCCGCCGTATAGTTAGTACTGCTCTCGCTCAAAGAACCTTTCTAACCATACACGCTAAACCAGCGCCCCAATCGCTTCCCGCGGATTTGGTCTAGTTATCCCCACGGTCCAAGGATTCCATATTTGCGGAAGAACTAGTACAGGACCAGGAATATACGAAGGACACACAAGCCAAGCAACCACCGTTAATCACCTTATGAGAAGACTGTCTCGAGAATCGTGGACAGAGTTTCCATAGAAGATTTCATGCAGTATTAGATGAAGGAGAGGTGCAAGGAACGCAGCTTGCAACCTCGTGTTTGATCAACCATCACAAGTATTGCCCAGACCCAAGAAAGCAGTCGACATCTAGAAACACCGCTTGAAAATACAACAACAGGGTATTGTAAACCTACCTACCTCTCTCTCTCTCGCAGGTCAATCGTTCTTCTGGGATTTACGTCAGATCCATGCCTCGTTAGCTCGGGACTAACAGAATAATTGACTTGGCGGATATTGGACAATTGCCGACGTTCCCTGCCTGTCAACTGCGACTTGCCTGAATGCTTCCCTCAAGATGGGTTTTTTTCACTCCTCGTATTTTTATTTCAGAAGGAGAAGAATGATAACCTCTGTCAAGCTACTACAGTCTTGGCAGTGAAGACAGTTCGTTGTGGGCCACTACTGTTGCCACCATGAACATCTCTTCTTGATCGTTGACATTATCCGATTTTTTTTCTTTTACTTGGACATCTCCCCTATTTTGACACCGAAGATTGGCGTTGTATATGAAGGCCGAGGTTCGCGTGAATTGGATAAGCAACCAGAGTCGTTACTACTGGTGTTCTTCCCTATATGAGCGAGCTGGAACCAAGTCATCCATGGTTGCCGTTTCAATCGTTGTATTCGACCTAGAAGCTCGTGTTTTGACATCGAAAATCCGAAAGCAAAGCAACAGGGATCAGCCAGACGGAGCAAGAAAGGAGCTGGATGCAGGGAATCGTTCAGAGACCCCGTGGTAGATGAAAAGAGCCGTTTGATAACCCAACTTATTTGAAGCTCGTTTAGTCGAGCACATGGCCTGATCTTCGAGCATTGAACTCATTTCCGCTTTCCGATAAGTGGTGCCCTAAGCAGAGAACCCACGTCTCAGAGGGCACACAGAGAACTGGCCTTGAAAGAGTCTGAAAGAGGGAGTGTTTGCCCCGGAGGTGAGATAAATGAAGAATCTTCGAGTCCGTGTTCGGTGTTAGACCTGGCAGAACCAGCTCACTGGGATGAATCATTATCATTGATTGGGAGCTGGCCACTTGCTGATTGTTGACGCGATAGCTTCGCTAGTTAATGATTTCTGGACTTATGAAACGTATATAGAACCTGATTTACCATTCCTTGAGTAATTTTAGGGAGGAGCAGAGCTCTCCAAATGAGGATAAGTCCAGCAGCCCAGGGGTTTGGCATTCGTTATACTGAGTTTCTGGATGTTTGGTATTTCTGTGAAGAAAGATAATCTCCATAAGCACTCCAGCATTCGTCTTTGGGCTCATTTTATTTTTGTCCCGAGCTCGACGTTGGATTACAGATGCAAACTAGACGCAAATGGACCACCCTACTACTTGTATATGTTTACCGTACATTGCATTTTGAATGCCCGATACAATTGTCAGCACCCACGACCATCATTCCCCCCAACAGCCTGTGGGAGTCTCGATGTCCGATAATACATTGACCTTGGGTAGTGTTTCGGAAATACGAAACTATTGTGGTTGTGTGCTTAGGTAGACATCTGGTCGGAAGAAGCAAACATCGGTGTCGTCGCATTTGTAGGCTATTTTTGGAATCGTCTTTTTGAGTCCTCTTTTTGATTATCATGTTGTAAGTAGATTTGTATAATCAATCACTGTACTACGGTCGAGATCTGAAAGCTCTTCTTATGCATTCCATCTTCAAGGGATATTTCAACCTCCTATCTCTTTATGTCTGTCAATACCGATTCATCAATATTGATGATGGCCTGGTTTTAAATCTAAGAAAACCACCAATTTATGAATCAGGGCTCAGTTACAGTTCCTGGTAGGATGCAGAGTATTCTAATTAAATAATAGAAAGAGAGAAGAGATCAGAAGAAAAAAGACAAAGGCCTAGCTCGCTAGAATAATTCCTGAAAGCCAAATTAATTATTATAATCAGTTATCAAAGTTACTGCGGACTGCACCGCGTTACAAATTTTTCATCCTGGTCCACAAGGTATTGGACAAATCGCCACTGCAAATATAGGTAACTGAGTAGATGAGAGGAGTAATCTTAGACAAATATAAAACAAATTAGGGGGAGGGTTGCATCTAAGTCTATCCATATATACTAACCTGCTTTGAAGTTTGACGTGTTCAAATACATGAGATGGTAACGCTGGATGCAGGAGATGAGTCAACATTTGTAGACTACTTATAATCTTTTTTTTAATCAGACCTGCTACCATTATTATACCCTACTGTTGCGCCACAAGCGCGCCACAAGCATGCCTTCCGGCCTTTATGTTATAATTGATATCTATCAAATGGAAGTATCCTGGATTCATGCCCAGAGGTTGTCTGTAATAACCCAAAAGTTCGGGTTGCCCACGGACCCTTATAGGTTAAGATCAAGACGACTCACTGGTGCAGTGTGATGTTTGGACTGAGTAAGAGAAACCTTGTGTACTTCGTACCCCTTTTGCGTTGTCGTCAAGCCGTACATGCCGAAAGGGTGACTTGTGACCTCTGTCGATTTTTGTCATCTGCCAGGCTTTACAACGTATCCGATTGATTTCGTGTCAGCGGCTGGTCCAGAAAGTTCTCTACATCAATGGATGCCAGAATCGGTCATTTGAGACGTTGTGGAGCGCGCCGTTTGCCCATTGTGGTCAGTTTGTTCCCCATTCCTCTCTGGACCTTATCTCTGATGGGACACATTCCCACTATTTGTGAGAGCTGTTTTCTTTAGAGTCCCTGTTGTCGTCCTTGATGTCCTCCATATCAGTATGGCATGCAGCTTTTCGGCGGGAGAGTGTAGGCATGATGGGACCTAAATAGAAGCACCAACTCGTCGGTAGCGTGGGATTGACGGATTCCCATAATAGTTCGGGCGAGATGTGGAAATTGGTTATGCTCTATACAATCCGAATCCATGAGCTTATTATCTCCTTGCGCGTATCTGCTACGGTACGTCATTGGCTGCTTACAAGGTGCAGCATGCTATTTCAAGGCAACACCTGACCCCAGTCTACACAATTCCAAGTATATCTGTCCTTTCTCACCTGATTTTCCAGCTCAAGGCCAGACTTTCGTATCTGAGCCAGATAATAGGACCTTCCCACATTATAGCCCAAAACTTTATCAGCCAGATGCCTGCTGACCTAAATTGTGTGTCCACCCAGCATGTTCATACAAATGTATTCTTTGTATCCAGTTCTGGACCCAGTTCTTATTACTCAGTTTAATCTATACCTACATTAGTCTCATTACTGCCTAGAACCAAATTATCATTTGTATCTCTGTAGTCTCGAGCTTCTTACAAGCAGATCGAGACTGTCGAGGTTGCCGAAACACCAAATAGAAATAAGACAATGCCAATACAAAGAGTAAGGACTGAAACCCCTAAAATACCATACACACGAAATAAGAAGCCGGGGAGACCTAAAAGCTGGTTTGATGATATGAGAGAAATAACCTTGATGGCTAATGCTGCTGGGTTACACTTGCAGGTGGTGATTGATTCACAACTGCCAGTCCACCAACACGTCTTTCTGTATATTGAGGGGGGAGTTCCACTATACCATCTACATTTGGAGGAGGTAGGTCATCCTCTGCATCTGTATGCACAATGATATGAGATGGGCTTTTATACGGCGACACGCCCGCCAGAGCGGCTTTGCGATGAGCAGGTGCTGCAGAAGAATCGATTGTTGACACTGTCTCAGCGTGCGCGAATGAATCTTGCCTTCTACCAGTTGTAGGAGGATTAAAAGGGTCAGATGGATGAAGAAGAGAACAGGTGGAAACTGAGGGAAGTTGTATTGTCGACTGGTAAGTAAGATTGGCAGCAGGAAACTGGTGCAATAAGGATGCATCGTCAAGAAACGGGTTTTCATCATAGGGGAGCATGCTCTCTTCGCATGCTCCTGGAACACTGATAGACGTTGTTTGAATGTGGTTGTGAACGAGATTTCGAGAGCTGGGAGCGTATGAACTTGTCATATGTTGGCCTGGCAGATAGGCATGACCAGATGATAAATCGGTACCGTAAGGCGTCTGATTGGGATTTTGGAGGGCATGAGTATGCGAAGATGCTGCATAAGCAGCAGCAGCAGCAGTTGATGACAAAGAATAACCACCTGCACACTGCCCATCGTAAGACGAGAAACCAGACGTCGTGGCTGGCAACATTTTCGCCTCCCGCCTCTTTTTAAGGAAAAAAAGACCAAGCGTAAGGATGACAGCAAGGAATAGCAAGATACCAATCACTGTTCCAGCTATAGCTCCTGCGGACGATCCTCTAGAGGCGGCTGGTACCGAGGAACTAGCAACTGGTGCAAGGGAAGAAGAGGAAGATGTCACTGTCTCGCTTGGATTCTGAATTACCCGACTTTGAGTTGAGGTTTGGATCATAGACGTTGAAGAAGGTGAGAGGTCATTCAAGTATGATCGATCGTTCGAGTTGGCGACGACCCTCACATTAGAAGCACCTCCTTGCCGCCCGATTGCATCAACCATCACAAAGACAAGAGAAGTTCCGTGCTCTACATTGGCATTCCAAGAGAACGAAGAAACACCCAGCGGGGGATGTAAAGCAAAAGAGGTGCCGGAAGGGATGATACCCTAGTAGAGAGTTAGCATGAAATCGAATCGATCTGAAGTTACGAACGAAAATTGAAACAGGCTGCACGGCGTCTGAGTACCCACTAAAAATATAGGACCTAGAAAACATGAATCTAGCGAATACGGGAAGGGTCTGTCATACTCACTGGCACTGGACGAGAGCAGAGTTAAGCTGGAATGAGAAAGCAACACCTAGAGTCGTTCATTCTCCATCAAGATCACTACAGAGATGATAAGATTGACCCACCAGGATCCTTCGTTACGCATGTCCCACCTTTTGAGGGTCCCACAGTCAACAGACTGGTCGTACCTCCGGTTGCAAAACCCGTTGCATCGGACATGACAGCTATAAACTGACTTCCCTGGGCAATCTGCAATTGTGAGATTGAGAAAAGGCCTTGTCCCTTGTCGATAGCATCAGCAGGCATCGTTATATTCTTCGGTGTGCCAAAAATCTGCATTTACGTTGAACATCGAACACTTTGGGAAGAATTTTATTGACAGACAGGGATAAGATGTAGAAAGTATGGTGCCAAGCCACCTGAAGATTGTATTTTAGCCAAGATATCGGGATATAACGATAACCTACCGCTCCATGAAATATTGAGACTATCACACTGCGTGGGCGCCCCGACGGAAAAGCTGAAAGCATCAATAAATGGAACATAGAGAAGAAATAAAAACAAGATGATAGACGTCATAAAAATGAATGGAAGGTAGAAAGACCGACGAAGAGGCTTGATGCGCTGCCACAGCGACAGGACGAAAGACTTGTTAATCACCTGCTTAGTCAGTTTCATCGCTGTTCCTATCAGATTTTCTACATTATCATCGCCTGCCCTGCTCCCTGAATTTCTAATGCATGATGTATATACAAATCAAACAGAGGGTACTTACACATTGTAGAAAGAAGTGGACATTTCCTAAATAGGTGAGCAGGCACGAAGACTCCATGGGGAAGCAGTCTTCAATATATTTTAGACACTACCGCTCGTTAAGGCAAATCATAGTGAGCTTCGCTTGAAGAATCAGTGCTATTTTGGATCTGCTTGGCGAGAAACCTATTGAGCAAAATGAAACTAATGGCAACCATTAATGCCCGACCCATTCGTAGTGTAGCTTTTTTTTGCAAACGTGCTGCATGGACCGGAGTCCTACACTGATCAATGACTGGTTCTGTCAAGGAGATTTGGTACGGTACTATACAGTATGAAGCGAATGTAGTGTTTCAACTTCAAAGAATATAATGACGTACCAGGCGAACATATGGTCTAACCTCTAGTTGATACAATATTCTCCCTATAATATTATATCCACTCGCTCCTAATGTAATATGTCATTTGCATAACAATATGCATCAAAGGTAGCTACCGTCTGGGTCACGTACAACCAAACCAGAGGCCAGAGACCGATAATTCAGAACTCGGTCAATCAGGCATTTCTGGTCCTGGTTTTACCCATCTCATTTACCTTTGATCCGGATTTGACTTCTGTTCTTTTCGCTGTTCCGATCATCTTTTCAAGAAAAACTGATTATTTATCATGGAAAGTATCGAGTTGATCAGGTCATCGGCACAGTGGATAGAATCTTACAGAGCACAATTAACGTCGACACCGTTTGCTTCTAATGCATCTTTAATATCCAGAGCATCTGAGGTTTTGTAGACAACGGAAATCAAGAAGGCCGTCCACTGGGCCATGATTACACCAAGCAATGAACAAACAGGCAGGCGATAGAAGACAGAGTAAATAGCACAGAAGGAAGTGAGAACACCGTCTTCAATAGGAACAAGGACGATATTAATTCAAAGCAAGGAAACATTTGGACGTTTGAAGTGATCGATTGGGCTTATGTCGTCAACACTGGCTGTTCTATTTGCCCTCCCGAAACGACCAGCGAGTTCATTGTCTCAATGAGGGGAGCAGCAACGCCTTCATTGTGAACTGGTGGTGACATAGGTACCTCATTGGTCAGGGTTTGACGGGCAAATGCATCTACCATAGCATCTTGATCCTTGCGGCGTCGGTGTCGTTTTCGGCGGTCATCTTTAATGATACGCTCAACCCTACGGCGAGCCTTGTAGTGTAGGCGTGGGTCCATCAGTGCCTGTTTGCAACGATAGCACGCAAGTTCAATGCTCGCCAACAAACGGAGAGTATCTGAGTTGTTCATTGCCTGAAGTAAATCCGAGTTTATACCAGAAAAGCAATTAGCGCGCGAGAGGAACATACATTGAGAGACCAGGAGACGACGCGGGTAGCTTCAACACACATGATGATAATGAAATTACCTCGTTTTTCGATCTGCAAGTCTGAACCCTAGAAAGAAGGCATGTGGAACATGAGAATTCAAGATCGTATCTTCCACAAGACCACAGTCACATACTTCACTGAAGACGACAATAGTCTTCCCTGTTGAATTGTTGCGGACAACTAAAAAATTCACACCATTACATCAGTACTTGAAGTATCACGACAGGGGATAGAGGAAAGAGACTTTGAGCGAGAGTAATTATACGAACCGACACGGGAGGAGTGACCATTCACCTCTTGCGATACTGTTCCTCGACCAAGGTATACCCAGGAGTCCTTCTCAGGACGCCGAATGTGCACTTTCACTTGAATTTCCCGGAAATGCTCGCGCTCGCGGGAGCTGGGACCTGCCAAATAACATTCGTTGAGAATTGGTTTGTGATACAAATTAGGAAACTATGCCTCGCACTCCTCCCTCATTTGAATCCAGAGCAGAGGGATGGGCAATTAGTCAGTGGCAATTTCAGAAACATACCTTGGAGTAATGCAGGATGAAGATCTTGTATCTGAGTGTTTGTGAGAGGTACGTCTGGTTGACCAGCGACATCTATATCCATGCCAGATGTGTCCGTCTGGTATTACCACCCAAGAGGGGTATCGTAAGTCAATGAATGGCGCGTGGCGTAAAGGATTCATACCATAGTCAAATGATGAATCGAATTGGTAAATGAAAACGTTGAAAATGACGAAAAACAATATAATAACAAGAGGGCGAAGACTCGCAACGGAATGGGCCCGCGAGCCTCAATTAATCGTCACGTGGATCTAATTTATTCTTAATGTATTTCTACCTCGAATTCGGGCGCTGGGTCGAAAAAGTGATATCGAGGGTCCTCAGAAGAGCATATCAATGCCTCGTTCTTCAGTCTGATGCCCAGTGCAATGTGCTTGAAAGAATAATACTCTAAAAGCCGCTAGGCCGTGTATCACGCATGACTAATTGAAAATAGCTCCACCTGTCCAGAAATTGCAAGAGATTCCAAGTTTCGGGTAGGTTATAAGATACATTACATATCTCACCGAGTTTCTGGCACCTGATATATCCCGCCTACCAAGCATAGATTCCGGGGTGTAAACTGCACATCAATGATTGGTGTCCTCTTTGTAGGAAAAGTGGCCAACAGATCAATCCTATGATTTGCTATAAGCCAAGAAACACTCATCAAACCTTGAAAAAACATACGTCTCAGTCGCTTCGTCCTCACTATAATCCGTTACTCCGTTCTCTTGAGTACTAAATATCCCATTTTCCTTGGGCTTGCCACTACTCGTTCCTCCTGTGCTCTTCACATCCCAGCATCTTACAGTCCAGTCCGCACCACCGCTGACAAGTAAAGACGATTCTCCACTAAAATCCAATGAATATACGGATGCATTGTGCCCGATCATCTTTTTAATTCGTTTTCCTGAGCCCAAGTCCCAGAGATTGATCGCAAGGTCTTCACCTGAAAGAGTGGATGATGAGCCCTTACGACCTAACTGATCAAAGTAATAGAAACTGCTGACCTGCTGTTGCAAGATAACGCCCATCTGGACTCAAAGCAAGTGCAGACACAGCTCCTTGGTGGCCGATGAATACGCGCACGCAATTGCCGCGCTGGACATCCCAAAGGCGCGCTGTCCGATCACTCGACCCTGTGACAAGGTATAGCGAATTTGGGTGGAATTGCACGCACTATGCACAAAATTGCACAAAATTGAAATGAAAGACTCTCAAAGGACACTTACATCGACATCACTCAGGTGACCAGCATACACTCTGAGACACGATGTCCTGTCGGTCGACCAAAGTCTTGCTGTGCGATCCCGGCTCCCAGTTGCAAAATAAATGCCCTTCGGACTCCATTTAACATCCCACACTGGATTCTCGTGTCCTCTAAATGCCACGATATTGGTCATTGTATCCATTGACCATAATCTTGTCGTTGCGTCTGCTGAAGCTGATAACAGGTATTTAGGAGGAGCAGCTGACCCAGAAACTGGGTCAAACGCGACTGAATAGACGGGACCGCTGTGGCCGATAAGCTTGCGCGTTGTACTGGCTTTTTTTTCACGAAGGCGGGCGAGAGATGCATCTTACATGGAAATTAGTTGATAGGAAACCTGATAGTCATCACCTACTATCTTTGATATTGGTTGCTGAGAAATCATTTCTCAAGGCCCGCAGCTTTTCGCCTTTGAGACTCCATAAACGGATGTAGCTTTCAGCGAAGCCAACGGCCATTAACGATGTATCCATAGAAAATGTACAGCATGGTGCCCTTGAAGTCATGTTAGTGTCTTTGAGCTTCAGACATCAATGAACCAGACACACCCTTCGGCAACATCATGTAAAGTGTATGCGCAGATACTAGGTAATGCGCGTGCCTTAAGAGAGGCAGCCTGGGGTGAATTTGGATCGACACCATTCAGTGCTGAGGGGTCCAGCCTGATCCTCTTCCTGGCGTCTCTGACTGCATTGACCTCTCTGTCGACATCTACTGTCATGAACGTTGGTGGCAGTGGCAGCATGTCTGCCTCTGCAGGTGCTGTTATCCCAACGAATGGTTGCGGCCGTAGTAGTTGAAGGTCCAGATGGACATTAGGATCTCGTTCGACCATTGCTTGTTCTCGTAATACTCGTTCGGTTTCGGTGCGAAGGTCCTCAGACATGGGCGCTGGACCGAGTTTGAGATCAGTCTTGAGAGCGTTGAAGCCAGATGCGTTCGCTGCGGTTGTTACAGACGATGAACCGTTTGTCTTCGGTATTAGTTGGGAGAGGAGACCGGTAGATTCCTCCCATGCATGCGGTGGTGTTGCGGTAGGGTTGGTAGAGGTCACTGTCATGAAATCGCACTCAATCGATTCATAGGTAAAAATTTGAAAAGTCTTACCGTCAAATCGAAGGTGGTTATTGACCACACGCATAACGGCAGCACGTCCTCGTTTCCCTTTCTCGCCTGTGAATCCGCCACCTGAGCCGAGAGACTCACCACCAAAGCCCTCTGTTAGCCATCCAAGAAGAAGGCTGAACCCTGAACGGCTCATGCGGACAATATACTTTTCATTCCGAAATCGCTGCGCGATGTCATCACTTTGCACATGTGCAGGTAAAAGAAGAGTTGAAAGATGAAGAAAGGTGGTGTAGTGTGAAGAGGGTAATGAGGGAGAGAATGTCGAGAAGAAGCGGAGAGCTGTTGAACAAAAATTTCAAGAGCCGTATGCAAACGTATTGACAAAGAGACGAACCGGCATCTTGGAAACCGTGTTGGATGAGGTCCAAGTAAAAATGACAAAATATGGGAAATAGTATTGGCCGAAACTCAGGCTACAGGATGATTTGCATGGGCATTGGACCACGAGAATGGTAGAGGACCGACGAACCCGATACATATCCAATGACCCATCCACCCATGCCTCAAGTTCCCTGAACCCTTCCTGCTTGTCAGTTGGATCCAGAGACAATATCTCTTCTGCACCGACAGAACCGATACTTGCAAGTAACGATCGAATGTTTTGTGAATTTCCCAGAGACGAGACTTCATTCAGTACGGCAGACGAGTCTTTAAGCACATTGTCAGTTGCACGTGTCGACTTCTGAGCGAAAACAGCGAGAGATTTGACCAGTTCCTCAGGAGAAATAAGTTCCGGCTGTTTACCCTTGTCGGATGGGGAGCTGGTCCCGATTTCTTCCTTGAATGCTTTTTCAGCAGAGGTATGTCCTCGGGACCGAAGGTACTCCAGAACAATACGGTCTGCAATATTAGAAACATTTGAAGGTTCTTGAGAAGAATTTGCCGAAGTCGCTGCTGCAGGCGACTGTGAAGAAGCTGGAGGAGTTGCCGCCGACATTGAACGGAAAAATCTCTTGTCGAGGTCTGTAAAGTCGTTGGACCACGTGATTACGCGTTTGTATAAGTATCGCGTCTGCACGCTGTGTCCTTGGCATAGCTGCAACACGACCATGGCCTCAAAGCAAGCTAAGCGACAAGCAATCACCCTAAAAGGTTCTTGTGCTCTGGTCACTGAGTTCTTCAAATATGCTGTCAACACGTTCGTCTTACAACGATGGTCAGTCTACATCCTCTCACACCGCGCAGTATCCTTTTCCAGAGAGAAGTATACCCGTCAGACGACTTTCATATGGTCAAAAAATACGGTCAAACAGTGCTCGTCACTCAAGATCTTGCATTAGAGAATTATCTTGAGCGGTAAGAAAGTCACATCAATAGCATCATAATATGGATAGGCTTAGGAGTGATGTAGAATCCTTGCCCAGGTGCAAAGTATGTCATACAGCATCTGCTGCTTTGAAAAATCGCTCATGCTTATCATCGATCAGAGTGGCTTTTAACCAGCTCAGTTACTCAGCTTGTCCTCGCGATCATCTCCAAAGATACTCGTACACCTCTAGAGCGTTGGGTGTTTGACATTAAACTCGTAGAACCTCCTGTGGATGGGTCGGGAGCGTAAGTGCATCTCTGCAGTGCTTACACCCGGTCGTTTATGAACGCATATCCTAGAAAAGGATCGAAACCAGAAGCTGAGATACAATCAGAAATCCGTGCCATCCTCAAACAGATCATATCAATGGTCACATATCTCCCCGTGATCCAGGAGCCAACGGTTTTCAATATTCTGGCCTATACCAGGGAGTCAGCTGAGGTGCCCGCAGGTGAATGGGTTGATACCGATCCGCTCGCCATTGAGGCGAGTAAGAGCCAGCAAGTCAAGATGCGTAGTTTTAGTACCGACGTTCACAGAATCGAGGCCATGGTCGCTTATCGCTATGACGAGTAAATCAAGTCGTGCAATTATAACTGATGGTATCATTAGTTGTAACATTGTTGTAACTTTGAAACGTGTGAGAGTCTTTGAATCATCATCCGGATGTGTCAAAACAAAAATCATCACCATGGCCACAGCAGTGAGTGGTCAACTCTTTCCCTATCCTCATTATCCTCTCCTGTCCTCTTTTTGTTCCACTCTTTCCTCTCATCTTCTCTCTCAAGTCTGGCTGGTCCCGACGTATTCATTGTTTAGAATCAGAGCAAAATGGGTGAAACTTGGTTCCAAAGAGAGTTTTTGGCCCCCAAAAGGCTGGCTTTTAATGCCTTCTTTTATGGTTCCCAGTTAGCACTTTTTGCGTACGGTT
>Ga0153918_1000848_pt1 | contig 13303 bp, 11 predicted proteins | sample TSFL002MetaG_FD_104687 | JGI IMG/M metagenome (GOLD analysis project Ga0153918, IMG submission 104687) | Attine ant fungus gardens microbial communities from Florida, USA - TSFL002 MetaG | ecosystem: Host-associated > Fungi > Mycelium > Unclassified | place: USA: Florida, Paynes Creek Historic... | reverse complement strand
CAGGAGTTATAGATGAACCACAGGCGTTTGTAAAGGTCGTCATCGTTCATCATCAGGGCGCCCATTACCACATCGCTATGGCCGCCAATGTATTTAGTTACCGAGTGCATTACGATATCGGCACCCAGATCCATCGGGTTTTGCAGGTAGGGTGATGCAAAAGTGTTATCTACCACTAGCGTCAGGTTTTTTTCTTTGCTGATCTTGGAGATGGCCGCAATATCCACCACCTGCATTGTTGGGTTGGTTGGGGTTTCAATCCAAACCAGTTTGGTTTTATCGTTGGTATGCTGACGGATAATCTCCGGATCAGATAGATCGAGGAAATGAAACTTGATGCCGTAGTTAGCAAATATTTTAGTAAAAATACGGTATGAGCCACCATACAGATCATTGCCGGTAATTACCTCATCGCCAGGTTGCAGTAATTTCATCACCGCGTCGGTAGCCCCCATGCCGCTGCTGAAAGCCAGGCCGTGCTTGGCATTTTCCAAAGCAGCCAAACATTCCTCCAAAGCTTTACGGGTAGGGTTGGTACCTCGCGAGTACTCATACCCCTGATGGTCGCCCGGCGATTTTTGCCAGTAGGTTGATGTCTGGTATATCGGCGTCATTACCGCGCCGGTGGTTGGGTCAGGATGCTGACCTGCGTGTATGGCTTTTGTTGCGAATTTCATAGTGCGTAAATGCGGTCCATAGTCGATAGTCCATGGACCATAGTTTTATTATAATTATTGCCATGGACTATCGACCATGGACTATGGACTTCAGCTTAATACGCCCGTGCGAACAGCACTCTTCTGCTTGACGGCTTCCCGGTAAAAATACAAACACCTTCTTCTTCCTTAGCATCCAAAGGTATGCAACGGATTGTTGCTTTAGTTTCATCCTTTATCTTTTGCTCGGTCTCTGGTGTGCCATCCCAGTGGGCGGCAATGAAACCTGGCTGTTCGTCTAACAGGCGTTTAAACTCTTCGTAATCGTCTACTTCGGTGGTGTTTTCTTTTCTGAAGTTTAACGCTTTTTGGTAGATGTTCTGTTGAATTTCCTCAAGCAAACGTTCAATGTTATCAGCCAAACCCTCTTGCGCAGTAGTTTCCTTGGTTTTTGTATCGCGGCGGGCCAGTTCAACAGTGCCATTCTGCATATCGCGGCTGCCAATAGCTACGCGCAACGGCACGCCTTTCAATTCGTATTCGGCAAATTTAGCGCCAGGGCGGTGGGTATCGCGGTTATCAAACTTAACAGAGATGCCTTTGGCCTTCAGTTCTTTACTTAAGCCTTTTACATACGCGCTGATGTTTTCCAGTTCTTCCTGATGTTTGTATATCGGTACTACAACTACTTGTATAGGTGCCAGTTTTGGCGGCAATACCAATCCGGCATCGTCTGAGTGAGCCATGATCAATGCGCCAATCATACGGGTAGAAACGCCCCATGATGTGGCCCAAACATAGTCTTGCACGTTTTCTTTAGTGGTAAATTTTACATCAAATGCCTTGGCAAAGTTCTGTCCTAAAAAGTGCGACGTACCGGCTTGCAGTGCTTTACCGTCTTGCATCAATGCTTCAATGCAATAAGTATCCAGGGCTCCGGCAAAACGCTCGTTTGGTGTTTTACGGCCTTTCACTACCGGCAGTGCCAGCCAGTTTTCGGCAAAATCGGCATATACTTCCAGCATCTGTTCGGTTTCGGTAATGGCTTCTTCGGCAGTAGCGTGAGCGGTGTGGCCCTCTTGCCATAAAAATTCTGTCGTACGTAAAAACATACGGGTACGCATTTCCCAACGCACCACGTTGGCCCACTGGTTACAAAGTATCGGCAGATCGCGGTATGATTGTATCCAGCCTTTATAAGTATTCCAGATGATGGTTTCTGAGGTAGGTCTTACAATCAGTTCTTCCTCCAGTTTGGCATCTTCATCAACAATAATGTTGCCGTTACCGTCATTTTTAAGGCGGTAATGTGTTACTACGGCGCATTCTTTAGCAAAACCATCAACGTGACTGGCCTCTTTGCTGAAAAATGATTTAGGAATAAACAACGGAAAATAGGCATTTACGTGACCGGTCTCTTTAAACATGCCATCCAATACCGACTGCATTTTTTCCCAAATGGAATATCCGTAAGGCTTAATGATCATACATCCCTTAACCGGTGCATATTCCGCCAGATCGGCCTTGATCACCAGATCGTTATACCATTGCGAGTAGTCTTCTTCTTTGCTAATAATTCCTTTGCTCATTTCAGCAGATTTTTTTTGAAAATTTTTATAGGGGGGAGTTAAACCTTTTGGGCATAACGATGGTCTTAGTTAGTGATACCCCCTCGTTTTTATTCCTGATTAATTTTACCGTACTTTTACGATCTAATTATCGCCAAATTTATAAATTTAAAGATTATTTGGGCTCAATTTTCATAAACAGACACTATAACATGAAACGGAACATCCTTAACGGAATTATCCTGATCGGCGCATTGGCGCTGGGTTCCTGTTCTACTCAAAAACTCGCATCAAACCAGGGGGATGACGATGTTTACAACACCAATGCCAAGGCCGGCGATAGCCCGGAGTATATAGCGCGCAGCAACGCACCTGCTCAGGATCGTTATTATAACGATGGCGGTTATGATGATGACTATTATTACTACGATAGCTATGCATCGCGCATCAACCGTTTTAGCTATTACTCGCCGTTTAACTACTATGATAACCTGTATTACGGGTACTCGCCATATTATTATGGCGGCGTGGGCTGGAGCCCTTACCTGGGTTATGGTTTAGGTATTGGCATAGGCTACGGCGGTTATTATGGCTATAGCCCGTATTGGGGCCTGGGCAGTTTTTATGATCCGCTGTATTATGGTTACGGCTATGGTTACAGCCCATATTCATATTGGGGGATAGGTTATGGTTATGGCGGCGGTTATTGGGGTATTTACTCTGCCAATAACAGGTCAAATATAACGCGTCCATCGCGTTTAGGTTCGTCTGTAGGTGGCGGCATGATTGGCACGGTTCGCGGTGGTGGCGTGGTGCCCGGTCGTGGCGACAGCCGTATTTATCCTGATTTTGTGCCTAACCGCCCGTCGCGTATTTATGGTACTACCGGCACCAACGGTGGCCGCACCATGACCACAACACCATCGCGTCAGTCAACCGATCAGCAGTCACAAAGACCTACATATACACCAGTCGAGCGTCCGTCATATACACCTTCATCGTCAAGCAGCAATAGCAGTGGTGGTGGCGGTGGTGGCCGAAGCGGCGGTGGCGGCGGTGGTGGTCGCCCGGGCAGACCTTAATCTTAAACACGATATCTAACGATCTATGAAAATTAAACATACAGTGCTTACAGTGGCCGCATTGGCTGCTGCAACAGGGGCGTTTGCACAAACCTCGCAGATATTTGCGCAGGATGCCATCAAATTTTCAACTTTTCAGCCCGGCTCAACCGCAAGAGTAAAGGCGGTGGGCAATGCGTCATACGCAGTTGGGGGCGATTTGAGCTCTATCAGTGGTAACCCGGCGGGTATTGGCCTGTTTACCCGGTCTGAAATGAGTATAACGCCCGAGTTTAACGGTCAAAAAACTGGCGCCAATTTTTTGGGATCGACAAATTCTGCCAGTCATTCAACCGGCAATTTTAATAATGCATCCGTTGTATTTTATAACAGGGTAAACACGCCTAAAGGTGCCGATAAAACCAAGGGGCTGCTAAGTCTTAACTTTGGCTTATCATATAACCGCACTAATGATTTTTACCAGAACGCCTATTATGCAGGGCACAACAGTACGTCATCTATATCAGATTACTATGCGCAACTGGCTAATAATTCAAACTACATAGATAAAAGCGGTCATGCTATTTTGCCGGATGGAGCGCTTGAAACCATCGCCTACAATCAATATCTGATTGATAGCGTAGGGAAGAATACAAGTAACCCTAATGACCCGTATGCACTTTATGACTCAAACGTAGCTACAGGGGTTAATCAGGCTAAAAGTATTGTATCATCAGGCGGGCAGTCTGAGTTCGATGCAACCATGGGGGGCAATATTGGCAACAAGCTGTATTTTGGTTTGGGTTTGGGTTTTACCAATATCCGTTATAATGCTACCAAAACATTCTCAGAATCGGGTACAGAGTTGTATAACTTCAATACTACTTTCCAGTCAGATTACCTGGTAGACCAAATTACTAAAGGTAACGGTTTCAACGCGCGTTTGGGTTTAATTTATCGTCCTGAAAATTTTATCCGGTTAGGGGTAAACGTCAGCACGCCAACCTGGTATAATATTACAGATGACACGCGCGAGGGAATCACTACCAAATATAAGACGTCACCACAAGCCATGAATGATTATGCAGATTATCACTCTGAATACAACCTGCGTACCCCTTGGCGTGTTGGCGGCGGTATTGCCTTTATCAGCAAATACGGATTTATTACAGGTGACATTGACTATGTTGATTATACCACTACACACCTGAGCGGTTACGATGGCGATGCCGACGATAATTATTACATCCAAAAACTTTACCGCTCAACGGTTAATGTACGCGGTGGTATTGAAGCGCGTGTAACCCAGAGCTTGTATCTACGTGGTGGCTACGGCATACAAGGCAGCCCGCGTAAAGATATACTGGGCGATACCAAAACCATCAGTGGTGGTATAGGCTACCGTTTTGGCGATTATTATATTGATGCTACCTATACCAATGTTAAAAACAGCGAGGCTAACGCTACCTATGCTGTAAACGGCCTGCCTACACCAATTGGCAACCTGAATAATCAATACAATAATGTGTATATGACTTTTGGGATGAGGTTTTAAGTGAGGATCAAAGATTGAAGGTTAAAGATTAGTCTTAAAGCAATCAATAATAAAATAATAAGAGCGACAAGGAATTCCTTGCCGCTCTTATTATTTTAAGATTAAAACCAATCTTTAACCTTCAATCTTTGATCTTCAACCCTTAATCCTCATCATTAAATGAGCGCAGCATCCAGGTGTTTTTCTCCTTAAACTGCATGAAGCGGTTAATCATATCATTGGTGCCGTCGTCACCAGCGTTTTCTGTAATCTCCAGTATTTCGCGCTCCATGGCAATCAGGCTGGCCATGTCTTCAATCAAGGCTTTTACCATATCGGTATCTTTCATGCCAATGGTATTCACCTCTTTCAGTTGAGATTTGCTGATGTAATCGGCAAATGAGCTGTATGGCGGTTTACCCAGGGTAAGAATACGCTCGGCCAGTTCGTCAATAGTAGTTAACGCTGCGGTGTATAATTCTTCAAATTTAAGGTGCAGGGTAAAAAAGCTTTTGCCTTTTACATTCCAGTGGCATCCTCTTAATTTTTGATAATGAATGTGATAGTTGGCTAACAGATCATTCAGGTGATCTACTACAGGTTTTACCTGCTTTTCTTCAAGGCTGATTTCTTTTGCGTCCATAAGTGTTGGTGATATATGTGGTAAATGTAAAAAATACCCTATTTGTTTTAACGTCTAAATTTAAGCTTTACAATAGGTTTACATAATGCAATCAATTACCCATATTTGCGGTTATGACGCATTTGCAACCCGGATTTAGTCATCAATTTAATGGTGTGGTTTGGCGCATGGAGATTGACCCTATTAGCCATACTTTATTCATTGAACTACGCAACGAGCCCGATAAACAGGTGAGCTTTGCATCGATAGACATAGCCGCAGGCCTCCTCAATTTTGAAGGATTAACCACAGAAGAACGCTGGCTTACCGGCATGGAAGGTGCCTATAGCGGCGTACTGTTGCTGCACAATTATGAAAGCAACGCCAGTCCGACGCATAAAGGAGTCATTGCTATTGACGGAAAAACGGGAGAGCAGCTTTGGGCTAATTACAATTGGATGTTTGATCATTTTACGGTAAATGGTGCGGTGGTGTCAGACGCCCGCTTGCAACCCCGTAAATTGACGCTGGCCGACTGGCAAACCGGCGAGCTATTGCGCCCTTATGACCCTCAGTTAGATACAGAACCTGACAGCCGGATTGCCCTGCCAGATATGGTATTGCCGGAGGATCCACTGCCCATTGCACCTTATGGAAATATGATGCACCGTCTGTTATATAACGGTTATAGAATTGTATCTTTGCACGCGCTAAACACGGCTGGATCGCTGATACAGCATTTGTATATAATGATGGGAAATGATGTTTTATATCACGATTTGTTAAATACCGATATACAAAAACTGCAGCCGGAGGCGTTTGTACAGTACAACAACCATTTGATATACCTTAAACATAGATCAGCACTTAGTATTGTTAACTTGTAAAAACCGGAGAGTAGAACAAATGAGGTTTAAGATTTTTTTATTTGTACCCCTATTAATCACTGTTAATCATGTGTTTGCCAACCCGTTGTTTGATTCGGTCGGCGTTGAAAATCAGAACGGAAAAAAGATCATTCTGCATAAAGTTGAGTCAAAAGAAACCTACTATGCGGTAGGTCGCAGGTATGATGTAAAACCCAATCTCATCATCCAGTTTAATAATAATGCGGTATTGAAGCCAGGTATGACCATCAAGGTGCCAACGGAGCGCCCTTTTGATGAAAGCGCCCCGAAGAAGGCCGCTGTTGCCGCTACGCCTGCTAAAACCGAGCAATATAAAGTATCACCTCATGAAACATTGTACTCTATTGCCAAACGTTTTGGCACTACTGTTGATGAAGTGAAACGTCAGAATAACCTTACCTCGGATGTATTAACCCCTGGCGAGATTTTAACGTTTACTACAGGCGGTTCGGCTCAGGTTAAACCCGTTGCTCAGCAAGAAAGCAAACCTGCAGAAAATAAGCCTGCGCAGGTGGCGCAACAAACACCGCAGCCGGTAAAACAAGAACAGCCGGTAAGAACACAGCCGGTACAACAAACGCCGCAGCCGGCACAGCAAACACAACAACCGGTTGACTTGCGCAATACCCAGCAATACAAAGTATCTGCCGGCGAAACATTATATACCATTGCTAAACGTTTCGGTACTTCTGTAGAAGATATTACCAGTTTGAATAAGCTAACCACTACTACGTTAAGTGCAGGCCAGATTCTTACTGTGCGCAGTGGTATGCCGCCAGCGCCGGCGGCCCAGCCTATTGTTGCCAGGCCTGATACCACTTCCGTTGCCGGTGACAGCGTAAATGTAGATCATGATATGCGTGCCAATCGTTATGGTTTGTTTATGAAGAACGAAAAAGGCTCGGCTGTATCGATGGATGATCCAGGTTTTGACCCGAACAAAAAGCTGGTGCTGCACCGCACTGCACCCATCGGCACGGTCATCAAAATTACCAATCCAATGACCAACCGTACAACCTTTGCCAAGGTTGTAGGTACCTTTACGGATAATGAGAATACCAAAGACGCTATCCTGGTGGTAACTAAAAACGTTGCCGATGCACTTGGCGTGTTAGATAAAAAATTCCGTGTAAACATCAGCTACGGCGTTCCAAATAATGATCAGCAGCAATAAGCCGTTTGTAATTGGTGTGGCCGGCGGAAGCGGCTCTGGTAAAACTTTTTTTCTGAAGTGTTTCTTCTCGCATTTTACGCAGGAGGAGGTAAGTTTAGTATCACAGGATGACTATTACATCCCTGTGGCGCATAACATGACGCCCGAGGAAAACAAGCTATATAACTTTGACTTGCCTGCTACTATTGACCGGGATGCGTTTACGGCTGATATGGAGAGCCTGATTGCCGGCAAATCTATCATCAAGGCTGAGTATACTTTTAATAATCCCAATGCGGTACCTAAAATGCTGGAAATTAAACCAGCGCCTATTTTAATTATCGAAGGTTTATTCATTATGCACTTTCGCGAGATTGCCGAGCAATTAGACATGAAGATTTTTATTGATACCGACGAAGATATTGCCCTGGAACGTCGCCTGAAACGCGATTTGCAGGAGCGTGGCTACTCGCACGATGACGTGATGTATAAATGGATGAACCATGTGGTGCCGGCTTATAAAGAGTTTTTGCTGCCCTACAAAGATGAATGCGATCAGGTGATCTCTAATAATACCCATGTTGCCGAAGATATTATCCATATAACCGAAGAAATTTCTAAGGAGTTGAGGGAAAAAGTGCTGCGATAGTAAACCTAAAACCAAACGCCTGTGAAGAGCAAATTACTGGTACTACTATGCTGTCTGCTATGTTTAACTGCAGCGGCACAAAATAATGATCTGTCGGCCATCCGTAATAAGTGCCGTAACCTGTTATTGTCTGACACTGCTTATGCTAATGAGCGGAGTTTTCAATTTCCCGAAGATGTTATTTATACCACTAATGCCGAGGGCTACTATCGCTCTTTAACTCCTGAAGGTACCTGGAAAGATCTGGAATATAACCGCCCGGATATCCCTGCGCGCTGGCCGCCTATATGGCACTTGTACCGGGTAATATTGCTATGTAAAGCCTATCATAAAAATACCGATAACCGGTACCTAACGGCAATTCACCATGCGCTGAACTATTACATTAAAAATGATTTTAAATGTAACAACTGGTGGCAGAACGAGATTAACGTCCCATTTTGTTTTACCAGCATAATGCTGATGCTGGATAAAGATGCTACACCAGAAGAACTGGCCTTTACTGAAAAACTGATTCCACGCGCTCAGCAAAAAAATCCTGTAGGACAAAATAAGATCTGGCAGCACGATATTGAGGCACGTTTTGCATTGTTGCATAATGACCAGGGTGCTTTTCAAAAAGCTTTACAAAACCTGCAGTCGGTAATTACGGTTTCGACGGGCGAGGGAGTACAGCCCGATTACTCCTATCAGCAGCATGGCCCTATGTTGCAGTTTGGTAATTATGGTTTACATTTTGTAAACAGTACGCTGTTCTGGATCAAGCTAACAGCGGGCTCGGCCTATGCATTTAGTCCGGAGAAACAACAGATCGTGCTTGATTACTGCAAAAATGGCTTACGCTGGACGGTCTTCAGAGGCAATATGGATATTACCGCCGTAGGCCGCCAGATCAGGCCAGATTTTACCCGTAAACGTGGTGAAGTAATGCGGGATGCTTTTAGCCTGATTCCCGGCGTACAACCCACATACAACCCATGCGATTTTTTAATTGACGGCATCAGCACCGCGCCCGGCTGCACTTTTGGCGGCAATAAGGGTTTTTGGCGCAGCGATTATATGATACAACTGCAGCATGATCAGTACATGATGAGCGTGAAAACTAATGGCCTGTTTGTGAAGCCTGTAGAGTCTATCAACGGCGAAAATTTGAAAGGTACACTGTTAAACGATGGCGTTGCGCTGATACAACGCGACGGATATGAATACACCAATCTGGAAGCCGCCTGGCGCTGGGAAATGCTGCCCGGAACCACGACAGATACCACCTGGAATGTGCTCGATCCAAAGTTTCAGGCTACCTCTAATCAGTCAGGTTTTGTGGGCCAGGCCTCAGACGGTACCAGCGGCGTAAGTGCCATGTATTACAACAGGGCAGGCCTTACCGCCTATAAAAGCTACTTTTTTATTGATGATATGATGGTAGCACTGGGTGCCGGTATTAGCAGCGCAGACAAGAGGCATGTGATTACCACCATTAACCAGCGCACCTATAACAGCAGCACCGGCAAGCAGTTGAAAGGACAAGGCTGGTTCTGGCATGGTAATATTGGCTACTTCTTCCCTGCACAAGAGGCCGACCTGAAGTTTAGGGTAGACTACCGCCAGGGTGACTGGGGCGGCATAGATAAAGCCTCCGCCGGCAAAAAATTAATTGATTCGGTAGGTACCTGGTACATTAGTCAGGCGCATAGTGATAAATATGTGTATATGGTAAAGCCTAACATCGGGGTGGTTGCCACGCATAAAATGGCCACCCATAATCCGGTAAAAGTGCTGGCCAACACCAACCAGGTGCAGGCGGTGCAAGGGGGTAATACGGTAATGGCTGTTTTCTACAGGCCCGGTACGCTTTATATCACCGAGTCGCAGCGAGTGCAAACCAGTCAGCCCTGTGTTTTTATTTATACCCGTAACGGCAAAAGCGCCAGTTTGTCGGTGTCAGACCCAACACGTAAGCTTACCTCTGTAGTTATTAGCATTAACGGTAATCCTATCCCGGTTTCATTACCCCAGGGTGATCTGGCAGGATCAACTGTGCCGGTGGATGTTGCAGCAACGAGGAATTAGTTTACAATATTTAAGCAGCCGATTTTAGTGTCAATTTGCAACGGCGGTAGCCTGCCCTCTCCAAATGAGATTGTAAAGGCATTGTTTTTTAGCACTATCTTTTAATAGGGGTGTGTCCTTTTTTACCATCATTTCTCAAAAATCTCAAACAAATAATTGGTGCCTGCTGTTCAACTAACTGACATTGAAACTAATAGATTACTTATGAAAAAGCAATTTTTAACGCTTGCTGTGGTAGCAGGCATTATCGGTTCAGTTGCAGCAGGCTGCAGCTCAGAAAAATCAGCGAGCAGCAGCTCAGACACCACTAAGATGGATTCAAGCAGTATGTCCACTCCACCGGCTGCTACTGATACCATGAAAACAGACACCGCTAAAAAAGACACTACTAAAACTCCGCCAAAAATGTAATCGCTATAAAAGCAAAAGGCCCCAAACCGGGGCCTTTTGCTTTTATAATGAATGCGTTTGATTATTTCAGCGCATCAAAAGCGTATTTGGCATCACTCCAAAACTCATCTAAAGCAATTATGCGCGGTTTAAAAAAGCTAATCAGCTCAGGCCAGTTGCTGCGGTTAAATATGCTCACTTCTTTAATTTCTTTATAAATGCGGCTGTAAGTTTTGCCTTCCAGGTCGGTATAGAAGGGCTGCCATTCCCATTCCTCGCCCAGGTAGCCGTTCAGTATATTTTTCAGCTCCATAAATTGCTCGTAAAAAAGCTCTTGTATCCCCAGATCGGCATGGGTTATCTCTATAGCAATATGCGCCGACCGGTTTTCGGCTCGCATTCGGAAGAAAACGCTTTTTACCCCGGTTTTATAATTCATCCAATTGATCTTCATGCCCTCAGCCGATAGCTGCGGCGAAATATACTGCCCAAAGGTTGTCCAAAACTCTTGCCTGATCTGCGATGCTTCTGCTCTTGAGAACATCCTGCAAGTATAACCATCCCCCGCCAACAAACCGGCATCTGCCTGCAATAAAATGGTACTTTAAGTTTATCTTAGCTTAACCATCTATAAACCAATGAAACAATTTTCTTTAGCGTTAGCATTATGTTTGCTTTGTTCTGTGCGTATACATGCACAACAAAAACCACTTTTTGATACACTGTATAAGCCGCAGCTGATATCGCGCCAATTCCGTTTTACCGAGGGCCCGTCGGTAGACAAGCAAGGAAACATCTACTTTACAGATCAACCCAATAATAAGATCTGGAAGTATGATACCGATGATAAACTCTCCGTTTTTATGGACAATGCCGGTCGTGCAAATGGCACTTATTTCGATAAAAAAGGAAATCTGATAGCCTGTGCCGATGAACATGATGAACTATGGTCCATTTCCCCGAAAGGTAATGTATCCATACTGCTGAAAAGTATTGGAGGGCACCGCCTGAACGGCCCGAATGATTGCTGGGTGGGTAATAAAGGTGACATCTATTTTACTGATCCTTACTATCAGCGTGAGTACTGGGACAGAAAGCAGACCGACCTGGATGGTGAAAAAGTTTACTACCTGCCGAAAGGTGCTACCGAGCCAATGGTGGTAGAAGATCAGCTTCGCAAGCCCAACGGCATCACCGGCACACCAGACGGCAAATACTTGTATGTGGCAGACATTAGCGCCAACAAAACCTACAAATATGAAATCAGTACTGATGGCAAACTGGGCAACAGGCAACTGTTCTGCAGCATGGGCTCTGACGGGATGACGCTGGATGTTGAAGGCAACGTTTACCTAACCGGTCGCGGTGTAACGATATTTGATCCATCGGGCCACAAGATAGGCCATATTGACATCCCTGAACCGTGGACAGCTAATGTCTGCTTTGGCGGTAAAGATCGCAAACTGCTGTTCATCACGGCATCTACTGCTATTTATACCTTACAGATGAATGTGAAGGGAGTAGAGTAGTTATTTGTTATTAGTAAAATAGGATAAATTACCGTAACTGCTAATGACAACAAAGTGAATGAGCAATGACTACAATGATGAAAAAAAGATGAAATTTTTTCAAGCCGCGTTAAACCTATTAATTTTACCATAGTCATAGAAATGTAAACAGCCTAATAAATAACCTGTTAAACCCCTATTATTATGAAAACTTTCTTCAGATGTTTCTTTCTGTTGATGTTCGCCGTTTTTGGTGTGTCTTTATTGTCATCGTTTTTAATTATTGAAAAGACGGGTAAGCCAAAATTGGTATTACCGTACAAGCAAGCCGGCTTGACCGAACGACAAGCAGCTGCGCATTTGTTGAGCAGGTTCACCTTTGGTGCACGCCCTGGTGATGTAGATAGGGTAGTAAAAATGGGACTGGAAAATTGGCTCGAACAGCAACTTGATGGCAATCTGCCCGATGATTCGGTTAATGCAATGGTTGATAAATTTGATGCCTTGAAAATGAGCAACGCTCAGATTGCCAATACTTTTCCCAAAGGCGGGCAAGTGCAGCGAATGGCTATTCGCGATGGCGTGATACAGCGCGACTCAGTAAATAACATCCGTAAAGAATATCGTGATAAACTCCAGGCTTATATGGAGCAAAAAGGTCTGCGCCCCGAACAGGAGTTGTTGCGTCAGTTCTATAATCAAAAGGTCTTACGTGCTGCTTATAGCAATAATCAGTTGCACGAAGTACTGACAGATTTCTGGTTCAATCATTTCAACGTATCAGTTACCAAGAATGATTGTTCACAGTTTATTCCTAACTACGAGCGTGATGTTATCCGCCCTAATGTTACCGGCAAGTTTGGCGATCTGTTGCTGGCTACCGCCAAATCGCCAGCTATGCTTTATTACCTGGACAACTTTACCAGTACAGGTGTTAACACTAATCAGCAACAGGCACAAAATCGTCAGCGCCTGGCACGTTTTGCTCAGCAGAATGCACAAAGTAATCCGCAGATGATGAATGCCTTACAAAAAGTGCAGCAGGCAAAGAAAACACAGGGGTTGAACGAGAATTATGCCCGCGAGGTGATGGAACTGCACACTCTGGGTGTTGATGGTGGTTATACCCAGCAAGATGTAACCCAGGCTGCCAAAGTATTAACCGGTTGGACGGTGTTCCCGAT
>Ga0153918_1000846_pt1 | contig 13314 bp, 11 predicted proteins | sample TSFL002MetaG_FD_104687 | JGI IMG/M metagenome (GOLD analysis project Ga0153918, IMG submission 104687) | Attine ant fungus gardens microbial communities from Florida, USA - TSFL002 MetaG | ecosystem: Host-associated > Fungi > Mycelium > Unclassified | place: USA: Florida, Paynes Creek Historic... | reverse complement strand
TTCGAGGCCCACCGTTTCGCCAACTTGTGCGGCCAGTTCGACGAGCACCTGCGCCTGATCGAACAACGCCTGGCCATCGAAATCCGCAACCGCGGCAACCAATTCGAGCTGATCGGCGAACCCAAGACCACTTCCGCTGCCGAGCAACTGCTGCGCCGCCTATACCGCGAGACCAAGGCCACGGACCTGTCGCCGGAAACCGTGCACCTGTACCTGCAGGAGTCGACGGTGGAGAACATCGACAATCCTGCGGTCAATGAAGTCAGCGTCTCGCTGCGCACGCGCAAGGGCAATATTCGCCCGCGCGGCGTCAACCAGCAGCGCTACGTCAAGGAAATCCTGGCCAACGACATCAACTTCGGCATCGGCCCGGCCGGTACCGGCAAGACTTACCTTGCCGTGGCCTGCGCCGTCGACGCCCTGGAGCGTGAGCAAGTACGCCGCATCCTGCTGGTACGCCCGGCGGTCGAGGCGGGCGAAAAGCTCGGCTTCCTGCCTGGTGACCTGGCCCAGAAGATCGACCCGTACCTGCGCCCGCTGTACGACGCGCTGTACGAGATGCTCGGCTTCGAGCATGTGGCCAAGCTGATCGAGCGCCAGGTGATCGAGATTGCCCCGCTGGCCTACATGCGCGGCCGCACCCTGAATAACAGCTTCATCATCCTCGACGAAAGCCAGAACACCACGCTCGAACAGATGAAGATGTTCCTTACCCGTATCGGCTTTGGCTCGACTGCGGTGATCACCGGCGATATCACCCAGGTCGACCTGCCCCGTGGCACCAAGTCGGGCCTGGCCCATGTGATCGAGGTGCTCAGGGACGTACCGGGTATCAGCTTCACCCACTTCCAACCCAAAGATGTGGTTCGTCACCCACTGGTGCAGCGTATCGTCGAGGCTTATGACCGCTTCGATGCCCGCCAGGCCAAGCCCGAGGCACCCGGCAAAGATGCTTGAACTTGACCTGCAACGGGCCACGGATGCTGCCGCCCCGGACGACGCCGCCTTCCGCCGCTGGTGCGAACTTGCCTTGCGCCAGCGCACCGCCGACTCGGAAATGACCATTCGTCTGGTCGACGAAGGCGAAGGCCGCGAACTCAACCACACCTACCGGCACAAGGACTACGCGACCAATGTGCTGTCGTTCCCGGCCGACGTGCCGGATGACCTGCTCGATATCCCGTTGTTGGGCGACCTGGTGATCTGCGTGCCAGTGGTCAAGCGCGAGGCGGCCGAACAGGGCAAATCGCTGGAAGCGCACTGGGCGCACCTGGTCATCCACGGCTGCCTTCACTTGCTCGGCTACGACCACATCGAAGACGATGAGGCCGAGGAAATGGAAGCGCTGGAACGGGAATTGCTGGCGGAACTGGGTCACCCTGACCCGTACGCCGACGATGAAAACGAACCTCTCACACACTGATACACGAAGGATCACGAGAACCGCCATGAGCGAAGATCGATCGAGCAACGGGCAGAAGTCCTGGCTGGGTAAACTGACCCAGGCTTTTGCCCATGAGCCGAAAAACCGCCAGGAGCTCCTTGAGCTGCTGCGCGAAGCCCATCAGAACAAGCTGCTCGACAGCGAAGCGCTGACCATCGTCGAAGGTGCCATCCAGGTCGCCGACCTGCAGGTGCGCGACATCATGGTCCCGCGTTCGCAAATGATCAGCATCAAGGCGACCCAATCGCCGCGCGAGTTCCTCCCGGCCGTCATCGACGCTGCCCATTCGCGCTACCCGGTGATCGGTGAAAGCCACGACGATGTGCTCGGGATCCTGCTGGCCAAGGACCTGCTGCCGCTGATCCTCAAGGAGAACGGCGACAGCTTCAACATCAAGGACCTGCTGCGCCCGGCCACGTTCGTGCCGGAGTCCAAGCGCCTGAACGTGCTGCTGCGCGAGTTCCGCGCCAACCACAACCACATGGCCATCGTCATCGACGAATACGGCGGCGTGGCGGGCCTGGTGACCATCGAGGACGTGCTGGAGCAGATCGTCGGCGACATCGAGGACGAGCACGATGTCGAGGAAGACAGCTACATCAAGCCGCTGCCGAGCGGTGACTTCCTGGTCAAGGCGCTGACCCCGATCGACAACTTCAACGAGTTCTTCGACAGCGAATTCTCGGATGACGAGTTCGACACCGTCGGCGGCCTGGTGATGAGCGCCTTCGGCCACCTGCCCAAGCGCAACGAGACCACCGAAATCGGCGCCTACAAGTTCCGTATTCTCAATGCCGACAGCCGGCGGATACACTTGCTGCGCCTGACCCCGATCACCCGCTAAGGACAAACATGCGTTGGATCACCCGCCCCGGCTGGCCCGGTAATTTGCTGGCCCTGGCGGCCGGCGCATCGACCCTCCTGGCCCTGGCGCCGTTCGATATCTGGCCGCTGGCCCTGCTGTCAATCGCCCTGCTCTACCTTGGCCTGCGCGAGCTCAGCCCGCGCCAGGCCATGTGGCGTGGCTGGTGGTTCGGCTTTGGCCTCTATGGCGCAGGCACCTGGTGGATCTACGTCAGCATGAACACCTACGGCGGCGCCTCGCCGTTGTTGGCGATCGTCTTGCTGCTGGCGTTCTTCGCCGCCCTCGCCTGGTTCTTCGCCCTGCCCACCTGGTTGTGGGCACGCTGGTTCAGGCGCAATGAGGCGCCTCTGGCCGATGCCCTGTGCTTCGCCGCCCTGTGGCTGCTGCAAGAGGCCTTCCGTGGCTGGTTCCTGACTGGCTTCCCTTGGCTGTATGCCGGTTACAGCCAGCTCGACGGCCCGCTGTCGGGCCTTGCGCCGCTAGGTGGCGTGTGGCTGATTTCCTTCGCCCTGGCGCTGAGCGCCGCGCTGCTGTGCAACCTGCACCGCCTGCGCGAGCGCCCATCGTTCCTTGCCATCGGCGCGGTACTGCTGCTGGCGCCATGGGTGATCGGCATGGCCCTCAAGGGCCACGCCTGGACCACGCCGGCGGGCGACCCGCTCAAGGTTGCGGCCCTGCAGGGCAACGTCGAGCAGGAGCTGAAATGGGACCCGGCCCACATCGACGCGCAACTGGCCCTGTACCGCGACATGAGCTTCAGCTCCAAACCGGTTGACCTGCTGGTGTGGCCGGAAACCGCCGTGCCGGTGCTAAAGGACCAGGCTCAAGGCTATATCGATGTGATGGGCCGCTTTGCTGCCGACCGGCACTCGGCGCTGATCACCGGTGTCCCCGTCCGTGAAGTGGTGCATCACCAGCGCCGCTATTACAACGGCGTCACCGCAACCGGCGAAGGCGACGGTACTTACCTCAAGCAAAAACTGGTGCCATTTGGCGAGTATGTGCCGTTGCAGGACATGCTTCGCGGCGCGATCGAGTTCTTCAACCTGCCGATGTCGGACTTTGCCCGCGGCCCAGCAGACCAGCCACTGCTGCAAGCCAAGGGCTACCAGATTGCCCCGTTCATCTGCTACGAAGTGGTCTACCCCGAGTTCGCTGCTGGCCTGGCGGCACGCAGTGACCTGCTGCTGACCATCAGCAACGACACTTGGTTCGGCACCTCGATCGGCCCGCTGCAGCACCTGCAGATGGCGCAGATGCGTGCACTGGAAGCCGGCCGCTGGATGATCCGCGCCACCAACAACGGCGTAACCGCACTGATCGACCCGTTTGGCAAGATCACCGCACAAGTGCCGCAGTTCCAGCGGGCGGTGCTGTATGGCGAAGTGGTGCCAATGCAGCAGCTGACGCCTTACCTGCAGTGGCGGTCGTGGCCGCTGGCCATTTTGTGTGTGCTGCTGCTCGGTTGGGCGTTGCTGGCGGGCCGTATCGCCAAGACAGTCTGATTCAGACTGCACCGGCCTCTTCGCGGGTAAACCCGCTCACACAGAGTCTCCATAGCCCTTGAGGCTGGTGCAGTCCCTGTGGGAGCGGGTTTACCCGCGAAGAGGCCAGCACTAGCAACACAAGGCTCAATAGAACAACCGATACCCCACCAACCCCACCGCTTCATTGAGCAACTGCCCGCTCTGCCACATCGCCCGGCTCTCCGGCAGCAAGCCACCGAACGGCCGCGCATGATCGCGCCCGAGGAACCCCACCGGCGCCGGCACCACCTCGAACCCGGCGCGCTCGAAGCTCCAGCGTGAGCGTTGCATGTGCCACGCCTGAGTCACTACCACCACCCGGTGTATGCCCAGCGGTTGCAATATCCTGGCGCTCAGCTGGGCGTTCTCCCAGGTAGTGCGGCTGGCCTCTTCCTGCCATTTCACCTCGACGGCGAAGTCCTCACGAAGGCGGTCTGCCATCAACTGCGCTTCGCTCGGCGGTGTCCCATAGTGCAAGCCACCGCTGGTCAGTACCGGCAACCCCGAGGCTTTCGCCAGCCGAGCGGCAAAACGCATGCGTTCAAGGGCCGTTGCCGCAGGCTGGTCCATACCACCCCAGGCCGGGTCGCCCCGCTCACGCCCCGCGCCAAGCACGACGATGGCATCTGCCCTGCTCGCCAGGTTGGCCCAGTCCGCTGTCGCCAGGGGCGGCTCGGTTTCCAGAAGACGGGCAGACTCTTGCACCACCAGCGGCAAACTCATCAGCCACAAGCCTCCCAGCCCGATGAAAAAACACAGCGTCGCCAACCGCGGCCGCCGCCTGCGCAACCACCAGGCCGCGAGCAGCAGCAGAAACAGGACGCCAGGCGGCATCAGCCATTGCTTGAAGAAAAACCGGATCGGCATCGACACACCTCCATGGAAGGCGTGCAGCCTATAAAGGATCGACGCCGGTCAACAAGCCCGGGCCGGCGTCGATCATGGGAAGTGTGTTGTAGAACCGGCGCGCGATTGCCTGCGCCTGGCGTCCTGAACGGCTAGCGATGCGGCAGCGTCCTGGATCTCGCCGAGTTGGCGGGGCGTTTCTTGTCCTTGAGCCAGATAATCTTGGCCGTGGCCGGTTCCGCTTGCGGGAATGTACCGGCACAGGCACCACGGCGTTCCGGGAGTGACTCCAGGTAAGCCTTGATCACTTCGAACTCTGCATGGCTCAGGCCACGCAACTCCAGCTCGGCTGGCATCTCGTCGCGTAATCTTACCGAGGTCCTGGCGACTTCCAGTGCCAGGCCAAGACGGTCGATCAGGCGTTCGTAAAGCTCCGGTTTGATTGCGGGTAGCTGCGTCTCTCCCATCCGTTCACCTCATTGAAGATAAAGATTATCTCCCCCCACACCTGAGCTTAGCGTCGCTGTAAAAAGCAGCCGGATGCCGCGACCAGCGGGCATTCGCAATCAAGGTTTCCCACGATGCGCGGCGCTGCTGTATGCTACGGCGTTCACTCTAAAACGACACCGGAGTGCCGGACGCAGCGAGGTTCCGCTGCCTGGAACAAGGTCTCTTCCCTCTCAGCAAAAAGTAGCCATGCACGAACAATACACGCCCCGTGATATCGAAGCCGCCGCCCAGAAATTCTGGGACGAGCAACAATCGTTCGCTGTTACCGAACAGCCAGGCAAAGACACGTACTACTGCCTGTCGATGTTCCCGTACCCGAGCGGCAAGCTACACATGGGCCACGTGCGCAACTACACCATTGGTGACGTGATCGCCCGTTACCAGCGCATGCTGGGCAAGAACGTCCTGCAGCCGATGGGCTGGGATGCCTTCGGCATGCCCGCGGAAAACGCGGCAATGAAGAACAACGTCGCCCCGGCCAAGTGGACGTACGAAAACATCGACTACATGAAGACCCAGCTCAAGAGCCTGGGCCTGGCCATCGATTGGGCGCGTGAAGTCACCACCTGCAAGCCGGATTACTACCGCTGGGAACAGTGGCTGTTCACCCGCCTGTTCGAGAAAGGCATCATCTACCGCAAGAACGGGACCGTGAACTGGGACCCGGCCGACCAGACCGTACTGGCCAACGAGCAGGTCATCGACGGCCGCGGCTGGCGTTCGGGCGCGCTGATCGAGAAGCGCGAGATCCCGATGTACTACTTCCGCATCACCGACTACGCCGACGAGTTGCTGGAAAGCCTCGACGAACTGCCGGGCTGGCCAGAGCAGGTCAAGACCATGCAGCGCAACTGGATCGGCAAGTCGCGTGGCATGGAAGTGCAGTTCCCGTATGACAAGGCCAGCATCGGCCACGAAGGCACCCTCAAGGTCTTCACCACCCGTCCGGACACCCTGATGGGCGCCACTTACGTCGCCGTTGCCGCCGAGCACCCGCTGGCCACCCAGGCCGCCCAGGGCAACCCGGCCCTGCAGGCGTTCATCGACGAATGCAAGAGCGGCAGCGTCGCCGAGGCCGACATGGCCACCCAGGAGAAGAAGGGCATGCCTACTTCCCTGTTCGTCGAGCACCCGCTGACCAGCGAGAAGCTGCCGGTCTGGGTCGCCAACTACGTGCTGATGCACTACGGTGATGGCGCCGTGATGGCCGTCCCGGCCCACGACGAGCGCGACTTCGAGTTCGCCCGCAAGTACAACCTGCCGGTCAAGGCCGTGGTACGCACCAGCGCAGGCGATGATGTCGGCAGCGAATGGCTGGCCGCCTATGGCGAGCATGGCCAGCTGATCAACTCTGCCGAGTTCGACGGCCTGGACTTCGCCGGCGCCTTCGACGCCATCGAAGCCGCCCTGATCCGCAAGGAGCTGGGCAAATCTCGCACCCAGTTCCGCCTGCGCGACTGGGGCATCAGCCGCCAGCGCTACTGGGGCTGCCCGATCCCGATCATCCACTGCCCGTCGTGCGGCGACGTACCCGTGCCGGAAGACCAGCTGCCGGTCACCCTGCCGGAAAACGTGGTGCCGGACGGTGCCGGTTCGCCGCTGGCGCGCATGCCTGAGTTCTATGAGTGCAGCTGCCCGAAATGCGGGGCTGCGGCCAAGCGCGAAACCGACACCATGGACACCTTCGTCGAGTCGTCCTGGTATTTCGCCCGCTACGCTTCGCCGAACTACGAAGGTGGCATGGTCGACCCGAAAGCAGCCAACCACTGGCTGCCGGTCGACCAGTACATCGGCGGTATCGAACACGCGATCCTGCACCTGCTGTACGCGCGCTTCTTCCACAAGCTGATGCGCGACGAGGGCCTGGTGACCTCCAACGAGCCGTTCAAGAACCTGCTGACCCAGGGCATGGTGGTCGCCGAGACCTACTACCGCGTGGCCAGCAACGGCGGCAAGGACTGGTTCAACCCGGCCGACGTCGAAATCGAGCGAGATGCCAAGGCCAAGATCATCGGTGCCCGCCTGAAGACCGATGGCCTGCCGGTGGAAATCGGCGGCACCGAGAAGATGTCGAAGTCGAAGAACAACGGCGTCGACCCGCAGTCGATGATCGACCAGTACGGCGCCGACACCTGCCGCCTGTTCATGATGTTCGCCTCGCCACCTGACGCGAGCCTGGAGTGGTCCGACTCCGGCGTCGAAGGTGCAAGCCGCTTCCTGCGCCGCGTCTGGCGCCTGGCCCAGGCTCACGTCGCGCAAGGCCTGCCGGGCAAGCTGGACGTCGCCGCACTGGACGACGCACAGAAGGTCATCCGCCGCGCCATCCACGCCGCAATCAAACAGGCCAGCACCGATGTCGGCCAGTTCCACAAGTTCAACACCGCCATCGCCCAGGTGATGACCGTGATGAACGTGCTGGAAAAGGCCCCGCAGGCCACCGAACAGGACCGCGCCCTGCTGCAGGAAGGCCTGGAGGCCGTGACCCTGCTGCTGGCACCGATCACTCCGCACATTTCCCACGAGCTGTGGAAGCAGCTGGGCCACGACCAGGCTGTCATCGACGCAGGCTGGCCGACAGTCGACGAGAGCGCCCTGGTGCAGGACAGCATCACCCTGGTGGTGCAGGTCAACGGCAAGCTGCGCGGCCAGGTTGAAATGCCAGCCGCCGCCAGCCGCGAGGAAGTCGAAGCCGCTGCCCGCAGCAACGAAAACGTCCTGCGCTTCATCGATGGCCTGACTATCCGCAAGGTTATCGTGGTACCGGGCAAACTGGTCAACATCGTCGCCAACTGATGGCAACGCCCACCCGCATCCGGTGCGGGTGGGCGGTATCGGCCCACAAGGGAGCAACAACATGATCAAACGCAATCTGCTGGTAATGGGCCTGGCTGTCCTGCTCAGCGCCTGCGGTTTCCAGCTGCGCGGCACCGGCACCAACGACCTGCGCGTCAAGGAGATGGACCTCAGTGCGCGCAACGCCTACGGCCAGACCGTGGTGCAACTGCGCCAGGTACTTGAGCGCAGCGGCGTCAACGTGCACGCTGGCGCGCCTTATCGCCTGGTACTGACCAACGAGCAGGAAAACTCGCGCTCGGCGAGCTACACCGGCGGCAACAGCACGGCCGAGTACGAGCTCACCACCACGCTCAACTACAGCATCCTGGGCCTGAACAACCTCGAACTGCTGAGCGACAAGGTAGAAGTACGCAAGGTGTATGTGCGTGACGGCGGCAATATCACCGGCTCCGATCAGGAAGCCCAGCGGGCGCGCGAAGAAATGCGCCGCGACCTGGTGCAGTCGATGGTTACGCGCCTGCAAATGCTGAGCCCTTCGCAGCTGGATGAGCTGCAGCGCAAGGCCGATGCACGTGCCAAGGCCGAAGCCGATGCACTGGAAGCTGCACGTCGCCAACAGGCCGAGACGCCGCAGCAGTCCCCCATGGAAATCCCGGGCAACTAAGCCCGAACGGGGCACTTCGGTGCCCCGCCTGCTCCCATGAAACTCACCCCCGCCCAACTCAACAAGCACCTGCAAGGTAGCCTGGCCCCGGTCTACGTGGTCAGCGGCGACGACCCACTGCTGTGCCAGGAAGCCGCCGATGCCATCCGCAATGCGGCGCGCCAGCAGGGTTTTGACGAACGCCAGGTGTTCAGCGCTGACGCCAACTTCGACTGGGGTACCCTGCTGCAAGCGGGTGCCAGCCTGTCGCTATTCGCCCAGCGGCGCCTGCTGGAGCTGCGCCTGCCGTCGGGCAAGCCCGGTGACAAGGGCGCTGCGGCACTCATCGAATATTGCGCCAAGCCCGCCGAAGACACCTTGCTGCTGATCAGCCTGCCCAAGCTCGATGGCAGCGCGCAAAAGACCAAGTGGGGCAAGGCACTGATCGAAGGTGCCCACTGTCAGTTCATCCAGATCTGGCCGGTGGATGCCCAGCAATTACCCCAGTGGATCAACCAGCGCCTGTCCCAGGCCGGGCTTTCGGCGCAACGCGATGCCGTCGACCTGATCGCCGCACGGGTAGAAGGCAACCTGCTGGCCGCCGCCCAGGAGATCGAAAAGCTCAAGCTGCTGGCAGAGGGGAACCAGATCACCGTCGAGACGGTACAGGCTGCGGTTGCCGACAGTGCGCGCTTCGATGTCTTCGGCTTGGTAGACGCCATCCTCAATGGCGAGGCCGCACATGCACTGCGCATGCTCGAAGGGCTGCGCGGCGAGGGTGTGGAACCGCCGGTAATTCTCTGGGCGTTGGCGCGTGAGCTGCGCCTGCTGGCCGGGCTGGCCCAGCAGTTCAGCCAAGGTGTACCGCTGGACAAGGCCTTCAGCCAGGCGCGCCCGCCCGTGTGGGACAAACGCCGACCGCTGGTCAGCAAAGCGCTTCAGCGCCTCTCGGCGCAGCGCTGGGCGCAGTTGCTGCAGGATGCCCAGCGTATCGATGCGCAAATCAAGGGGCAGGCCGAGGGCTCGCCGTGGACCGGGTTGTCGCGCCTGGTGCTGTTGATGGCCGGGCAAAAGCTCGGGCTTCCTGCACAATAGCGAGTGCGCGCGAAGCGGCCCGAAGCGCTCAGCCATAAAGACAATCAATTGGCCCCACCCAGCCCCAAGCCCTAAAGTCCGCCCCGAAACCTACCCTAGCCGGGATCCCCGCCATGAGCAGAAAGCCGAAAAAGCACGGCCACAACAAGGCCAAATCGATCATCGCCCAACCCTTGTTCCGCTGCCGCCAGGAACAACCCGAAAAAGGCAAAGGCAGCTACCGCCGCAAAGCCTTCCAATCGAGAGATTGGGAGGCTTCTTACTTTTTGGCCGCATGAAAGCATCGCAGGCGCAGGCATGGTATGGTCGGCACCTGACCTGCAATTCTGGATCTGTGCATGCTCTTGAGTCTTCTCCCCCGTTGGAATTCCCGCCAGTTACTCGCGGCCTCCAGCTTCATCCTGCTCGTCGCCTGCGCGGAAAAGCCCACCGCCGCCGACGCCCTGCCGCTGGCCCCCGCCCAGCCCGCGCCAGCAGTGACCCTGCCCAGCACCACAGCTGACGTCAGCACTGAAATCCAGCCCCTGCTGTCCTTCGCCGAATGGCAGGCGAACTTCCGCCAGCAGGCCCTTCAGGCCGGCATCGAAGCGAGCACCTTCGACCGAGCGTTCCTCGGCGTGACCCCTGACCTCGATGTGATCAAGGCCGACCGCAGCCAGCCCGAATTCACCCGCCCGGTGTGGGAATACCTGGAGGGCGCGCTGTCGCCCCTGCGCGTGCGCAACGGCAAGAAACTGCTGGAACAGAACGCCGAACTGCTGACCCGCATCGAGCAGCGCTATGGCGTCGATCGTCAGGCGCTGGTTGCGGTGTGGGGCATGGAGAGCAACTTTGGCCAGTTCCAGGGCAACAAGTCGGTGATCCGTTCGCTGGCCACCCTCGCCTATGAAGGGCGCCGCCCTCAGTTCGCTCAGGACCAGCTGATCGCCGCCCTGCAAATCATCCAGCACGGCGATATCCAGCCTGAGGCCATGCGGGGTTCGTGGGCCGGCGCCATGGGCCAGACCCAGTTCATCCCGACCACCTACAACACCCATGCGGTGGATTTCGACGGTGATGGTCGCCGGGATATCTGGAACAGCACGCCCGATGCCTTGGCATCGACTGCGCACTACCTGCAGAGCTCTGGCTGGAAACATGGCCAGCCTTGGGGCTTTGAAGTGCAGGTGCCGGCCGGTTTCGACTACTGGCAAGCCGACGGCTCGCTGCGAAAGCCGGTGTATGAATGGCTACAGATGGGCGTAAAACTGCCGGCAGGTACCCAGCTGCCAGCGGGCAGCAATCAGCTGTCGGCAGCCCTGCTGCTGCCTGCGGGCGCCCGCGGTCCGGCATTCCTCGTGCTGGACAACTTCCGCGCCATTCTCAAGTACAACAATTCGTCGTCCTACGCGCTGGCAGTGAGCCTGCTCGGTGATCGCTTCTCAGGCTGGGGCTTCATCAGCGGCAGCTGGCCAAAAGAAGACCTGCCATTGAGCCGCAGCGAGCGCATGGAGTTGCAAAATCTGCTGAATGCCAGTGGCCATGAAGCGGGGAACCCGGACGGCATCATCGGGGCCAACACCCGCAAGGCGATTCGTAATGCCCAGCAGCAGCTGGGGTGGCCGGCGGACGGCTATCCGACCCACAAGTTGCTCGACAGTTTGCGTCAACGCTGAAGTCATTGGGGCCGCCTTGCGGCCCCGGCGATTTCAAGCCTTGAACAGGCCCTGCCCCAGCACCAGTGTCTGCTTGGCACTGTCCAGCCTCACCAGCGCCCCCAGCGGCAAGCACACATTCGGATCACAATGCCCACTGCGCCACCCGGCCAGCACCGGCACACCCAGCGGCCCGAACGTCTGTTCCAGCAGCGGCGCCAGCGCTGCCACGGTAATCCCGGCAAAATCCCCCACCAGCACGCCCTGGACGCCCTCCAGCTTGCCCGCCAGGCGCAACTGGGTCAGCAGCCGGTCCACCCGATACAGCGGCTCATTGACGTCCTCGATGAACAGGATGCAGCCCTGCGTATCAATCTCCGCTACCGTCCCGAGGGTGGCACCCAGCATCGACAGATTGCCACCCAACAGGCGCCCGCTGGCGACACCGGGTACCACGCAACTCAAGGCGAACGCGGCCGGATGGACAATTTCATCACCCTCCCGCAAAAGCCCGCCCAACTGCGCCAGCAATGATGACTCGGTCGGTTGCAACTTGGCGCCCAACAGGTCGGCATTGAGCATCGCACCGTGAAAGGTGATCAACCCGGTACGCTGGTAAATGGCGGTGTGCAGCGCGGTGATATCGCTGTAGCCAATCAGCGGCTTGGGGTTGCGGCGGATCAGCTCGAAATCGAGCCGATCGAGCAGGCGCATGCTGCCATAACCACCGCGCATGCACAGGATCGCATCGACCTGCGGGTCGGCGAAAGCGGCATGCAGATCCTCCAGGCGCTGCTCGTCGCTACCGGCCAGGTAACCCTCAGCCTGGGAGACGCCCGGGTAGATCCGGCAACGGTAGCCACGCTCACTGAACCACTGGCCGGCCTTCTGCGCATCCAGACGTGCCGGCCCTGCCGGTGCAACGATGGCAAAGCAGGCATTTTCTGCCAGCGCGGCAGGCAAACGGGACTCTGTGATTTCAACCCAATTCATCGCAGCTCCTTACGGGACAGCAAAGACAAAAATGCCGATGCCGCCTCTCAGCGTGCATCGGCATGTTCAACGCAAGCCCGGATCAGAGCTTGATCTTGGCTTCGTGCGCCTGCTGGTCGGCATGGTACGACGAACGCACCAACGGGCCGGAAGCGACGTTCTTGAAGCCCATCTTGTAGCCTTCCTCGGCGAACCAGGCGAAGGTGTCCGGGTGGACGAAACGCTGCACCGGCAGGTGGCTGCGCGATGGCTGCAGGTACTGCCCGAGGGTCAGCATGTCGATATCGTGCTCACGCATGCGCTGCATCACCTCGATCACTTCCTCGTCGGTCTCGCCCAGGCCGAGCATCAGGCCCGACTTGGTCGGCACGTGCGGGACCATCTGCTTGAACTTTTGCAGCAGGTCCAGCGACCAGTCGTAGTCCGACCCCGGACGCGCGGCCTTGTACAGGCGTGGTACGGTCTCGAGGTTGTGGTTGAACACATCAGGCGGCGTTTGCGCAGTGATTTCCAGGGCAACGTCCATGCGGCCACGGTAATCCGGCACCAGGGTTTCCAGCTGCACGCCAGGCGACAAGGCGCGGATTTCGCGAATGCAGTCGGCGAAGTGCTGGGCACCGCCGTCTCGCAGGTCGTCGCGGTCCACCGAGGTGATCACTACGTACTTCAGGCGCAGGTCGGCAATGGCAACGGCCAGGTTCTTCGGCTCGTCCAGGTCCAGTGGCTTCGGCCGACCATGGCCAACGTCGCAAAACGGGCAACGACGGGTGCAGATGTCGCCCATGATCATGAAGGTCGCGGTGCCACCGGAGAAGCACTCGCCCAGGTTCGGGCAAGACGCCTCTTCGCACACGCTGTGCAGCTTGTGCTTGCGCAGCAGCTGCTTGATGCGGTCGACTTCAGGGGAGACCGGGATGCGCACGCGGATCCAGTCAGGCTTTTTCGGCAGCTCATCGGTGGGG
>Ga0153918_1000845_pt1 | contig 13320 bp, 9 predicted proteins | sample TSFL002MetaG_FD_104687 | JGI IMG/M metagenome (GOLD analysis project Ga0153918, IMG submission 104687) | Attine ant fungus gardens microbial communities from Florida, USA - TSFL002 MetaG | ecosystem: Host-associated > Fungi > Mycelium > Unclassified | place: USA: Florida, Paynes Creek Historic... | reverse complement strand
TGAATGAGGTATAAATCTGCGTCTTTTTAACACCGGTACTAAAAGATACATTGTATTTCTGCTGTGTGGCAGATTTGTTTACAATTTCATCAATCCAATCAATCCATTTGTTTTGCTGCACCGCGGCCAGAATATTGGCGTTGGTGAATAGCTGCGACAGGTCTGTCGGATATGCGCCGTTGGCGGTACGATATCTTTCTTTTTGATATTGAATGTATTCGTCGCCGGTCATACTGTGCAGAAAATGCGGATCGCCGCTGAAACCGTAGTAAGAATCTACATTGACAGATGATTGGCCCTCTCTACCTTTTTTTGTGGTAATAATTACCACGCCATTAGAACCCGCCGAACCATAGATGGCGGTAGACGAAGCATCTTTTAATACGTCAATGGTAGCAATGTCTGATGGGTTGATCTGATCATAGCTTGATTGTATCCCATCTACAATGTATAGTGGTGAGTTATCGCCATAAATAGAGCGATCGCCGCGCAGCAATACCTGTGGATTGGTACCAACCGCGCCTGATGTGCGGTTAATATCCATACCCGGAATTTTGCCCTGTAATGATTCCATTACGTTGGTTACCGGGTTAGCAGTAATATCTGCAGCCCTTACAGATACTACAGAACCGGTGAGATCGCGTTTCTTAACCGTACCGTAACCTACTACCACTACCTCATTTAGGCCCTGGGTATCTTCTAATATGGTAACGTTAACAGCACTTTTGCCGCCAATTGGTAATGATTGTTCTTTGTAGCCTATAAAGCTTACCACAAGCACGTCTTTAGCCGGATCGGCAGAAATGGTGTAGTTACCATTTACGTCTGTTGCTACTTTCTGTTTTTTGCCTTTTACAGAAACGGTGGCGCCGGGTATGGGGTCACCTTTACTGGCATCTGTAACTTTGCCCGTAATTTTTCTTTCCTGGGCATTGGCCAGCCCGAAACAGAAAAATGTACAGAGCAATATGAGCAATGTATGTTTTGCCATTTTCATTTGTTTCCTTGTATGTGACGGATACTTATTTCAGTATCCGGGAGTTAGTTTAGATGTTAGTTTATTATTCGGAAGGATGTTACCTCAGTAATACATCCGTGGGGCTTTAATTTGATAAGTAAAGCTTTGGGTTGAAATAGGTAGGATAGTTTACTTCATAGGCGCTTTTTTAGTTAAAACATGGCTGATTGTTTAGTGATAAGGTGGTGGATTTTCCCTGCTTATCTTTGACGGTAATCTGTAACGGGGCGCTTGTAATACAGCTCTTTAGTTTAAAGGTGCGCTGTATGGAAAAAGAAGAGAAAGCTTTAGCTCGATATCTTAATATATCGACATTGCCGTTGGCCGGATGGCCGTTTGCGGAGGTTTGACGTTGGACTCTACATTTCAATTGAGTAGAAATGTAAGGCGCAAAGCCAGCTAGTACAACTGTAGTTGTTGTGGTTTTTATTACACCGTTCATTAAAATAAAGCAGAGAGTAGGTTTTAAAATGCATCAAAATTGGACCTGATGATTTTAACTGGTTCTGCAAATTTAAACGGTGATAAATAGGTGTGTTATGATATTTTGACTAACGATTATACGTTTTTAACATGCAGTTTAAAAAATGTGTAACAATTATATGCATAAAGCAATTTCATGACTTTATGATTTATTGTTTTTTGCGTTTTAAAGTAATGACTGCCACCTCAGGCCACATGCCAATTCGTCCTTTTAATCCCAGGAAGCCAAAGCCTCGGTTAACGTATAAAAAGCGTCCATCGTTATCATAAAGCCCGGCCCATTGTTTATAAACGTATTTGATAGGGCTCCATTTAAACCCGAACAGTTCGATACCGAATTGCATACCATGCGTATGCCCTGATAAGGTAAGGTGTACATGTTGATGATGATCGAGCGTTACGCCTTCCCAGTGGGACGGATCATGGGACATCAGGATTTTAAAAGCATCGTCGGGTACGCCGGCTGCGGCCCTTCTTAGGTCGCCATATTGGTGAAAACCCCCTGTACCCCAGTTTTCTACACCAATCAGGGTGATAGATTGCTGTCCTTTTTTTAAGGTGATGGCCTCATCCAACAACAAACGAAAGCCAATTTCGCCATGTATCTGTTTCAAACGCGCCAGGTTAGCACTTTTGGCATCGGGTGTTTCCCATTTGATATAGTCGCCATAATCATGATTACCCAAGACGGAGAATTTTCCCATTGGGGCCATCAGTTTAGAAAAAGCCGGAATCCATCGATCCATTTCAGTTGCCTGATTGTTCACTAAGTCGCCAGTAAATAAGATGACGTCACTTTTTTGAGCGTTCACCAGATCGAGGCCTTTTTGTACCCCTTCGGAGTCACTAAAGCTGCCCGCGTGTATATCTGATAATTGGGTAATGGTAAAGCCATCAAACGCTTCGGGTAGATCTGGAAAGTACAGAGTCTCACGCCTTACCCTGTAAAAATGCTTGCCGCGGGTTAAGCCAAATAGAATAATCAGGAAAAATATGCCTGCCAGCGCCAGCGTAACTTCGCTAACATAGAGGTTTCGGGGTGGAAAACTGCGAAAAATGCGTGTAACATCTTCTATCAGTAATATCGGCGACGCAAATAATTTAGGGATGAAAATTAGCAGCATGGCCGCCATTAGCACGGCAATCAATCGTTGAAGGTTGTTACCAGCACGACGTAGAAGCGTGATGCTTATAATGCCCGCAATCAGCAAGATATCAAGCAGCCAGTAGCCCCAATGTAATAGCGTATTTTGAGAAAGTGTAGTAACAGCCTGGTAAAAATAAATATCGCCCGCCAGGAAGAGCAGTAGTATTAAAGGAAGCCTTTTAGCCATATCAATAAAGAAACACGTTTTTTTGTACAGACGAGCAAGAAACAAAAACATTTTACAACTCCAAAAAAAGATAGCTTTATCTGATTGTTTTATGACGAATTAAACTTGCTGAGACGCGTGTCGGTAGAAAATCTTGTGCTTGGAATTGGAGAAAGTTTTGTTTAGCCCGTGCCTCAATATTCTCTAAAAACCACAGGCCGGGTGTTTTTTATATGTATCTTTGGCCAGCCGTTCCGTCGCGATTTTTTTTATGAAGATACCTTTAAAAAAACTGCTGGTCAAAACGCTAAAGATCAGTGGTGTTACATTAGGCAGTATTGTGCTGCTGATGTTCTTATTGCCCATACTTTTCCCGCAAACAATTACGCAAAAGATCAAACAATTAGCCAATCAGCACCTTAACGGTCAGCTGAGTTTTTCTGGTACCAGTTTGTCATTTTTTAAGCGTTTTCCGGAACTTACGCTCACACTGAGCGATTTTGACCTGAAGGGCAGCACACCATTTGAACGCGATACGCTGGCCGCTGCCAAAGAGGTTTCTTTTGCTATTGATCTCAGTTCGCTGCTACGCAGTAAGGTGCAGATCAGTAAGATTTATTTGAGCCAGGCTACCATTAACATACAGGTTGATAGCGCCGGGCATGCCAATTACAACGTGTACAAGGCATCACCACCAGATAAAAACGCGCAAGCCGATACCGCGGCAGCATCAATGGGGATTGACCAGATCATCATTGAAAAAAGCCGTTTGGTTTACAACGATGCCTCACTACCTATGCGCATCAACGCCCGTGATTTTAATTATACCGGTAGCGGCGATTTAAGCAAAGATGTGTTTGACCTGCATACACATACAGAAATTGGAGCGGTCGACTTTTATTATGCCGGACAAGCCTACGTGGTGAACAAAAAGCTGAATGCCGACCTGGTGACCAGCATCAACACCAAATCGTTGGAGTTTATTTTTCAGAAGAATGACCTAATGATTAATCAGTTGCCGTTGCGCTTCAAAGGTCGTTTTGGATTTATGAAGGATGGGTATGATATGGATTTCAAATTTGATTCAACCCCAACCGATCTGAGCGATATTTTTACCGCACTACCCGGCGAATATGCCCAATATATTGAACACACTGATGTTGATGGTAAGGGAGAGATCCACCTGTCGCTGGCCGGACGTTACATCAGTGCCAAAAAGATCAATCCAGATTTAAATTTTAGCCTGAAGATTAATAATGGCTATGTGGCCAATAACAAAACCCCGTCTCCGGTAAAAGACTTATATGTGAGGATGAACGCAAGTGTGCCGCAGCTTAATCCGGATAGCCTCAGGTTCAATCTCGATTCACTACATTTTAGGATTGATCAAGACAAGTTTGACGCCTGTTTCAGGGTAAAGGGTGTAAACACGCCGGATATTTTTGCCAGTGTAAATACAGCTATCGACCTGGAGAAATGGAACCGTGCCTTTGGCGTAAAGGCGGTAGACTTGAAGGGTCGTTACGAGTTGCACCTGCTGGCCCAGGGCAAATATGCCAAAGGCGTAAAGAAAGTTGGCCTGCGCCGGTTTGATACCGTGATTACGAGTGTGCCGAGGTTTCGCCTGCAATCGGCGTTTACCAATGGTTATATCAAATATGCCAGTCTGCCTGAGGGTGTAAAAAATATTGGCTTTAAGCTCGATGCGCAATGCCCGGATAACGATATCAAACACTTCACGCTGGCGCTGACTGACCTTAATGCAGAGGCTTTGAGCAACTTTGTAAAAGGCTATTTTAAACTGAGTAACACTGATGGTTTAGCTATGGACGGCGGCCTGAAAGCACGTTTTCACCTCAGCGACCTAAAGAAATTTTATCCGACAGACGGCATTGATTTACGCGGGGATCTGAGCGCCGATGTAAGTACCAAGGGCCGTTATATCCCGGCCAAAAAAATCTTCCCGGTAACTAATGCGACTGTAGATCTGACCAATGGATACATTCAAACCAAGTACTATCCACACCCGATTGAGGATTTGCAGATTAGCACCAATATTGTTAACACTACAGGTACACTGGCTGGAATGAAGATTTTCATCAAACCGGTATCTTTAAAGTTTGAAGGCCAGCCATTTTTGGTTCGCGCCAATCTGCAAAACTTTGCCAACTTGAACTATTACATGCACTCGCAGGGGACACTGGATATTGGTAAAATTTACCGTGTGTTTGCCCTGAAAGGATATGATGTACAAGGCTTAATTACCACCAACTTTACACTGAAAGGTAAACAAAGCGATGCAGTTGCCGGTCGTTATGATCAGCTGGCTAACTCTGGCTCTATGCATGTAAAAGATTTGATTTTACGTAGCGAGTTGTTCCCTAAACCGTTCATCATTAAGAAAGGCGATTTTAGCTTCAATCAGGATAAAATGCAGTTTGATGCGTTTACGGCCCGTTACGGTCGATCGGTTATTGTACTGAATGGTGCCCTGAGTAATGTGTTGGATTATGCTGTGAAACCAGGTGCCACACTGGCCGGCAACTTTAACCTGAAAAGCGACCTGCTGATAGCCGACGACTTTATGGCTTTTGCCGGCGGGCAGCCATCGGCATCATCACAACCGGCGCCTGCATCGTCAGCATCGGGTGTTATCCTCGTTCCAAAAACGTTGAACCTGACGTTTAAGGCCGATGTGAAGAAAGTGAGATACAGCGGCATGAACATCAATGATGTTAAAGGACAAATGCAGATCAATAATGGTCAGTTGTTATTAAAACAAGCCGGTTTCAATCTGATCGGCGCACCGGTGGTGATGGATGCAACCTATGGCAGCATCACGCCACAGGGGGCTTATTTTGATTACCACATCAACGCGCAAAATTTCGATATCAAAAAAGCTTACAACCAGATTAAGCTGTTTCATGATATGGCATCATCAGCCTCCAGCGCCGAGGGTATTGTGTCGTTGGATTATAAACTGGGCGGTCGTTTAAATGCCAATATGAAACCCGTTTACCCGTCTCTTAAAGGCGGCGGCGTATTATCTGTACAAAACGTGACGCTGAAAGGTTTCCGCCTGTTTAGTACAGTAGGCAAGCAGACCGGGCATGATAGTTTGGGCAGAACGGGGGATATATCTAAAGTAGATATTAAAACCACCATTGCTCATAACATCATCACTATAGAACGTACCAAGATGAGGTTTGCAGGCTTCCGTCCGCGGTTTGAGGGGCAGGTGGATTTTAATGGGAATATGAACCTGAAATTCCGTCTGGGGTTACCGCCGTTTGGTATATTCGGTATCCCGATGACCATTACCGGCACACAGGAGCATCCTAAAATTCATCTGGGCAATGGTAAGAAAGAGGATGAATTACGGGCAGAGCAGGATGACGGGCAGTAGATTTGGTGAGCATCTAATTACTTGCACTTTTTTGTAAGCATGTTTTTGTTACTGCAAAATGACTTGCTTTCAACATTACGCGCGGCAGATTTTTATTAATTGCGAGCTTGTTTAATACATCTCCATGAAATTAAGATACACGCTGCTATTAGCTTGTTAGGTTGCCTGCAACAAACCTTTGCCCAAAGTAAAGATTATATACTGCTGCTCTCTAAGGGCGACAAGCAAATGTGGGTGCTGGACAGACAGTCGCTTAACCTGGTAACCAAGATACCGGTAGGTGAGGACCCGCACGAAATCGCCTTATCGGCAGATCAAAGTGTGGCCTACGTATCTAATGCTGTAATAGCCGGAACCGGGCACATCATTAATGTTATTAATCTGAAGACCTTAAAACCCATTAAGGATATTGATACAAGGCCTTTTTACGTGCCGCACGGTATGGCCTTTCATAAAGATACATTATGGTTTACGGCACAAGGCTCTAAAAGTGTGGTGGCTTATGATTTGAAAGTCGATAAACCTGTTGAAGTTTTGGGTACCGGTCAGGATTTTACGCATTTGTTGTATTTGCTACCCAACGCACAAACGTTTTATACCAGCAATGTGGAATCTGGCACCATCAGTATTTATGAGAAAAAGCAATTGCCTCCGTATATGCCACCTACCGGAGTCTTACCCGCCAACGCAAAACCAAGAAGAGAGTGGCGGCAATCGCTTGTCAATGTAGGTTATGGTGCTGAAGGCTTTGATGTTTCGGCCAATGGCAAAGAGCTCTGGACAGCGCGTCCTGACGGTCATGTAATAATTGTCGATCTCGCTGCCAAAAAAGTAAAAGTTGACTTTGACACACATGTGCAAGGATTACACCGGCTTAAAATATTACCCGATGGCAAGACCGTAGCTATTGTTAGCGTTAAAACCGGCGATCTGTTATTTTATAGTACCGCTAATCATCAATTAGAACAAAAGATACAAATAGGACACGGAGCGGGTATTTACACAGACCCAACTAACAACCGGATGTTTATTTCCTGTACGCCTGATAATTACGTGGTAGTTGTAGACCTCAAAACGCGAAAAGAAATCAAGAAGATAAATATCGGCCGGCCAGACGGTATGATTGGGGCTACCGTAAGATAAAAGGGTTAATCACTTTAACTTATTCCCTCAAAACTAATGCTGAAAACTTGCAGGTGTAAAATCTTTATCTACTTTTGTAATCATCAGATGATGTGATGTAATGCTGATTCAAAAAAGATCACTTGCCGAAGAGGTAGCAGCCAGGCTACAAGAACAGATTTCGTTGGGCCATTATAAGGTGAACGAAAAACTGCCAATTGAGCCTGAATTAATGAAAGCTTTCGGGGTAGGGCGTTCTACCATCCGCGAGGCCATTAAGTTGCTGGCTAACTCTGGCCTGTTACGTGTGCAGCAGGGGCTAGGTACTTTTGTAGAACGTACAACCAGCGGCACCGAGCCCATGGATCAGCGTTTAAAGCGGGCCAACGTTACTGATCTGGACGAGATCAGGCAATTATTGGAAATGAAGATTGCCGAAAAAGCAGCTGCCAATCGCACTGATCGTAACATTGCAGAGATTCGATCGCATCTGGCAGAGCGTAAAATAGCAGCCGATGCCAATATGGTAGAAGCTGCTGTGGAAGCAGATATCCAATTCCATATTGCTATTGCCGAGGCATCGGGCAACCAAATACTAGCCGATCTTTATAAATCTGCCGCTATCCATCTAAAGCAATATTTTTTACAAATACATATTAATACGCAACCCTACATCGAAACCCATCATCTGCATGAGCAACTGCTCAATTGTATTATAGAACAGGACGCCGCCCATGCATGGAGCACCGCGGAAAAAATTATTAACTACAGGTAACGATATTTTTTATACAAATTCATCAGATGATCTGATCTTAAATCTTAACTATGAACAATCAAACCGAAATCCAGGCTAAGCAAATTGCTCAGCAAACCGTTTTTGCAGTACTCTTTACCATTAGTTTTGGCCATTTTCTTAACGATATGCTGCAGGCGGTGGTGCCATCAGTATATCCTTTGTTAAAAGATAAATTCCACTTGACGTTTACACAGATTGGTCTCATCACGCTTACGTATCAGCTCACTGCTTCTATACTACAACCCTTTGTAGGTTTTTATACTGATAGAAAGCCGCGACCTTATTCGCTGGCTATTGGCATGGGCTTCACCTTGCTGGGCTTGTTGGCGGTGGCTTTTGCAAGTAGCTTTGTCAATGTATTGCTGGCTGTAAGTTTAATAGGTATTGGTTCATCTATTTTTCATCCTGAATCTTCAAGAGTGGCGCACATGGCTTCTGGAGGCAGGAAAGGTCTAGCGCAGTCCATCTTTCAATTAGGTGGTAATGCGGGCAGCGCTGTTGGTCCGCTGCTGGCTGCTTTGATTGTGGTACCGCACGGACAGCGATACATTGTGTGGTTCTGTTTTGCGGCCATGCTGGGCATTATTGTGCTTTCGGGTATTGCCAGGTGGTATCAGGCGCATTTGAGTTTAAAAGCTGCTAAAGCTAAGGTTGTTACAGAGCCTCACCAAAAACTATCGCGCAACAGGATCTTGTTTTCGCTGTTTATCTTGCTCATCCTCATTTTTTCTAAGTATTTCTACCTGGCCAGTATGACCAGTTACTATACTTTTTATCTGATCAGTAAGTTTCACCTGTCGCTGCAGCAATCACAGGTTTACCTTTTTGCTTTTATGGGGGCGGTAGCTGCGGGTACTTTACTGGGTGGCCCGTTGGGCGATCGCTTTGGTCGTAAATATATCATCTGGATCTCTATCCTGGGTGTGGCGCCGTTTACCTTGATGCTGCCTTATGCCTCGTTATTCTGGACGGGGGCACTGTCGGTTATTATTGGTTTGATTATCTCGTCGGCTTTCTCAGCTATCCTAGTTTACGCTACAGACTTGGTGCCCGGTAAAGTTGGCTTGATTGCCGGTTTATTCTTCGGTCTGGCCTTTGGAATGGGGGGCTTGGGTTCGGCCGTTTTAGGCAAACTGGCCGATGTAACCAGCGTGCAGTATGTGTTTAAAATCTGCGCCTTCCTGCCCCTCATTGGCATTTTTACCGGTTTGTTACCTAATTTAGAGCATAAGCGGGCACGCTAACTGTAATAACGTGGCCATAACGGTATAATTTAAACGTTATGGTTACGTTTATTAGTCATTCTTTCTGGTGTGGAAAGAATGATTTTCGTTTCTTTGCAGCAATGATCAAACGGATAGCTGTTTTCTTGATGATGGGGCATCTGCTCTTCGGCGCTATTGTGCTGCCGCTGGGCGATTTTTCGTTGATGAAAGAGCTGCCAGGCATGTATCGGGCTTACTCAAAAGTAGTATCGCCTGAAGACAAAGGCGTCTTTGATTTTGTTGGCGATTACCTGTTGAACGGTAAAGACCTGTTAGGCCATAACCAGCACGATCAGCCCAGTAAATCCACCGCCTTCCAATTTCAGCACCCCGCTGTTTTTGCCGTGATCATTCATCCTGCGGCGCCTTTGAGCACACCGGTGCAAATGCCGGCTATGTCCATACTTAACGCCGTTTATCTATCAGCCGCCCCAAGCGACTATCACCCTACTTTACTGCGCCCTCCTTTAGCGTAAGCGTACCTCCATCTATTTATTCATTTATTTTTTATTACGCAAAACGCAAAATTTTCTATGCGCAAACTATTTTTATGGGTTGTGCTGCTGCTGTCTTTTTCGGCACGCGCACAAAACACCCTGCACCTCGTTGTGAAAGACGACGCGACTAAACAGTCTTTGGCCGGTGCTACGGCTTATATTCCAGCTCTGAAAATCGGAGCTGCTTCAGATACAGGTGGTCATATCACTATTAAAAATATCCCAGCCGGGAAATATGATGTTAAGATCAGCATGGTGAGCTATATGGCTCAGGAAAAGACATTTACTTTTCCGCTGAAAACAGCTGGTCAAAATATAGAAGTTTTCCTTGAACCGATGTCGGGAGAGTTGGCCGAGGTGGTGATTCAAACCAACCGTACAGGTCGCAATCGGAGTGATATCCCGACTCGTATTGAAGCTCTACCTCCGGAAGAACTGGACGAAAAAGGCACCATGCGCCCCGGCGATATCCGGATGCTGTTGGGCGAGCTAACCGGCGTACACGTTCAGAACACCTCGCCGGTGAGTGGCATGGCCAGTTTCCGCATCCAGGGACTGGATAGCCGCTACACACAATTGCTGCAAGATGGCTTGCCTATGTACGATGGTTCTTCAGGCGGATTGAGCCTGGTACAGGTATCGCCTCTGAACCTAAAGCAGGTAGAGATTATCAAAGGATCGGCTTCTACGCTGTATGGCGGCGGCGCTATTGCTGGTTTGGTTAACCTTATCAGTAAAACACCATCTAAAAAACCTGAACTATCATTCCTAATTAATCAGAACACCACAAAAGGCACCGATGCAAGTGGCTTTTATAGCAGGCAATGGAAAAACGTAGGGACAACCATCTTTAGCTCTTACAATTACAATGGCGCTTTTGATGCTGGTAACATCGGTTTTTCTGCCATCCCTAAAACCAACCGCTTTATGGTTAATCCTAAACTGTTCTGGAAAATGGGCAGCAAAGACTCGCTGTGGTTGGGCGTTAATGTAATGCACGAAGACCGTTTAGGCGGCGATATGCAGGTGATTGCCGGTAATACCGATAGTCAACATCAATACTTCGAGCATAACATCAGCGATCGTTTATCGTCGCAATTCTCTTATACCCATCAGTTGGATAGCGCCAGTCAGCTTAACTTTAAAAACACTGTTGGTTACTTTGACAGAACCATCAACGAGCCGCAGTTCAACTTTAAAGGTGCGCAGGTATCATCTTATACCGAGGCCAACTATGTACGCAATGGCAAATATGCCAGCTGGGTGGCCGGTGCCGATGTATGGACCGATAAACTAACGCCCAAAGATGGTAGCGTAAACCTGGGCTATAGCCGCAATACCTATGGTGTGTTTACACAGAATACTTTTAAGCCTGCTAAATGGTTTGCGGTTGAGAGCGGTTTAAGGCTGGATGGTAACACGCCATCGCCAGCGGCGCCATCAAACGGGGTGTTTTTGCTACCTCGTGTAAATACCTTGTTTACGCTGGATGAGCATTGGAGCAGCCGCATTGGCGGTGGCCTGGGTTACAAGATGCCCGATATTTTTAACGATGATGCAGAGGAGCAAGGCTACCGTTACCTGCAACCGTTAAATGTTGGAGCCATTAAAGCTGAGCGTTCTGCAGGTGCCAATGCTGATGTTAACTATAAAGGTGCAGTAGGCGATGCTTTTCTACAGGTTAATCAACTGGTGTTCCTTACTAAGGTAAATGATCCGCTGGTGTTGCAGCATAATGCTTTTGTTAATGCGCCGGGTTACCTAACCAGCAAGGGTGCAGAAACCAACGTTAAATTGTTGATGGATGAGTTGGGCATCTATCTGGGTTATACCTATACTGATGTACAGCGCCACTTTAATGGGCTGGCCAGTGCACAAACGCTCACACCGAAAAATCAGTTAAATGCCGATGTGACTTACGAAATTGAAAACAGTTTCCGTGCAGGAGTGGAGGGCTTTTATACCAGCTCACAACTACTTGGCGATGGTGCCACCGGTCGCGGTTATTGGACCTTCGGTTTGTTGGTACAAAAGATGTGGACGCATTTTGATATCTTCATCAATGCGGAAAATCTGACCGATCAGCGGCAGAACAGGTGGGGACAGATTTACACTGGCTCTACATCAAGCCCAATCTTTAAAGATATTTACGCTCCACTGGATGGGGTAGTGGTAAATGCCGGCATCAGAATAAAGGTGCTTTAATATAAATTGATGATGACAATGAAAGTCCTCCCGGCAATGCCGTGGAGGACTTTTTTTATCCAGGCTAGTCAAGTTTTTGACGTAGCGAGCTTAGCAATATTGTTTAGCGTAAGTTCAATATATCAAAATAACAGGCCGCCTCGATGGGGCTTAATGAAGCGGGGGATAACTATTCTACAAACAGGCCGCTCCTCCGGAGCTATTACTGTTATAAAAAGTAACCCCGTAGGAGTGACCTGTTTGTAGCACTAAATGGAAGCCAGGAGCAAGCCCCATCGGGGCGGCCTGTTCATCATTTAGAAGATAGACTTTTATCGCAAACTCAAACCCTGGTTATTACAATAACAGCCAAAATATCATAAATTTACGTTGACCCCAATCAGCGAAAACTTCCAACTTAAACACACGAACAATGATTAAAAACGCAGCTGTAATTTTGGCACTGGCCACATCATTCGGTTCCGGCTTCGCATTCAATTCGGTTTTAACCAAATCCAATCAAAACAATATAAAAATGAAACGAGTAACCGGTATTGGCGGCATTTTCTTTAAATGTAACGATCCTGCAAAGATGAGGGAATGGTATAAAACGCATCTCGGTTTTGATGTGAGTCCGTACGGAGCTAAGTTTGACTGGCATCAGGGTACCGATACTACCAATAAAGGTTACACGCTGTGGACGCCTTTTGCAGAAAAGACCAAATACTTTGAACCCTCAGCCAAAGATTTCATGATCAACTACCGGGTTGAAAACCTGGAGGCGCTGGTAGAAGAGCTGAAAAAAGAAGGTGTAACCGTATTAGACAAGGTTGAAACCTATGAGTATGGCAAGTTTGCGCATATCCTTGACATGGAAGGCAACAAAATAGAACTGTTTGAGCCTGCCGGAAAATAACAGGGCAGGAGCTGTTACGCAATCATCTCTTTAGGGATCTCCCTGAAAGTATAACAGCTTTCATCTGCTACTTTAATAGTATTGCGGTTGGCTGTTAAAAAGTTTGCGCCCCACTTTTCCAGCGCATAAAAAATGGTGGCTAGCTCTTTTCCCAAATCGGTAAAGGCGTATTCAACACGCGGCGGAACCTCGGGATATACGGTGCGATGGATGATTTTGTCTTCCTCCAGCTCACGTAATTGCTGCGAAAGCATTTTTTCTGTCAGTCCGATAATGTTGCGGTGGATCTCGCTATAACGCATCGGGCCGCTCATCAGCTG
>Ga0153918_1000843_pt1 | contig 13326 bp, 15 predicted proteins | sample TSFL002MetaG_FD_104687 | JGI IMG/M metagenome (GOLD analysis project Ga0153918, IMG submission 104687) | Attine ant fungus gardens microbial communities from Florida, USA - TSFL002 MetaG | ecosystem: Host-associated > Fungi > Mycelium > Unclassified | place: USA: Florida, Paynes Creek Historic... | reverse complement strand
CGACGCTGACAAGCTCTGAAATGTGCTATTTTCAGTACGTTACCCTTCGGTCTGGAGATTTCGGTGGAGCATATTGATCATATCCTTGTCGTCGATGACGACAGGGATATTCGTGAACTGATTGTCGATTATCTCGTTAAGTCTGGCTATCGCGCCACGGGCGCGGCCAACGGCAAAGAGATGCGCGTCGTGCTGGATAAACAGCATATCGACCTGGTGGTGCTGGACGTCATGATGCCCGGCGACGACGGCCTTACGTTGTGTCGAGAGCTACGCGTCGGTAAATATAAAGATCTGCCCATCCTGATGCTGACGGCCCGCAATGAGGAGACGGACAGGATCCTGGGCCTGGAGATGGGCGCGGATGACTACGTGGTGAAGCCGTTTGTCGCCCGCGAGCTGCTGGCGCGTATCAAAGCGATTTTACGGCGTTTTCGCACGATGCCGCCCAATCTGCAGGTGACGGAAGCAGGGCGGCTGGTGATGTTCGGTGAATGGCAGCTCGATACCGTCGCCCGCCACTTAATCGATCCGGAAGGGGTGATTGTGGCGCTGAGCGGAGCGGAGTATCGCCTGCTGCGCGTTTTCCTTGACCATCCTCAGCGGGTGCTGACCCGCGATCAGCTGCTCAACCTGACGCAGGGGCGCGACGCCGAGCTGTTTGAGCGTTCTATCGACCTGCTGGTTAGCCGGGTTCGTCAGCGCCTGAACGAAGATGCCCGTACCCCCGCCTATATCAAAACCGTGCGCAGCGAAGGCTACGTCTTTACCATGCCCGTAACCATCAAAGAGGTTAACGAATGAGTCTATGGCCACGCTCGCTGCTGGCCCGTTTGCTGATCGTCGTGCTGCCAGGCCTGCTGCTGGCTAACGCCCTGAGCCTGACGCTGGTCATGATTGAGCGAATGCACAGCGCCCGCACGGTGATGCTCGGTAATCTGGAAAACGACGTCGCAACCAGCGTCGCCATTTTAGACCGCTTACCGGCCAGCGAGCGGGCGGCCTGGCTGCCGCGGCTTGAACGGGGTAACTATCGCTATATTCTGGGCACAGGGGAGCCCGGCGCAGCGCCAACGGATAAGCGCTCGCAGGACGCCATCCGTACCTTAAAAGCGACGCTTGCGGCAGAGTATCCGCTCAGCTTCACCGCCGTTCCCGGCACCATTTCGCACATCCAGGCGCATCTTACGTTACGCGATGGCTCGCCGCTGACCATTGACCTCATCCCGCGCATGCCGCCGGTCGCCAGCTGGCTGCCCGTTGTGCTCATCCTGCAGCTGCTGCTCCTGGCGGCCTGCTCCTGGATCGCCGTGCGGCAGGTCATACGGCCTTTCTCACAATTTACCCGCGCGGTGGATTCACTGGATCCGGCGGCCAGCACGCCGATGACGGAGAAAGGGCCGCTGGAGGTGCAGCGCGCAGCCCATGCCTTCAACGCCATGCAGGCGCGCATTCAGTCTTATCTCAGGGAGCGCGCGCAGATCCTGGCCTCTATTTCTCACGATCTCCAGACCCCCATTACCCGCATGAAGCTTCGTGTTGAAATGACGGAGCAGCCTGAACTGCGGGACAAGCTCTTAAACGACCTTGATAACATGTCGCGTCTGGTGCGGGAGGGTATTGCGTATGCCCGGTCATCAGAATCCCTGGAAGAGACCTCGCTGAAGCTGGAGCTGAACGCATGGGTCAACAGCATCGCCAGTGATTATCAGGACATCGGTAAAAACGTGCAGTTTCAGGCAGGCGAAGCCCGTTTACCGATCGTCACGCGCCCGCAGGCGCTTCGTCGGGTGATGACCAACCTGCTGGATAACGCCCTCAAGTTCGGCGAGCGTGCCGCGATTGCCATAGATGATTCGTCTGACTGTAAGGTAGTTATTCACATTGTGGACGACGGACCGGGGATCCCCGAAGCCGAGCTTGAGGCGGTATTACAGCCGTTTTATCGGGTTGAAACATCGCGCAACCGCGATACCGGCGGCACAGGACTCGGACTGGCGATTGCCGCGCAGCTTACCGCTCAGATGGAAGGCAAGCTCAACCTGACGAACCGGACCGAAGGCGGGCTGGATGTCTCCATTACGCTACCGCGCCGTTAGGTAATAATTGTACGGCTTTGTATCTCCCGGCCAGGGCGATACAAAGCCAGACAAAACCCGCGTTTTTACACATATCCTGAACACATCCGCACGATGAAATAGCCTCACTGCAGCGTCGCAGGACTTGTATTGTGAGGTGTCTATGTTTCTGGTAATCGCTTTTCTGGGCGGGATGATAAGCCTGCTCAGCCCATGTACGCTCCCGGTTATCCCGCTCCTGTTCGCCGGTTTTCAGGGACAGCGACGCCATATTCTGGCCCTGCTCGCGGGGATGATCGTGATGTTCACCCTGGTCGCGATGATTGTCACCGTCGCCAGCGAGTGGATAGCAGAGGCAACCATCGTCGGGCGCTGGATCGCCCTCGTTATTCTGGCCGCGGCCGCGCTGGCCTTAATTTTTCCGTCGTTCGCCCAGCGTATTGCGGGTCCTGCCGTCAGCGCGGGAAACGTCCTCAACGCCCGAAGCGGGAAAACGCGCGGTATGGCATCGGCTTTTCTGGCCGGGCTGGCGGTCGGGCTGCTCTGGTCCCCCTGCGCCGGGCCGATTCTGGGTGCCATTTTCAGCATTAATATCGCAGGCCACTCAGCCATTGCGACGGGCGCGCTGCTGGCGGCCTATGGCAGCGGATGCGCGCTGATGATGAGCCTGCTCGTTTCAGGAGGCCGCACGCTGATGGCGCCGCTAAGAGCAAAATCGGCGCTGATGGAAAAACTGCGGCAGGGGGCGGGCGTGACGATGCTGGCGGCGGTCGTATTTAACGCGACAGGGCTGACTTCGCTTCTTAAAGGGGCAAACGGCGTTGCGGACCGTCTGGAGACAACGCTCCTGACGCTGGCGAAACCCACAGCCGCGCCGGTGAAGCTCCAGCCGGTCGTGATGGCAGAGCCCAGCAGCCAGCTGCCTTCGTTAAGCGGCGGGACAGGGTGGATTAACGGTGACCCTGTCACGTCTGAATCATTGCGAGGGAAGGTGGTGCTGATCGATTTCTGGACGTGGGATTGCATCAACTGCCAGAATACGCTTCCCCATGTGCGCGACTGGGCCACAAAGTATCAGTCGCAGGGTCTGGTCGTGATAGGGGTTCACACGCCGGAATATCCCTGGGAAAAGCCGCTCGCCTCGGTGAAAAATGCGGTAAATAAATGGCAACTGCCGTACCGGGTGGTGACGGATAATAACTACCAAATCTGGAACGCCTTCGGGAACCAGTACTGGCCAACGCATTACTATTTTGATGCCAAAGGCCAGCTGCGCTATACCGCCTTTGGCGAAGGTGATTATGAGCAGCAGGAAAAAGTTATTCAGCAGCTGCTCAAAGAGGCCCGTTCATAGCCTCGTTCAGGGTTGACGCTGAGCCACCATAAACAGCCGCGGGAAAGCCAGCAGTATCTGCCCGTTTTCCTGGAGCGGATACTGCTCTTCCAGCAGTTCATGGTAGCGTTTCAGGAAACGTTTCTGCTCGCTCTCATTCAGTTCCTGGAGCCAAGGGCGCAAACCGGTGGCGCTTACCCAGTCAATAATGGCCTGGTGGGAACTCATTTTATGGAAATAGGTTGTCCGCCAGATATCCACGTCACAGCCGGCCTCCGACAAGATGTCGTAATAGGCATGCACGCCCGGCAGAGGTTCGCGGCCGCGATCGGGGTAGTCCTGCTCCAGCGCTACTTCACGCATCGCCACGTGAGTGGGTTCAAGCCAGTTGTCAGGCATCTGGATCGCTAATACGCCGTTAAGCGTGAGCAGGGAAACAAGGTGCGGCAGGAGATCGTAATGGTCCGGGATCCACTGTAGCGATGCGTTAGCGTAAATCAGGTTCAGCGGCTGGCCAGGCTTGTACTGGCGGATATCAGCCTCAACAAAATGGCAGTCGGGTAACGCGCTGCGTGCTTCCTCGAGCATTGCAGGTGAGTTATCCACCCCGGTGATGTGTGCCGATGGCCAGCGATGCTTCAACAACGCGGTGCTGTTTCCTGGCCCACAGCCTAAATCAGCGATGGTGGAGACCTCATCCAGCGGAATTCTGGCGAGCAGTTCAGCGGCAGGACGCGTTCTTTCCGCGCCGTATTGCAGGTAAAGAGAAGGGTTCCAGTCGGCCATCTTCGGTTCTCCGTTTTGCAGGCTTCTGCAAGAATAGCACAGCCAGACACCTGCACGGCGGCAGGTGTTCCAGGAGTGGCAGGCTAGAGAATGCCTTTCAGCGCAACATGATAAAGCAGCATGATGGTCTTCCCGTCGACAATCTTGCCCGTTTCAATGCCGCATAATGCCTCTTCAAGCGTCATTTCCAGCACGTCGATATCTTCTCCTTCCGCCTTGATCCCGCCGCCTGCGCCGGTTCTGTCTTTCGGCTGGTACTCGGCAAGATAAAAATAGAGCTTTTCCGTGACGGAGCCCGGGCTCATATAGGCTTCAAAGATTTTCTGCACGCGTGAAACGTGGAATCCGGTCTCTTCTTCCGCCTCTGCTTTTATGCGGCTTTCGGGATCCATATTGTCCAACAACCCCGCAGCGGCTTCGATTAAATCGCCCTCATGGCCGTTGATAAAGACGGGGAAGCGGAACTGGCGCGTCAGGATCACCGTCTTTTTATCACGGTTGTAGAGAAGAATCGTCGCGCCGTTCCCACGGTCGTAGACTTCCCGATGCTGTCGTTGCCACTCGCCATCACGTCGCTGCAGGTCGAAGGTGTATTTTTTAAGGACGTACCAGTTATCTGAGAGCGTTTCACTGTTAATGATGCGTACATCTGCACGTTTTGATTGCACGTTTGTTCCTCCTTACGTAGAGTAATTATCATAAACAGCATTTTCGTGCACTTTCAAGATAAAGTATGCAACATCAGGAATTCATGATGCTCACCAGTCAGCGAAAACAATTGATCCTCGAAAAGCTCGGCGCCGAAGGTCAGGTCCAGTCAAAAGCGCTCAGCATGTTCTTTGACGTCTCTGAAGACACCATCAGGCGTGATTTACGCGAGCTGGCGGCAGAAGGGCGCTTGCAGCGCGTTCACGGCGGCGCGCTTCCGGCATCATCCGCGATTGCTCCCTTTGCTGAACGGCAATCCGTGAAAATGGATGCGAAAAAACGGGTTGCCCGCAAAGGCGCACAGCTGATTTCATCGGGCCAGGTGGTGATTGTCGACGGTGGCACGACGACCTCGGCGCTGATTACGTTTTTACCGGCGGACTTGCGCATCACAGTGGTTACGCACAGCCCGAGCATTGCCCTGGGGCTAGTCGATCATCCGTCTATTGAGGTGATTCTGATCGGCGGTCGCTTATATAAGCACTCTATCGTTGCGGTCGGCGCTGCGGCCATCGAAGGTATCGAAAATATTCATGCAGATCTGTTCTTTATGGGCGTGACCGGTATTCACCCCGACGCGGGGCTAACCACCGGAGATTTCGAAGAGGCGTGCATCAAACGTGCATTTTCCGGCAGAGCCGCGGAGACGGTGGTCCTGGCTTCTCCGGAAAAGATCAACACAGCGTCTTCGTTTGTGATTGGCGATGTGTCATCGGTGAACACCATCGTCGTGGAAGACAATACCGATAAGGCGTGGATCCGCGCGATATCGGAAAAGGGGGTATCCATCGTGTTGACCTCAGAGTGAGGCTATCTGATAGCCAGCCTGTGACCACAGGCTGGCTGGCGATCTGCCTTAAACCTCAGGAATACTCTCAAGCGCGGTATAAACCCTCAGTCCATATTTGTGGGCGACCTCAATGTCCATATCGGCGCCTTTAGACGCACCGGGAATACGATAAATCGCATCACATTTAGCGATGAGCCGGTGAGCAACGGGGTACAGCATCGCTTCACTGATTTCATCACCAACCGCTTTCGAACCAGCAGCCTTTGCCAACGGTAAAGCCAGCCATTCGCCAATGACCGGGACGTGACCCCGCTGGTAAACGGCTAATGCTGCGCTTTCGAGACGCGCCAGATTCTCTTCAATGCGTGCCTGAACGCCCTCGGTTCCGCTGCGATAGGGTCCAGCAATTAAAATTAGCTGTTGTGTCATAGGTACCTCTGTCAGTGTTGTTGCATGAAATTGCACGTTTGTTACGATACCATACGGGATTATGGCCGTGTTATGAAATGCTTTCGTGCATTATCGTGCAAAAAGATGCATGACAGATCGTTTAACCGTTTCTGACAGAAGGGCTGAGCTACTGACTTTCCGGCGCATGGCATACCGCCTCGATATTATGGCCATCAGGCGAGATGACAAACGCGGCATAGTAATTTTCACTGTACGGGCGTAACCCCGGCGCGCCGTTATCACGTCCGCCGGCGCGCAGGGCGGCATGGTAAAACGCATCGACCTGCTGGCGCGTGTTGGCTACAAACGCCAGATGCAGAGGAGCAGGTTTATAATTTGTCTGAAAAAGACAGAGCGAAACGTCGCCTGAACTCATTTCGACACCGTAGTCTGGCGTGCCTTCATCGATGAGTTCTACGCCAAGTGGTTTAAGCGCATGGAGAAAGAAGGTTTTACTTTTTTCATAATCACTAACGCCGAATTTTACATGATCGAACATGGTTCCTTCCTTTACGAGATGGAGAAATAACGAGTATAGAAGGAGAGTGGGGCGAACATGATAAAGAACGCGTCAATGTGAAAGGCATCAATTTATGCAGTCTTTTCCGATGCCGAAACGAACAAAATGGCATATTTAAAACGTCAGGGTTTGAACTGGTGAAACATAGCAACCCGTTTCCGTCCAACAAATATCCACCGCAGGTAGTCGTATAGCCAGTTAAACAGCATTGTGTATGGCAGGAAAAACAGCACCAGACCAATCTCAACGAAAAATGCCTCAGTCAGTGTTAGATTCAGCATAACCATCGCGACGGGAATCAAGGTGATGATCAGTCCTGTTTCAAAACCCACCGCATGTATTGCACGAATAAGAAAGGTTCGCTGAAAACGGTATTTTTTCTGCAGCGCGTCAAAGAGTTTATTAAATACAAAATTCCAGGCCGTCGCGGTGAGGGCGGATATCACGGACAGCGAGCCTGACTGGAGTACCGACACGTTCATCAGCCAGGCAAGCGACAGCGCAATGATAACGTTAGCTATCACTTCAAAAATGACAGCATGAAAGATTCGCTCTTTAATACTTTTATTTAATTCAATTTCCATTTGCCTGGGGATACTTTTTCAAAAGCTGAAGTATATCAGACATCGTTCAACCCTTACTAAACGCGCAGGTCAGGATTATGTTAAATACAGCGCAGGCCAGCTAATGTGGAATGCACGGCCTCAATAAGAGGGGTTTGCGGTTCATGGCCTAAAAAGGCAACCAGTTTTGAATTGTCCATTTCTATTGTCTGGTCCCAAAGATAGCGCATCTCCCGCATTTCATGCAGCGTAGCGTTAAAGGGACTCATCGCAGAGATAAGCCACCAGGGAAATGGCTTCACCTTTGCCTTAACACCGGCACGCGCCGCGACGTGCTTTATGGCTGCGGTCATTGCTGTCCCATCAGCATCCCAATGACCGCGCATATGGAAACTGGCAAACGGTTCGAGCTCATCCCGACGTGCCAGCAGTGCTGCGAGCGTTTCGGCGACATCCGGCAGATAAGCCCACTGATGGCCTGCGCCGGCTTTCCCGGGATTTTTCACGATCAGCGGTGGATGCCCCGGTTTGACTAATCCCTGTGAAAACCAGTTGTTGCCAGCATGGGGACCAAAAAAGTCGCCAGCCCGCAAAATCAGCACTTTTCCGCCACGCTGTGCATAGGCGGCGAGCGCCTGCTCCATTTGCACGCGTATGGCTCCTTTTCGGGTAATCGGATTCTGAGGGGAACCCTCGCGTAAGAGGGGAAAAGCGTCCGGTCCGTAGTTATAAATCGTGCCCGGCAGAACGATCAATGCACCGTTACGCTCCGCTGCGTTAATGGTGTTATGCAGCATGGGCATAACCAGCTGCTCCCAGTTTCGATAACCCGGCGGGTTAACGGCATGGACAATAACGCTGCATTCCGACGCCGCCGCCTCAACCTGCTCGGCATTTTGCGCATCACCGCTTACCCATGTAATACACGTGTTGTGCTCGTCATTTTGCGGAGCACTACGCCGCAGTGCGCGAACATCCCATTCGTCACGGATTAATTTACGGGCAATTTCGCCACCGATCCCGCCCGTTGCGCCCAGTATCAGTACCTTATTTGTGCTTTTCATCGTCTGACCCTCATTGGATATCTGCTTGACATCTTAATGAGCGCACGTGATAAATGTAATTGCATAATATAAGCCAGCAGGTATGCATTTTTGTATGAAGCTAAATATCCCGTGGGAATGGTATCGCACCTTTTTGGCCGTGATGAAAGAAGGGTCCTTGTCTGGAGCCGCGCGCGTGCTTGCCATCACCCAGCCAACAGCCGGACGTCATATTGCAGCACTGGAATCAGCCCTCGGCCTTGTTCTATTTACACGTTCGCAGACAGGATTGCAGGCCACGGACGCAGCCGTCGAGCTGAGAGGCCATGCGCAAGCGATGGAAAATACGGCCATGATGATTGAGCGGTCGGCTGCCAGCTTCGGTTCCGGCGCAACCGGATTACGCGGCGTGGTGCGCGTTGCCGCCAGTGAAATCATCGGTACCGAAGTTCTGCCTTCAGCGATCGCACGATTAAAGGCAGAGTACCCGAAAATAACCGTTGAGCTGGTTCTGTCTAATCGCGTTCAGGATTTACTGAACCGGGAAGCGGATATTGCAGTACGCATGACCACACCGGTGCAGGAGCAACTGATTGCACGTCGGATGGGCAGGATAGAAATAGGTCTTCATGCCGCGCCAGCGTATCTGTCACGACAGGGTGTACCGGAAAGTATTGATGCGTTATTCACCCATACGCTTGTGGGTTTCGATACGATGACGCCCTTTATTTTACAATCACTTAAACAGTATCCGCAGCTAAACCGCGATCTGTTTACCGTGCGAACCGACAGTGATATTGCACAATTAAATCTCATACGCGCCGGAGCAGGTATCGGTATGTGTCAGGTGCAGCTCGCCGATTTTTCTCCGCCGTTACAAAGGATAATGCCTGATTACTTTGCATTTCATCTCGACACCTGGCTGGTGATGCATGAGGATTTACGCAACAGCCAGGCCTGTAAAACGGTATTTGATTTTCTGGCTGAGGATCTGGAGAGTTATATCAACAGGACAAAACGGTGAGGTGGTCAGCGAAGACGTTTTCAAACGCTTTCAGCATGCAGGCCCAGTTGTCCAAAAAACCTTAGATTTCGCCTTACTTCATATTGGTGCGCATAATGTATATTATGTTAAATATGATATGGACATCAGAGAAGAAGCCATCAACCGTTCAGTCAAAACCCTCATAGTTGCCTTCCCTCTCAAATCAATGCAGTGACCTTTGGGTCACTGCATCGGTTACTGAGGAAGTTATCTTTTATTCAGATATTTATTGAAGAATACCGTGATGTTATCGAACGGGATCTTATCCATACGATCATATAAATCGACATGCGTGGCATCTTTAACAATCAGCAACTCTTTTGGCTGATTTGCAGCTTCATAAGCCGTTCTGGAGAAGTAAAGCGAATGCGCTTTTTCGCCATGTATGAACAGGATTGGACGCGGAGAAATTTCCTTAATGTAAGTCATCAGCGGGAAATTCATGAAGGACATCGGCGTTGTCACGGACCATGAATTGCCAGAGTTGACGGCTCGTGGATGATATCCGCGCTTGGTCATGTAGTAGTCCGCATAGTCCACGAGGAACTGTTCTTCACCGCCCTTCAGCTTATTATAGGCTGGTTGGTAGGCCGGTTTCCCGTTTGCAGCATCTTCCCAGCGCTGAAGGCTCATCTTCTCCAGGGCCTGCTCGCGTTGCTCCGGTGTTACGCTGTCATTGTAACCTTTTGACATCACGCGGCTCATATCGTACATAGTGCTGGCAACCACCGCTTTTACGCGTTTATCCACGGCAACAGCATTCAGGGCAATCCCCCCCATGCCGCAGATACCGATGACACCGATACGTTCACGATCCACATAAGGTTGCAGCCCAATAAAATCGACTGCTGCCATAAAGTCTTCGGTATTAATATCAGGTGAAGCAATATTGCGGGGTTCACCACTACTTTCACCGGTATAAGACGGATCAAATGCCAGCGTAACGAATCCGCGCTCGGCTAAGGTTTGCGCATAGAGACCAGAGGCCTGCTCTTTTACCGCGCCAAAAGGCCCGGAAATAACAAGTGCAGCAAGCTTCTTATTTCCGCGATCTTTAGGAAGATACACATCAGCGGCCAGCGTAATGCCGTAACGGTTTTTAAAAGTCACTTTTTGATGATCCACTTTGTCGCTCCTTGGGAAGGTTTTATCCCACGTCTGAACCAGACGCGCTGAAGAGTCTGATGTGCCTGTTGGAGGCTGGGCGAACGCAGCTTCTGTTGAAATCAGAGCCATCGCTCCGGCAAGGAGTGCGCCATTTAAGAATCGCGTTGAAGATTTTGTCGTCATGCTATTAAAACCTTTCATTCAGTGAATTCAGGGTTGTTATTTTGGGAGTCTTTAACGAAAGGTGTTATTAAAATACTCTGCATTATTTGCCCGATCCTCTAAACCTGATGCCAAAACGTATATTTCAGTTTTCATAACTGCTACGTTGATTACGTCGTAAAATGTGAGGCATTACAGAATGATTTCAGACAAGTCGGTTGAGAAACTACTCGGTAAGCTTTCCCGGGATATTGCTCAGCGCACGCCCTGTACCGGTGATTTCCCTACAGCCGTAGAAGGACTGGAATTATTCCGGCGGAACGAACCCGCTTCGCCGGTGAGCTGCCTGGTCCCTCCCAGTATCGTTCTGGTGGCCGACGGCGCGAAGATTATGTGGGTTGGTGGTGAACCTTATGAATATAATGCGGAAAAATTCCTGATCACATCTCTCGACCTGCCGGCCAGTTCTGAAGTAATACAGGCGTCGGCAATCCGGCCCTGTGTCGGCGTAGCCTATAAACTTGACCAGCGCGTGCTGATGGAATTAATTGCACAGGGAAGCCTGCCGCCCGTCAAAAAACGAGAGGCGGGAACGGGTGTAGGGATCGGTACAGTTACTGATGTTTTGCTGGAGCCTTTCTGCCGCCTGCTCTCTTTGCTTGACGAGCCTCAAGCCATTCCTGTTCTCGGGCCGCTGATTCAAAGAGAGATACATTACAGGCTTTTGATGAGCGATCGGTCCGATCATATCAGGCAGATTGCCGCACTAGACGGCCATGGCTACCGTATCGGTAAAGCTATTGACTGGTTAAAGACCCATATCGCGTCACCTTTACGTGTCGAGGAGTTGGCAAGCCGCGTGCAAATGAGCACGCCCTCTTTCCATCAACATTTCAGACAGCTTGCGGGAATGAGCCCGCTTCGGTACCAGAAATGGCTGCGCCTCAACGAAGCCAGGCGGCTGATGCTGAATGAGCATTACGATGTCACCAGAGCTGCCTATGCGGTCGGTTACGAAAGCTTATCCCATTTCAGTCGGGAATATACGCGGATGTTCGGTCAATCGCCTAAAAGGGATATTACTGCATTAAGAGAGTCTGCGGGTAAGGTTTAATACACTCTGGTATCGTTTACATTTAAGTCAAGCAATATCATTTGCTCACCGAGTTAACGCTGCTATTATCTAAGTCTTAGTGTTCGAATCATAAATTTCTTCAATAAATTACCCTGCTAATTAATTGTCCTCACGGAATGAAGGAGCTTCCCCGATGAACTTACCTGGTCAGCAGTCGCCTGACAGCACCCTTCCCTCTTATGACCTCTCGCGCAGCCTGGGACTACAAACCGGTGCTGATATCGATTTTAAAAAGCTGGCCGCCCAACTCGACTGCACGCGTAATTTTTACAATGTCGGCATCATTTTTGATGATGGCAAACAGCGCTGGCTGGTACGCCCTTCACGCCGCATTGCAGATGTGAATCAGAGCACCGTCAGCCATGTGGTAATCAGTAAAATTCCGGATGCTAAGGAAATCAGTGCAGAAAAAGCTGTGGTGGCGACGCTAACGACTCCCTCACTTGCTACGGAAATTACCTCAACCGGTTTTGCCTGTGGCGCGATGATTGTTACGCTTGTTATGGCGTTTGGTGCCGGTGCGGCAGTGCCTTTTACCGCTGGCGGGTCTGGTGTGATTGCTGCGATTAGCCTGTCCGGTACGCTGGCAACGGGCGCACAATGCATGATTGGCGCGGGCCGTCTGCTGGCTATCCATAACGATCATGGTTCCGATGTTGCCTGGCTCGACAGCCAGGACTGGTATGTAGCTACCACGACGGTTCTGGATGTCATTTCGCTGGCTGCGGCAGGAACCGCGCTGCGAGGTACTTTAGAAACGTACAAGCTGATGAAAGCGGCATCCTCAAGTAAAGTTACCGCCTGGTTCCAAAGCCTGAGCCGTGCTGAGCGTAAGCGCATCACGGAAGAGATCATTAAAGCGCAGAATCCAGGTATCTCCAGCGCCGGCGTGAAGGCAGCGATCCGCGCAGGCGTCTACCCGAAACGTTTCCCCAGCGAATCATTACAAAAATCACTGCAACGTGAGCTGATGAGTGCTGTGAACAACGCATCGGCCTTTGTGGGTAGTTCACTCACGGGGACGATCCGCAATCCTCAAAACACCGTCCAGTCCGGGCGCTATGTAGTCGGTCTGTTGCAGTCATTTTCGCCTAACTAAACGCTGAGTATTCAAATGGTTAAAGTTTTTTCCCGCCGCCTGCAACACTGTAACGAGGTGGCTACCAGCATAAGCAATGCCTCCCCAACACAGCTGCAACAGCTAAAGACTGAGTTAGCTGACGAAATGGGCAAACCTGTAGGTCTACACACCATGGGTATTCCAGCGGCGATTAGTACCCTCGGGGTGATTGTCAGTTTCGCTATTCCTCAGCTGTGGCTGGGGTATGGCATACTCGCCGGACTCAACCAACCAGCGGAACACGTATTCGTCTGGGTTGTCCTGATCGCCCTTATGTTCGCTGGCCTTAACGGCGTGACGATGTTTATGATTGGCAAAGGCAGCATGCGCGCCGTGAGGTTACACCTTACGCTGGCGGTGATAAGCCTGGTATTAACAGCAGCCTATCTGCTGGTCGCGCTGAGCGGTAGCGCAGCTCCGGGCGTCAGTCTGACCGCGGCGCTAGTGAGTATCGGCATGCTACTGCTTAGCGGCAGCTGTATCCTT
>Ga0153918_1000840_pt1 | contig 13351 bp, 16 predicted proteins | sample TSFL002MetaG_FD_104687 | JGI IMG/M metagenome (GOLD analysis project Ga0153918, IMG submission 104687) | Attine ant fungus gardens microbial communities from Florida, USA - TSFL002 MetaG | ecosystem: Host-associated > Fungi > Mycelium > Unclassified | place: USA: Florida, Paynes Creek Historic... | reverse complement strand
TCCTATCGTTATCGCAACTTCGGTTGCTGCTCGTGGCCTTGATGTCAAACAGCTCAAGCTGGTTATCAACCACGATGCTCCCAATCATATGGAAGATTATGTGCATCGTGCTGGACGTACCGGACGTGCTGGTAACAAGGGCACGTGTGTCACGTTCATTACACCTGAACAAGATCGATATTCTGTTGATATTCATCGAGCACTCAAAGCTAGTAATGCTCAAATTCCGCAGGAACTAGAGGATCTCGCCAATGGTATGTACTCCTTCCTCACATCTCAGAACGTGCTCAATTTTTCGAAACAAAAGGTTTCCTCGAAAAGGTCAAGAGTGGAAAAGCCCAGGCAGCAGGTTCTGGATTCGGTGGTAAAGGTTTGGATAGACTTGATAAGGAGCGAGATGCTCGTGAGAAAGCAGAGAGGAAGGCTTATGGCGAGCCGACGGAAGAACCTAGTGAAATGACACCTGGTGTCGCAGACGCCAAGGGAGCGGGAGCGGTAACCAATGGTAGCACGGATGACATGAATTTTGGCGGTTTCAAAGTCGAAATAAAGCGTGGTCCTGCACCTGATTCGTCCAAAGGTCTTTTGGGAGTCTCAGGTGCTGTTGCAGCTGCACGTCGGCTCGCTCATGCCAAAGAAGAAGAGAGGCTACAAAATCAGATGCGGGCTGCTGAGGAAGCCGCTGCTCGTGCTGGAAAGGATACGCCTGCCCATAAGCAGGCTTTGAATGTCATGGCAAAGCTGACTGTCCAGCTCAGAGCTTCAAAATTGGTATCACAGTCACAGATCCAAGCAGAGGATTCAGGACGCAAGATCAATCCCGATTCAACCGATTTTCATGCTATCATTCCTATCAATGACTATCCCCAAAAGGCTCGCTGGCGTGTTACTAACAAAGAAACCATGACTCAAGTGAGTTCGTTGGCATTTGTTGAGCAATTGTTGATATACCCCATCCAGCTTATTGATATTACTGGTGCTTCCGTTACCAACAAGGGTAAATTGATGTACTCTCCCCTTCACATACTGATTCTTTCCATGTAGGTATTTATTATGAATCTGGTAAAGAACCTCCCCCAGAAGGGCCTCCGAAACTTCATCTTCTCATTGAATCTAATGAGGAGTATCGGGTGAGTATTCCATTCATTCACAGCTTCAGCGCGAATCGCTCAAATGATTGCTTTCACAGGTGGAACAGGCGGTTCGCGAGATCAAACGCCTTCTGATTGAGGCTTCGGCCGCTGCAATCCAAGCGGAGATGCGAAATCCTACAGTGACTGGCAGATACAGTGTTCTCTAGATGACGCTCTCTCGATCCGCATGCACTTTCGTTTTAATCTATATATTTGTATGTGCGTATATGATTGTAGCATGTGGAAGCTATATTAGAGAAGTCACCGACTTAACCCCATCCTTTTACTATCCGCAGGAAGGCTGTATCCGGAGTCATTTATTCGTTTTCCAATGTCTACAACTTTACCTTCAACCTCACGAACAGCGCCATCAATCCACTGTAGACTCTCCAGATGACTGCTTAAAATTTGAGAGATCTGGGACACTGGATCGTCATTGGACTCCCCATTGAGTTTATTGGAGGTAGAGAGGACATTGACAGCATCAATGACCTGTGTCAACATGTCCGAGAGGTCATCAAGTCGAATTTGTAGAGTCGTGGCCAATGCATAGCTAATGAAACATCAGAACACATAGACAGCCATAAGAAAGATTTTAACCTCTTGTCTCGTTCATTGTCAGCTGGGCCTGTATCAAGAGCCCGCAAGCTTCCTTGACCACCAAGGAGGTCCTGAGACATACTCTCATAGGAATCCAGGTTTGCGGCAAGATCCTTCTGTTGTTGCTCAATGTGAGCCAGGGTCTGATCGATAGTGTCTTGTTGAAACTCGGCGTTTATGACATGGCTGTACAGCGCCGAAAGCTACATCAATGCGTCAAAGGGTTATGAGGGAACTCCCATCAAAAAAAGACGCATACATTGTTTCCATTCTCAATAAGGGCGCGATCCCATACAGCAACTTCCCCAGCGAATTTTGCAAACTCAGATGTCGATGTTTGGAGGTCATCGGACCACCGATTCACGATCTCTTCAAGAGTTTTACCCTTCAACATAGAAGGAGCTCCAACTACAAAAAGTTGAAGATATTTTTTTAAAAAAGGGAAAGCTATTTGAAAAACATACCAGATAGCGCTGACTTTGTAATTGGAGCTGTATTCGTGGAGGAGGCAGCTGTTTGTTACGATGATCAATTCAATCCATGGATTGACCAAAGGTAGATATACCGGGTGGCACATTAGACGGCTTGGTTGCACCGAATAGACTGAGGCCTAGCTCAATCGTGAGTCCAGCACTGGACAAATACTAAGGATGTAACTCACCAGGTGTTGGGGTAGTGGCTGCACCATCCTTCTTTTCTTCTGTTTTTGTGCCAAGCAAGTCAGGCGTTTTGGTGGTTGAGGTCTCCGCTGCAGGGCCAGTAGCAGGTGTCGGTGTCACAGGGGTGGTAGGCGTTTTGCCAAACAAACCGCTACCTACAGATAAACTTGCACCAGGTGCTGTTCCAGTCGTGCCCACTGAGGTTGCTGATGCGTCAGCAGCTGATTGTGACATGGACCCTTGTGTAGCAGTGGAAGCACCCTCCGTGGATTTGGGGGGAAGTCCTGTGGTTTGTGCCAGGACCGTGGGCGCAGAAGCTGTGGATCCTGTGAGTAACTGTAGGTCCATGGAATTGAGTTAACCAACTTGTGCCGGTTGTTGTGCCCTGGACTACAAGTGATGTAAGTTGACCCATATATAAGCCATAAGACTGGACATACTGCTAGATTGAGGGATATTGTTGTCGGTAGGCTTGGTAGCCGTTGCTCCGAATAGAGAGCCATTGACGGGAGTAGTCGAACTCTGCCCAGGTTTTCCAAATAATGAGAGCGCAGTTGGTGTTATCATTGGAGCTGCTCCCATAGTCAAAGTTGTCGAGCCGGAACTGGGTAAAGAAGCAGAAGCAGGAGTGATAGCTGGCTTTGAGACATTACTTGAGAGGGATGGCGTTATTCCTGCTGCTGGTCCAGGGAATGAGTTGGTGGTAGTTAAAGGAATCGTATTAGGTCCCTGTCCAAGCACCGATCCCTCTGCAGGTGTAGTATTTGATGATGTAGGGTTGATTGTGGCACCTCCAGAGGCACTATTGAGGGAGCCACCGCCAAAGGCAGACGAAGTAGTTATGTTTCCAGAAGCGCTTCCAGCAGTTCCAAAAACACTAGTTCCTGCAGAAGAAGCATTTCCAAATGCGCTGGTCCCCGGCTTGGCTGTATGGCACGAAGTCAGCTACGGAGAAACTCAAGAGGATGATAAGAACGCACATGCACCGACGGCGGCTTCAAGCGGATTAGTATTCATGGCCGGACTTGGGCTTTGGTTCGGAGGATTAGCAAAATTTTGAACCAAAGGGTTGGGTTTGTTGAAAAATCCACTCATTGTCGCTCAAGTCCAACGCGTCTGTGTGTTGCTGTTTGGTAACATCCCTACTTAGCCTTAAGACCATACTCAAAGATCAAATTCTTTTTAGGTAGTTTCTATCTTAATTGGTCAATGTGGAGAAGATGTGAAGGCTATGCAGCCCAGGGCACTTGGGTTTTCAAAAAAGAGGAACAGCTTATATTCCAGTGTGTGTTTTGTATTATTATGATTACTATCAGTGGACATAAATAGTCCGCATGGTATGATCAGTCTCCATAGCGGGCGCCATCAAGATCAGTCCCATCTGATCACATCCGTCAATCCATAGAAGGTTCTTTAACCTTCTGTGTGCGAGATCACGACATATTCATGGTCGGCATCTCGGCACGGACCATTCTGATAAAGTCCTCTACGGGAAGCTCTTTTCTCAGGTCATTGCTACACCGCTCCTGCCCTGTTCATCGCACAATGTCTTCTCTTTCCAATGGTACCTCCAAGCACTTAGATCGCTCCAACCTTGTCTCCTTTTCTTCCCGATTGAAGGAGGGTAGAGCACTGGCACAAGATGTCTGGTCCATCTTCAAGTGAGCACTCATCTTATGAGTCATTCGCTAGTCATACAAGTATTGCTGGCAGCGCCATCAATCTCCCTAAGGATTGCATCAACCTTGGGCAGGGCTATATGAATTTTGCACCTCCTGACTGGATTATCAAAGCAACCGAACAAGCTCTGAATACAGTAGCGCCAAACCACTATTCACCCCCTCGCGGACGCATCCGCTTACGTGAGGCTATCAGGGATTTCTACCAACCACTCCTTGGCAGAAGCCTCGATACTGAGTCGGAAATTTTGGTCACAAGTGGTGCAAATGAAGGTACGTCAGCACACACAGGTACAAGACGGTATCTGAAGATGCGTCATGCAGGCCAATATTCTGTCTTTACTGCTTTCCTTGAACAAGGGGATGAAGTTATCATGTTTGAACCCTTCTTTGACCAATATGTTCCCTCCGTGATCTTCAATGGTGGCAAAGCTGTTTATGTCCCAATGCATCCACCTGCTCCCCATATCGAGAAACCCACAAGCGATGACTGGACGATTGATCCAAATGAAGTCAGGTATGTTTGTTCATCATTTGAATTCTTATCGTGTGACATCCGCTCTCAACGTGTATTAATTGATAGATCAGCTATCACCCCACGTACAAAGATGATAATTATTAATACCCCTCATAATCCAGTCGGCAAAGTCTTTACTCGTGCTGAACTGGAAGCTATCGCGAAGATTGCAGAGGAATATAATCTTATCGTAATGTCAGACGAAGTTGTGAGTAGACGGCTCAGATTGACACAGATTATCGTCTCAATATCTCAACCCTAGTATGAGCACCTGACCTATGATAAAAAAGAGCATGTCCGTTTCGCAACATTGCCTGGTATGTGGGATAGAACAGTGACGGTTGGTTCCGCCGGAAGTGAGTGCTGCTATTAGTTTCGCATCTTCCTTTCGTTCCCTGACCGCCATCAATAGAGGCATTTGCTGCCACAGGCTGGCGTATCGGTTGGCTTATTGCACCAAAGTACATCATTCAGCCCACACTTGCTGCAAGCACTCGGATCGTATTCTGCGCCAACTCTCCTTGCCAGGAGGGGGCTGCCGTTGGTCTTGAATCAGCAGGCCAACATAGGTTTTTTGAAAATCAGCGGATCCAGTATGAGGAACGCCGTGCTGTTCTTGTTGAAGCCTTTGACCGACTTGGCTTGAAGTATATATTACCCGAAGGCAGTTATTTCATCCTTCTGGTTTGTTTTTATGTATTATTTCTGATCGTTTGCTGATACATTGTCCGAAGGACGTCTCTTCTATTGAACTCCCTGAAGATTACCCATTTCCTGAAAGTATTTTGGATCGTGGTCGCGATTTTAGGTAAGGTGCATCGTGTACTGAAAAATCAACATTGGACGAATTATAAACAGGGTATCGTGGTTCATTGCAACGGAGATTGGTGTCTCTTCCATCCCCGTCAGCGAGGTAAATGCGCATCTCGAATTTGTCGTAAACGAACATCTTTTGACACATCATTGCCCAGTTTTATTGTGAGGAACATGCCAACGTTGGTTATGGGCGTTTTTCCTTCTGCAAAGACATAGACACACTCAAAGCCGCTGCGGAGCGCTTGCAGGGACTCAAGAAATATATCAGACAATGAACTTAATGTTGTACAGATAGACTACCTTGCCTTTCATCTCACCTGATCTCATTTGATTTTGAACAGAAGTTCTAATCGTGGCCTCACTTAAGTAATGATAGTTTGCAGTCGTTTAGAAAACAATTCTATGAACATCTCTACCTCAAGTCTCTCAAGAGACCTGCTCGAACAGACCGTCCACAATTCGAGATAGACTCCCATTTCCATCTGTAGAAGTGCAATCGTAATACGAAGGATTCGAGACTACTCGCCGTGCAAGGAATGAGAAGGAAAGAATGTCAATTAGATCTTGCTTCTTGTCTTTCCGATTCCACTTTCGTATCTTCAACCATTCTACCAATGTCGAAGCTTCCGCGAGTTGCGATTCCAGAGGAAGTCCGTCATTAAGGAATCGTGTCAGCGTATCCTTTGCTTCTGTCTGACAAAACAAGAACAAGTGTCCGGCTCCGGAGTGTCGTACAGCGTGACTCTGCATACGAACAATCGTGGGAAGGCTGTAATCGAGTACCTGGTGGTCCCCTGAATTCGACCTATCCATGGTGTTGATATATTGGGTACCCATCACGACCACGACAGCTGCACGCACAGGAAGTGACATGACTGATTCGTGGGGGACAATCAATACACGTATGATACCTTCTGCGAATAGACCGAGTATTATGAGGCGATCTTGCTTCTTGATACCGCCATGGAAAAATCCAACACCTTTGTTCACGTAGTCTGCCAAGGATGCGTCTTGTAACCGAGCACAGGCATCCTCAACGTACTCATCTGAAGTAGTTTCTGGTATATAACCTCTCGTAGAGTCCATTTCCAACATACACTGGGTCAAAAGATTGAGTGCGGTAGAGTGACACATTACTCGGGAGGAGACAAAGACAATCGCATTTTCCCCTGGCGGTACCATTTTTATGGCTGTGTGAGTAGGCTTTGCCATAGCTTTGAAAAGCGAAGCAGAATGTGGGATGGTAAATGATTGGATCGAGAACTGAAGGGCTTGATCACGATCGCGAGGTCGGAAACTGATGAAAGCAGTTGGATGAACATCCAACCAATCTGCCAAGTCGGTAGGGTCATTTAATGAAGCGGAGAAGCCAACGTATCGTGTTGGAAGAGATCGAGTTGCGTGGCGAAGAAGACAAACTGCCCATTCGTATGTCGAGTCGAGCTGCTCAAGATCTTCACATATGACCAGACTGGGGCCGAATCCTGCTTCGAGGGGGTCAGACAAGAGGAATGACATCAAAAGAGCGTGAGCCGTGATGACACGTATTAATCTGCCCCTCGGTCGCGAAATAACGCTCGTAGCTGAGGCGAGCTCGATGGAAATATTTACGGCCGAGCAAATTTGTTTGAGGTCAGCATACATTTCAAGAGCGCTCCCTTGATGGGGTGTAATAATCAAGGTCCAGAAATTAGACTTCTCTGCAGTTTTCACACTAAAAATTGTCAATAACAACGATTGGAAGAAATTGAATCACCACTCACACAGTCAAAATCTTGGCTAAAGTAGATTTTCCATTTCCACTAGGCGCACATAGTAGAGCATGATGACAAGTTCTTATCATAGTCCAGTAGGCTTGTGTCTGTATGGCATCAAAGACAGGAATTTCTTGTAAGAGTGACTCTCGTAGCGCGGGTTGCTCGATGACCGAAGTAGAAAGTAGCGGCATGGATAGCAGAGATGTATGGCTCTGCGTCGATGCTGGCATGATTATGGAGTCAAAGGGAATATACACTTCACTATCAGCTCCGATCCAACGGTCGCAGGCAACACGAATCGTCAGAAAAGGTGGCCGCATACTAGTGGATATCGCAACGGTAAAATCCAACTTTGTTCTTTCTGTCAAAGGCCGAATAACGATGTGTCCTAACTGAAGTATTGTCTCTCCCTCATGGTTTTCAATCCAAACCCAGAACGGCTCAGATGTCCCATGTGACCTTGGATTCCATACAAAGCTTCGGGTGAGATGAATGGAGACGTTGACTACATCATGGCTCAGTGGTCGTAAATGATAGTCAACTTGCAACAATGGGAACTGTTTTGCCGCTTTCAGCACGGCTTGTCCCTGTGACTCGTTCATATGGATGAGTTGACCTAATGAAACGGCATCCAGCGTAAGAAGCTCCTGAACGGTCCAATCGTCTGCCCACTCTTGCAGCCTGAATAGAGTCTCAGCTTTGAGGTCGGACTGTCGTAATGGGTGTTCATATGGCCAGAGACGCTTTTCGATCGCCTTGCTCATCCCGAGCAATACCATTGAGACATTTGCTAATTTGCGACTGAACGCTATCTCGAGCAAAGCTCGAATGATACGACCACCGTTCTGGGCAACATAGGCCATATCAGATATGAGAGCGAAGTCATCGATAACTTCCTGAGAAACATATGCCTGAAGTAATATATTGACTTTCTCCTGGCTAGTGGTAACACCGCCCTTTCTTTCACTGTGACAAGCCTTTCTCTGAAAGGGTCAATGAATGGCAGATATTGTAAAAGAGCATTGGATGCGAAATACCTTGAGCTCATAGGGAGCCCGTTCCATCAATTGATCTAGTTCCTTGGTTTCTGAATCTCGCAATTGTATCTGGTCAAACTAAGAAACATCAACGATAGCAACTAGAGAGCGCAAATTGTGATCTTACCTCTGTGCTCATGCTGAGCATCGCCAAGACGTCAGCCTCCGACATCTTAGAACGAAACTCCTTGTTGAAAATTTCCACCGAGGTGTGCCTAAGATAGTACCTGGCGGCGATTCTTCCGAGTTCAGTGATGGTGTAATTATCAGTTTTATTGTCTTTAACCACCATACTAGCTTCCGTTAGCTTGTTGATAGCAAGGTTAATAAGATCTCGACTCTTGCTGCCAAGATGTGGGTCATCCACAACATCTTCTCTGGTAATTCCTGGCAAAATGTTGATGAGAATAGAGGATATGACCACTCTAGGCACAGACCATAGTTTGTCGGATTTTTTCTCATTCGCACATGTAAATAGGTATATCCCATCCACTGACTAGCATCACGAAGGTTTGCCACTGTTCCCAGGGAAATTTCTGCATTAAGCGCGTCGACAAGACCTTTGCGGAATCTTAGGAGACTTGAGGAACGGGGATCATAAAGGACACGTGTTGGACTCACTGAGATTCTATAGGATTCTTGATTGTGAATCATTGGATCAGAGCTGACATTTCTGAGAAAGATGATTTCTCACCTGGGAGGTTACGGCCTCAAGGTAGTGGGCTAGCTTATCATGTGTTGTACAGATATAACCTTCCCCACTCGTTTCTAGTCCCGGCCGGCCAGCTCTACCGAAAACCTGAAGAACATCAAGGACAGACAGATCTTGGAAAGATCCTTTTGAGCTGTCATATACCTGTGTACCTTTGATGATAACTGATACAGGTAAAAAGAATCTTCTAAATTAGCCGGGAGATTAGCTTACCAGCGTGTGCAGGTAAGTTAACACCCCATGCTAGGGTGGCCGTACAACATAGAACCTGATAACTTAATGGGCGATCCTGTCAGAGGAAGTGAATGTTGAGCCTGACTTTTATCGCCTTTGCCTCAAATAACCTCTCCATCAGGTTCCTATCCGATCTTAACATACCCGCATGATGTATCCCAAAACCGTGGTCAAACAAAAGTTTCATTTCTTTGTTCCTAGACTGACTGATTTCACGGCGGAGTAGCGCCCATTGGGGGTGATCCTGACAGTTGAAATCATCAGCATTTCCTTTTATGAAAGAAACTTCCTTCAGATCTATAGCGGCTTTGACTGTCTCTTTGCGAGCATGAACGAAAACCATCACTTGATGACCTTGAGCTACTAATTCTGAAACTTTCTCATAGGTGACGTGGTCAAGGTTCTTCCGTGATAGTGTACTCCCAGGCTTGCCCTTAATGCCCAAGAAATGCTGTTCTAATGGTATGGGGCGAAAGGAAGAATCAAAATAAAAGAGACCTTTATACTTCGGCACGCTGCATGATCGGTAGGTCGAGCCAAACATCGTAATTGGCTATCTCACCTGAGAAATTCCGCGACATCAACAAAATTCGGGAGAGTCGCGCTCAAACCAACGATACGGATAACCGATTGGCTGGATTCCACCTAAAGAAGATGCATCAACTCGAATAATCTCAATTTTATGAGACTATCTATACCTGACGAAGGGTCCTCGCGACAATCGATTCTATAACAGCGCCTCGTTCATCGTTGAGTAAATGAACCTCATCAATGATCAGTAGTTTCAGGCTCTTAAGTTAGATGAAGAGGTCAGTCCAATGATTCCAGGGAATTGTAAATCATCACCCACAGAAGCAAGCTCCCCTTCTCCGGTGGGTTTTCTCGTCATCACATCCCATTTTTCTGGAGTGGTGACAATAATTTGGGTGGCAGCAATCTCGGCCTTGGTCATCTGCATGTCACCTATTCCAGTCGACATAATTTCTCGACAGAAAACACGGATAACATACCGGTTAACTCCTTAACTTCGATTGACAACCAACGTAAACGTTTTCCTAGTTTGCGTACAATTTCTGCAGCCAGTGCTTTCATGGGAGCGCTATATCATGAGTTCAGTGGGGGAAGGTATAGGGTTGCGGTAATTCTGCAACTTACACATATATGATCTTGAAAGCATTTTGATCAATTGTGTTACGAAGCTCTGTCCCCGATGTTTGTGAACGATGTTGGTCAATCACTCGAAGAATGGTTAACATTGCAACATCGGTTTTCCCCTGGTGAGCAAAGTCAGTTGACGCCATAACGTGCCGAAACTCAGGACTTCATACAGCACCAGTAGGAGCTAAGACATACGTGTGAGTCTATGAAGTGGATGGAGAGTTGAGACTGACCGCATATCAGCATGTTCTCATTGCTGCCGTAGGCAGTAGGATAAACAATAGATTGTATCCTGTTGAGAGATGAATATCCCTATTAAATTGAAAAGAGTCTCAGGATGTCCTACGACCGTCACTATGCCTTAAATTGCGAGACTTACCGGGAAACACCCTTTTGCAAGAGGGTCTAGTTCAGCAACTGGAATCAGGCGTTCTGTTGATTTAGGTGGAACTGGTCTTGCAGGAGGTACAATGACTTCTTCATATTCCTGTACTCAAGGAGTGTGAGCGAATATTCAAAGGCACTATGCCATCTGAACAGACCTCAAAATGTTTCCTCTCAGTCCCCAAAGGCAGTAGATATCTGTGTCCAGTAGACGAAAGCATACTATTTTGCGATAAACTCGAGGAAGTGTAAACATGGGGAAGCGTTTCAGGTACTTCGTACTGGAGGTCGATCAGGACATGCTTTGCCAAAGACACAGAAAATCACGGACTGCAGTTCCTGAAAAGAGGGGTTTTGCTGCATTATCCCGGAATTTACTTTCCATGCGTCTCTTGAAAGCCTCTGTTGAAATATCTGCAGGATCATCATCTGCTGAGCCCTTGAGTAAACCGAGCGCAAGACAATTACGGATCAACGATACCAAACTCAGCGCTTGTTGATGAAGCACCATTTTGAGTACTGGCTAAAGGTATTTGATGCTGCCTCAAAGTCGAGTAGTGTGATAGCTGGGAGTAATCAGGCAACTTGGAACCAACCCCAGAGAAATGAGCTCACTATCTGATTGCTGATCTCCCGCTTCTCCAAAAGCATCATTACTAAATCCAAGTCCTCAAGACCAATAAGTTCCACCATTTGATCTGAGATGATATCATCGGAAGCTGAAGATGAAAGGAGCGAGCAGATAGCTGGTATGAGCGTGTCATGATTTGGATTTCTATGCAGTTTTAGACTTGATGATATGGACAGTGATATGCACACCTTTCAAGCCTTCTAATCAATTCACTCTCCTCTCTTCTTATTGATCCATCAGGTAGATAGACGTCCAATATCGTAGTCTCGGGAAGGTCTGCGCCTTCGCCCCCTTCATCACCATGAAGCTGGCTAGACAGGGTACTATTATCGATCCTGGGGTTTCACATTCAGTTCAGAGGAATTCTGAAATTTGTGAGTTGGCCATACGCAAGCCACTCATTAATGTATCTTCGAGAGTGATCAGAGAATCCGTCACTCGAATCGTCAATTAGGGAACGAAGATGTGTTGAGAGAATTGTCATCTTCGGGTGGCCACACAAATGTCCTTGGGATAATATCTGAAATATAGAGCACAATGACCAAGAACTCAGATACTGTTACCCGACATTACGCGCCAAATGAATTGTCCATTTGATGAATGATTCAATCTCACGTGCCCTTCTTTTACAAACGAATGAACAACGAATGAATTCTATTACGTCAATAGGAGAATGAATCGGAAACGACAGTGCAACCCAGGATCCAGAAACAATATGATAAGGGTGTTAAGTATCGCAAACAACAATGACTATTTTTACCTCTGCCTAGCAGAGAATGATGCTTTCAAAAGATTGCCATTTGGCTTACCAATACCAAGTTTTGAAAGAACATCTCGAACCTCCCCTGTAGCTGAAGGTGCGGGCCGGTTCTTTGGTCGAGATCTCGAACGGGATTGAGGTCGGTAGCCATTCTCACCGCTCACTAGAGAAGAAGCGTGATCAAGGGTGGAGATAGAGGGTGGCCGTGCTAATGCAGAGTTGGATATGCTACTTCTCCCTTCCAAAGCTTCCCGGAGATCAGTGACTCCAAATCCACGTGTCGAACGAGCCAGGCTCTGAAGCGACATGTTGTTCATCTGCATCAGGGCAGGCGAGATCCTGGGTAGCGGCGGTATGCCATCGCTCCGCTTTGTGGGTTCAAAGCTAGATAATTGATCGACTGGTCCATACATGAATCCAATGACCTATCTGATAACATATATGGTACTCACGATCGTTGAGAGCGGCTTCTGGAGTCCATGGGGTGGAAAGACGACGAGACAGAGTCTCTTTATCAACGCCAAAAGTCTCGAGTACGGCCCTATTGGAAACAAACACGTTCAATGCTACCTCGCCGATAACAGGGGTCCAGGGAATGCCTCCATTCCATGAAAAATCTTGTAACGTGAGGAATGCATCCTCCGAATGGGATGGCTGAGCTGCAATGAATGAGATTGTCATCGATCCCAAGGCCTTTCAAACAATTAGATTTCACCTGATAGTATTATCGGTAGAAGAAGCGCACCTTCTCAGCTATTCGGACTACTTCTGGCACATTCCAGACAGTTCCAATAGAAAACCAGAGCCTGGCAAGCAATTCGTCCAATGCAAATATCCATTTTAATAGAGTAGGATTCTCATCTGAGCTCTTGAAAGTTCGCTGTAGAGCGAGAAACATAGGGATACCAGCGAGGAGTCCTCGGGTTGGAACTTGTTCTTGCACTATACGGAGTACTCTGAGAGCATCTTGTATGTCTTTGAAAGACGCTGCTGGACTAGTTGATAGACGACTTGGTGCGCGCTTGACGTATCTGCAAATGAGAGATGTCTTTCTATCTCTTGGTCCCTGCGTTAGCGCGAATGAAGGTCGACCAGTGATCTGCGACGGAGAAATGGATGTACGACGGTCGAGAGCTGATGGATTATTCAAGTTTTCTTCGAATGTAGAACCTTGTGAGAAGGGAAAATCAGCAATTGCCGGGGAAGAAGTATCAGGGGTCGACGTCGACGTCGACGTAAGACCCAGGACAGAACAGGTAAGAAGCATGTAGTAG
>Ga0153918_1000839_pt1 | contig 13360 bp, 10 predicted proteins | sample TSFL002MetaG_FD_104687 | JGI IMG/M metagenome (GOLD analysis project Ga0153918, IMG submission 104687) | Attine ant fungus gardens microbial communities from Florida, USA - TSFL002 MetaG | ecosystem: Host-associated > Fungi > Mycelium > Unclassified | place: USA: Florida, Paynes Creek Historic... | reverse complement strand
GGTCTTGATGAAGACTTCTTCGACGTTGACGAGGAGCTGACGGATCCCCTTCCTCCCCCGAAGGCGCGGGAACGTGGCGGCGAGATCGTTCTCATCGAAGTCCGGCGCATGACGCCAAGGCACGAGCCGGGCACCCGTCGACTCGATCACGGCGCGGAACGCGGCACCCGAATAGACCCGTACGTCGTGTCCGCGGGCGATCAGCGCCGTCGCTACTGCGCTGATCGGGTTGATGTGCCCCGTGAAAGGCATTGCCGAGAGCAGAAAGCGCGCCATGCGACTCAGGATGCCGCAAAGAACCAGCCCGGGCTACGCCCTGACTCGCATGGTCGGTCCAGTAGCGCCACGGGCGCGTAGTCACGAGTCGGCGGGCGCTTCCGGCGGCTGCTTCCGGACCGGCTGACGACCATGCGGCCGGATCGTGCCGCCGCAGGCGACGATGCCCGCACGGGCGCCGTCGTTGCCGATGCCGAGCCGCGCCGCGACCTGCGGCAAGGGCAGCTCCGCGGTGCAGGAATCGAGCAACGCCGACCATGCGGCGCGCTCGTCCTCGTCGCCCTCCCCGGCGGCGAGCCGCCCATCGGACCGGCTACCCCTCCAGCACCCAGGGGAACGCGCGGGCCCGGCTGCGGGCGCCGTCCCGGGCCCGGGACCGGTTCGGCTCCCCCAGCGTCCCGGTGATCTCCTCGCCGAGCCGGACGAGCGCGCCGAACGACTCGGGCGTCGCCCAGGCGGGACGGAACGCGAAGACGAGGTCCTCGGTGGCGGTGTTGCCCGACGCTCCGGGCGCGAACGGGCACCCGCCCAGTCCGCCGAGCGCGCCGTCGATCACGTCCGCGCCGCCGGCGACGGCCGCCGCGGCGTTCGCCACGCCGAGCCCCCACGTGTCGTGCCCGTGGTACACGATCCCGAGCTCGGGGCGCGTCGCCCGGGCGAGCGCGACCCGGCGCTCGACCTCGGCGGGATGGGCCTGGCCGAGGGTGTCGCACACGACGACGTCCGAGGCGCCCTCGGTCCGGGGATCCTCGAGGATCGACGAGAAGCGCCCGATCCCCACCTCCCCCTCGAACGGGCACGTGAAGGAGGTCGCGACGCACAGCTGGACCGACCCGCCGACCGCGCGCGCCGCGGCGATCGCGTCGGGCATCGCCGCGATGGACGCCTCCGTGGTCCGGCCGATGTTGGCCTCGTTGTGGCTGTCGGACGCCGAGAAGCAGTATTGGAACCGCCGGACGCCCGCCGCCGCCGCGCGCTCGACGTGCCGGGGCGTCGCCGTCCACACCCACACGCGCTCGCGATGCTCCTCGGGGAGCCCCGCGATCACGTCGAGGGTGTCGGCCATCGACGGCACGAGGTCGGGACGCGCCATCGACCCGGCCTCGACGTGCTCGACGCCGAGCTCGAAGAGCTCGCGCACGAGGGCGATCCTGCGCTCGGTCGGCAGGCTCCCGCCGGCCAGCTGCAGGCCGTCCCGCAGCGTCACGTCCCGGAATCCGACCGTCATCGCGTCTCCTGCTCGTAGGCGTCGATGCGGGGACCGCTCCAGCCGAGCTCGCCGAGGATCTCGCGGGTGTGCTCCCCGAGGTCGGGCCCCAGCGAGGCGATGGGGCGCGAGACGCCGCCGATGACGGGGACGATGCCGGGGAACCCCACGCCCTCCCGCAGCCGCTCCCCATCGTGCACGTCGAAGCGCTGGATCATGCCCCGCGCGGCGAGCTGCTCGTCGGCGCAGACGTCCTCGGCCGTGTAGATCGGCCCGGAGGGGACGCCCGCCGCGTCGAGCTCCGCGAGCGCCTGCTCGCTCGTGCGCGCGGCGGTCCACTCGCCGATCGCGTCGTCGAGCAGCTCCCTCGCCTCCCACCTGCCCTCGTTGGACTGCAGCGCCGGGTCCTCGCCCAGCTCGGGGCGTCCGATGAGACTCATGTACCGGTGGAAGATCGCGTCGCCGTTCCCCGCCACGACGATGCTCCGGCCGTCGCCGCAGAGATAGGCGTTCGACGGGGCGATCCCCTGCATCCGGCCGCCCGTGCGCTCGCGGCGGATGCCGTACGCCTCCCACTCCGGGACGAGCGACTCGGTGACCGAGAGCATCGCCTCGTTGAGGGCGACGTCGATCGTGCGCCGGTCGAGGCCGGAGCGCCCCTGCTCGGCGCCCTCGCCGTCGGAGAGCCCGTCGCCGTCGCGCTCGCGCTCGAAGAGCGACATCACGACCCCGAACGCCGCGTAGATGCCGGCGATCGTGTCGCCGATGGAGACGCCGGTGCGGCTCGGCGGGCGGCCCGGCTCGCCGACGAGCTCCCGGAATCCGCCGTACGCCTCCGCGACGGCGGCGAACCCGGGACGGTGCGCGAGGGGCCCCGTCTGCCCGAAGGCGGAGATGCGCGCGACGATCAGGCGCGGGTTGACCCGCTGCAGCGTCCGCTCGTCGAGTCCCCAGCCGTCGAGGGTGCCGGGCCTGAAGTTCTCGAGCAGAACGTCGCTGCGTCGGATCAGGTCGAGCACGATCTCGCGTCCCTCCTCGCTGCGCAGGTCGACCGCGATCGAGCGCTTGCCGCGGTTGATGGCGCGGTACAGCATCGAGGTGTCGCCGGCGTAGAGCCGCCAGCGTCGCAGCTCGTCGCCGGTGCGCGGGCGTTCGACCTTGATCACGTCGGCGCCGAAGTCGGCGAGCAGCCGTCCGGTCGTGGGGGCGGCGATGTAGTTGCCGAGCTCGAGCACATGGACCCCGTGCAGCGGCCCCTCGGCCGGCTGAGGGCCGTCACCGGCGGCGGGGCCGGGTCGGGCGCGGTCGTCATCGGACACGGCGGCCTCCGTTCGTCGATGCGCGGCATCGCGTCTCCCGAAGAGCGTAGTGCGGGGCGCGCCCGGCGCCGGGCCGCTAGTGCGGCTCGATGCGCACCCGCCGCTCCCACTCGGGCCAGAGCGCAGCGAGCAGGCGCTCCCCCTCGGCCTCGACATCGTCCGCATCGTGGTCGGCGATCGGCTCGAAGACCCACACGACGATCCCCTCCGGCCCCGGCTTCCAGATGCCCGCCGCCATGCCGTCGACGAGCAGCGGCCGCACCGGCAGCAGCAGGATCTTCGCGCGGTGCTCGTCGGGCAGTACGCGCGTGCGGTCGTCGTGGCCGAGCAGCACGTTGTCGAACTCGCCGAGGAAGCGGGGCGGGGCGGGCGCGTCCGGATCGGGCAGCGGACCGTCGGGCACGTCGAGCAGCTCCCTTCCCCGCTCGTCGGCGAAGACCCGCAGCTCGAGCCGGTCCATGATCTCGCGCACGCCCATCAGCCCGGTGAACATCCGCACGTCGGACGTGGATGCGGGGCCGAAGGCGCGCAGATACCGCAGCACGAGCCCGTCGGGCGCGGGATCGGCATCCAGCGGCAGCCCCAGCGCGTGCTCGACGGGCGCCAGCACCGCCTTCCCGGTTCGCCCCCACACCCCGCGCGGCGGGAGCTGCAGCAGGGGCGCTCCGTACGCGACCGCCGCCCCGAGCGCCGTGGGCTCGCGGCCGGGGAACCGCTCGACGAGCGCGCGCCCGAGCTCGGCGAGTGGGCGAGGGCGCTCGACGAGCAGCGCCGCTCCGACCGCCGCGACCTCGGCGAGGTCGAGGCCCTCGAGCTGTCGGCGGAAGCCGCCGCGCAGCACCTGGTCGAGGGTCGGCTGCACGATCGGCCGCCACGCCAGCGCATCCTCGACCGTGTGCAGGTGGATCGTGGCCCGCTGCGCGACGAGCCGCACGAGCGACCTCTCCTCGATCCGGCGGCCGAGGCCGTGGGGATCGAAGCCCGCCACCCGCGACCAGAGCCCCGGGTAGGGCTCGCCGGGCACCTGCGCCTGAACGCCAGCGAGATGCGCCACGGCCTCGGGCACCCCGATCTCGGCGCGGGTCAGCAGCAACTGCCGCTCGAGCAGCGCGCGGTTGAGCGCCCGCCGACCGAGCACGGGCGCAGCAGGGCTCATCGCGGGCCGCCCGGGCGCCGTCCGATGCGGTCGGCCGGTGCACCCGGCCTCGGGTCGGCGCCGCCGGCCGGCCGCGCCTGCCGAGCATCGTCGCGCGGGGAGCGAGTGTCCATTCCCGGACGATACCAACGAGCCCCGCTGGGACGATGGTTCCCGATCGTCGAGGGAAGCGACGCGTTACCGAATGCATGGTCGCGGCCCTCCGCCGTGGCGCCTCCGACTCGAGGAGGCTCCACAGCGGAGGGCCGCGGCCGACGGACGATCGCGCTCGATCTCCCCGATGTCGCACGACCGACTCCGCGCCGGCGCGACGCCGGTCCGGCCCCGCTCCCCTACTGCGCTCGGATGTCGTCCAGGAGCACCGTGCCCGTCGTCGGCGCCCCGTCCACGTGGTTGACGTACACGTTGAACTGCACGATCTGGCGCAAGTCGTCGGCGGTCAGCCGCCGGTCGGCGTTCGCCGTGTCCCAGGGCGCGGGCCGGAAATCGGTGAACGGGATCGAGACGACGCTCGCCTCGGTGCCGCCGAGCGAGGGATAGGCCTCGTAGGCGACGCCGTCGGCGACGACCTGGAGCACGAGCCGGTTGCCGCTCCCGTCGGGCCGGTACCAGAGGGACAGCGCGGTGAACGCCGACCAGTCGGAGCCGAGGGCCCGGTTGATGCCCGTGTAGGACTGCAATGCGAAGTCGTAGCCGAACGCGAGCGCCTGGCGGCCCGAGCCAACGGGGTCGTTGACGAGCGAGAGGCTGTTCGCGCCGACCGAGCTGTATGCGGACCGCAGGTCGGCCGCGTCGACGTACGACTCGAAGTCGTCGACGACACCCGGCGCCGGGGCGGGTCGCGCCCCGAGCAGGAGCCGCTGGCGCTCGTCGAGCGTCCGGCCGCCGCGCAGGTCGACGTGCACGCGCAACTGCGCGAGGCGGTCGTCGAGCGCGGCCGGGTCGACGGCGAGCACGCCCGTGTAGTAGCCCGTGCTCGCGTCGTAGCGGAGCTCCTGCGGCGCGCCATCGTCGAGCGCGAACCAGGCGCTGGCGACCTTCGCATCGCTGATCCGCACCCGCACCGTGGTCGTGGGCTCGGTGATCCGCTCCCCGGCGGTGGGCGAGACGACGTGCATGGCGGCGTCGTGCGATCGCGTCTTCACCTTCGTCGTGCGCATCCGGTCGACGTCCAGGTCGCCTGCGAACAGGGTCGCCGGGTCGTCGTGGAAGGCGCGGAAGTCGGCCAGCAGCTCGTGATCCTCCCCCGTCGTGCCGCCGGGCACGGGAACGAAGAACTGGTCGGCGCCGAAGTTCGTCCACGTCATCATGTAGGCGATGCGCCGCGCGTCCGCATCCGCCCTGATGGCGGCGAGCAGCCGGGTGAACCAGTGGAGGTCGGGGTTCGATCCGTTGGCTCGGAGCGCTCCGCTCACGCCGAACTCGGTGAGCGCGGCGATCTTCCCCCGGGCATCTGCGAGGCGAGCGACGAGGCCGAGGTCGGCGACGACGGAGTCGAGCCACTGCTGCGAGCCGCCCGTGCCGTCGTAGCTGTCGATGCCGAGCACGTCGACGAAGTCGTCGCCCGGGTAGGCCTGCAGGAAGGCCGATTCGTCGCCGGCGAACCCGCCGCCGGGCGAATAGGCGTAGAGCAGGTTGTGCACGCCCTTGACGTCGCGCAGATACTCGACCGTGTAACGGTAGAGCTCGGCGTACTGCGCCGAGGACGCGTGAGCGGCGCCCCACCAGAACCACGAGCCGGCGTTCTCGTGGAAGGGACGGAACACGATGGGGATCCCTTCGCCGCGGTCGTCCACCGCTTGGAGGGCGATGCGCGCGATGCGATCGAGGTAGGCGTTCAGCGCGGCGTTCGCGTCTCCGCCGGGCAGGATGCGCGCGACAACGCCGCCCGTGGCATCGCCGAAGTCGCCGCCGGTGACGAGGTTGTCCATGTGGGCCGACATCGTCTGCACGGTGCCGAGGCGGTCGGCCGCCTGGATCATCCGGACGGTGCGCTCGAGGCTCTCCTCGCGGGTCGCCGCGCCGGGGGTCGACCCGTAGCCGTCGCCGCTCGCGTCCCAGCCGACGACCGCGGGCAGGTCGCCCACCGCGGCCCGCACGTCCGAGCTCGTGCCGTCGGTCGCGAGGGGATCGAAGGTGAGCCCGTATTCCGTCGACTGCTGATGCCCGAAGAGCACGCCCCGGCCCTGCGTGGCGCGGAGGAATGCGAAGAGGGATGCCGTGCGCGGGCTCGCATCGGGGTCGACGAGCTCCACCCGGTCGCTGCCGCCGCCCCGGCCCGATCCGGGCACCGCGTTCGCGGCGGACGCGCCGGTGCCGGTCGCAGCGCTCACCGCCAGGACGACGCCGAGCAGTCCGGCCGTCAGCGTCCGGATTCCCCTCATGCGCCGACCGCCTCGGCCGTGCCCGCCGTCTCCCACTCGCCCGTCGTGTGGTTGAAGCACCGGCTGTTGTCGATGGCCGGCCGCCCCTCGAAGCGCACGGTCCGGCCCGACTGCGAGCGCTCCGGGTCGGGGGCCGCCTCGGCGAGCAGCTGGGTGTACTCGTGCTGCGGGTTGAGGATCACCTCGTCGGCGGGACCGCGCTCGACGATGCGGCCGCGGTAGAGCACGAGGATCTCGTCGGAGAAGTGCCGGGCGGTCGCCAGGTCGTGCGTGATGTAGAGCACGGCCAGCCGGTCCTCCCGCTGCAGCCGGGCGAGCAGGTTCAGCACGCCGAGCCGGATCGACACGTCGAGCATCGACACGGGCTCGTCGGCGACGAGCACCTGCGCACCCGGCGCGAGCGCCCTGGCGATCGCCACGCGCTGCCGCTGTCCGCCCGACAACTCGTGGGGCCGGCGCCCGACGACGTCGGCCGCGGGCGTCAGCCGCACGCGCTCCAGCAGCTCGAGCACCCGCTCCCTCGTCTCCTCGCGCCCCGAGGTGCGGCGGTGGATGCGCAGCGGCCGGGCGATGTGGTGCTCGATCGAGTGGAAGGGGTTGAGCGAGGCGAAGGGATCCTGGAACACCATCTGCACGTGCCGGCGGTGCTCCCTCGCCTGCGCCGCGCCGCCGTCCTCCTTCACGACGTCGATGCTCCCCGACGTGGGCCGCTCAAGCCGCATGAGCAGCTTCGCGATCGTCGACTTGCCGGACCCGGACTCGCCGACGAGCGCCACCGTGCGGCCAGGCTCAAGGTCGAAGCTCACCCGGTCGACGGCGCGCAGCGTCGAGCGGCGCAGACCCCTGCGCGTCGCGTACTCCTTCACGAGGTCGCGGACGTGGACGGTCGTCATGCCTCGACTCCTTCTTCGATGCCGGTGCGGATGAACGCCCCGCGGTCGCCCGACAGGCTCGGGAACGACGTGAGGAGCTTGCGCGTGTACGGATGCCGCGGCTCGCGGTAGATCGTCCTCGCGTCCTCGAGCTCGACGATCTCGCCCTCGAGCATGACCGCGATGCGATCGCTGATCTCCAGCAGGAGCGCGAGGTCGTGCGTGATGAAGACGACGGCGAAGTCGAGCTCGTCGCGCAGCCGCACGATCTCGCGCAGGATCTCGCGCTGGACGACCACGTCGAGCGCGGTGGTCGGCTCGTCCATGATCATGATCTGCGGCTCGAGCAGCATCGCCATGGCGATCATGACGCGCTGCCGCATGCCGCCGGACAGCTCGTGCGGGTAGGCGCCGATGCGGCCGGGGTCGACGCCCACGCGCTCGAGCACCTCCTCGCTGCGGCGGCGCACCTCCGCCCGGCTCATCCGCGGCCGGTGCGCCAGGAGCGTGTCGCGCAGCTGGGCGCGCACGGTCATGACGGGGTTGAGCGCGTTCATGGCGCCCTGGAACACCATGGAGAGCTTGGCCCAGCGGAAGGCGCGCAGCTCCTCGTCGTCGAGCGCGAGCACGTCGACGTCGCCGCCGTCCCGGTCGTGGAACGTGATGCTGCCCCCGGCGATACGCGCGGGCGGCCGGTGCAGGCGGTTGATCGCGTAGGCGAGGGTCGTCTTGCCGCATCCGGACTCCCCGGCCAGCCCGAGGATCTCGCCCCGGTACAGGGTGAATCCGACGTCCCTGACGGCCTCCACGGGCCGTTCGGCCTCGTAGACGACGCGCAGGTCGGCGACGGTGAGCGACGGTGCGCGGCCGGTCGCGGCCCCGCCTCCCTCGGTGGACGGGGTGCTCATCGGACGGTCTCCTCTCGGACGGCGTCGACGGTCGACGCGGATGCCGGCGCGGCGACGCGATGGCGCCGAGTGAGCTGGCGCTCGAGCGCGGCGGCGCGCAGGGCGCGCTTGCGGTGCAGGCGCGCGTTCTTGAGCTTCGGGTTGATGATCTCGTCGATCGTGAAGTTCACCAGCGAGAGGCCCATGCCGAGCAGCGCGATCACCAACCCCGGCGGGATGAACCACCACCACGCGCCCATGGACAGCGCGTAGCCGTTCTGCGCCGAGAAGAGCATCGTGCCCAGCGTCAGCGAGTTCGACGCGCCGAGGCCGATGAACGACAGTCCGGCCTCGGCGAGCACGGCCGCCACGATCGAGAACACGAACTGGGAGGCCACCACGGGCAGGAGGTTCGGCAGGATCTCCACGACGATGACCCGCCAGGACGGCTCCCCCGCGACCTTCGCCGCGAAGACGTAGTCGCGGTTGCGCACGGACAGGGTCTGCGCGCGCAGCACCCGGGCGGACGCCGCCCAGCTGGTGAGGGCGAGGACCACTGCGATGCTCCACAGCCCGCGGGCCTCCCGGGGCACGAACCCGGCGATGACGATCACCAGCGGCAGGCCGGGGATCACCAGGAACACGTTCGACAGGAGCGAGAAGAGCTCATCCGCGAACCCGCCCCGGTACGCCCCGTAGATGCCGAAGAAGGCCGACAGGGCTGTCGCCAGCACGCCGACGATCAGTCCGATCTCCAGCGAGCTGCGGGTCGCGTGGGCGAGCTGGGCGAAGACGTCCTGCCCGGTCTGGGTGGTGCCGAGCAGGAACTCGGCCGAGGGCGGGGTGAGGCCCTGGTCGCGGATCGCGATCGGATCGCCCACGAGGAGGGGGCCGACCGTGCCGAGCAGCACGACCGCTCCGACGAGGCCGAGGCCCACGCCGAGCCAGGGCGTCATGGTCGGCAGCAGGGATCGCCAGCCCGGCACGGGCGGCCGCGCGGAGCCGCGCGCCGAGTCGTCCTCCGCGGTGCGGATGGCGGCCGTGCCGAGGTCGGGGGCGGGGTCGGCGGATTCGGTGAGGGGCGCGCCGCCGCCCGGGATGCTCGTCATCGTTCGGGTACTCCGTTCACGATCGCGCCCGCGTGCGCGGGTCGATGAAGCCGTACAGCAGGTCGACGACGAGGTTCGCGCCGAGCACCGCCAGGGTGATGTAGAGGAACAGCCCCTGCATGAGCGCGTAGTCGTTGTTGCTGACGGCGCCGAGAAGGCGGCTGCCGATGCCCGGATAGGAGAAGACCTGCTCGGTGATGACGGAGCCCGACACCACGAATCCGAGCGAGATCGCGAATCCGGCGATCGACGGGAGCGCGGCGTTGCGCGCGGCGTACGAGCGCAGGACCGTGCGGGGCGCGAGGCCCTTGGCCTGAGCCGTGAGCACGTAGTCCTCCGAGAGCGTGGAGACCATCATGTTGCGCATGCCGAGCAGCCAGCCGCCGACCGAGGCGAGCACGATCGTCAGCGCGGGCAGGAAGCCGTAGCGCACGGCGGAGGCGATGAACTCGGGGTCCCAGCCGGGGGTCAGCGCGAGGTCGTAGCCGCCCTGGACGGGGAACCAGTGCAGGACGGTCGCGAACACGTACACGAGCAGGAGCGCCAGCCAGAAGTACGGCACGGCCGACAGCAGCGTCGTCGCGGGCACGAGCGAGTCGAGCCAGGTACCGGGCTTCCAGCCGACGATCGCGCCCAGCAGCACGCCGAGCCCCGCCGCGATGACGGTGGACAAGCCGACCAGCACGATCGTCCACGGCATCGAGGTGCCGATGACCTCCGTCACGCTCGCCGGGTAGTAGCTCACCGACACGCCGAGATCGCCGTGCAGGAGGTTGCCCAGGTAGTGCACGTACTGGCTCCACAGCGGCTCGTCGGTGTCGCCGCCGAGCAGGGCCGCATACGCCTCGCGGGCATCCGGCGAAACCGATCCGCCGCGCTGCTGGAGCTTGGCGACGAGGATGTCGACCGGGTTGCCCGGCAGCAGCCTGGGGATGGCGAAGTTGAGCGTCAGCGCCGCCCACAGCGCCATGAGATAGAAGCCGAGCTTCCGCAGGAAGTAGCTCATGTGATCACGCTCCTCGAGAGACCGACGCTCAGCCCTGGGGCGTGATCTGCTTGAGGACCTGGGCGGCGTCGAGCTGCGACCACACCGCCGGGAAGGCGTAGAGGTCGTCCTGCGTGGGCCACCCGGTGAACTCGCGCGTGTTCCAGATGCTCGTCGTGCCGCCCGTGAGCACGGGGATGTACGGCATGTCCTGGGCGATCGCGGCCTGGATGACGTCGAAGTGCGGCTGCCGGGCGGCGGCGTCGTCGAGCGGCAGCGCGGCGAGCGCGGCGATGGCGGCGTCCACCTCCGGGTTCGAGTAGCGGGCGAAGTTGTTGCCGGCCTTCTGCCCCACGGGCGCGCCCGTCTTGGAATCGTAGAAGTAGCGGTAGACGTAGTAGGGGTCGGGTGCGGGGCCCTGCCAGAGGGCGTCGATCGCGAGCTGGAAGTCGCCCGAGCCCTTCTTCTCCGTCCACTCGTTCCAGGACGACTGCGCGGCGACGAGCTCGATTCCCGCGGCCTTCGCCTGCGAGGCCATGGTGTCGATGGCCGTGATGTAGTCGGTCCAGCCGGTCACCACCTCCACCGTCAGCGAGAGGCGCTGGCCGTCCTTGGCGTAGATGCCGTCGGCGCCCTTCGCCCAGCCGGCCGCTTCGAGCGCGCTCGCGGCCTTCGCCGGCTCGGCCTGGCCGGGCGCGACCTTCTCCTCGACCTTGGCGCTCGCAAAGGAGTCCTGGCTCGGCGTGAGCGCGAAGGTCGGCGAGATGTCGCCGGCGGTGTCCTGGAAGGCGAGCCGGTTCAGCTGCTCGCGGTCGATCGCGTAGTAGAGGGCGTGGCGCACGGCGGGGTCGGTCTGCGGTCCCGAGCAGCCGAGCGCGACGCTCGAGCAGGTGGCGAGCACCATCTGGTTCTGCCACTGCGTGAAGGCCGTGTAGCCGGGGTACTTCTGGCTCGCGTTCTGCACGTCGGGGATGGCGCCCGTGTACCAGTCGATCGTCTGCGCGGTGACCCCGTCGACGCCGGCCTGGTTGCCGGAGAGGGCGACGTAGCGGATCGACTTGACGGCGGGCGCACCGCCCCAGTAGGTCGGGTTGGCGACGAAGGTGTACCCCTGGGGCTTGAACTCGCCGAGCGTGTAGGCGCCGGTGCCGACGGGCTGGGCGACGACGTCCTGCGTCGGGTCGATGCTCTGCCACAGGTGAGCCGGCACGATGACGGTGCTGAGCACGTCGGGCCCCTTGACGAACGAGGGCGCCGCGAAGGTGATGGTCACGTGCGTGTCGTCGACCTTGGCGGCCGTGCCGTCGAAGCCGCCGCTGTTGATGGCGGGCGTCTTCTTGAGCATGTCGAACGTGAAGACGACGTCGTCGGCGGTGAACGGCGCGCCGTCGCTCCAGGTGACCCCCGAGCGCAGCCCGATGGTGAGCACGGTGCCGTCGGCGTTCCACGACTGCTCGGTGCCCAGCAGCGGCACCGGGTCGCTCACGGTCGCCTTGTTCTGGTAGAAGAGCGGCTCGTAGATCGTGCCCACGCCGCCGATGCTCGACGGCGAGAACGGGTTGAAGTTGAGCTGGTAGTCGCCCGACTGGCCCGTGTACGCGACGAGCGTGGAGCCGCCCGCCGATCCGCCCGCCGCGGCGCAGCCCGCGCCGAGCGACGCGATGAGCGCCGCCCCCGCGACCACGGCGCCGATGCGGCGGATCCTCTTGCGGATGGAAGTCATCGTCGATCCTTTCCGCGCAGGCCACTCTGCCTGCGCCTCGGAGGGATTCGCCCCTCGTCGCGACCTACTTTATCCGCTAAATTTAGCGTGTCAAGTAAGTTTCCCGACGGGAGCGACGATGCTGCTGCCCCTGACTCCGCCGACGAGCGCGCTCTCCCGCGTCGTCGACCAGCTGCGCGCGATCGGCACCCTCAGCCGGGTCGAGATCGCCGAGCGCACGGGCCTCGCCCCCGCCACGATCACCCACGCCGTGCGAGACCTGCTGACCGCCGGCCTCGTGCGCGAGGTCGGCGTCGAGCAGCGCCCGCTCGGCCAACCCCGGCGACTGCTGCGCCTCGAGACGGATGCGTGGCGGGCGGTCGGCATCCAGATCGACGCGGCGGCGGCGCGCGCGGTCGTGACCGACTTCGCCGGCCGCGTGGTCGCCTCGGCGGCGCTGCCGGGCACCGGCTCCCGGCATCCGCAGCGGGTCGTCGAGGACCTCGCGGACGACGTGCGCCTCCTCCTGCGCTCGGCCGGCGCTCCCCTCGATCGCGTGCTCGGCGCCGGCCTCGTCACCCACGGCCCGCAGGACCGCCTCGCCGGCACCCTGCGCATCGACCGGCCCACGCCCGCATGGCGGGGGTTCCCGCTCACCGACGCGCTCTCGGCGGCGCTCGGCCTGCCCGTGCTGCTCGAGAACGACGCGACCGCCGCCGCGATGGGCGAGCTGCGCGTCGGCACGCCGCCCGCCCCCGACTTCGCCCTCGTCTACCTCGGCGCGGGCGTGGGCGGCGCCGTCATCGTCGACGGCGCGCCGTACCGCGGTCGCTCGTCGAACTCGGTGGAGATCGGCCATGTCTCCCTCACGGGCGGCGACGCGCCCTGCCCGTGCGGCAAGCGCGGCTGCGTGGAGGCCGAGGCAGGGCCGCTGGCAGTGGTCGCGGCCGTGACCGGGAGCCCGGAGCTCGCCGCCGAGCTCGGCGTGAGCGCCGAGCCGAGCCGAGCGCTCGAGGACTTCGAGCGCATCGCCCGCGCCGCCCGCGACGGAGACGAGCGCGTCGCGCCGATCCTCGAGGCGTCCGCTCGGCGCATCGGGGACGCGGCGCTCGTGCTCGCCGACCTCTTCGACGTCGACGCGGTGGTGCTCGCCGGCCCGGCGCTCGCGACGGCGGGGCCCGTCTACCGCCGGGCCGTCGCGCGGGCGCTCGAGGGCTCGATCGTCCGCGATCCGGAGCGGCGCCCCCGAGCGGCGCTCTCCGCCGACGCCACGGCCTCGGCGGCGGTCGGCGCGGCGCTGCACGTGCTCCGCTCGGCGCCCGTCCCGCCGCCGTCCCGCGAGGAGGGGGCCGGCTGAGCGCGCCGGGCGCGGCGCAGGGCTTCAGCGCGGCGCGGGGCCCGTCGTCTCGCGGCGGACGACCTGCACGCCAGGCGCCTGGACGACGCGGACGGAATCCCTCCCC
>Ga0153918_1000837_pt1 | contig 13389 bp, 10 predicted proteins | sample TSFL002MetaG_FD_104687 | JGI IMG/M metagenome (GOLD analysis project Ga0153918, IMG submission 104687) | Attine ant fungus gardens microbial communities from Florida, USA - TSFL002 MetaG | ecosystem: Host-associated > Fungi > Mycelium > Unclassified | place: USA: Florida, Paynes Creek Historic... | reverse complement strand
CGGCTCGCGGCCCATCTCCTGCAGCATCTGGCGCGAGATACGGTTGAGCTTGTTGATGGTCTCAATCATATGCACCGGAATACGGATGGTACGCGCCTGGTCGGCGATAGAGCGGGTGATAGCCTGACGGATCCACCATGTCGCGTAGGTTGAGAACTTGTAACCACGACGGTATTCAAACTTATCAACCGCTTTCATCAGGCCGATGTTGCCTTCCTGAATCAGGTCGAGGAACTGCAGGCCGCGGTTGGTGTATTTTTTCGCGATGGAAATCACCAGACGCAGGTTCGCCTCGACCATCTCTTTCTTCGCACGACGCGCTTTCGCTTCGCCGATAGACATGCGACGGTTGATATCTTTCACCTGCTCGATGGTCAGGCCGGTCTCTTCTTCAATCTGATGCAGTTTTTGCAGACAACGCATCACATCTTCTTCAACTTCTTTCAGCTTCTCTGACCAGGGTTTATTCATGGCCAGTGCGGCTTTGAACCAGCTCTCGCTGGTCTCGTTGCCGGTGAACAGCGTGATGAAGTTTTTCTTCGGCATTTTGCACAGTTCAATGCACAGCTTCATGATGATGCGCTCTTGCGTACGCACGCGCTCCATCATCTCGCGCATGTTGTTAACCAGGTAGTCGAACTGCTTCGGCACCAGGCGGAACTGCTTAAAGACGTCAGAAAGGTTCTGGATCTCTTTTACTGCGTCAGCATGGCTGCGACCTTTGCTCTTGATGACGGTGCGGGTCGTTTCATACTGCGTGCGCAGCTCGACGAATTTCTCGCGCGCCAGCTCCGGATCGATAGAGTTATCGTCGTCGGAGTTGTCGTCTTCGCTCTCTTCGTCTTCATCTTCGTCGTCGTCGCGGTCTTCTTCAGACAGCTCAGAGCCAACGTGGGTGGCGGTAGGCGCCAGATCTTCTTCAGCGTTTGGATCCACGAAGCCGGTGATCAGGTCGGAGAGGCGAGATTCGCCCGCTTCGACTTTGTCGTACTGCTCCAGCAGATAGGTAATGGCTTCCGGATATTCCGCAACCGAACACTGTACCTGGTTGATGCCGTCTTCGATGCGCTTGGCGATGTCGATTTCGCCTTCGCGCGTCAGCAGTTCAACGGTACCCATTTCGCGCATATACATGCGCACCGGATCGGTGGTGCGGCCAATTTCAGATTCAACGCTGGATAACACCTGAGCGGCGGCTTCCGCGGCATCTTCGTCAGTATCGGCGCTGTTCTCATTCAGCATCAGATCGTCGGCGTCAGGGGCTTCTTCCACCACCTGAATGCCCATATCGTTAATCATCTGGATGATGTCTTCGATCTGATCGGAGTCGACGATATCTTCCGGCAGATGGTCATTGACCTCAGCATAGGTCAGATAGCCTTGCTCCTTACCACGGGTGACAAGCAGCTTAAGCTGTGACTGCGGGTTTTGCTCCATAAGACGGTATCCACACTTCTGTTAATTAGATTGGTGTCGGTCGGCAGCGAGCCAACTATAACAGTGAAGGCGTTGTGTTATTGCCGCTGCCTTCGTCGCGGCCAGGGCTTTTGCCCCTCGTATATCGGCACTTAAGCCGCTTTGTATTCTGTTCGAGGCTACCTTACTTGCCATTTTCCGTTCTGGCAGTGCTCGCACTCCTCGCGTACTTCAGTACGCTCCGGGTGCTGCGCGCTGGCAGAACGAAAACTGGCTGCGACGGCTACGCCTCTGTTAATGTGCGTTCTGGACTGTCTGGCTTCACCGCCGACGGCCCTGCTACCTTGCGCTCTGAACGGTAGGCTTTTTCGCCCTAGTCGTGCTAACCGTGCGCACTGCGTAATGCCAAATGCGTTACGTCTCCGGCTTGGCTTATCGCGTCGCTCAGCCTCGGCTTGCGGCGCATCGCCCCAGAAACGAATGGGTCAGAGATGCGCTTTTGGCTATCCGCAACACTCTGACCCACTGAAAAATCTACTTTTTCGCCAGCGCCTGGCTTAAGGTCCAGAATTCGCGGCGCTCTTCCGCGCTCAAACCCTGGGTGCGATCGCGTGCGATCAGCGCTTCCAGACGCTGCTCCAGCGCGGCGTCGTAAATACTCGCCAGCGAGTCGTGAAACACCGCTTCAACTTCCTCATCCACTATCATGTGGTTCCACGTGGCTAAGGTTTCAAGCGTCTGGCTAAAATTTGTCCCGCGATATAACTCTAGTAGCTGTCCGGTGGTCAATCCAGGATTCTCATTGCAACGGCTGACCAATTCAGCAAAAAGCGGCAAGCCGGCCATTTTCACCTGCGCCAGCCCTTCAAGCGTCGGCACTCGCGTCGCCAGCTGCGGATTTTGCACCAGCAGCGCCACCAGCACGCGCATGGTGGTACGCTTCAGCGGCGGCGCCGTCGGGGCCGCACCGCTGGCGGCCTGCTTCGGCATCAGCTTCTCTAACTGGTTATCGTCAAGAATGCCGAGTTTATTACCTAGTTCCTGACGCATATAAATGCGCAGGGTCTCCCCTGGGATCTGCGTAATCAGCGGCAGCGCCAGCGTGCTCAGGCGCGCTTTGCCGTCGCGCGTGCTTAGATCCACCTGCGGCAACAGCGAGTCGAACAGGAAAGAGGAGAGCGGCATCGCCTGCTCCATACGCGCTTCAAACGCCTCTTTACCCTCTTTGCGCACCAGCGTGTCCGGGTCTTCGCCGTCTGGCAAAAACATAAAGCGTAGCTGACGTCCGTCATTCATGTAAGGCAATGCGGTTTCCAGCGCGCGCCAGGCGGCTTCGCGACCGGCGCGATCGCCGTCGTAGCAGCAGATCACCGTATCGGTGCTGCGGAACAGCAGCTGGATATGCTCCGCCGTGGTGGAGGTGCCCAGCGAGGCGACGGCATAATCAACGCCGAACTGCGCCAGCGCCACCACATCCATATAGCCTTCAACCACCAGCAGACGAGCAGGCTGGGGATGATTCTTTTGCGCTTCATACAGGCCGTAAAGCTGACGACCCTTATGGAAAATAGGCGTTTCCGGCGAGTTAAGGTACTTGGGCGTATCATTGCCCAGCACGCGACCGCCGAAACCGATCACCCGTCCGCGCTTATCGCGGATGGGAAACATCACGCGCTCGCGAAAACGATCGTAGGTGCGGCCCTTGTCGTTGGAAACCAGCATGCCGGCCTCCATCAAAGAGTCGCGATCGTCCTTACTGGTGCCGAAACGCTTTAAAACGTTATCCCAGCCAGCCGGCGCGAAGCCGATGGCGAAATGCTCAATCACTTCGGCGCTTAAGCCGCGGTTGCTGAGATAGTCGCGCGCCGCGCGCGCATGGGACTGGGTCAGGCTTTGCTGGTAAAAACCGTTCAGGCTCTCCATCAGCTGATAGAGGCTCTGACGCTGATGGCGCTCCATCGGGCTCGGCCCGCTGCCCGCTTCATAGGGCACTTCCAGACCGTGCTGCGTCGCCAGCTCTTCGATACTCTCGACAAACTCCAGCCGATCGTAATTCATCAAAAAGTCGATGGCGTTGCCGTGCGCGCCGCAGCCGAAGCAGTGATAGAACTGCTTTTCGCCGTTTACGGTGAAAGAGGGCGTTTTTTCATTATGGAAAGGACAGCACGCATGGAAGTTCTTACCCTGCTTTTTCAGCTTAACGCGGGCATCGATAAGATCCACGATGTCCGTGCGGGCAAGCAGATCATTGATAAAGACGCGTGGGATTCTTCCAGCCATAAGCCCCAAATTTTCAGCTCATAAACGGCAACAAGCCGCGCTTCCTTTCGGAAAGCACGGCCTCTTACGTGACTCTGTCTGCGCTTAACACGCGGTGGAGGCGAACCTCCGGAAGAACTTAGTACAGACGAGTGCGGCGTGCGTTTTCGCGAGCCAGTTTCTTGGCGTGACGCTTAACTGCTGACGCTTTAGCGCGCTTACGTTCTGTGGTCGGTTTTTCATAAAACTCACGACGACGAACTTCAGCCAGAACGCCTGCTTTCTCGCAGGAACGCTTGAAGCGACGCAGTGCTACGTCGAACGGCTCGTTTTCACGTACTTTAATTACCGGCATGTAACTCTCACCTCGATAAAATTCGGTTTTTGCTGCTGACTGCGGCGCCAGCACATTTCAAAATGGTGCAGCATTTTACTCCAACGTGAGTCGGTTTGTAAAGCACCATGGACAATTAAGAACCAACAGGAGCGTTTGCCGATGCGGCTGCGGGTTTTTTTCAAGGGTGCGGAGTATAGCGCACTCTTTGCGCGCCACGAAATCACTTTTTGCAGCGAAAGCGTCGACGGACAAAGGTGTTGCTATGCTACACTGCGCGCCGCAAGTAAGAGGTAAGCGCTATGCGAATTCTGGGTATTGAAACATCCTGCGATGAAACCGGCATCGCAATCTATGACGACGAGGCAGGCCTGCTCGCCAATCAGCTTTACAGCCAGGTGAAACTGCACGCGGATTACGGCGGCGTGGTGCCGGAACTGGCGTCGCGCGATCACGTGCGCAAAACCGTGCCGCTGATTCAGGCGGCGCTGAAACAGGCGAACCTGCAGCCGCAGCAGATCGACGCCGTCGCCTATACGGCGGGTCCGGGTCTGGTCGGCGCGCTGCTGGTCGGCGCCACCATCGGCCGCTCGCTCGCCTTTGCGTGGAAGGTGCCCGCGGTTCCCGTCCACCATATGGAAGGCCATCTGCTGGCGCCGATGCTGGAAGAGAACCCGCCGGCGTTCCCGTTCGTGGCGCTGCTGGTCTCTGGCGGACATACCCAGCTGATCGGCGTCACCGGCATCGGCGAATATACGCTGCTGGGCGAATCCATCGACGACGCGGCGGGCGAAGCCTTTGATAAAACCGCCAAGCTGCTCGGGCTGGACTATCCCGGCGGACCGATGCTGTCGAAGATGGCGCAGCAGGGCGTCGCCGGACGTTTCACCTTTCCGCGTCCGATGACCGATCGTCCGGGGCTCGACTTTAGCTTTTCCGGCCTGAAGACCTTTGCCGCCAATACCATTCGCGAAAATGCGGACGACGCGCAGACGCGCGCCGATATCGCCCGCGCCTTCGAGGATGCGGTGGTCGATACACTGATGATCAAGTGCAAGCGCGCGCTGGATCAAACCGGCTTTAAGCGGCTGGTGATCGCGGGCGGCGTCAGCGCCAACCGCACGCTGCGCGAGCGCATGGCGCAGATGATGCAGGCGCGCGGCGGCGAGGTGTTCTACGCCCGTCCGGAGTTCTGCACCGACAATGGCGCGATGATCGCCTATGCAGGCATGGTGCGTCTGAAAGGGGGCACACGCGGCGGGCTGGGCGTCAGCGTACGGCCGCGCTGGCCGCTGGCGGAACTGCCTGCCATCTGATGGAAAAAAGCCGGCATCGCCGGCTTTATTTTTTCTCTTCGCGCGCTTTTTTGCGCTTCCAGATTTTACTCTCCTGTCCGCGCCACAGCCGCTGAATATTGTCGTGATGACGCAGCAGAATCAGACATGACAGCATCGACACCGGAAAGGTGAACTGCGGCTTAAACCACCAGACGTAGAAAGGCGCAATCAGCGCGCTGACGATGGCGCCCAGCGACGAGTAGCCGCTCAGCAGCACCGTCAGCAGCCAGGTGCCGGTCATCAGCCCGGTTAAGTCCCAGCCGATCGGCGCGATAGCGCCCAGCGCGGTGGCCACGCCTTTGCCGCCGCGAAAGCGAAAAAAGAGCGGATAGATATGGCCGAGACAGGCGGCGATGGCGGTCAGGCCAAGATAGAGCGGCGCGAGATGCAGCAGATAGGCCAGCCAGACCGGCACCATGCCTTTAAGAATATCGAAAACCAAAACGCAGGCTGCTGCGGCTTTGCCACCAATGCGCAGCACGTTGGTCGCGCCAGGATTGCCAGAACCCTGAGTGCGCGGATCGGGCAGTCCGGCAACTTTGCACACCAGAACGGCGCTCGAAATCGAACCGCAAAGATACGCGAAAAAAATCATAACAGGCGCGATAGCACTCATATTACCGTACCGTTTCCTATAGGGTCGTTTTGTCTTCGTTAACCGTGGATAATACGCATTATATGCCGGAAGTGGTATCCGGCTTAGCCAAAAACAGAGACTGCTATCATGGATATCGTTTTTATCGAACAACTCACGGTGTACACCACCATTGGCGTTTACGACTGGGAACAGGGCATTCAGCAGAAGCTGGTGCTCGATGTCGAAATGGCGTGGGACAATCGCCAGGCGGCGCGCAGCGACGATGTAAACGACTGTCTGAGCTATGCCGACGTCTCTGAGGCGATCCTGACCCACCTCAGCGGCACGCGCTTCGCGCTGGTGGAACGCGTGGCGGAAGAGATCGCCGATCTGCTGATGACGCGTTTCAACACGCCGGGCGTGCGTATCAAGGTCGCCAAACCGGGCGCGGTGGCGCAGGCGGCGCAGGTTGGCGTGCGCATCACGCGCGGGACAATTCCTAAATAGGATAGATGTGATTGCCATCACAATGAAACCAAACCAAATTATTGCTTGTCATAACTGGCGCCGCTGCGTTGAGAAACGCGACGTCGCCTGAAGCCTTAAGGTTTCCCTCAGGCAGACAATGGCAAAATTTCAGGCGGAAGCATCTTCGCGACCGCCTTTTTAATGGGTTTGAAACGGATATAAGGAAAATGTGATGGCAGATATTCATCAGCTTTGGGTGGCTGCAATCCTGGGCATCGTGGAGGGGCTGACGGAGTTTCTGCCGGTCTCCTCAACGGGGCACATGATTATTGTCGGCCACCTGCTGGGCTTCGAAGGGGATAAAGCAGAAACCTTCGAAGTGGTGATTCAGCTCGGATCGATACTCGCCGTCGTGGTGATGTTCTGGCGTCGTCTCTTTGGCCTGATCGGCATTCACTTCGGCGAAGTGAAGCACGAAGGCGTAGGCCGCGGGCATCTGACGCTGATCCACATCCTGCTGGGGATGATCCCGGCGGTGGTGATCGGGCTGGTGCTGCATGACCAGATCAAAACGCTGTTCAACCCGATTAACGTTATGTATGCGCTGGTGGTCGGCGGTGTGCTGCTGCTGGCAGCGGAATACCTGAAGCCGAAACAGCCGAAAGCGGTCGGCATCGACGACATCACCTATCGTCAGGCCTTTATGATCGGCTGCTTCCAGTGCCTTGCGCTCTGGCCGGGCTTCTCTCGCTCCGGCGCCACCATTTCCGGTGGCATGCTGATGGGCGTCAGCCGTTATGCGGCCTCGGAATTCTCTTTTATCCTCGCCGTGCCGATGATGATGGGCGCCACCGTGCTCGACCTCTATAAAAGCGTCGGCTTCCTGACCATGAGCGACTTCCCGATGTTCGCCGTCGGCTTCGTCACCGCTTTTATCGTGGCGCTGATTGCCATCAAGGCCTTCCTTGAGCTGATTAAACGTATCTCGTTCGTCTCTTTCGCCATCTACCGCTTTATCGTGGCGGCCGCGGTGTACGCGCTCTTTATGTAACGCCCGCGCGGCCAGCCATCAGGCTGGCCGCATCTCCGCAATGCCCTGCGCCACGATAGCGATACGACGCCGCGTCAGCTCTTCTCGCACTTCTGCGCCTTTGAAACCCGCCTCGATCACCGCTTTGGTCGGCACCGACTGCGCCAGCGCAAACGCCTGTCGCAGGTAATCGCCCTGCGGATAGGCCATGCTCTCCAGCCCGGCGCGGCCGCGCGCGTCCGCTTCGCTGGTGAGGGCGATCTGCTCAACCCGCTGCGGCTTACGCCACGCGTCGATGCGGTCGAACAGCGCCACTAAGGCGTCGGCGCTCTGGCGCTCAATGGTATGCACGATATCGTGAAATTCCGTGACGAGCAGCGCCAGATCGCGAATGGCGTTCGGCACGCGCAGGCGCTGGCAGAGCGCTTCCACCAGCGGCACGCCCGCCGCGCCGTGGCCGTGATGGCTTGGCCACTTCTCCGGCGGCGTCAGCGCCTTGCCGACGTCGTGGAACAGCGTGGCGAAACGCACCTCTACCTCGTCCGACAGCGACGCCGCCAGCGTCAGCGTCATCAGGGTATGCACGCCGGTGTCGATCTCCGGGTGCCACTTCGCCGGCGCAGGAATGCCGAACAGCCGGTCAAGCTCCGGAAACAGCACCGCCAGCGCGCCGCAGTCGCGCAGCGTCTGGAAATAGACCTGCGGATTGCGCGAGGTCAGCGCTTTCTCCGTCTCTTTCCAGACGCGCTCGGCGGTAAGGTGGCCTAGCTCGCCGCTTGCCGCCATCTGGCGCATCAGCGCCTGTGTCTCGTCAGCGATGCGGAAATTAAGATGGGCGAAACGCGCGGCGAAGCGCGCCACGCGCAGCACGCGCAGCGGATCTTCATTAAAGGCGTCGGAAACGTGGCGCAGCAGGCGCGCCTGCAGATCGCGCTGTCCCTGAAAGGGATCGATGAGATCGCCGTTGTCCGCCTGCGCAATGGCGTTGATGGTGAGATCGCGGCGTTGCAGATCCTGCTCCAGCGTCACGTCCGGCGCGGACCAGGTCACAAAGCCGGTGTAGCCGTTGCCGCTTTTGCGCTCGGTGCGCGCCAGCGCGTACTCTTCACGGCTGTCAGGATGTAAAAAAACCGGAAAATCGCGGCCCACCTGCTGAAAGCCCTGCGCCTGCAGCGCGTCAGGCGTCGCGCCGACCACGACCCAGTCCCGGTCTTTAACCGGCAGGTTTAGCAGCGCATCGCGAACGGCGCCGCCGACTAAATAGGTCTTCACTCAACTACTCCAGAGATAAAAATGAAGGCGAGCCGCCTAAAATTATTCAGCGCGCCTGTTGCTCTATTGTTGCACACAATCGCCAGATTGCAGGCATGGCGAAAAGGGCATCAAAGGATGCCCTCAGGCTGCTGAACGCGTCACGCGGAGAAAGGCTTAGTTCATCCAGCGATCTTTTTTCTTGCGGCGCGGCACCATATGCGGCAATACCAGCCCCAGCAGCAGGCCAACGCCCAGCACGCCGCCGCCATACATAAACCACTGCATGATGATGGTGCGCTGCTTGTCGTCCAGCTGAACGTTGGCGGCGCTGACTTTTTTCTGCGCCACGATCAGCTCGTTTTTCAGCTTCTGGTTTTCCTCTTTCAGCCCGTTGATGACGCTGTCGCTGTTGGCGACTTTGTTCTGCATCTCTGAGGTGCGCTGGTTCCAGCTATTATCGATGTTGCCAAGCTTAGCGGTGAGATCTTTGACCTGCTGCTCCAGCTGCGGCACGCGCGTGCGCAGGCTCGGCTCGGCGCTGAGCTGGGACAGCGGGATCCAGGCGGTGCGGCCCTCTGAATCGCGGATCTGGCCGTAGTGGGTGTCATTATTGCTCTGCACCAGCTGCACTTCTTCGCCCGCGTTCAGCTTGCCGAGCAGGCGATACTGATCGCCCGGCCCGGTGCGAACCCAGGTGGATAATTCGTCAGAGATGTAGCGTTTTTCGTCGGCATGAGCTGGAGCGAGCGTGCTGAGAGTCAGCAAGGTAAGGCCTGCGATTACAATTTTTTTCATTCGATGTCGTTTTAGCTTGGGGTCTGTAAATTTACCGGCACAGTCTGGAACCGCCTCGCATAAATCTGAATGAGAACTATCCTGGTCTCATTTCCCTGCGAAAAGGGTAGCGAAAGCGCAAAGAAAGCAGAGACAGCCCGCCTTCTGTGCATTACTCTTCGCCAGATAATCCTCGTAAGTGCCAGCAGCGTATTGAATAAAAAATTATGACCATCGAAATCGAATTAAAGTTCATTGCCACGCCCGACGCCGCCAGCAAACTGGCGCAGACCCTCGCTGATTTTCCCCATCAGCATCAGGCCGCGCGCGCGTTAAGCAACACCTATTTTGAAACCGACGACAACCAGCTGCGTCGCTGGGATATGGGCCTGCGCATTCGCGGCGTAGACGGTCATTACGAAATGACGCTCAAAACCGCCGGAAAAAGCCTCGGCGGCCTGCATCAGCGCGCGGAATATAATATCGACCTGCCCGACGCCACGCTGGATATTGCCCGGCTGCCCGCCGAGGTCTGGCCGCAGGGTACCGATGTCGCCGCGCTGCAGGCGCGCCTGCAGCCGCTGTTCAGCACCCATTTCCAGCGTGAAACCTGGCTGGTGCAGGCCGGCGAAAGCGAAGTGGAAGTGGCGTTCGATCGCGGCGCGGTCGCGACCGAGACCCTGAGCGAAGATCTGTTTGAAGTCGAGCTGGAGCTGAAAAGCGGCCAGCGCGGCGACATGATGACCTTCGCCCAACAGCTGATCGGCATGGGCGGCCTGCGTCTCGGCAGTCTGAGCAAGGCGGCGCGCGGCTATCAGCTGGCGCAGGGCAATCCGCCGCGTCCGCTGCGACCGTTCCCGCTGCTAAAAGCCGCGCCGAAAGCCACGGTGGAAGAGGGGATGGTCACCGCGATGTCGGGCGCGCTCAGCCACTGGCAGTATCATGAAGAGGTGTGGCTGCGCGGCAACGCCGAGGCGCAGCGCAGCGTCGTTGAGGCGCTGGAAGCGCTGCGTCAGGCCTTTTCGCTGTTTGGCGCGCTGGTGCCGCGCAAGGCGAGCAGCGAGCTGCGTCAGAAACTCACCACGCTGGAAGAGACGCTCGCCGAGCCGGTTAAAGACGCACAGGCGCTGAGCTTTTCCACGCTCTCAGTAGAAACCCAGTTGGCGCTTACTCACTGGCTGGTGGAGTCGCAGTGGCGACGCTGGATCGATGCGAAAAACCAGGCGAAGCTCGACGGCTCCTTTAAGCGCTTCAGCGACATTATGCTGAGCCGCATCGCCGCCGATCTGAAAGAGACCTTCAGCGACGTGCAGCAGCCCAACGAATACCACGACAAGGCGACGCGCCTGTCGCGTCAGCTGCTGGCGGTGCATCTGCTGGCTGGCGCCTACGCGCCGGAAGCGGTGGCCGTCTGGCTGGCGCCGTGGCAGGAGCTGCAAACTTCTATTGCGCAACATCAGGATCGCTGGCTGCAATCGCTGGCGGCTCAGGCGATGCGTCAGCCTGCTTTCTGGCTCAACAGCAGCACGCCGCGATGATCTGACCCATCAGGGAGAGAAGACGTTGTTAGAGTTACCCGCTGAACTACAGGCGCAGGCGGCCAGCGCGGCCGAGCGCCTCGGCGTCGCCGCAGACGCCTTAACCGACGCACAGCGCGCTGCGCTGGCGTTCAGTGATTTCATCGTCGAGAACCTGCAGCGTCACCCGGAATGGTGGCTGGCGATCCAGCAGCAGCCGCCGCAGCCGGACGAGTGGCAGCACTACGCCCGCTGGCTGGATGCCGACATCGCTACCGTTGAAGGCGAGGCGGCGCTGATGCGCGCGCTGCGGCTGTTCCGTCGCCGTATGCTGGTGCGGGTCGCCTGGATGCAGTGCCTGCACGAGGCGAGCACCGAGCAGAGCCTGCAGCAGCTCAGCGTGCTGGCGGAAGTGCTGATTAGCCGGGCGCGCGACTGGGTCTATCAGGCGTGCTGTCAGGACTTCGGCACGCCCTGCAACAGCGCGGGCGAGCCGCAGCCCATGCTGATCCTCGGCATGGGCAAGCTGGGCGGCGGCGAACTCAACTTCTCTTCCGACATCGATCTAATTTTTGCCTGGCCGGAAAACGGCACCACGCGCGGCGGCCGACGCGAGCTGGATAACGCGCAGTTTTTTACCCGCATGGGGCAGCGGCTGATCAAAGTGCTGGATCAGCCCACCATGGACGGCTTCGTCTACCGCGTCGACATGCGGCTGCGCCCCTTCGGCGACAGCGGTCCGCTGGTGCTGAGCTTCGCCGCGCTGGAGGATTACTATCAGGAGCAGGGCCGCGACTGGGAGCGCTATGCGATGGTCAAGGCGCGCCTGATGGGCGACGACCAGGATCGCTGGAGCCAGGAGCTGCAGCAGATGCTGCGCCCCTTTATCTACCGTCGCTATATCGACTTCAGCGTCATCCAGTCGCTGCGCAACATGAAGAGCATGATCACGCGCGAAGTGCGGCGGCGCGGGCTGACCAACAACATCAAGCTGGGCGCAGGCGGCATTCGCGAAACCGAATTTATCGTGCAGGTTTTCCAGCTGATACGCGGCGGACGTGAGCGCTCGCTACAGCTGCGCTCGCTGCTGCCGACGCTGTCGGCAATTGGCGAACTGGCGCTGCTGACGGCGGATCAGGTGGCGACGCTGCGCGCGGCCTACCTTTTCCTGCGCCGTCTGGAGAACCTGCTGCAGAGCCTCAATGACGAACAGACCCAGACGCTGCCGACCGATGCGCGCGACCGCGCGCGGCTCGCCTGGGCGATGAACGCCGAGAGCTGGGACGTCTTAACGGCGCGGCTTGAAACACATATGGCGGCGGTGCGCGCCATTTTCGACGAGCTGATCGGTGAAGATATCCCGGAAATAAGCGATCAGCCCGAGCTGCTGGAGTTCAGCGGCATGTGGCAGGATTCGCTGGAGGATGCAGAACTGGCGCCGCTGGTGCCGCAGCTCGACGATGAGCAGCGCCGGTCGCTGCATCGCGCGCTGGAGGATTTTCGTCAGGATATTAGCCGCCGCACCATCGGTCCGCGCGGGCGGCTGGCGATCGACCAGCTGATGCCGCGCCTGCTGAGCGAGGTGTGTCCGCGCGACGACGCCGCCGTTACGTTCAGCCGGCTGGTGCCGCTGCTGCTGGGCGTGCTGACGCGCAGCACCTATCTTGAACTCCTGACTGAATATCACGGCGCGCTGCGGCATTTGATCCGCCTGTGCGCGGCGTCGCCGATGATCGCCAGCCAGCTGGCGCGCTATCCGCTGCTGCTGGATGAGCTGCTCGATCCCGCCACGCTCTATCAGCCGACCGCCACCGACGCCTACCGCGACGAGCTGCGCCAGTACCTGATGCGCATTCCGGTGGATGATGAGGAGCAGCAGCTGGAGGCGGTGCGCCAGTTCAAACAGGCGCAGCTGCTGCGCATCGCGGCGGCCGATATCGCCGGCACGCTGCCGGTGATGAAAGTGAGCGATCACTTAACCTGGCTGGCGGAAGCGATTATCGAATCGGTGGTGCAGCAGGCGTGGCAGATGATGGTGCAGCGCTATGGTCGACCGGGCCACCTGAAAAATGAGCACGAGCGCGGCTTCGCGGTGCTGGGCTACGGCAAGCTGGGCGGCTGGGAGCTGGGCTACAGCTCCGATCTCGACCTGGTGTTTCTGCACGACTGCCCGGCGGACGCGGTAACCGACGGCGAGCGCAGCATCGACGGCCGGCAGTTCTATCTGCGGCTGGCGCAGCGCATTATGCATCTCTTCAGCACGCGCACCGCCTCGGGCATTCTCTATGAAGTAGACGCGCGGCTGCGGCCTTCCGGCGCGGCCGGCATGCTGGTCAGCACCTTCGACGCCTTCGAAGACTATCAGCGCCATGAGGCCTGGACCTGGGAGCATCAGGCGCTGGTGCGCGCTCGCGTGGTGTTTG
>Ga0153918_1000836_pt1 | contig 13391 bp, 11 predicted proteins | sample TSFL002MetaG_FD_104687 | JGI IMG/M metagenome (GOLD analysis project Ga0153918, IMG submission 104687) | Attine ant fungus gardens microbial communities from Florida, USA - TSFL002 MetaG | ecosystem: Host-associated > Fungi > Mycelium > Unclassified | place: USA: Florida, Paynes Creek Historic... | reverse complement strand
GAGTTTTATTTTGTTCTTACGTTTCATTGATGAGTTTATTTTCAATGGCGCTTGCTATCTCCTCAAAATCCCAGGCAGCAATTTTTTCTGCCGATGCTTGTCCATATTGCTGCAGATTTGTCTTATCTGCAGTTAAATAATTAATCGCTGCAGTAAGGTCATTTATACAGCCGCTTTTAAAAATAACGCCGTTACGTTCATCTACCAGATCTGGCGCGCAGCCACATTTGTCTGATACAATGATAGCTTTGCCGCAGGCCATTGCCTCGTTAACGGCCAGCCCCCAGCTTTCGCCCGGCCCGCCTGAAGGGAGGCAAAAAATATCTGCTGATTGATATACTACGGGCATTTTAGTTTGATTCTGAAAATCTATGAAATGTACATTTGGCGTTTCTTTGGCTTGTTGTTTTAACAATCTTTCTAAGTTTCCATTGCCTGCAAATAATAGATGAATATGATTAGCGCCAACCCTTTTAAAAGCGTTAAGCAACAGCAATGGCGATTTCTTAATCTCCAGCTTGCCTGCAAAAAGCACTAATATATCATTGTTTTTAATACCAAGCTGATCGCGTAGCTCAACTACTTCGTTTGAACGATTAACGGTGAAACGCTTGTTATCTATCGCATGGGGGGCAAAATGCAAGGCGCTATCTTTTACGCCGTATTTTTTAAAGTAAGCCTTGTTATTAACGCCGGTATAAAACGCGGCATCTATATGCCTGTAGACCCATTTAAGGTATATGGACCGAATGAGTTGTTTTAAGCCTGCCCGTTCATCAATCAGGGTAGAATCGCCTCTGAAATAGACCGGTAACTTACCCTTAAAATGCCTCAGAATCTTTAAATGGCTATGATAGGCCCAACCGAAAACCAAGATGGCATCAGGCTGGTAATTTTCTACCCTGTGGATAAGGCTGGGGTTAATAATGCCTTTAAAATGATGCGACCCCGGCTGGGCAGATGTATTTTTAACCCATTCATAATCATAACCGGTTAGTAAAGGTAAATCCCAATTGATTTTTTTGCCGAAACCCGGATCATATTTATCTGTTGATTGCACGCCCCAGGTATAAAATACCCTGATTTCAATTTGCCTGCGCCGGGTAAGCAGCTCAAATATGGGTGCATAATATTGTATAGGGTGGGTAACAATTATTGCCAGCCTTTTCAACTACTTATGGTTGTGTTTTGTGCTGCAAGCACTTGTTCAAACAGATTGCACTGCTTTTGGGTCATTTGTTGGGCAGCATATTTCTCAATTGCCCAGCCTGGATAATTAGGCTGAGCAAGTTTTTTTTGAGCCAGAAGCTCAAAAAAATCAATTACGTTTTGCTCCGTCAGTGTGTTGAAATTGTAGCTGTGTTCAACGCCAAAATCGTTCAATACAGTAAGGGCCGGACTATCCGGATGGAAGACGCTGAATATTGGTTTCTGACTTAACAGATAAGGATAAAGCTTTGAAGCCGTGTATTTAGGATCATCTGATCCAGGGATAAAAAGTGCATCGGCCTGCAATAGCGTTGCCAAAGCATGGTAATAGCTAACCCTGTCTGGATGTTCATGTACATATTTGCTTATACCGTATTGTTCGGCTAATGGTAAAATGCTGGTTTTGCCTGTACCGGCAGCTGCATAGCTGGTGCCAATAAAGTGTATTCTGATCTGTTGCATGGCCTGTTGTTTATCCATGGCTTTTGCCAACGCGGCAAAAACAGGACTGATGGCGGCATGCATATCAAACCCGCCACGGCCAATATACACCAGGTTAATAAAACGCTTATCAATTAGTGTGGAAAACTGTTGCCCGCTTTGTTTTGCAATCAATAGGTCTGTCTCAAAGGCGCCAAATGGTATTACCGCTGCTGGTTGCTGTTTTAAGTGTGGGTAGCGTTGCTGCAGTTGATGAATATAGGCCGGAGAAACACTGATCAGACCTGCAACCCCTTTCATGGCCATAGGCTCCAGGTACTTATTAAGCCTGTATGAGAACCAATATTTGGGTGGACGCTGATCTTTTGGCTTATCCCGGTAATAATCAGAGTGCCAGGGATCCTGCATGTCAATCACGTAGGGAACTTTAAACTTTCTTTTCCAGTACGCACCTAGTATGCACACAGGAAACTGAGTGGTAGAAAAATAGATCAGATCAAAATGCTGGGATTCCAACATCTTGTTTACAGCCCGTTTATAAAACCATAATGATCGCAGCGCAATGCTTCCCAGGCCAATCTTTGAAGTTAACTTCTTATTGAATGCCCCAATACGGTATATATTAGTATCGGGGGGAATAGTTTGCATAAGCAAATTGTCGACAGGAAAATCATTATGTTGGGTGTCCACGGTAACTACTTCCGCATCCCAGCCAAAAGCTTTAAAATACGGCAAACTCATGCGTACGCGTTGCATATCTGCCGAATTAACCGGAGGGAAGTAGGGCGATATGATGAGGACACGTTTCAAGGTGCTAAGGTTTTCTCTATCAGGTTAATAAAGCATTTGCTTTCGGCTTCCCAATTCATTTGCTTCTGGCCCAATTGATAGTTTAAATTTTGGGTATATGCTAAAAGCTCACGGCTATTGGCATATGCTTGCAAGCATGTTGCCAGTGATGATACATCATGTTTCTCATAAAGTTTACCGCTTTGGGGATACTGTTGCAAAAACAACGTTTGTGCTTGTGTATTGCTTGCCAGAATTGCAAGCCCACACTGCAGGTAGGTGAATATTTTATTGGTAAGACAAATGTCGCGGTTCAGATCATCGCCCGTTTCAGAGGCAAGGCCAATGTCAAATTGCATGGCAAACGCAAACAACTGACTAGAAGCAACAGGAGGATAAAGATGGATCTGGTTAGCATTCAGTCCGGCGTTTTGAACAAGTTGGTTTAATACCACTTGATATTCGTTTGAGCAGCTGCCAAGTAAATGTAATTCGGCATTTATTCGGGCAGCCCCCATCGCCGCAATAACTGTTTCAATGCCGCGGTCTGTTCCTACGGTTTGTGAGAACCAGAAAAGTTTTAAGGGCACGCCTGGAGATGGTTGTTTGTTAAATGGCAGATGATTTCGCAAAAAAACGTTATTGAGTATTATCGGGTTTAGAAAAGGATATATCTGCCGGTAATTTTCAGCAATCAGCGGACTGGCAGCTGTAAAATAGTCAGTCAAAGGGAAATATCTTTCTTCAATCAATTTGTTAAGTAGATACTCGTTTGACAAATGATCTTTAAACTGACCTGAGTGCATGTCTTCAGCATCATAGCCAACCTTGGCCCGGTTAGCTTTGGCCGCCTGCACTGCTGCTGGTAAAGCGCCAAGATTATGTGCGATATATAAGTCTGTCCTTATTTTTTTTGCCAGTTGCAGTGCTTCTGAGTGAGTACGACTGATTGCGTTTTCTGCAACACTGCCTTTCATCCATCTGAATAACAGGTTACATAGCTTTTGTCGAAATCGGGTTTTATACCAGGTTAATTTGTGATTTGCAGGACTGCCACCGCAATACAGATACATACCTGGATTTTTTAAAATTATCTCATTATCAAAATGCTGAGCCCAGTGCTGGTAAAAACAGCAAATTACTTTAACATTATAGCCTAAGGCAACCAGCGTTTCGGCTTCTTTTACCAATCGTGGATTAGTGGTGGGTTGCCCTGTTGTTATAAAAGTTATATTTTTCAAACCTTGCCAGTTATTTTTTTATAAAGCGCCTCATACTGCGCCACTAACAAGCCCGAACTGAATTTTTCTTCAGCTATTTTACGACAGGTGTTTCGATCAATTGCCGATATGTTATTGACGGCATCAACCATTTTATCGGTGTTGGTGCATACAAAGCCGTTAACATTGTTGGTAATAACTTCAGGCACCGCGCCCCGGGCAAAGCCAATTACAGGTGTGCCGCAGGCCAGAGCTTCGGTCATTACAATACCAAAAGGCTCATCCCAGGTTACGGGCATTAAGAGGGCCGCGGCATTGCCCAGCAGTTCATTTTTCTGGGTGTTGTTCACCGCCCCGATATAAATGATCTGTTTTCCGTCAATCTGGGGTTTTATCTTTTCTTCAAAATATTGCTGGTGACGCGCTTCATGTGGTATATTGCCAGCTATTATTAGTTTCCTGTTGGTACGTAATGCAACATCAATAGCTATATCTGTGCCTTTTTCCTGTTGAATGCGCCCCAGGAAGATCAACGGGGCATCGGCATCAACTTTAGGGTTGTACAAATAATCTGAAAGCTCTACTCCGTTATAAATAGTGGTAACGTCACAATCATTTTTTATTTGCTGACTGATATAATTACTGCAGGCTGTAAAGAAAAGACTACCATGTGGAGCTATTTTTACAGCCTTTTTTACCTGCGATAGGGTAGGAGGCAATTGATATGATACCACCTTGGGTAAACGTGCAGCCATCAGGAATGCTATATTATTCATTCTGCCAAAGGTGTGCACCACATCAAATTGCTGCCACAATATTTTAGATGTAAGCAGATTGATACGCAAAAAATCTTTTAAACCATATTTATCGGCCTCAGTATAAGCAATCAATTTGCAGCCTGGAGTAGACGCTGCATTGGCAAACAGCGTAATCTCATGCCTTGGAGACAGCTCATTGATCAGCATACTTACAATACGCTCAATACCACCATAATTTTGTGGGGGAACCGGTATTAAGGGATTAACAATGAGGGCGATTTTCAATACTTATGGTTGGTAGTTTCTGTAAATCGATTTTTTGTATGCTCAATCAAATACTGATAAACAGCTTGATGATCATCGATGTATCGTTTTATCTTACTAATTATAAAGCTATTTTTAATAATCCACTTCATTAAAAACAATCTGTCTTTTACTGTAAATAGTTGATTAAGGGAATAGTCTTTAATAACCCACTTATTTGCCAGGTAAAAATTGGCAATAGGGCTGGGCGTTAGTTTGCGGTGATGAGCCAGAGTAGCCGCAAATGCCTGTTTTTTATCAGGCGCTGTGTTTACAAAACTGGCCAGCAGCATTACTTGTGTGGCAATCCATTCAGTTGCACTAGCCGATCGGTTGGTGCTAAGCGTAATTGCAAAATTTGCCAGAGGGCTGGCCAACAACGCTATCGGGTGTTTAAAGCTGCGTTCGCGTATGGCTTCAATGGCATTAAACAGCGTATTGTCAGGTATCAGGCTGCCGGCAAGTTCGGCCGGCCGGTATACCATTGCGCCGTTGGAATGCATATGGCCAATTATTTGCCGCTGCTGCCACCAGTTAAATAACTGGTCCTGGCCGTAGCTCCATGTTGTTTTTCCGGTATCAGACCAGTTATTGCCGGGATATTCCTGCCATAATCGCATATTGCTCCAAACCATGTTTACCTCTGGGTTATGGTTCAGAAAACTGATGGCAGTGTTAAGAAACTCAGGTTCCCACCAATTATCATCTTCCAGCATGCTGGCAAATTGTTCGTCGCAGCCGGCAAACGCCAGATTAAAACTTCTTACAGCACCCAGGTTTTGTGAATGATTTTTCAGCGCGAACCGTGGGTCATTTAAATTACATATGTATTGTGCAGGAAAGTCATCAGCAGGGTCATCATTATGTACCTCGCATATCCAATCAGTAAACGTTTGGTTAAGCAAGCTCTGTACAGCTCGTGGTAACAGCTCATTTCTTTTATAGGTAAATAAATAGATCCGGCAGCTGTACATTTGCTAAGACAGAACGCGCTTTAAACGTTTGGTTGCTTTCCACCCGATGAGAGCATTAAATATACGGGTAATCCCGCCACAAGGGAAAGATATTTGACTGCCGCCCATTTCATTTACTTTAGATGTGGCTTTTTTAATAAGTTCTTGATGTTGGGGGTAAAAGTTATATACAAACCGCTGGAAGCAATCGGCCGTAATGCGTCGTGTTTGTGGAGTGTCGCTGAAATTTAATAAGTGTTGGGTTCCCAAATCTATCGAATGATAAGCTGATGCGGCCGCCTGTCCAGATCTGGCGCCAGAAAGCGATTTTTGAATACCGCTTCGATAACAAAGTGCTGCATTGGGTACATATTTCAATTGATCAGCCTTCAGCAGCAGGCGGATAATAAATTCAAAATCGTTAATCAGTGATAATTCTTCGAGCCACATACCTGCTTTTTGTAAAAGCTCGCGTGGTATCAGCCAGCGGGCGCATTGCAACATTACTTCTTTGCCGGTCATTGAGGCAATGAGCCAGTCTGCAGGCGTCATATCGCCGGTTATTTCATCAGTTTGCAGCGTAAAAGTTGACAGATCGTCATTATAGAAACGTCCCCAACCGCCATAGGCAATGGTTTGCTGGTCGCCCGCAATTGCCGCTGTTTGGTTGAGCAGGCAATCCTCTGGTAAAATATCATCAGCATCAAAAAACTTAATTAACTCACCCTTAGACACGGAAAAAGCTTTGTTGGCCGCTGCGCATTGCCCTTGGTTAGCTTGATGAATGACGGTAATCCGTCCGTCGATAAATTGCGATAGTACCTCCGTTGTATAATCGGTTGATCCATCGTTGACAATAATCAATTCCCAATTGGTGTACGTTTGCGCCAGGATAGATTCAACCGCCTGTGCTATATATTTGCTGGCGTTGTAAGCCGGCATGCAGATGGAAATAAGTGGCGATGCTTCTAATTTTTCGGCAGTCATTGTACAGGTAAAAAACTTTTCCAGGCTTTAGTAAAGTATACTTTTTTAGAGAGATCTACATAATGGTGCAAAACTGCACCCTCGTTTAAATCGTGCGGGTTCACTATGTAAGCATTTTTATCCAGAATTGTTGCCTTATTGTTGCCAATTAGCATGGCCGTTAATGCCTGTTCCAGGTAGTAGGATGCGCCTTCATGCTCTTCAAGCTCTTTAATCCAGCGTTCTATTTCATGCCAGTTAATGTCATCACTTTTTAGGCCGATGACGCCTACGTTTAGTAGTTTTGGAATAGCTGCGCTGCATAATGCTTCCATCAGTTGCATGGTGTAGCCATAGCTTTCCACACAATCTATCATGTGGATGGGGTGCCGTGGGCTTTGCAGCCAGGTAATCATTTCTTCAGGCTGTTGCCAGAAAAGCATGTCAGAATCCATAACCAACTTCCATTGGCTGCCGGGTAGTACATGTACATCGGTAAGTTTTTTTAGATGCGGGTATACCAGACGTTTTTGTCGCAATGTAGGAAACTGAGCTACAGGTAGCAGCAGGTCCAGTTGTTTTTCAATTTCACTAACCGTTATTACATCTGCACCAGGTAATTGTCTTGCAACCTTTGTTATCAGCTCCATATTAAAACTACCATCATCAACCAATATATATTTGAATTGCTGCGGCGATGCCTTTTGTAGGGATGCAATGCAAAATAAAGTTTGATACAGATAGTTTTTACCAGTTAAAAAGTAAACAGGTAGCCCCTGCGGATATGATTGAACCGGAGGCAACAGGTCAGCAGCTTTAATCATCTGCCGGCGTCCCCGCTGCATTTTTTTGTAGGCGAAATATCCGCCAAAGCGCTGATCCCGTTTCCAGTTGGATACGGGGTAGCGGTAAAGATGATTAATGAGTTTTTGAATCAACCTGAATAATTATAATTGTGACTGGCCTTTAAACAGACCGCATGCACCCTTCCATTTAATATAATTTACTTTATCTGCCCAGGCCTGGTAGGCAAAGAACGCTTTTAGCTGACGGAGCGGCATCGTTAAAGGATTAATCTTTTTCCATGGATTGATGCCATGCTGTTGGAGCAATTGCACCCATGAGCAATTGGTATCATGTAGTAAGCGCGCAAGGTATTTGGGCTGCATCCTGTTTGAGGGGATAATGTGCTTTAAACAAAGTTGCGGAAAATAGCCTACCTGCCAGCCAGATTTAAGCACTTCCAGCACGATATCATTATCACCACCTGAACTTAGTGAATAACCATTGCGATCGGTTATGGCTTTAATCCCTGATTTAAATTTAGCCAGATAACCGGCCAACGCCGTTTTAAGAATGGCCATTCCCGCACCAATGGGTGCGGCCGACGGATATTGATGGTCCCAGCTTTGCAAAATGGGGGTTTCGCCAAGGTCACGCAGGGCCAGGTTGGGATAAAATTCATTTAGCCAGGCAGGGGCATCGGCTTCAAACAGGGGAATGGATTTGCCACCTATGGCGCCTAGGTTAGGCTCTTGGCTAAATAGAGTTGTTACTTGCTGCAAATAATCTTTACTAAGTAGATTGTCGTCATCTACCATCACTATGATGTCGCCCTTAGCTTCGTTAAAACCTTTAACGCGTGCGTGCGATAAGCCTTGAACTGGTTCTGATACTATGAGTGCATTGCTGTGCCAACTTACATCAGCTTTTATTGGTGGATTTGAATTGTTGTCTACCACAATCAGTTCCCAATACGCTAAAGACAGTGTTTGTTGCTGCAGTGCCGAAAGCGTTTGTTGCAACCGGTTGGCATCGGGGTTATAAGTTGGCAGAATGACGGATATTAATAGCATCAGCGCAAATCGAGCCTGTTTTTTTTATCAACCTTTTTCCACCCAGGTTGCGGGCCGGGCAGCAAAACGGCGAGCGCTTTAAATAAAACTACTTTGAAAATTTCTCGAAGCTTTTTAGCCATTGTAATTTCTGCTCTTTAGTTCTGGTAAATGGATTAGCATATACTTTATCTTCAATCACCAGCAGATCTATATCGGTATTAACGAAACACTCCCAGGCCTCGTTGGCTGTGCGTACTATTGGCTGTCCGTTAACATTAAAACTGGTATTAATAAGAATGGGCACGCCGGTTATTTTTTTAAAAGCCTGAAGCAGGCGATGAAACGCCGGGTGCTCTTTAGCTGAAACCGTTTGCAACCTGGCCGAGTAGTCTACATGCACCACACTCGGGATCTGACAGCGTGGGTAGTTTAGTTTTTCTTTAAAAGATAACAGATCATTAGGTAGGGGATACCGCAACTCTTTTTTCAGATAGGCGGTATATTGCATATAGTCTGATGGAAGGTCTATATCAAACCAATTACCGGCCTCTTCAGCTAATATGGCCGGCGCAAACGGGCGGAATGATTCTCTGAATTTGATTTTCAGATTCATATCGGCCTGTATGCCCTCAACCAGCGGACTGGCAATGATAGACCTGGCTCCCAGCGCCCTTGCGCCCAGTTCCATGCCGCCATGCACCCACCCAATAATTTTACCGGCTGCCAGTTGACCGGCCATAAAATCAATTACCGAAAGCCCGCCCAAAGGTTGCTCATAAGCAAGTGCATCGGTTTGGGTTAGCTTACCGGGCAGGCTGCCCAGGTAATAGCCCCTGAAATCTGGCGCGTGCTGCAACTGTTTGGTTTGATGCAGATAAGCCAACGCGGCACCCAGGCCCGAAGCCATATCGCCGCCTACCGGCGAGTTATAAACGCGTTTAAAGATGCCGCTGTCTCTCAGTTTACCTGCCGATACACAATTCTGCGCGCAGCCGCCGCAAAATAGCAGATCGTCAAGGTTGAACTGTTGTTTAACAAATGCGGCCATTTTTAAGATCACCTCTTCAAATATCAACTGAATACTGGCCGCTAAATCGGCATGTGTTTCTGTAAGATCTTCGCCGGGAGGGCGTTGTTGCAAGCCAAGCGTTTGCGCCACCCATGGCATCAGTTTATTAAGGCTATGCGGATGGAAAGTAGATACTTTTAACAACCTGATAGCACCGCCTTCGTCTTCAGCGTAAAGCTTACGTAATTTTTCAGCATAAAGCGGGCGACCGTAAGGCGCCAGCCCCATTACCTTATATTCAGACCCAAAGGCCGGGAAGCCCAGAAAATGAGTGATGAGCGTGTAAAGCATACCCAAACCGTTGGCATAAGCCAACTCATGCGATATCGTTGCATTGTTTGCGTCAACATAACCGATAGATGCATTGGCAAACTCACCCTTGCCGTCTATACATAGAAAAGCCGCTGCCTTGTATCCACTTGAATAGTAGGTTGATATAGCGTGCGAGTAATGGTGCCAGGCATATTTGACCTGTGCTTTAGGAAACAGTTTTAAGATCTCTTTTTCAAAATGACTGAGCGTCATTTTCTTTACCGGTCGCCAATTGCCTAATCGTTCAAACAAATGGTTTGAGGTGCGACCGATTTGCTGACTCAGGTAATTTTGAAATGGTTTTTCAGATAGCACTACCACATCTATATCGTCAGCAGCAATGCTTCCGGCCTGTAAACAATCTGCAATAGCCTGATGGGGGAAGGTATAATCGTGCTTTATGCGCGTGTAACGTTCTTCCTGAGCAGCCAGTACCAATTGATTATTAATAAAAAGGGCAGCGTTAGCATCGTGTCCCAGTAATCCGCCTATACCTAAAATATTCAAAATTTGGTGAGAAGATTTAATTGTCCAGAAATTGGTATACAGCTTTTTTAAATGCTTCAAGTCCGAGGGTGGGATGTGAAGCATTATCAAAATCCAGGTACATTACATTGTAATTTAAATAACCAAGCGTAGCTATGCGCAGGTAATAAGGCTGATAGTTTATATTATGGGGATAAATCTCTAAAACCTTAGTGCCCGGTTGACATAAATAAATATTGCTCAGCCCAGCGCCATGCGGCCCGATAACGTGCGTGGCCGTTTGCATAAGTTCAATCGTTTCATCGGCACTCAAATGCCGCAGATCAGCACAGCGGATGTTTTTAAACGCGCTGAGCAGATCATCCTCCCACTTGATCTCACGCACGTTGAGCCCCCTGCGGGTTAGCATCACTACGTTTTGCGCACGCTGCGGTTGCAATGCCGGTTGGGCGACGTTGAACAGTTGTTTTAATGATTGCAGGCACCAGTTACTGATCTGCTGATCTGCTATCAGCCGGTTGGTGAAGATCAGTTGCTCGCATTGATAGTGTAGGTAACCGTCTGTCCATATAATTTTAGAAGTATCTATGCCGGCTTTTTGCAGCCATTTTAACTTCCACTCAGTTTGCGGGCCGTTAAATAATAATTGATCGGCATTAGTCAGCAGATGGCGATACACCGCCGCTTTGGTTACGGATTCAATGAGAAAATGATAAAAGCCGGCTTCGGCGCTGGTTGTTATGAATGAAAGGGTAATGCCTGCTAAAAACTTTCTGGGCGGTAAATTAATGGCATTGGCAAAGGGAGTTTCTGCAATGTTTTTGTCCCATTCTTTACCAGATTCGTCTATAAAGCTGCGCATCCTAGCGTCGTAAACCAGTCCCAACTGACTGATGATACAGCCGTTCTCCAAGCTGAAAACGTGGCGGTCCGGCTCTTTAAAAATGCCTGTGCTGTGGTAACGCGGGTGCTTACCTATGTAACGCAGTTTAACCGGATCATTTAACGATACAGGCTGCTGATTATAAATAATAATATCGCCAACCTCGGTTGCCAAAATACCGGTTTTACGCTCTGCCACATCCAGCGGTGATCCTGCCTCAGGTTGATACAAGGTGTTGAAAAACTGAACCTTATATGGGTTTTTGGTAAACCAGATCACCAATATTTTTTTAAATAGCTTAAAAAGTTTCATTTAATAAACCTTCTTCTTTTAAATTTAAAATACGCATCGCGCATTTTATTTAAAGTAGCTTGTGGTAAAATTTTATCTACGTAATACAGGGTTGTTATAATGCCTGTGGGTACATTTAAACTGTATTTTTTAGCTGTACCGATTAAACGTGCAAAGCTGCTGTATGCAGCCATAGCCAAAAATGCACGTTTTACTTTTTCTATTTCCTGTTCAAAAACCTTTTTGCTAACTGCTTGCGCATACTTTGCAAGGTATTGCTCTAAAAATATGAGGCGACAATTCCAGCAGCGCGTTTGGTTATTGCTTATACCTTTATCATGCCGTAATGAATAAGCTATCACCTGGTTAATTACTGCAAAACTTGCCTTGTTGGCCGCGAGCTTTACATGAAGATCGGCGTCTTCCCAGCAATTAATATCTGTATTGAAACCACCTGCGGTATTAAATGCATCTCTGTTATAAACTACATTGATAACGCCCAGTGGATAGGTGATAAAATAGGTTAAAGGATCGGCCTTTATTTCCTGCTCATCATATTGCCACCTGATGAGCAGGTTGCGTGACCAGATGTCCAGCCAGTCGGCGTAGCCCAATACTACATCGGCATTTGTTTCTGTAAATTTCTTTTTTACCAGCGATAAAAAATCAGGCGTAAACTCGTCATCAATATCATGAAAGTGGATGTACTCGCATGTGGTGGCTAGTGCCAGTTGGTTACGTGCAAACCCTGGCCCCTGGTTAATTTGTCCCGCAATAACGTGCAGTCCTCTTTTTTGTAATAATGTTAAAGTGCCATCGGCGCTGGCGTCATCATAAAAAATTATTTCGTCAAAAGGGTTGGTCAGTCTGGATACGTTTTCCAGAAATGAATCTATGTAAGCTGCTGCATTGTAGCAGGGTACCAGTAGGCAAATTTAGGTGGCAATTGCTGCATTAAACTTTACTATACGTTTAGCGCGGAATTTATTAATGGGTTGCGCCACCACATAATGCAGCAACAGGGCAAGTATTAGTGTTAGCAAAAGTGCTGTAATGCCTTTATTTATAAGTATCGGAAAGTGTTTTGCAACCACCATCCTAACCACCAGTATTTGTGCCATATAAAGCGGGTACGACAAATCGCCAAGGAACCGATCTATCTGGCTTTTCCGGGTAATTTCAAATGCGAAAGGCATGCATAGGGCAACAGTTGTAAATAATACAGCCTGTTTAATATATCCTTCTTCAAAAAACTGGTAATAGCCCAGTATCATTAAAATTAAAAAACCATGTATGGCGTATAGTACTCTGTTGCCGATCTTATTTTTAACAAAACTTGCGTAGAGCCTGTAGGAAAGTATGCCCGCAACAAACAGCATGAGCTGGGTTGGAAAAAACATGTAATTCCACGGACTGTCTGATTTAAAATAATGCCATAGACCGTAACGTAATCCAATACTACTCAAAAGTATCATCATCAGCAGCCAAAACCTTCTTTTGTTTAACCATGGCGCTATCAGGTAAAAGACAAGTTCCAGCCCCACTGTCCATGCAACCCCTACAAAAGCAAAATTAAAAACGCTTGGCTTACAATTATTAAACTGACCGGTAAAAAACAGGTTGCCGCTTTTATTGATACCCAGAATGAAGACCCAATCTGCCCCGATGAGTAATAAATTAAAAAAGATGAAATAGAGATAACTAAAAAAAGACGGATGGGCGTACTTAAAATAAAAATCAAAAACGCTGGGATAGTGTAAGTGATAGAGCGCAATGTTCAACAGTACAGATACTGCTAACACAGCCCAATAAACCGGGTATATTTTGAGCGCTCTGTTGGTGTAAAACTGCCGTATGGCACCAGGTTTATTAT
>Ga0153918_1000835_pt1 | contig 13394 bp, 9 predicted proteins | sample TSFL002MetaG_FD_104687 | JGI IMG/M metagenome (GOLD analysis project Ga0153918, IMG submission 104687) | Attine ant fungus gardens microbial communities from Florida, USA - TSFL002 MetaG | ecosystem: Host-associated > Fungi > Mycelium > Unclassified | place: USA: Florida, Paynes Creek Historic... | reverse complement strand
TCGTCACCTGGCCCAGCGCGGCGAGCAAACCGCCCTGCTGTGGGAGGGTGACGACCCCAAGGACTCCAAGGCCATCAGCTACCGCGAGCTGCACCGCCAGGTCTGCCGCCTGGCCAATGCGCTTAAGGCAAGAGGTGTACACAAGGGCGACCGGGTGTGCATCTACATGCCGATGATTCCAGAAGCCGCCTATGCCATGCTCGCTTGCACACGCATCGGTGCCATCCACTCGGTGGTGTTCGGCGGCTTCTCGCCGGATGCCCTGCGCGACCGTATTCTTGATGCCGACTGCCGCACCGTGATCACCGCCGACGAAGGCGTACGCGGCGGCAAACGCATCCCGCTCAAGCAGAACGTCGACAAGGCCCTGAGCAGTTGCCCTGCGGTCAGCAGCGTGTTCGTGGTACGTCGTACCGGTGGCGATGTCGCCTGGAGCGAAGGCCGCGACCTCTGGTATCACGACGTGACCGAAAAGGCCGGCGACGACTGCCCGCCCGAACCGATGGACGCCGAAGCCCCATTGTTCATCCTGTATACCTCCGGCAGTACCGGCAAACCCAAGGGGGTGCTGCATAGCACCGCTGGCTACCTGCTGCAGGCGGCGATGACCTTCAAGGTGGTGTTCGATTACCGCGACGGCGAGGTGTTCTGGTGCACGGCAGACGTTGGATGGGTCACCGGTCACAGCTACATCGTCTACGGCCCGCTGGCCAACGGCGCGATTTCGCTGATGTTCGAAGGCGTCCCCAACTACCCAGACACCTCGCGCTTCTGGCAGGTAGTGGACAAACATCAGGTGAACATCTTCTACACCGCGCCCACTGCGCTGCGGGCGTTGATGCGCGAAGGCTCGGCGCCGCTGCAGGGTACCTCGCGCAAAAGCCTGCGCCTGCTCGGCAGCGTAGGCGAGCCGATCAACCCGGAAGCCTGGGAGTGGTATTTCGAAGAGGTCGGACAAAAGCGTTGCCCCGTCGTCGACACCTGGTGGCAGACCGAGACCGGCGGCATCATGCTCACGCCGCTGCCCGGGGCACAACGGCTCAAGCCCGGCTGCGCCACCCAGCCGATGTTCGGCGTGCAACCTGCGCTGCTGGATGAAAAAGGCAAACTGGTCGAAGGCCCCGGCGCCGGGCTACTGGTGATCAAGGCCAGTTGGCCAGGGCAGATACGCAGCGTCTACGGCGACCACCAGCGCATGGTCGACACCTACTTCAAACCCATGCCCGGCTACTATTTCACCGGTGACGGCGCCCGCCGCGATGCCGACGGTGACTACTGGATCACCGGCCGCATCGATGATGTCATCAACGTCTCCGGGCACCGCATCGGCACCGCCGAAGTGGAAAGCGCGCTGGTGCTGCACGACAGCGTCGCCGAGGCGGCCGTGGTCGGCTATCCGCATGACCTCAAGGGCCAGGGCGTGTATGCCTTCGTTACGCCCATGAATGGCATCACCCCGGACGACACGCTCAAGGCCGAGTTGCTGGCGCTGGTCAGCAAGGAAATCGGCAGTTTCGCCAAGCCAGAGCTGATTCAGTGGGCCCCGGCCTTGCCCAAGACCCGCTCGGGCAAGATCATGCGGCGTATACTGCGCAAGATCGCCTGCAATGAACTGGACAACCTCGGCGACACCTCGACCCTGGCCGACCCGAGCGTAGTCCAGGGCCTGATCGACAAACGCCTCAATCAATAGCGGGCGGCCACGTTCCATGGCCGTCCTGACGCACAGGACGCCATGGAAGCCCTACGCCGACGCATCGAAACCCAGGTCATGAGCCTCACCGGGCTGGCCCTCGGCCAGCTCGACCTTGAATCCCCCAAAGGCGACCCCGGCCTGTTCGGCCCCCACAGCATCAGCTGGCGGGTGCATGGCGACTTTCCGAGCATGCTGGTTGGCGGGATCAGCGCCCTGATGCTGCAACTGCTGCACCCGCTGGCCTTGGCCGGGGTGTGGGACCACTCCAATTTTCGCGAAGACCTGCTCGGTCGCCTGCGTCGCACCAGCCAGTTCATCTCCGGCACCACGTTTGGCTCCACCCGTGATGCCGAGTGGTTGATCGGCAAGGTGCGGACCATTCACGTGCAGGTGACCGGTACTGCACCGGACGGCCGTCCCTACGCTGCCAGCGACCCAGACCTGCTGACTTGGGTGCATGTGGCCGAAGTAAGCAGCTTCCTTGCCGCCCACCTGCGCTACCGTGATCCGCAACTGTCACGCGCCGATCAGGACGCTTACTACGCCGAGATCGCCCTGATAGCCGAACGCCTCGGTGCCCGTGGGGTGCCACGCTCCTGCCAACAGATCGAGGACTATCTGCAGCAGATGCGCCCACAGCTGCAATGCAGCGCCCGTAGCCTGGAAGTAGTCGGGATCCTGCTCGAAGCCCCCGCACCCAGTCGCCTTGCCAAGCCAGTGGGCAAGTTGATGCTGCAGGCGGGGGTCGACCTGCTGCCGGACTGGGCCCAGGCGCTGCTCGGCCTTCGACAGGGGCCGCTGCAACGACACATGATCCGCCTTGGCCTGCAGCGCACGGCACCGATCCTGCGCTGGGCCATGCGTGACGGTTCGGCGCATCGGGCCAGGCGGCGCATGGATATCGAGTGAGGGGACACTGGTCGCCTCAGCGGAACCGATTTAACGTGCCATACTCCAAGCACTCCTGCTTAGACAGACGAAGCGACACATGTACAAAGGATTGACTCGCGCCCTCGGCGCCCTGTTGGCTCTCGTGGCCCTCTACAGCCTGCTCGGCTTCCTCATCCTCCCTGGTGTCGCCTTGCGGATCGCCAACCAGCAGCTGGCGCAATACGCTACCGTGCCGGCCCATCTGCAACGCATCGAACTCAACCCCTTCAGCCTCGAGCTGACCTTGTGGGGCCTGCAACTCGGCGAGCCCGGCAAGGAGCAGGTCGGCTTCGAACGGCTATACGCGAACCTGGCGCTCGATAGCCTGTGGAAACGTGCACTGCACCTGCAGGCGATCGAGCTCGACAAGCCCCGCAACGAGGTGCTGTTCGCCAAGGACGGCACGCTCAACCTGACCCGACTGTTCAAGTTGCCAGCCAGCGAACCCAAACCGGACGCGCCCGCCGGCGACCCCTTCCCGCTGCGTATCGACAGCATCAAGATCAGCGGCGGCTACCTGCATTTCGAGGACGTGCGCCCGAGCGAACCGATCGAGTTCCTCTACGACGACATGAACCTGGAGCTGAAGAATCTCAGTACCCTGCCCGACGACAACGCCGACATGACCTTGGTGGCGCTCGGCCCCAATGGTGGCCGCGTTGACTGGAACGGCACCCTCAGCCTGGCGCCGATCGCCTCGCAAGGCACACTGAAAGTCACCGACGGCAAGATGAAGCTGTTCTGGCCCTATGTCCGCGATGCCCTGCCCCTTGTGCTCGAAGACGGCGTGGTCAACCTCGACACCCACTACACGCTCAACCTGTCCAAGGAAACCGAGCTGTTGCTGGACAACACCTCGGTCAAAGTCGCGCCGTTCGCCATCAAGGCACCCGATGGCCGGCCATTGGTGCGCCTGGCCAACCTGGAGGTGAGTGAGACGTCCATCGACCTGGCCAGGCAACTGGTCACCGTCGGCAAAGTCCGCAGCGAAAAACTGGAAACCTGGGCAGCCCTGGAAAAGGACGGCCAGCTCGACTGGCAGAAGCTGTTCGCCAGCCAGCCGGCCAAGCCCACCCCGAAAGAAAAAGCCGAGCCGGCGACTGCCGAGCCCAGCGCAGATGAAAAAGCCGCGACAGCGCCGAGCAAGCCCTGGCAGGTACTGCTAAAGGACGTGCAACTGCGCAACTATCAGGCTCACCTCGCCGACCGCAGCCAGAAGGAGCCGGTGGCGCTGGACGTGGGCCCGCTGAACCTCGATATGCAAGGTTTCGACAGCCTCAACCAGTCGCCTTTCACCCTCAAGCTCGACACCGGCATCGGCAAGCAAGGCAAGCTGCAGGCGGCAGGTGAAGTGAATCTTGCGCCGGTCACGGCCAGGCTCGATGTCAGCACCCGTGACATCGACCTGCGCGTTGCCCAGGCCTACATCAGCCCGTTCATTCGCCTTGAGCTGCGCAGTGGCATGCTCGCCAGCGACCTCAAGGTCAACCTCACGAGCACCGAGCCATTGGCCTTCAGCGTCGCCGGCAAGGCCCAGGTCAACCAGCTGCACACCCTGGACACCATCAAGGGCCGTGACTTCGTCAAATGGCAGCAAGTGAACGTCGATGGCCTGTCGTACGTGCACGGTGATGCCCTATCGATCGACAAGGTGACCCTGCTGCAGCCCTACGCACGCTTCATCATCAACGAAGACCGCACCACCAGCGTCGACGATCTGCTGATCCCCCAACCGCCCGGCGCGCCTGCCAGCAGCCCGGCCAAGCCGGCCAGTGCCACTGCCGGCAAGCCACTGGGCATCCACATTGGCCAGATCAACATCAACGATGGCTCGGCCAACTTCGCCGACCTGACCCTCACCCCGAACTTTGCCACCGCCATCCAGCAGCTCAATGGCCAGATAGGCACCATCGACAACCGCAAGCCGACCCCGGCCAAGGTCGACGTCAAAGGCAAGGTCGACCGTTATGCCCCGGTCACCATCAAGGGCGCACTCAACCCGTTCAACCCGCTGGCCAGCCTGGATATCGCCACCAGCTTCAAGCGCGTCGAACTGACCACCTTGACGCCCTACTCCGGCAAGTTCGCCGGCTTCCGCATCCGCAAGGGGCGGCTGAACCTCGACCTGCATTACCTGATCACCAACGGTCAGCTCAAGGCCGAGAACAAGGTGGTGGTCGAGCAGCTGCAACTGGGTGAGAAGGTCGACAGCCCGGATGCCGTGGACCTGCCGATCCGCCTGGCGGTCGCGCTGCTGAAAGACACAGAGGGGCGGATCTCCATCGAATTGCCCGTTTCCGGTGACCTGAACAACCCGCAGTTCAGCGTCATGCCGATCGTCTGGCAGACCCTGCGCAACCTGGTGCTGCGTGCCGCGCAGGCGCCGTTCAAGTTCATCGGTGGGCTGATTGCCGGTGGCGGCTCGGAAGACCTCGGTACCGTGGCGTTCGCCCCAGGCTCCAGTGAGCTCAGTGGCGATGCGCAATCGGCACTGGACAAGCTGGCATCCGCACTCAAGGAGCGCCCGGAGCTTCGCCTGGAGATCGAAGGCACGAGTGCCCAGAGCAGCGACGGCCCCTTGATTGCTCAGCAACGCCTGGAACGTGAATACCAGGCGAACTGGTACAAAATCCTGCAACGCCGTGGCGACAAGGTACCGGCCAATGCCTCGATGCTGCAGGTCGATGAGCGCGACAAGCCGGCGATGCTCGAAGGCATCTACCGCACCCGCCTGAAGCAACAACCTCCCGCCGAGTGGGAGCAGTTGAGCCGTGACGAGCGCACCGCCAAGCTGCGCGAGGCGGTGATCAAGTCGTGGGCTGAAAGCCCTGCGTTGCTGCGCACCCTTGGCCAGGAACGAGCCAGCAGCATCAAGGACTACCTGGTTGACAAGGGCAAGCTCGAGGATGACCGGGTCTACTTCATCGATACCAACCTGGGGCAGGCTGAGAGTGATGGGCGGGTGGTAACACCGATGCACCTGGATGCTGAGTGAGCTGTCAGCAGGTCTGGCCCTTCGCGGCTAAAGCCGCTCCTACAAGGACTGCGCATCTCTGCAGGAGCGGCTTTAGCCGCGAAGGGCCGGTGCAGGCTTACACCAGCCGCTGCCCCGAAACCGACGGGTGATACAGCGGCTGTACCTTGTTCCCCGCCGGATCCAGCAGGTGGAAGCTGCGCGCTCCGTCACCATGGTTGAACGGCTTGTCGAGCAATGTCACCCCACGCGCCTTGAAGTAGTGGTACCAAGCCTCCAGTTCCTCGACGCTGTCGACAATGAAACCGTAATGGTCGAGGGTCTGGAGCCCATTGGCCGCCCCTGCCCCACGCCCCAGCGACAGGTTGTCATTACCACAGGTCAGATAAACCAGGTCCTCATTAGCCCGGTTGAGCACCTCCATGCCCATCACATCGACATAGAACCGTTCGCACTCCTCCAGGTTGGGCACCAGCAAGGCAATATGGCGCAGACCATTCAGGCGGCCAGGACGGGCAGGTAATTCGGACATTGGCGCGACTCCATTTTTGTATACAATTCATATCAGAATTTAAAACAAAAGGAACGCCCTGTGTATAGCCTGTTCATCAAGACCCGCGTCAAAGCCGGCTGCGCCGAAGCATTTCTCGCTGCCATCCAGGTCAATGCCGCTGCCTCTGTCGCTACCGAGCCCGGCTGCCTGGTGTTCGATGTATCCCAGGACCGCATGGATCCAGACGTTATCTACCTGTACGAAATCTACCGTGACGATGATGCGTACGAGGCGCATACCCAGACCGCCCACTTTCGCGACAGCCGCCCACTGGTCGAGCCGTTGATCGCAGAGCAGGAGTGCTTTGAAAGTAATGTTATCGCCCGTAACCCGGTGTACTGAGGCCAGCATGAAAAAGCCCCGGCAGTGGCCGGGGCTTCGGTAGAGATGGCCAAATCCTTTTGGCCGACGGGACATTCCTTATTCGGCTTTCAAGCCATCAGCCATCACGCTTTTCACGCCTTTGATATTTTTGGTGATGCGAACAGCTTCAGCCTTTTGCGATTCAGTCACCTTCACGTCAGAAGACAGCGAAACAACACCGTGGCTGGTTTCCACCTTGATATCGCTACCCGGTACGCCTTTCTCGGTCATCAGGTCAGCTTTGACCTTGGTGGTGATCCAGGTGTCAGAGCCTTCCTGCTTGGCGTTGTCCACGGTATTGGCAGCCAACATGACCGGAGCCTGAGTTGGCTGGGCAGCGAAGGCACCGTTGGCCATGGTCACGGTCAGAGCGGTAGCAGTAGCGGCAGCAATGGCGAACTTCTTCATTTGGGTCACTCCTGTTTGTCGAAAGGTCTGCGCCGTATGTCCTGGCGGCAGGTAACAGTGTAGTTGCATGCGCTATGCCAGTTTTTCCGCTTCGCTTGTTTCCTTATAAATCAACGACTTAACGAACAAGGCGACAACCGACATTCGTGCATTTTGCAATCAGTGCGAAAAACCTGCATGCAAGATGCAAGTCCGCAAAAGGTTCCCCATCCCATAAAAAAAGGGCCCCAGAGGGGCCCTTTTTCCTGTCGCATGTCAGTCGCTTAGACGCCCGAAGCCTTGGCAGCGGCAACGTCTTTGATCGACAGCTTGATACGGCCGCGGTTGTCCACGTCCAGCACCAGCACTTCGACTTCCTGACCTTCTTTCAGTACATCGGTCACCTTCTCTACGCGAGCGTCGCTCAGCATCGAGATGTGAACCAGGCCATCCTTGCCAGGCAGGATGTTGACGAAGGCGCCGAAGTCGACGATGCGCTCGACCTTGCCGACGTAGATCTTGCCGATCTCGGCCTCGGCGGTGATGCCCAGGATGCGCTGCTTGGCTGCGTCTGCCGCGTCCTTGGTTTCGCCGAAGATCTTGATCGAGCCGTCGTCTTCGATGTCGATCGAAGCCTTGGTTTCTTCGCAGATGGCGCGAATGGTTGCGCCGCCTTTGCCGATGACATCACGGATCTTGTCGGTGTCGATCTTCATCGCGATCATGGTCGGGGCATTGGCCGACAGCTCGGTACGCGACTCGCCAATGATCTGGTTCATCTGGCCGAGGATGTTCAGGCGCGCTTCCAGGGCCTGGCCCAGGGCGATTTCCATGATTTCTTCGGTGATGCCGTTGATCTTGATGTCCATCTGCAGCGCGGTAACACCTTTGGCGGTACCCGCAACTTTGAAGTCCATGTCGCCGAGGTGGTCTTCGTCACCCAGGATATCGGTCAGGACCGCGAATTTCTCGCCTTCCTTGACCAGGCCCATGGCGATACCGGCGACAGGTGCCTTCATCGGTACACCAGCGTCCATCAAGGCCAGGGAAGCACCGCAGACCGACGCCATGGAGCTGGAACCGTTGGATTCGGTGATTTCCGAAACCACGCGGATGGTGTACGGGAACACGTCGGCGGATGGCAGCATGGCCTGAACCGAACGACGGGCCAGACGGCCGTGGCCGATTTCGCGGCGACCGGCGCCACCCATGCGACCACACTCGCCCACTGAGAACGGCGGGAAGTTGTAGTGCAGCATGAACGGGTCTTTCTTCTCGCCTTCGAGGGTGTCCAGCAGCTGCGCATCACGCGCAGTACCCAGGGTCGCTACGACCAGGGCCTGGGTTTCGCCACGGGTGAACAGGGCCGAGCCGTGGGTCTTCGGCAGCACACCGACTTCGATGTTCAGCGGACGTACGGTCTTGGTGTCGCGGCCATCGATACGTGGCTTGCCATTGACGATGTTTTCGCGAACGGTGCGGTATTCGATTTCGCCGAAGATTTCTTTGACTTCAGCAGCCGAAGGTTGGCCTTCTTCACCGGAGAACTTGGCAACGGCCTGATCACGCAGCTCGCCCAGGCGCGCATAGCGGTCGGCCTTGACGGTGATGGTGTAGCCCTGGGAAATGGCTTCGCCGAACTCTGCACGGATGGCGTTAAACAGTTCGGTATTGGCAACGGCAGGTTTCCAGTCCCAGGTCGGCTTGCCCGCTTCGGCGGCCAGCTCTTTGACAGCCTGGATGACAGCCTGGAACTCGTCGTGGGCGAACAGCACGGCGCCCAGCATCTGGTCTTCGGTCAGCTCTTGAGCTTCCGACTCAACCATCAGAACGGCGTCGGAGGTACCGGCAACGACCATGTCCAGGCTCGAAGCAGCCAGCTGCTCGTAGGTCGGGTTCAGCAGGTAGCCGGTGCTTTCGTGGAAGGCAACACGGGCAGCGCCAATCGGGCCTTCGAACGGAATGCCGGAGATGGCCAGGGCAGCCGAGGTACCGATCATCGCAGCGATGTCCGGATCGGTCTTCTTGCTGGTGGAGACCACGGTGCAGACAACCTGCACTTCGTTCATGAACCCTTCTGGGAACAGCGGGCGGATCGGACGGTCGATCAGGCGCGAGGTCAGCGTCTCTTTCTCGGAAGGACGGCCTTCACGCTTGAAGAAGCCACCCGGGATCTTGCCGGCGGCGTAGGTCTTTTCCTGGTAGTGCACCGACAGCGGGAAGAAACCCTTGCCTGGGTCGGCCTGCTTGGCACCGACCACGGTCACCAGCACGGTGACGTCGTTGTCGACGGTAACCAGCACGGCGCCGGTTGCCTGACGGGCGATACGGCCCGTTTCGAGAGTAACGGTCGATTGACCGAACTGGAATTTCTTGATTACCGGGTTCACGGTTTCCTACCTTTTTTCAGTGGCTCTGGGGGAACTGGTTTCTTGCGAATTCTTGGGCAGAACGGGGAATCGGCCCCATTGACCGTCCAGATACAACACGAGGTTGGGAGCCTGGCTGCTGCGCGGTAAACCGCTCAGCAAAACCAGGCTGCCAACCTCGGAGATACGCGTGGCGTGCCCGACGGCGATGCTGCAAAGCAGCATAGCCGAAGCTTGCGACACGCCATGCACACCACTGACCAGGCCGCTATTAGCGACGCAGGCCCAGGCGACCGATCAGGGCGCTGTAACGAGTGGTGTCTTTGCCCTTCAGGTAGTCCAGCAGCTTACGACGCTGGTTGACCATACGGATCAGACCACGACGGGAGTGGTGGTCTTTGTCGTTGGCCTTGAAGTGGCCTTGCAGCTTGTTGATGTTGGCGGTCAGCAGAGCAACCTGCACTTCCGGGCTACCGGTATCGCCGGCGGCTTGCTGGTATTCGGCAACGATCTGAGCTTTTTCTTCAACGCTGAGGGCCATGAGGCTTCTCCAAATCAAACGGATCCCGCAAGCGGGGTCCAATAGGCCAGGGACAAAACCCTGTATTAATAAAATGAGCTGTGACCGTGCCTACTGACAGCCACCCTCGATCCACCGGTTTCAGCCAATGCCTCGACCTGTGGTTTCGGTCATTCCGACCGAATCAATCGACGCGGCGCAATGCGCCCGTCTTCGCTCACTTCACCGATACCGATGAAGCGGCCATTGTGATCCTGTACGCGGACCATGCCAAACTGCGGTGCATCCGGCGCACGCACTGCCTGGCCATGCAGCCAGTAAAACGCGCTGTGCTCGGACAGGCACACCAGAGGCCAGTCCTGCAGCCCGCTGTCGGACGGCATCAGGAAGCGATCGAGCGCTTCGTTGCCACCTTCGGCATGGGCCTGCTCGAGTTCCTCGAGGGTCACCGTCTGGGCCAGGGCAAAAGGCCCGGCCTGGGTCCGGCGCAACTCGGCGACATAGGCGCCACAGCCCAGGGCCTCGCCGATATCCTCCACCAGGGTGCGGATATAGGTGCCTTTGCTGCAGCCAACCGACAACCGCGCACGGGTGCCTTCGCACTCGAGCAACTCCAAGCGGCCAATAGTAACAGAACGCGCCTCGCGCTCCACTACCTCTCCTGCACGCGCCAGTTTGTACAGCGGCTGGCCGTCACGCTTGAGCGCCGAGTACATCGGCGGTACCTGAAGGATTTCACCGCGAAAACGCGGGATCACCGCTTCGATATCGGCGCGACCAACGGTCACCTCGCGGGTCTGCAGGACTTCACCTTCAGCGTCTGCGGTGCTGGTAGTCTGCCCCAGCTGCATGACCGTTTCGTAGCCCTTGTCGGAATCGAGCAGGTACTGCGAAAACTTGGTCGCCTCACCAAAACACAGCGGCAGCACGCCGGTGGCCAGCGGGTCGAGGCTGCCGGTATGGCCGGCCTTTTCGGCATTGAGCAACCAACGGACCTTTTGCAGCGCGGCGTTGGAAGTGAAGCCCAGCGGCTTATCGAGCAGGATGATGCCGCTGACGTTGCGGCGGATACGTTTGACCTGGGCCACCGCTTACTCCTTGGCGTCCGACTCGTCGGCATCCTTGTGCAGGCGGTCTTCGGCCACTGCACGCTCGATCAGCGCCGAGAGGTGGACACCGCGGCTGACACTTTCATCGAAGTGGAAGTGCAACTGCGGCACGCTGCGCAGCTGCATCGAGCGGCCCAGGTGCAGGCGCAGGAAGCTTGCGGCGCTGTTCAGGGCCTTGAGCGACTGCTGCACGGCGTCTGGCGCTTCTTCGCCCATGACGGTGATGAAGACCTTGGCATGGCCCAGGTCGCGGCTGACATCCACAGCGGTGATGGTCACCAGACCGACGCGTGGGTCCTTGACTTCACGGCGGATCAGCTCGGCCAGCTCACGCTGCATCTGATCACCGATACGTTGGGTACGGCTGTATTCTTTGGCCATTCTTGCTACCTGTAACTTAAAGCGGCAAACGCCCGGTCAGGCTGAAGCCTGACCGGGCGCTACCTACTGAGGCGCTGCCCACCGCCCTGCGGCGGGGGCTGGCGCCCTGCTCACCCTTAAAGGGTACGAGCAACCTGGACTTTCTCGAAGACTTCGATCTTGTCGCCGACCTTGACGTCGTTGTAGCTCTTGACGCCAATACCGCACTCCATGCCCGAACGCACTTCGGAAGCGTCGTCCTTGAAGCGACGCAGCGATTCCAGTTCACCTTCGAAGATCACAACGTCTTCACGCAGTACGCGGATCGGACGGTTGCGGTACACGGTACCTTCGATGACCATACAGCCAGCGATGGCGCCGAACTTCGGCGAACGGAACACGTCACGGACTTCAGCAACGCCCAGGATGTTCTCGCGAACATCGCTGCCGAGCATGCCGGTCAGGGCTTTCTTGACGTCTTCGATGATGTCGTAGATCACGTTGTAGTAACGCATATCCAGACCTTCCTGCTCGACGATCTTGCGCGCGCCGGCATCGGCACGCACGTTGAAGCCGAACAGTACTGCATTCGAAGCCAGCGCCAGGTTGGCGTCGCTTTCGGTGATACCACCGACGCCGCCACCAATCACGCGCACCTGAACTTCGTCGTTGCCCAGACCAGACAGCGAGCCCTGCAGTGCTTCCAGGGAGCCCCGCACGTCGGTCTTGAGGACGATGTTGAGGGTCTTCTTCTCTTCCTGCCCCATGGTCTCGAAGATGTTTTCCAGCTTGCCGGCGTGAGCACGGGCCAGCTTGACCTCGCGGTATTTGCCTTGACGGAACAGGGCAACTTCACGGGCCTTCTTCTCGTCGGCAACCACGGACAGCTCGTCACCGGCTTCCGGGGTACCGTCCAGGCCGAGGATCTCGACCGGGATCGATGGGCCGGCTTCCTTCACAGGCTTGCCGTTCTCGTCGAGCATGGCACGCACACGGCCATAGTTGGAGCCGCACAGGACCATGTCGCCCTGACGCAGTGTACCGTCCTGAACCAGGATGGTCGCCACCGGGCCACGGCCCTTGTCCAGGCGCGATTCGACCACGACGCCACGACCTGGAGCGGTCGGGGTGGCGGTCAGCTCGAGGATTTCGGCCTGCAGCAGGACGGCTTCGAGCAGCTCGTCGACACCGGTACCCATCTTCGCCGAAACCTTGACGAACGGCGTGTCACCACCCCAGTCCTCGGAGGTCACGCCTTCGACGGCCAGTTCGTTGCGGATGCGATCGAGGTCGGCACCCGGCTTGTCGATCTTGTTCACTGCAACCACCAGCGGAACGCCAGCAGCCTTGGCATGCTGAACAGCTTCGCGGGTTTGCGGCATCACGCCGTCGTCCGCCGCCACCACCAGGATGACGATGTCGGTGGCCTTGGCACCACGGGCACGCATCGCGGTAAACGCGGCGTGGCCCGGGGTATCGAGGAAGGTGACCATGCCGCGGTCGGTTTCCACGTGGTAGGCACCGATGTGCTGGGTAATACCACCGGCCTCGCCAGCAGCAACCTTGGCACGGCGGATGTAGTCGAGCAGCGAGGTCTTGCCGTGGTCGACGTGGCCCATGACGGTAACTACCGGCGCACGCGACTCGGTCTGGCCTTCGAACTTCAGCGATTCGGCCAGGGAATCTTCCAGGGCGGTATCGCTGATCAGGGTGACCTTGTGACCCAGCTCTTCTGCGACCAGCTGGGCGGTTTCCTGGTCGAGTACCTGGTTGATGGTAACCGGGGTACCCAGCTTGAACATGAACTTGACCACTTCGGCGCCCTTGACGGACATCTGGTTGGCCAGCTCGGAGACGGTGATGGTCTCGCCGATGGTCACGTCACGAATGACGGGGCCGGTCGGGTTCTGGAAGCCGTGCTGATTACGTTTCTTCAGCTTGCTCTTGCCACCACGGCCACGACGAGCGCCATCGCTCTCTTCGTCGGTGGTGCGCGGTGCGGCACGAGGAGTCGGAGCCTTTTCCTTCTCCTTGACCTTGACCTTGATCGACACGCGCGGCGCTTCGCCACGACGCTCGCCACCACGACGGTCTTCGTCACGGGTGCGGCCTTCGTTGCGACGGGCTTCGTCC
>Ga0153918_1000833_pt1 | contig 13446 bp, 13 predicted proteins | sample TSFL002MetaG_FD_104687 | JGI IMG/M metagenome (GOLD analysis project Ga0153918, IMG submission 104687) | Attine ant fungus gardens microbial communities from Florida, USA - TSFL002 MetaG | ecosystem: Host-associated > Fungi > Mycelium > Unclassified | place: USA: Florida, Paynes Creek Historic... | reverse complement strand
TCTGGAGATTGAACGTGAAGGTCTGGCGCAGTTAGATCAGTACATTAATCAGGATTTTAGTCTGGCATGTGAGAAGATGTTCTACTGTGCCGGCAAAGTCGTGGTGATGGGGATGGGCAAGTCTGGCCATATCGGGCGCAAAATGGCCGCCACGTTCGCCAGTACCGGGACATCGTCATTCTTTGTTCACCCAGGTGAAGCGGCACACGGCGACCTGGGCATGGTCACGCCGCAGGATGTGGTCATTGCGCTGTCAAACTCCGGTGAATCGAACGAGATCCTGGCGCTGATCCCTGTGTTGAAACGGCTGCACGTCCCGCTGATTTGCATGACCAGTCGCCCGGAAAGCAGCATGGCCCGCGCCGCGGATATTCACCTGTGCGTCAAAGTGCCAAAAGAAGCGTGCCCGTTAGGTCTTGCCCCGACGTCCAGCACCACTGCTGCGCTGGTCATGGGCGATGCGCTTGCGGTGGCATTACTCGAAGCCCGCGGTTTTACGCCGGAAGATTTCGCGCTTTCTCATCCTGGCGGTGCGCTGGGACGCAAGTTGCTGCTTCGGGTAAACGACATTATGCATACGGGCGATGAGATCCCGCACGTAAGCAAAGCCGCGTCACTGCGCGATGCATTACTGGAAATCACCCGCAAAAATCTTGGCATGACGGTTGTTTGCGACGATCTGATGAAGATTCAGGGGATCTTCACCGACGGCGACTTACGTCGCGTATTCGATATGGGCGTGGATGTCCGCACATTAGGCATCGCCGATGTCATGACGCCTGGCGGGATCCGCGTTCGTCCCGGCACCCTGGCGGTGGATGTGCTGAACCTGATGCAGTCCCGCCACATAACCTCAGTGATGGTTGCCGATGGCGACCAACTGCTGGGTGTGGTACATATGCATGATCTTCTACGCGCTGGCGTAGTGTAATGAAGGATAAGACAATGAGTAATGCGGGTGCATCCCTTGAACCTGTTATGGTCCGGTGAGTACAGCCATGATGGCGAAGGCGGAAAACATCCGTCTGCTGATCCTGGATGTAGATGGCGTACTCTCCGATGGCCTGATTTACATGGGCAATAATGGCGAAGAGCTAAAAGCATTCAATGTTCGCGACGGTTACGGCATTCGCTGCGCGCTCACATCCGGCATCGAAGTTGCTATCATCACCGGGCGAAAAGCTAAACTTGTAGAAGACCGTTGCGAAACGTTGGGCATTACCCATCTGTATCAGGGACAATCCGACAAGATGTTGGCATTCAACGATTTGCTTGCGAAACTGTCCATCGCGCCTGAGCATGTTGCCTATGTGGGCGACGATCTGATCGACTGGCCGGTGATGGCCGAAGTGGGCCTGAGCATCGCGGTAGCCGATGCCCATCCGCTGTTGATACCGCGTGCTGACTATGTCACCCACATCAACGGCGGTCGCGGTGCCGTACGTGAAGTCTGCGATCTGCTTCTGCTGGCGCAGGGCAAGCTTGAAGAGGCCAAAGGGCAATCAATATGAGTAAAACCAGACGTTGGGTTATCATTCTGCTAACGCTTGTCGCACTGGTACTGATTGGCGTAAACCTCGCTGACCGTGACGATACCCAAACGGAAGCGATCAACAATAGCGATCCAACATACAAAAGCGATCACAGTGACACGGTGGTTTACAGCCCGGAAGGTGCGCTGAACTATCGCCTGATCGCAAAGCATGTTGAGTATTTTTCAGATGATGGTATCTCGTGGTTTACCCAACCGGTAATGACCACATTTGATACCGATAAAGTGCCAACGTGGTCGATCAAGTCTGACAGAGCAAAATTAACAAATGACCGTATGCTTTATCTGTATGGTCATGTTGAGGTCAACGCCCTGACCGCTGACTCTCAACTGCGTAAAATTACAACAGATAATGCCCAGATTAACCTGGTGACCCAGGATGTGACTTCGCAGGATCTGGTTACACTGTATGGCACAACATTTAATTCCAGCGGTCTGAGAATGCGCGGGAACTTACGCAGCAAAAACGCCGAGCTGATTGAAAAGGTTAGATCCTCTTATGAAATTCAAAACAAACAAACTCAGCCTTAATTTTGTTATCGCCAGCGCGCTGCTGGCAGCCAGTCTTCCCGCACTTGCTGTGACTGGCGATACCGAACAGCCGATTCATATTGAATCTGACACCCAGTCTCTCGATATGCAGGGTAATGTCGTCACCTTTACCGGCAACGTCGTCATGACTCAGGGCACCATCAAAATTAACGCCGACAAAGTTGTCGTTACCCGTCCGGGCGGCGAGCAAGGCAAAGAAATTATTGATGGCTATGGCAACCCGGCAACCTTCTACCAGATGCAGGACAACGGTAAACCGGTTAAAGGCCACGCCACCCATATGCACTATGAACTGGCGAAGGATCTTGTCATCCTGACCGGTAATGCCTACCTGGAACAGCTGGACAGCAATATTACCGGCGACAAGATCACCTATCTGGTGAAAGAGCAGAAAATGCAGGCTTCCAGCGAGAAAGGCAAACGCGTTACCACCGTGCTTGTTCCTTCACAGCTGCAAGATAAAGGCAAAGGCCAGGCCCCGGCACAGAAGAAGAGTAACTAATTCGTTATGGCAACATTAACTGCAAAAAATCTCGCTAAGGCCTATAAAGGCCGCCGCGTCGTGGAAGATGTCAGTCTGACCGTCAACTCCGGCGAAATTGTTGGCCTTTTAGGCCCTAACGGTGCGGGTAAAACCACTACCTTCTACATGGTGGTAGGTATTGTGCCGCGCGATGCAGGCAACATTGTCATTGATGATGAGGACATCAGCCTGCTGCCGCTGCACGCCCGTGCGCGCCGTGGTATCGGCTATCTTCCACAGGAAGCCTCCATTTTCCGCCGTTTAAGCGTTTTCGATAACCTGATGGCCGTGTTGCAGATCCGCGACGATCTGTCGAGCGAGCAGCGTCAGGATCGCGCTAACGAACTGATGGAAGAGTTCCATATTGAACACCTGCGCGATAGCTTAGGCCAGGCGCTGTCAGGCGGTGAACGTCGTCGTGTCGAGATTGCGCGCGCGCTGGCTGCAAACCCGAAATTCATCCTGCTGGATGAACCCTTCGCGGGCGTTGACCCTATTTCCGTCATCGATATCAAACGTATTATTGAACATCTGCGTGACAGCGGGCTTGGCGTACTGATCACTGACCACAACGTCCGTGAAACGCTGGCCGTGTGTGAACGCGCCTATATTGTGAGCCAGGGCCATCTGATCGCCCACGGTACGCCGCAGCAGATCCTCGAAGATGAGCATGTTAAGCGCGTGTACCTTGGGGAAGACTTCAGACTCTGATAGGGTAGAGGTAACGTAACGCCGAACCGGAGAAAAATGCTCTGAACATGAAGCAAGGTTTGCAATTAAGGCTCAGCCAACAACTGGCGATGACGCCACAGCTACAACAAGCTATCCGCCTGTTGCAGTTGTCCACGTTAGAACTCCAGCAGGAACTCCAGCAAGCGCTGGACAGCAACCCGTTGCTGGAGCAAACCGATCTTCATGACGAGGTAGACACTCAGCAAACGCAAGACACCGAAACGCTCGACACCGTTGATGCTCTCGAACAAAAAGAGATGCCGGACGAGCTGCCTCTGGATGCCAGCTGGGATGAAATCTACACCGCAGGAACCCCATCCGGGACGCGTGCAGACTACCAGGACGATGAGCTACCGGTCTATCAGGGTGAAACCACCCAGTCGCTTCAGGATTACCTGATGTGGCAGGTGGAGTTAACGCCCTTCACTGACACCGATCGTGCGATTGCAACCTCCATTGTCGATGCCGTTGATGACACCGGGTATTTGACCGTTTCCCTGGACGATATTCTTGAAAGCATCGGCGATGATGAGATCGAACTTGAGGAAATTGAAGCGGTTCTGAAGCGTATTCAGCGCTTCGACCCGGTTGGCGTGGCCGCGAAAGATCTGCGAGACTGCCTGCTGATCCAGCTTTCTCAGTTCGCCAAAGAGACACCGTGGATTGAAGAAGCCCGGTTAATCATCAGCGATCATCTGGATCTGCTGGCGAACCATGACTTCCGTACCCTGATGCGCGTCACCCGCCTCAAAGAAGAGGTGTTGAAAGAAGCCGTCAACCTGATCCAGTCGCTCGATCCTCGCCCTGGCCAATCCATCCAGACCAGCGAACCCGAATACGTTATCCCGGATGTGCTGGTCAGAAAGCATAACGGCCGCTGGGTTGTCGAACTGAACTCTGACAGCATTCCTCGCCTGCAAATCAACCAGCAGTACGCCTCCATGTGCACCAACGCACGCAACGACTCCGACAACCAGTACATTCGTAGCAATCTTCAGGAAGCGCGATGGCTGATCAAAAGTCTGGAGAGCAGAAATGATACGCTGCTCCGTGTAAGCCGCTGTATTGTCGAGCAGCAGCAGGCGTTCTTTGAGCAGGGCGAAGAGTATATGAAACCGATGGTGCTGGCAGATATCGCCCAGGCCGTCGAAATGCATGAATCAACCATTTCCCGCGTAACAACGCAGAAGTATCTGCACAGTCCACGCGGTATTTTTGAGCTTAAGTATTTCTTCTCCAGCCATGTGAATACCGAAGGCGGCGGCGAAGCCTCGTCGACGGCCATTCGCGCACTGGTGAAGAAGTTGATCGCCGCGGAGAATCCCGCGAAGCCACTGAGTGACAGTAAGTTAACCACCATGCTGTCCGATCAGGGTATCATGGTGGCACGCCGTACTGTTGCAAAGTATCGAGAGTCTTTATCCATTCCGCCGTCTAACCAGCGTAAACAACTGGTCTGACACAACCGATAAGGAAGACACTATGCAGCTCAACATCACAGGACACAACGTCGAAATTACTGATGCTTTACGCGATTTTGTGAACACTAAGTTCGCGAAACTTGAGCAGTATTTCGAAAGGATCAACCAGGTCTATATTGTGTTGAAAGTGGAGAAAGTGACTCATATCTCGGATGCAACCCTGCACGTGAACGGGGGTGAACTCCATGCCAGTGCGGAAGGGCAAGACATGTATGCTGCTATCGACGGCTTGATTGACAAGCTTGCACGACAGCTCAATAAACATAAAGATAAACTGAAACAACACTAATTGTCCGGGCAGTTAACGGGTGCAGGAAGGCCTGTTGTGAAACACAACAGGCCATTTGTACAGTTAGCGCTTAGGTGAAATTATGATGAACAACGATTCCGCTCTTCAACTGAGCAATGTCCTTAACCAGGAATGTACCCGCAGTGGCGTTCACTGCCAGAGCAAAAAACGTGCGCTGGAAATCATCAGTGAACTGGCCGCAAAACAGCTGGGCCTGCCGTCTCAGGTGGTGTTCGAAGCTATTCTGACCCGCGAAAAAATGGGCAGTACTGGCATTGGCAACGGCATTGCTATCCCGCATGGCAAGCTGGAAGAAGACACCCTGCGTGCCGTTGGTGTTTTTGTGCAGCTCGAAACGCCGATCGCCTTCGACGCCATCGATAATCAGCCAGTCGATCTCCTCTTCGCGCTGCTGGTTCCTGCTGACCAGACCAAAACCCACCTGCATACGCTTTCGCTGGTCGCCAAACGTCTGGCCGATAAAACCATTTGCCGTCGACTGCGCTCAGCCCAAAGTGATGAAGAGTTATATCAAATTATCACTGAAGCAGAAGGCAATCAGGATGATGCATAACCGGGAGATGGCCTTCACATCTGTTGTCCTGAGGAGAAACGGAACATGGTGCTGATGATCGTCAGCGGTCGTTCAGGGTCGGGGAAATCCGTCGCCCTCCGCGCGCTTGAAGATATGGGCTTTTACTGTGTCGATAACCTGCCGGTTGTGCTGCTGCCCGACCTGGCCCGGACGCTTGCAGACCGACAAACGTCTGCTGCCGTCAGTATCGACGTCCGTAACATGCCAGAATCACCGGAAGTCTTTGAACAGGCGATGAACAACCTGCCTGACTCGTTTTCGCCTCAGCTGCTGTTCCTTGATGCTGACCGTAACACGCTGATCCGTCGTTACAGCGATACCCGCCGTTTGCATCCGCTCTCCAGCAAGAATCTCTCTCTGGAAAGCGCCATCGACGAAGAGAGCGACCTGCTGGAGCCGCTGCGCTCCCGTGCAGACCTGATTGTCGACACCTCTGAAATGTCCGTTCACGAGCTGGCTGAAATGTTGCGTACCCGTCTGCTGGGTAAACGCGAGCGCGAACTGACCATGGTGTTCGAATCCTTCGGCTTTAAGCACGGCATTCCTATCGATGCGGATTATGTTTTCGACGTGCGCTTCCTGCCGAACCCCCACTGGGATCCAAAACTGCGTCCAATGACCGGTCTTGATAAACCCGTGGCGGCGTTCCTCGACAGGCACACAGAAGTTCACAATTTTATCTACCAGACGCGCAGCTACCTTGAGCTATGGTTACCTATGCTGGAAACAAATAATCGTAGCTACCTGACGGTGGCGATTGGTTGTACCGGTGGTAAACATCGTTCGGTGTACATTGCCGAACAACTGGCCGATTACTTCCGCTCACGCGGGAAGAACGTTCAGTCCCGTCATCGCACGCTGGAAAAACGTAAAACATGACCGTAAAACAAACTGTTGAAATCACGAATAAGCTGGGTATGCACGCCCGCCCGGCGATGAAACTGTTTGAACTGATGCAGGGTTTTGATGCGGAGGTTCTGCTGCGTAACGATGAAGGTACAGAGGCTGAAGCCAATAGCGTCATCGCGCTACTGATGCTGGATTCTGCCAAAGGCAGACAAATTGAAGTTGAGGCAACAGGCCCACAGGAAGAAGAAGCTCTGGCAGCAGTGATTGCACTGTTTAATGCCGGGTTTGATGAAGACTGATGCACCCGCCCTCTCCTTCCCGGAGAGGGTCATTAATACAGCTTATTCCCCGTCATAAACCCTTCCCCGCCTAGCTGGCGCATTTGCCGCATAATCCACGCCTGACGACCACGAACATACCCCGACGGAGCACTGGCCTTAAAGCGCACAGGATTGGGCAATACGGCCGCTAACAGAGCAGCTTCTGACATCGTCAGACGACTGGCAGGTTTATGGAAATAACGCTGTGCAGCGGCTTCGACACCAAACACCCCCTCACCAAACTCAGCGATATTCAGATAGACGGTCAGAATACGTTTTTTGCTCCAGACCGTTTCCATGCCAAGCGTCAGACCCGCTTCAAGACCTTTTCGCAGCCAGCTGCGTCCATCCCATAAAAACAGGTTTTTTGCCGTCTGCTGAGAAAGCGTGGATGCCCCCCGGACACGATCTTCATGTCTCTCGTTATGCGCCAGCGCTTTCTGGATAGCCGCCACGTCAAACCCCCAATGATCCGGGAATTTCTGATCTTCTGCGGCAATCACCGCCAGCCCCATAAACGGAGAGATCTGATCCATGCTCACCCAGTCAGAGTGCGCAACGTAGCCGAAATCACCGGATAACCAGGCGCTAAGCTGGCGCTCAACCATCACGGCAGAAAAAGGGACAGGCATGATGCTAAACAGAGCGATACCACCGCCCCAGAAAACAGCCAGGACGATGACAATACGCAACAGGATCCGTTTAACCCATGCGCCAGCCTTAAATTTTCGGATCATTCAGTCAAAACCAACACTCTGTCCACCAGCTTCTCGATACCGGCAGCCGCCTCAGCGATGTTTTGCGCCAGCATGTAGGCAGGTGTTGTGACAATCTTATTGTCTTCATCCACCACGATGTCATCGACCGGGCAAGGCACATGTTCGCCCCCCATATCTTCAATCACTTCTGCGGTATCGATATCTGTCCCGATGGTCAGGCGAAGCGGGAAATCGAAAATTTTTGGCAGCATGGCAGGGGCAATACAGATAAAGCCCAGCGGCTTACCGGCAGAATGCATCGCCTGGGCCAGCACGCTAAGATCCCTGTCGACCAGACATTCACTGCCCTGGGCTGCAAAGGTGCTTAAATTTTTGGCCGCGCCAAAGCCCCCCGGAACAATAAGCGCGTCAAGTTCAGCGACATTGGCCTGCGCCAGGGGATGAATGTCACCCCGCGCAATTCTGGCCGCCTCAATCAGCACGTTACGGGTTTCCGGCATGGCTTCACCAGTCAGATGATTGACCACGTCCACCTGATTTTTATCAGGGGCGAAGCAGATAACTTCAGCGCCACGTCTGGCTAATGCCAGCAGCGTTATTACCGATTCGTGTATCTCAGAACCGTCGTAAACACCACATCCACTCAGCACGACACCAATCTTTTTCATCATCACGTTCCTTCTTTGCAAATCGCTGAAGCATATTAATAATTCTGATTAAAACGCTATGCTTCACACATTTCACTGATTCATGTAACAAACTATTTAAGATTTGCTATCTTATCTGCGTGCGGCCTAAATTTTCAGGCGGCGTCCATGCGAAAACAACACAAAAAATCAGGCGCAGCCACGATTTCCCTGGTGTTGGCGCAGTATTCGCGCACCCCGGTTAAGCCGGGGTCATTTTTTTCTGGCGTCCACCCAGGCTTTCAGTACCGCCACATCGTTCTGCCACTCTTGTTTCATCTCTTCAACCCATTCACCCACGTTATCTTCCCATGCAGGTAAATCCGGGGATTGAATCTGTTGACCGAGCTGTTGCAGGTGACGCAAACCAACAGAACCGGCAGCACCTTTAATTTTATGGCCCTCTTCAACGATCCCTTTTTGATCGCGCGCGGTCAGGTTCGATTCCAGCACACTTAAATATCCCGGCATCATTTTTTCAAATACGGCCAGACCATCGGTAATCAGTTTCGGGCCAACCAAATCGATGTATTGCTCAAGCATGGCAGTATCCAGAATCGCTTGTGTCTTCGCGCTATCAACAGACGTCATGGTCCTCTCCTCTTCATCACAGGTATCCCAGAACTTCTTAATCATGGCGGTTAATGCAGGAACCGCCAGCGGCTTGCTGAGCACATCGTCCATACCGGCATCGAGATACTCTTTTTTGTCCTTCAGCACGTTCGCTGTCAACGCTACCAGCGGCGGCAGCTCATCGGCGGCGTATTTACGCGTCAACTCACGGGAGATATCCAGCCCGGTCATGTCCGGGAGCTGAATGTCCAGCAGCACCAGGTCGTACTCGCCAGGCGTGAACATATCCAGTGCGGCCTGGCCGGTCATCGCCACATCCACGCTGTTACCCAATTTTTCCAGCACTGAGCGCGCCACAATCACGTTCAGCTCAATGTCTTCCACCAGCAGAACATGCAGTGCAGGCAGCGGCATTTCGTCGTTATCAAAGGTGTCTTCAACCTCTTCTGCGACCGCCGGGGCATGAACTGTCAGCGTAAAGACAGAACCATTGCCCGGCTGGCTGGCGACGGTAATATCCCCACCCATGCTTCTGGCCAGACGCTTAGAGACGGCCAGACCAATCCCGGTACCCGTTGCCGGTTTACCGCCGTGGCTGTCTTTCACCTGGTAATACATTGCGAAGATTTTATCCTGCTCTTCCTGCGGAATGCCGATACCGGAATCTTCAACCTCGAAATGCAGCATGTCCCCTTCGTCATAGCGGATACGCACTGCCACCCGGCCTTTCTGGGTAAATTTCACCGCGTTGCTGATCAGGTTCCACAGGATCTGGCGCAGACGCGTGCCGTCAGTGGTCACTTTATGCGGCAGCGGCAACGTTGGCTCCATCACAAAGCTCAGCCCCTTTTGCTGAGCCTGTAAGCCGGACAGGTTTTCCAGGTCGGCCAGGAAGCTGGTAAAATCCACCGGCTGGTTGTCGAGCTGAACTTTACGGCGCTCCATCTTATCCATGTCGATAATATCGTTGAAGATATTGCCCAGCGTCACCGCAGAGACATGGATCGTTTTCAGGTATTTTTCCTGTTCGCCCGTTAATTCCGTATCCAGCAGAATGCGGCTCAGGCCAACAATCCCGTTCAACGGCGTGCGCAGTTCATGGCTGATGGTGGAGATAAAGGTGGTTTTGTCTCGGCTGGCGCGCTCCAGAGCATCCTGATAACGCTTACGCTCGGTGATATCACGGCCAAAGCCCATCAGGCCGTGGCGTTTCCCCACGCGGTCGTAGTAAGGCACCTTACGGATTTCAAAGCAGGCTTTCCGCCCGTCCGGGTAGTCCAGCCACTGCTCATAGGTGAGAGAAACATTATGACGGAAGACTTTTTCATCCGTTTCCATTACCTTCGCCGCCGCCTCTTCAGAATAGACATCCTGCGGCTTAAGGTTAACGAGCTGTTTCTCACTCTTACCGGTGAGCAACTCCATCGCCCGGTTACAGCCGGAAAACTCTTTATCTTCGTTACGGTAGAAAACCAAATCCGGTGAGGCATCAAGGAAGGAGCGCAGGAAAGAGGATTGCTGCTCGAGCTGGATTTGCGTCACCTCACGCTCTTTCATTTCAATTTTCAGCTGCTCAAGCGTGGCCTGACGTTCGGCTTCAGCTTTCTCACGATCTGAAATCTCCTGGTTGAGCTGAGCAATATTGTCCTTGAGCTGGACGTTAAGTTTGAGATCGCGCTCGCGCATCTCTTCCAGCTTATCAACCAGTTTTGATAAACGCTGACGGGACTCTTCAAGCTGCTCCACCACCACGGAGAGGAAATAGACCGCCCAGGGCGTAATCAGCAATCCGAAGAAGATAGAGCGGATCACGTCGATACTTTCGACCTGACCATGCAAGACCATGGTGACAGCCATCTGCACAACAATCGCCAGAACCACCAGCGCCAGAGCCAGCAGCATGGAGAAACGTACCAGGCCGAGCTTCATCATCAGATCGACATAGTACTGGGCCAGCATTCGAATTTGCTTCATAGAGGATCCCTTCACGACTTTATCGCTCAATAATACTCAAATTCAGGGCGGGACGGTGGAGGTTGTGAGAAAAAGTGCGGGGTGAAACAGGAGATTAGCCTCGCTCCCGACGGGCCGGGAGCGAGGAAAAGGATTTATCAGGAACGTTTCAGAAGCAGCCAAAGGCTGATCAGCAGGAAACTGGCGCTTGGCAACAGCGCACCGATAATCGGCGGGATGCCATAAACCAGCGTCAGCGGGCCAAAGATCTGGTCGAGAACGTAGAACACGAACCCGCAGCTAATACCGGTTACGACGCGAACCCCCATCGGCACGCTACGCAACGGCCCGAAGATAAACGACAGCGCCATCAACATCATGACCGCAACGGACATCGGCTGGAAAATCTTGCTCCACATATTGAGCTGATAACGCCCGGCGTCCTGGCCGCTCGATTTCAGATATTTCACGTAGTTATGCAGACCGCTAATGGACAGCGCATCAGGATCTAACGCCACCACACCCAGTTTGTCCGGGGTAAGGTTGGTCTTCCACGTACCAGAAACCGTCTGAGAGCCGGTGATCTGTTTCGGGTCTTTGAGGTCTGATTCATCAACCTGTGATAAGCGCCATTGCTTATGTTCGGGATCAAACTTCGCAGAAGACGCGTGACGCACAGACTGCAAACGACGCTGGTCGTTGAAAGCGTAAATACTCACGCCACCCAGTTCATCATCGCCTTTCACGCGTTCAATGTAGACAAAGTTATTGCCATCTTTTGCCCACAGTCCTTGCTGGGTCGAGAGCAATGAGCCACCGTACATGGCCTGCGCACGATAGTTACGCGCCATCTGCTCACCCTGTGGCGCCACCCACTCGCCGATCGCCATGGTCAGCAGCACCAGCGGAATAGCGGTTTTCATCACAGAGAGGGCAACCTGCAAACGGGTAAACCCGGAGGCTTGCATTACCACCAGCTCACTACGTTGCGCCAGCATCCCCAGGCCAAGCAGTGCGCCTAACAAAGCGGCCATAGGGAAGAAGATCTGGACATCTTTTGGCACGCTGAGAAGGGTATACATCCCGGCGCCCAACGCGTCGTAGCTACCCTGCCCGGCTTTTTTCAACTGGTCGACAAATTTAATAATGCCGGAGAGCGACACCAGCATGAACAACGTCATCATGATGGTGGAGAAAATAGTTTTACCGATGTAGCGGTCGAGAACGCCAAACGCCTGCATTACAACGCTCCTTTACGCGAGAATCGGGCACGAATGCGGCGCACCGGCACCGTATCCCACAGGTTTAATCCCAGTGCCAGCAGGATATACAAACTGTTGACCGCCCACGTCCAGACCATTGGATCAAGTTTACCCTTCGCACCATTCGAACGAATCGAGGTTTGCAGCAGGAAGTAGACCAGATACAGCAGCATCGCCGGCAGCATTGAGAGCACGCGACCCTGACGCGGGTTAACCACGCTCAGCGGAACGACAATCAGCGCCATCATAAACACGGTGAATACGAGAGTAATACGCCAGTGGAACTCTGCGCGCGCCCTGTCGGTATCGGTATTCCAGAGCGTGCGCATATCCATCTGTTCGGTATCGCCTGGATCAAGCGCAACCGCCTGGTGACCAATAATGGCCTGATAGTTCTCGAAGTCCGTAATACGGAAATCGCGAAGCATCGCGGTGCCTTCAAAACGGGTGCCTTTATTCAGCGTAACAATCTGGGAACCATCTTTACGCTGCGCCAGCTGGCCTGAATCAGCCACCACAACTGACGGGCGAGCATTGCCCTTCGTGCGCAGCTGCGCGAGGAATACGTCATTGAATTTGCTGCCATCAACGCTTTCGATGAACAGCACAGAGTTACCGTCGGTGGCCTGCTGGAACTGCCCTTGCGCTAGCGCCGCCATACCCGGGTTGGCTTTGGCTTCGGCCAGCACTTCATCCTGATGACGAGAGGACATCGGGCCCGCCCACATGACATTCACCGCAGCAACAATCCCGGTAAACAGCGCCAGTAACATGGCGGCCTTCACCAGCACGGCTTTACTCAGGCCGCAGGCGTGCATAACCGTGATTTCACTTTCGGTATAGAGTCTGCCCAGCGTCATGAGCAAACCGAGGAAAAGACTCAGCGGCAGAATGAGCTGCGCCATCTCCGGGATCCCCAGCCCTAGCAGGGAAAGTACCAGATTTGTTGGGATTTCGCCGTCAACGGCCGCGCCGAGGATCTTCACCAGCTTCTGACAGAAAAAGATCAGCAGCAGGATGAACAGGATCGCCAGTTGACTTTTGAGCGTTTCCCGCACCAGATATCTTATGATTATCACTTTAAATACGCCCGTAAAAACCCGTCTTTTTGCTGGAAAATCGCTTGTTTCATGGCTTAAACGTCATTTATTCTCTTGAGTCGTCGAAATCATCGCTAAGATTAAAAAACCCGGCGGATTCACGCTTCAGGATATTTTCTGACGTGTCGAAACCGTAATAACGTAAGATTAACACGAAGTCACCACAACAGCGGACATGAGTTACGAAAGGTTTCAATTCTATCCGTAGCAGCCGCCGTTGTCTTTAAGATTCAGGAGCGTAGTGCATGGAGTTCAGTGTA
>Ga0153918_1000831_pt1 | contig 13484 bp, 9 predicted proteins | sample TSFL002MetaG_FD_104687 | JGI IMG/M metagenome (GOLD analysis project Ga0153918, IMG submission 104687) | Attine ant fungus gardens microbial communities from Florida, USA - TSFL002 MetaG | ecosystem: Host-associated > Fungi > Mycelium > Unclassified | place: USA: Florida, Paynes Creek Historic... | reverse complement strand
GAATCGGAAGCTTCTTTTGAAGCGCCAGTAGCACACACACTGGTACGCCAATTCCTTTTCGTCCGCCGCCAGCAAATTGGCGTTTCCTGCGGTGGTAAATTCAAAGTGTGTGAAGGAATTACCCAATGAATACAGAAAACAATTTCGCCCATTTATACACCGAACTCTCCCTCAACCCCGATCTCCCAACCCTTGCCGAGCGCTGCAAACTGCTCACCGAAATCCTGCTGGATTGCAAATCACTCCCGCAAACGCAGCCCATATGTCGTTGCCTCGGAGCCTGGCTGGAAGAGGTGAAATCCGGCCTCACAGAATCAATGCGTGATTTTCAGGTGGTGGAATTTGAGGATGAAGCGGAACAACCGCGACAAAAAGAGTGGTTGCTTGAAGATACAGAAACGAAATGCGACTACTGCCGGGCGTTAAACCATGTGCTGCTGGTGTCGCATTTTGACCGCGATATGTTGCCGCACCTGACGGGGTTGCTGCATGACATTGCGCATTCAATGGCCGCGGATGTCGTTGCGCCGCCAGGTGCAGAAACGGTAATTCACATTATTTCCTGAGTGCTACCTGAGGCGTCGGGGTGTTCCTCTGACGCCATTGGTTTAAACCCTTTTTTCTGATGCTTACGTAACATATTGATTTATATAGTGCGAATTTACGTTCCAAAAAAAAGGGTTTTATGCGTAAAAGTTGATTATTTTGTTTGCTAACAATAAGATGGCGTTGTTTCATTTCAGTTCACTGCCGTACAGGCAGCTTAGAAAGAGCATTTCAGGAAGATTTTTCAGCGTCGACGGTTCACTGCCGTACAGGCAGCTTAGAAAGCGAGATGAACAGCGCAGTCAGCAGGCTGACGATGTTCACTGCCGTACAGGCAGCTTAGAAAACTGACGGCGGCACTACCGTAACGGGCGATCCGTTCACTGCCGTACAGGCAGCTTAGAAAGCAGCAACGCGCCGAATATTACGACTGCACCGGTTCACTGCCGTACAGGCAGCTTAGAAAATCTTAACTGCAAGGCTGTGTTGCGCTTCTTCGTTCACTGCCGTACAGGCAGCTTAGAAAGTCAACGAGTAGCCCAGGGAATACAACGCCGTGTTCACTGCCGTACAGGCAGCTTAGAAAAAGTACCATTGGCAGATGAAAATATTTGTATTCGTTCACTGCCATACAGGCAGCTTAGAAATCATCCTCCCATTTGCCGTCGTTATCAAGAGTGTTCACTGCCGTACAGGCAGCTTAGAAACACGCCGGCCGGAAGATTTGGGAACAGAAATAGTTCACTGCCGTACAGGCAGCTTAGAAAGTAATAACCCGGAGTACCGGAAGGACGTCGAAGTTCACTGCCGTACAGGCAGCTTAGAAATGTATAGAACCGTGCGTAGCTGCAAGCACGGGGTTCACTGCCGTACAGGCAGCTTAGAAAAGCGTCCCCGGAAGGTCAATCCCGTGGCCGTTAGTTCACTGCCGTACAGGCAGCTTAGAAATCATACCCCCCGTTTCTGAGTATCTGCGACGTGTTCACTGCCGTACAGGCAGCACACCTAAAACCAACCCTCTAAAACATTCACATCACCTATTTAAAACTTAATACCATCAAACCTGCACTCTCTATTTTTCACAATAAATAAAAAATCTATTCACGCACAAATTATATTCTAACCAATATATTATTCGTAAAAATAATGCATTAAATGAAAAAGTAATTTTTCGCTTTATTATCACGGCAATTACTCTTCATTTGATACCCGTCACATTTGTTTTCATCTTATCTCCGATAACATACCGTGCATTCAACACATTGAAATAAAATCCCTTGCCATGTCCGTAAACAGCATCACCCCTACAGATTTAAAAACGATCCTGCATTCAAAACGCGCCAATATTTATTACCTGGAGAAATGTCGCATCCAGGTAAATGGTGGACGCGTTGAATATGTCACCCAGGAAGGCAAAGAGTCGTTTTACTGGAATATTCCCATCGCTAATACCACAGCGGTGATGCTGGGAATGGGAACATCCGTTACGCAAATGGCGATGCGGGAGTTTGCGCGGGCAGGGGTAATGGTCGGTTTTTGCGGAACGGACGGCACGCCGCTTTATTCAGCGAACGAGGTGGATATCGACGTCTCTTGGCTCAGTCCGCAAAGCGAATATCGTCCGACGGCGTATTTACAAAACTGGGTGTCATTCTGGTTTGATGAAGAGAAACGTCTGCAGGCGGCAAAGCAGTTTCAGTTTATTCGTTTGCAGCAAATCGAAAAACAGTGGGCAGGGCTGCGGGTGCAGCGGGAAACGTCTTTTCAGCCCGATCGGGACGCGATAGAAACTATTCTGGAGCGTGCGAAGCAGGGTATGGAAAACGCGCAGGATCATACGTCACTGATGCTTCAGGAAGCACAGCTCACAAAATCGCTCTACAAACTGGCCAGCCAGACGGTGGGCTACGGCACCTTTACCCGCGCCAAACGGGGCGGTGGGGCGGATATGGCGAACCGTTTTCTCGATCAGGGCAACTATCTGGCCTACGGGTTGGCGGCTGTCGCGGCCTGGGTGACGGGCATTCCTCATGGTCTGGCCGTCATGCACGGTAAAACCCGACGCGGCGGGCTGGTTTTTGATATTGCCGATTTAATCAAAGACGCCCTCGTTATGCCGCAGGCCTTTATTGCGGCGATGGAGGGTGAGGATAATCAACAGTTTCGTCAGCGCTGCATCAACGCGTTTCAACAGGCTGATGCGCTGGATGTGATGATTACCACCTTGCAGGAAACTTCGTACTCGCTGGCGGGCGTCGCAAAATGAATGTGCTGATTATCTCCCGATGTACCAAACGTGCGCGCGAGCAAAGCTGTCAGATTATCGATCAGTTTGCTGAGCGTACGGGTGACGCGGCATGGCAGACGACGATAACAATGGAAGGTGCCATCACGCTGCGCAAGCTGTTGCGTAAAACGGCACGTCGTAACACCGCCGTGGCCTGCCACTGGCTGAAAAAAAACGGTCAAACCGAGCTGCTGTGGATAGTCGGGAATTTGCGTCGCTTTAACGCGCAGGGACGCGTGCCAACAAATCGCACGACCCTACAAGTTATTCGCAATGACAGCGAACACCGCTGGCAAAGTGCGGAAAGCATCGCCCTACTGGCGGCAATTGCCGGGCTGTTTCATGATTTTGGTAAAGCGGGGATGTGCTTCCAGCAGACGCTTAAAGGTGAAAGTCAGCACCTTTGCCAGCCGTATCGCCATGAGTGGATCTCGGTTCGTCTGTTCGAGGCGTTTGTAGGGGAACGAACCGATGAACAGTGGCTGGCGTCCCTCACTCAGCTAAAAGCCGCTGACGAAAAGGCCATGCTGAAAGCGCTGAAGATGGATACGGACAAAAATTGCAGTCTTTTGGGGGAACTCCCGCCTCTGGCTAAAGTTGTGATATGGCTGATGTTGTCGCATCACCGTTTACCGCAGTCGCATTCAGCACGTCCTCAACTGATCTATTGTGAAGGCTGGTTTGAGAAACAGCTGAACGCAGAGTGGAACTCGCTTAACCATAAGTCCACCGAAAAACATCAGTGGAAAGAGCGTGATTTTAAAAATGTCTGGAAATTCCCGCACGGTACGCCGCTAAAAAGTAAAACCTGGCGCGAGAAGGCCCGGCAGATAGGTAAACGCATCCGGAACCTGTCCGCACTGCTTCAGGCGGGATCGCTGGATAATCTTTTTACCCTCCATCTCGCTCGCCTGTCGCTGATGCTGGCCGATCACGTTTACTCCTCTCAACCCGCGTATGCCGGGTGGCAGGATGATGCCGTCCAGTGCTGGGCCAATAGTGACCGCCAGTCCGGACAGCTCAGGCAAAAGCTGGATGAGCACAATGTCGGCGTCGCGCATCTGGCGCTGTTGATGGGGCGTTCTCTTCCAGCATTGCACCGTTCATTACCCGCCATCGCCCGGCATAAAACGTTCCGGGAAAGGGCGAAAGAAGAGCGTTTTCACTGGCAAAACAAAGCGTGGGACGTTGCGTCTGCACTGCGCGAGAAGAGTGTCGAACAGGGCTTCTTCGGCATCAATATGGCCTCGACGGGATGCGGTAAAACCTTTGCTAATGCCCGGATAATGTACGCTCTGGCAGATGAGCAGGCTGGGTGTCGTTTTAGCGTGGCGCTGGGGTTACGCACGCTGACGCTGCAGACGGGCCAGGCTTTGCAGTCGCGCCTGGGGCTGGATGACGACACGCTGGCCGTCGTGACCGGTGCCGCAGCAGTGAAAGAGTTATATCAGGGTAATGACGCTGAAGATACCAGCAGCGCCAGCGACGAAACGTTCTTCGCCAGCCATCACTACGTGCATTACGAAGGGGCGACCAGTAGCGGTATCGCCCAGCAGTGGCTGGCGAGAGAACCGGCGCTCAATCGCCTGGTCAGTGCCCCGGTGCTGGTGACAACCATCGATCACCTGATGCCTGCAACGGAAGGCGTGCGCGGCGGCAGGCAGATCCCCGCCATGCTGCGTCTGTTGACCAGCGATCTGGTACTTGATGAGCCTGACGATTTTGACGTTGATGATTTGCACGCCCTTTGTCGGCTGGTGAACTGGGCCGGAATGCTCGGCTCTCGCGTGCTGCTTTCCTCAGCAACGCTGCCCCCCGCGCTAACGGATGCGCTGTTTGAAGCCTATCGGGAAGGGCGTAAAGCCTGGCAGGCTGCGTGCGGCCAGTCGGACAGACCGATGAGTATCTGCTGCGCCTGGTTTGATGAGTATGGCGCACAGTCGCAGGATGTTGCAGACGATGCTCAATTTCGTCAGGCGCATGGCGATTTTGTCAGGCAGCGGATTAAACGTCTGCCAGACCAGCCCCGGCTTCGCCTGGGTAAACTGGCCGCCGTGGAGGCGTACGCTTCCCGCAATGCTGATGTTGTCTCTGCGCTGGCGCAGACGCTGCACCAGCAAATGTTGGCGCTGCACGGTCATCACCGTAGTACCCATAAAAGCGGCAAAACCGTGTCGTTTGGTCTGGTGCGGATGGCGAACATCAACCCGCTGGTTGCCGTCGCGCAGGCACTGATGGCATTACCTTCTCCCGACAATTACCGCATTCATTATTGCGTGTACCACAGCCAGCACCCGCTGGCTGTGCGTGCGGCGATTGAAAAACGACTCGATACCGCGTTCGCGCGGCACAAACCGGAGCGGGTCTGGCAGTTGCCTGAAATTAAGCAGGCGCTGACGTCGCCAGAACAGCATCATCTTTTTGTCGTGCTCGGAACATCCGTTCTCGAAGTTGGGCGCGACTTTGATGCCGACTGGGGGATTATCGAGCCGAGCTCCATGCGTTCGCTTATTCAGTTTGCCGGCCGTATTCAGCGCCATCGTCAGATCGTGCCTGAGAGCGAAAACCTGGTGATTCTGGAACGCAACGTCCGCGCGCTTCGCGGAGAAAAGATCGCCTACTGCCGACCCGGTTTTGAAACCGAACATCATCTTCTGCCTCACCACGATCTCCATGAACTGCTCAGCGAAGAGGGCTATCGCACGCTGAATGCGATCCCGCGCATCGTTGAAAACCTGCCCGGCAATGCGCTGGCGGCGCTGGAGCATGCCCGTTTGCGCGCCGCGCTGCTGGGCGGCGGCGATAAGTCAGATGTGGTGGCCGCATCGTGGTGGCGGCTGCCGCTGACGTGGAACGGTGAGCTTCAGAGACGTACACCGTTTCGCCGCTCGTCGCCGCAGGACACTTTCTTTTTGAGTATGAAAGAGGAAGGCGATGAACCTGAGTTTTGCCTGATGCAGGAAAACGGGGTGTTAAAACCTGCGGGAAGATTTTGCGAACAGGCGTTATCCATGGCAGACGGCGTAGAGCCGTGGGTTGCCATTGATTATGCCGAGGTATTAGAGGCGCTGGCCGAGACGAAGCAGATGGAGCTGGACGCGGTGTCGCGACGGTATGGCGAAATGACGTTAAGAGTCAGCAGGGAGGAGGAAACAGAGCAATGGCTGTATCACCCGGTGTTGGGTGTTTTTCGCGCCCTCTGAGAGAGGGCGCGAGCTGCTTGTTCAGCAGTAAACATTCAAACTAAAACGAACAGTTTTGTATGAATTTCTAAGCTGTCTGAACGACAGTAAGAACTACTGAGTTTATTGATAACCCACTTGAAAATATATCTCGATTTATATAATAAAAAGAACAAATTTGTATGAAGGTTGATTGTGCTATTTTGAGTCTATACAATACCCATGGTAATTTCATGGGAATGGCTCAATGTTGATCAAAATGGCTCGTTTTGTACTTATTTTATACGTTGTTGTCGCTGTTACTTACTGTAGATCGTTGTTTTAGTTTTTTTGGTAAGTGTCGTGGCAGCTATTTTGTGAAAGAAAAACAAAATACAGAAGGTGTTATGCCAAGAAATGCTCTGACTGCTTTCATCAATGAGTACATTGCTGCACGACGGCAAACAAAGCTGGAAGCATTTGATAAAGAGGCCGCAAAGCGCAGCGATACAGATAGCGCAACTATTGCGGCAGAACGTCGGGATATGGAACTTCGCTATGAGCCGAAAGCGTGGCTGACGGATGCCGCGAAGCGAGCCGGACAAATTAACCTCGTGACCCATGCGGCGAAGTTCACCCATGGGGATTCAAAAAGTAGCAGTATTTACAGCGAGGCAGTGGCGCAGGAAGGGTATCTTAGCACCGCTGCATTGTCAGCTCTGGAACCGGATGCGGTGGGTAACGCCGCAGCCCTGGACGTCGCGAAATTGTTGCAAACACGAGTAGAGGATGGGGATTCTCTACTAGCTAGTCTGAAACGTGGCGATCACACAGCGCTGGCTGCTTTTACCGATGACGTCAGTCAATTGAGCGAATGGATTGCCGGATTTTCCCGAGCGTTGACTCCCGGCGAACCCGCTTCGCACAAGCTGGCGAAACAGAATTATTTTCCGGTTGATGATGATTACCATCTGTTAAGCCCGCTGTTTGCCACCTCTATTGTTCACGCCATGCATCAGAAAATGATTGCCTTCCGTTTTGGCGATGAGGTTAAAGCCATCTGGAAAGCCAGGCGCGAGAAAACCTGGCATCCTTCTGCGCTGACGTTATTCCCGGATTCAGCGGAAATACACTTCGGTGGCACCAAACCGCAAAACATTTCCTATCTGAACAGCGTGCGGGGCGGGCGTAGCTGGCTACTATCCTGCCAGCCACCGCAGTGGAAAAGGGCAGAAAAGCCGCCTGCGAGTTTACGTTCTGTTTTCGCCTCGGGTGGGCAATTTGACCGCCGCGCTAAGAGTCACATTCAGCTTCTGGTTTCCTTACTGACGAAAACGGGTAATTACACCAATTTTCGTATTCGTGAAGCCCGCGATGGCTACATCAATATGATTATCGATCTGCTGTTTGAGATCGCATCTGAATTTCAACGTGAAACCGCGCAGAACTGGACGCTCAACTGTCCCGATCTGAAACCTCATCAACAGCTTTGGCTCGATCCCTGGCGCACAAAGACTGACGAAGCCTTCCGTCTTGAACGAGAAAAAGACGACTGGCAGGACGCTGTGGCCAAAGATTTTGCCCTGTGGCTGAACGCTCGTCTGCGAAAGTCGATGCCGGATTTAGGTGCTTTGGAAAAACGTGAATGGGAAACCCGCGAACGTTTACGCACCAACCTCCGAGAAATGGAAAAAATTATCCAGGAGGCGCTGAAATGAGTTCACTGATCCTGCTTCGCCGTATCAGAGTCGAGAACGCCAACGCGATTGCTGGCCTGACTTACGGTTTTCCCGCCATTACTCATTTCCTGGGATTTTCCCATGCGCTGTCTCGCCGTCTGGTCGAAACGCACGAGCTACGCATTGATGGCTGTGCCGTGATCAGCCATGAGCACCAGATCCACGCGCACACGTCTGGCCGTGATTATCAGTTTGCCCTGACCCGCAATCCGCTTACCCGTGAAGCGAAAACCGCCTCCTTTAATGAAGAGGGGCGCATGCATATGACGGTTTCGCTGCTGCTCGAGTGTCACGGGGAAATCCCCAACGGTGAATACGGGCAGCGCGACCTCGCCGAGTTTCTGTCTCAGGTGTGCCCGACGCTCCGGCTGGCGGGGGGAATCATCGTTGATATCCAGGATATTTCGGTTATGGCGATGCCTGCCAGCGCTCAGGAGATGGGCCGATTACAGTGGCAGCTGATGCCGGGCTTTGCCCTGCGCGATCGCAGCGGCTGGCTGGGCGAACATCATCAAAGGCTTCTTGAAAACGATCCTAACACCACGCTGCTTGACGCCTGGCTGGATTTTGCTGCTCTAAAAATACAGGCCGAAACGCCGGAAGACGGCAACATCCGCGAAGGCGAACCGGCCAACTGGCACGTTGTTCCCAAACCCAATCCCGGTTATCTGGTGCCATTAATGACCGGCTATCAGCGCATCTCTGAACTCTACGCTCCCGGCGTCGTAGCAAACGCGCGCGATGCGGAAACGCCCTTCGCGTTTACGGAAGCTGTGTATGGCGTGGGCGAATGGTGCGGCCTGCACCGGATACGGTCACTGGAAGAGATTTTCTGGCGCTATCACACGACAGAAACAGGCTACTACTGTCAGGGCGCGGGCGCGCCGGTGACATCTGAACATCTTAATTAAAAAGGACTTATCTATGGCAAAGGCTCCAACTGCCGTTAAAACGGCATCCGTACTGGCATTTGAACGTAAACTGGCAACCTCGGATGCGGTGATGTATTCAGGAAGCTGGGAGGGAGAGAGCTGGCAACCGATTCGGATTCAGGAAAAAGCGGTACGCGGCACCATTTCTAACCGTCTGAAAAATGCGCTTACCAACGATCCGGCGAAACTGGATGCTGAAATCCAGAAAGCGAACCTGCAGCGTGTAGATGTGGCGGCGCTGCCTGCCGATGCGGACACCCTGAAGGTGAAATTTACCCTGCGCGTGCTGGGTAACCTGGCGACGCCTTCTGTGTGTAATGACCGCGCCTATCAGGATGAACTTCAGCAGGTTATCGACGGCTATATCAGTGAACACGGTTTTGCCGAACTGGCTCGTCGATATGCAACCAATCTGGCGAACGGTCGTTTTTTATGGCGCAACCGCGTCGGCGCAGAAAAAATTATCGTGACCGTAACGGGCAGTAAGTCCTGGACGTTTGATGCGTACAATTATGCGCTGCGAGATTTTTCTGCCAGCGACGAGAGCCTAAACGCACTGGCGCAGGAAATCGAAAAAGGGCTGAGCGGTGAAGGTTTTGTGCTGCTGAATGTAGAGGCGCAGGTGCTGCTCGGTGCCGGGCAGGAGATCTTCCCGTCGCAGGAGCTGGTCCTGGACAGCAACAGCAGCAAGAGCCGTCTGTTGTATCAGGTTGACAGCGTTGCGGGCATGCACTCGCAGAAAATCGGGAATGCCATTCGAACTATCGATACCTGGCACCCTCAGGTAGATGCGCTGGGCGCTATCGCCGTTGAGCCGTACGGCTCAGTCACCAGTCGCGGTGTGGCTTGTCGTCAGCCGAAAGAGAAAATGGATTTTTACACCTTGCTGGATAACTGGGTGACGAAAGGTCAAAAGCCTGACGTTGAACAGCAGCATTACGTGATGGCCGTCCTGATCCGCGGCGGTGTCTTCGGTGAGAAGGGCGAGTAAGGAGTGATTATGGATCACTATCTTGAGATCCGCGTCCTGCCTGACCCGGAGTTCAGCGAGGAGATGCTGATGGCCGCGCTGATGGCTAAACTGCATCGTGCGTTGAGTCAGCGGGGGCAGGGCGATATTGGTATCAGCTTCCCTGCACATGGCATTAAGCCCGGCGCGGTGTTACGCCTGCACGGTACTCAAACGGCGTTAAGCGAACTCGAATCACTCCTATGGCGAAAAGGATTGAGCGACTACTGCATGTCCTCAGCCATCCAGCCCGTGCCTGTCGTCAACCAGTGGCGCTGCGTGAGCCGCGTCCAGGTGAAAAGCAGCGCGCAGAGGCTTATGCGACGTTCGGTGAAAAAAGGATGGCTAACGGAGGAGGAGGCGCAACAACGTCTTCTGACGATGCAGGAGGCGAGGACGGATTTGCCCTGGCTTAACCTGCGCAGTCTCTCAACGGGTCAGTCTTTTAAGCTCTTCATTCGCCATGGTGATTTGCTCTCTGCGCCTGTCTCCGGGATGTTTACGACCTACGGACTCAGCGCGGCGGCGACGGTTCCCTGGTTCTGAGAAGCATAACCGCATCCGCGTTCAGGGTGCGGTTTTTTCAGCCAGTCGGGTATCAAAAATAAAGGGCAACTGCTGAACTGAATTAAGCGCCGTGCGGAATGCCGGATGTAAGGGATTAAGGATGGCATTGTTTTCATAAGGGATAATACAGGAAGGTAAGATAAGCGCGAGGGCGCTGTTAGCCTGCAACCATCCGGTTCCCAGATCCATCGTTGATACTGGGGCTGGATTTTCCTGCCAGTCCTCGGGTAGCCATGCTTTATCCAGGTAATCAATCTGGTCATCCGGGATATCAATGCTGAAAAGCTGGTACTGATTCAACACGCTATCCTTTCGAACGTGCACCAAAATCTCCAGTGAGGCCAGTGAAATGGAGGTGGATACATAAACAGCTGGATGGCCTTTATGGTTCCACCGTCCGCCATACTGATTTGCACCACTTCCGCTCCACGCTTCGCTGGCATAGCGTCCCGTTACCAGTCGATAAAAAATCATGCGAATACGCCATGTTCGAGTCGACCAATCAGGTCGGTGACTTCCAGAGCACCGGTTTCCGTAGCGATAAGATCGACAGGCGCAACATTCCCAAGCCCGCGTACCGGTGCCTGCAGCCAGTTCCATGCCTCTTCTTTACTGCCAAAATAGTCGACGGCAGCATCCAGCACCCGAACGAAACGTGCCACGCGTTCGCTTTCATCCGGCGTCAGCGTCCGTCCCGCGCTTTTACGGCGGGCCACGTTACGTTCGTTAATCCCGGTAACGCGCAAAATGTCTGCTTTCGACATTGCCGTCCACTCATGAATGTTGTCGAGGACGCTGACGGGTAAGCCCTGATTGAGAAATTCAATCAGCCGCATACCCCTGTTTGCAGGTAAACCGGCGTACCGCCAAAGCGCGTTATCGGCAGGTTTCTGCGCGGGGATCCATGTTCTCACGTTACCTCCGGATTCATGTCATTTGTCATGTGTAAGTATAGCCATTTGTCAGGGGGAGTGAAATGAGTGTTTTGTATGCAGGAGGTGATGAGAAGAAGGCCGTTTGACCCTAATTTTTAGTGTGTTTGTAATGTATTGATTTTAAATGAATATTTTGGTGGGTAAAAAAGAGGGTAAAAGAGGGGTTTTTAGCTTTTTTTGTATGAAAATCATGATGGTGTGGGGATATTATTCCAGTGCACTGCCGTACAGGCAGCTTAGAAACACAGGCGACGCGCCAATTCCAGCCAGTCAAAGTGCACTGCCGTACAGGCAGCTTAGAAATAAATCACCGCCAACGGCCATAGTTTTATTAAGTGCACTGCCGTACAGGCAGCTTAGAAAACGAGAAGAAACGAGCAATCACGGTTATGCCTGTGCACTGCCGTACAGGCAGCTTAGAAAGTATCGCGCGGATCTGTTGGGCATTTGTTCAGGTGCACTGCCGTACAGGCAGCTTAGAAAACCTGGTATTGTGCCCCCTGTTTGACCTGTAAGTGCACTGCCGTACAGGCAGCTTAGAAATAATACAACTGGATTATTAATTGATGATGATCGTGCACTGCCGTACAGGCAGCTTAGAAAACTAACCGTGCCGAATGGTGGTTAGACGAGACGTGCACTGCCGTACAGGCAGCTTAGAAATGATTGAGTTCTAGTTAGTTCCCATAAACGTTGTGCACTGCCGTACAGGCAGCTTAGAAAAGCGTTGTGGGGGTGCTTAAGAGCACAAAGACGTGCACTGCCGTACAGGCAGCTTAGAAAACACCCCGCCCGAATGAACCCGCAATGATTGAGTGCACTGCCGTACAGGCAGCTTAGAAAGATGGCGGCGGCACTCAGTAATCTACTCGTCAGTGCACTGCCGTACAGGCAGCTTAGAAAAGTAAACGGTCATTATCAAGGGCAGCACGCCGGTGCACTGCCGTACAGGCAGCTTAGAAAGTAAGAAGATTTCAGACCTGACACGGGAACTGGTGCACTGCCGTACAGGCAGCTTAGAAAGTCTACGGTGACAACGTCAAAGCCCTCCTGGGAGTGCACTGCCGTACAGGCAGCTTAGAAAGCCGGTGATGCAGCTCAATCCGACGACGTTAAGTGCACTGCCGTACAGGCAGCTTAGAAATGGAGCTGTACCAGCGTTGTGTAAGCGTTGAAGTGCACTGCCGTACAGGCAGCTTAGAAATGGAAGCGTCAATGTCACCGGAGCGCCTACGGGTGCACTGCCGTACAGGCAGCTTAGAAATCACCGATGTTTATGTCTCGGGCTTTTTGATTGTGCACTGCCGTACAGGCAGCTTAGAAATGAACATTACAACACCATGGGCGATCTGCTGGGTGCACTGCCGTACAGGCAGCTTAGAAATTCGTGCTGTTTTTTTTCACTTCGGGAACGTCGTGCACTGCCGTACAGGCAGCTTAGAAAGAAGGTGACGACGGTCGCAACGCAGTGCTGACGTGCACTGCCGTACAGGCAGCTTAGAAAACAGAATGAAGGTGGTTTAATTGTCAATAGCTGTGCACTGCCGTACAGGCAGCTTAGAAATGCTGATGCAGGGCTTTTTTTCAATATATTCCGTGCACTGCCGTACAGGCAGCTTAGAAATCAAGGAAATGCATGAGCAGGGCGAGATATACGTGCACTGCCGCACAGGCAGCTTAGAAAGTCCTGCGGAGTGGGCTAGCTCATCGCGTAAATGTGCACTGCCGTACAGGCAGCTTAGAAAGGGCGCAGGCTGACGTGCATAACGATGTGCGCGTGCACTGCCGTACAGGCAGCTTAGAAATGCGTATTTTTGTACGCAGCGGCTGCGTCATCGTGCACTGCCGTAGAGGTAGCTTAAAAGCTCTGCCGTTACTCACTGATGCGAGCGAACTCATCCACTGCCGCACACGCAGCTTAGCAAAATAGAAAATAAGGTCTCATCCCCCTTCCTCTCTGCACTGTCGAACAGATAGCCCTGAAGCTGAAACGAACGGCCAAATAATTGCTCAAATAATCAACTGCACCACAAAAAAATAAGGCCGGGAAAATCCCGGCCTTATTTAATATTCATCTGCCATTACAGGCGAAAACAATTAGCGACTACGGAAGACAATGCGGCCTTTGCTCAGGTCGTACGGGGTCAGTTCAACAGTCACTTTGTCGCCCGTCAAAATGCGGATGTAGTTTTTGCGCATTTTACCGGAGATGTGCGCAGTTACCACGTGACCGTTTTCCAGCTCTACGCGAAACATGGTATTAGGCAACGTATCAAGTACGGTACCCTGCATTTCAATATTGTCTTCT
>Ga0153918_1000828_pt1 | contig 13500 bp, 7 predicted proteins | sample TSFL002MetaG_FD_104687 | JGI IMG/M metagenome (GOLD analysis project Ga0153918, IMG submission 104687) | Attine ant fungus gardens microbial communities from Florida, USA - TSFL002 MetaG | ecosystem: Host-associated > Fungi > Mycelium > Unclassified | place: USA: Florida, Paynes Creek Historic... | reverse complement strand
CAGGTCCAGGCGCTCGGCCTCTTCGAACAGGGCGTTGACTGACTGCGGGTGCACGCTGCCGAACACCAGGGCGGTGGTGGTGCCGTTGCGCAGCAGCTCCTTGATGAAGATCTTCGCCACCTTGTCGGCGTGATCCTTGTCGGCGAACTGTTTTTCGCAAGGGAAGGTGTAGGTATTGAGCCAGTCCAGCAGTTGCTCGCCGTAGGAACCGATCATGCCGGTCTGCGGGAAGTGGATATGGGTGTCGATGAAGCCCGGGGTGATCAGTGCGTCCTGGTAATGCACCACTTCGATGTCGGCCGCCAGGCCCGGCAGCAGCTCGCTGGCAGGGCCGACGGCACTGATGCGGCCATCGTCGATCACCAGCAGGCCGTCCTCGAAATACTCATGGGAAGCGTCCAGGCCTACCTCGGCCGGGTCGGCGATGCTGTGCAGGATGGCGGCACGGTAGGCTTTGCGGGTAACGGTCATAACTCACTCGTCAAATGGCTTGGCTGCGGCGGGAGGGCGGCAGCAACTGGGCAATGGGGCCGGCATTGGCGGCAGCGTCGTGCTGGCCGAAGCAGGCGTTGTAGGTGGCAATGATTTCGCCGGCGATGGACACGGCAATCTCGATCGGCAGCTTGCCCTTGACCTCGGGCAGGCCCATCGGGCAGCGCATGCGCGCCAGCTGCGCATCGTCGTAGCCGCGCTCGCGCAGGCGATGCTCGAACTTGACCCGCTTGGTCTTCGAGCCGATCAGGCCGAACCAGGTGAAGTCGTTGCGCTTGAGAATGGCGGCGGTCAGTTCCAGGTCGAGCTGGTGGTTGTGGGTCATGACGATGCAGTAGCTGCCTGGCGGCAGGTCCGCGACTTCGTCGACCGGTTCCTCACTGACGACCTTGCTCACCCCGTTGGGGATGAGTTCGGGGAATTCCTGTTCCCGCGAGTCGATCCAGCGCACCCGGCAGGGCAGCGCGGCGAGCAAGGGTACCAGAGCGCGGCCGACATGGCCCGCGCCGAACACGGCGATCTCTGCCTGCACAGCAGCCATGGGCTCGAACAGCAGCACGGTGGCGCCACCGCAGCACTGGCCGAGGCTGGCACCGAGGCTGAAGCGCTCCAGGTGCGGGGTGGTGCGGTGTTCCTCCAGCATCTGCCGGGCGATGTGCAGGGCCTTGTATTCCAGGTGGCCGCCGCCGATGGTGTCGAACAGGCCGGTGGCGCTGACGACCATCTTCGAACCGGCGTTGCGCGGGGTCGAGCCGCGCTCCTCGATGATGGTCACCAGCACGCAGGCTTCGCCACGAGACTGGTGGTCGGCGAGGGCGTTGATCCATTGGTGCATGATTCAGCCTCTCTCAGTCCTTGTGGGAGCGGGTTTACCCGCGAAGGCGGCGGTGAGGCCACTATCGCATTTGCGGGTGAGCCCGCTCCCACAGGGGCCTGCGTTGTCATTGGGTGACGGTTTCGAGTTCCGGTTCGGCGGGCTGTGCTGCAGCCACCGCCTTGCGCATCTGTTCACACCCCCACAACACCCGCTCCGGCGTCGCCGGCGCATCCACCTGGGGCTGCACACGGTAGTCGGCGATGCTGGCCACGGCGTCCTTGAGCGCGCACCAGGCGGCAATGCCGAGCATGAACGGCGGCTCGCCGACGGCCTTGGAGTGGAACACGGTGTCTTCTGGGTTCTTGCGGTTTTCGACCAGCTTCACTCGCAGGTCCAGCGGCATGTCGGCAACTGCCGGGATCTTGTAGCTGGCCGGGCCGTTGGTCATCAACTTGCCCTTGGCGTTCCATACCAGTTCTTCGGTGGTCAGCCAGCCCATGCCCTGGATGAAGCCGCCTTCGACCTGGCCGATGTCGATGGCCGGGTTCAGCGAATCGCCCACGTCATGCAGGATGTCGGCGCGCAGCATCTTGTATTCGCCGGTCAGGGTGTCGACGATCACTTCCACGCAGGCAGCGCCGAAGGCGAAGTAGTAGAACGGCCGACCGCGTGCCTGGTTGCGGTCGTAGTAGATCTTTGGCGTGCGGTAGAAACCGGTGGACGACAGCGATACCTGGGCGAAGTACGCCTGCTGCACCAGTTGCTCGAAGCTGACGATCTGGTCGCGCACGCGAACGTGGCCGTTGCGGAACTCCACATCTTCCTCGGTCACCTGGTAGTGCCGCGCAGCAAATTCGGTGAGGCGCTTCTTGAGGATCTCGGCGGCGTTCTGGGCGGCCTTGCCATTGAGGTCGGCGCCACTCGACGCTGCGGTTGGCGAGGTATTGGGTACCTTGTCGGTATTGGTGGCGGTGATCTGGATGCGGCTGAAGTCGACCTGGAACACTTGCGCCACCACCTGTGCCACCTTGGTGTTCAGGCCCTGGCCCATCTCGGTGCCGCCGTGGTTCAGGTGAATGCTGCCGTCGGTATAGATGTGGATCAGCGCACCGGCCTGGTTGAGGAACGTGGCGGTGAACGAAATACCGAACTTGACCGGGGTCAGCGCCAGGCCCTTCTTCAGGACCGGACTGTTGGCATTGAAGCGGCGGATCGACTCGCGGCGCTCGGCGTAGTCACTGCTGGCTTCGAGTTCGGCAGTCATCTCTTCGAGCATGTTATGCTCGACGGTCTGGTAGTAGTGGGTGACGTTGCGCTCGGTCTTGCCGTAATAGTTGGCCTTGCGCACGGCCAGCGGGTCGCGGCCGAGGTGGCGGGCGATGTGGTCCATCACCTGCTCGATGGCGACCATCCCCTGCGGGCCACCGAAGCCACGGTAGGCGGTGTTGGAGGCTGTGTTGGTTTTGCAGCGGTGGCCGTGCACGGTGGCATCGCCCAGGTAGTAGGCGTTGTCGGCGTGGAACATGGCGCGATCGACGATCGAACCGGACAGGTCGGGCGAGTAGCCGCAATTGCCGGCCAGGTCGAGGTTGATGCCGTGCAGGCGGCCGTCGTCGTCGAAGCCGACGTCGTATTCCACGTAGAACGGGTGGCGCTTGCCGGTCATGGTCATGTCTTCGACCCGGGGCAGGCGCATCTTGGTCGGTTGGCCAGTCAGGCGGGCGATCACCGCGCACAGGCAGGCCGGGCTGGCCGCCTGGGTTTCCTTGCCGCCAAAGCCGCCGCCCATGCGGCGCATGTCCAGTACTACCTTGTTCATCGGCACGTCGAGCACTTCGGCGACCAGCTTCTGCACTTCGGTGGGGTTCTGCGTGGAGCAGTAGACGATCATGCCGCCGTCCTCGGTGGGCATCACCGAGGAAATCTGGGTTTCCAGGTAGAAGTGCTCCTGGCCGCCGATGTGCAGGGTGCCTTGCAGGCGGTGCGGGGCGCTGGCCAGGGCCGCGGCCGAGTCGCCGCGCTGGTGGGTGTGGCTGTCGAGTACGAAGTGCTTCTTGCGCAAGGCATCGACCACGTCCAGCACTGGCTCCAGGTCTTCGTATTCGACGATGGCGGCCATGGCCGCTCGGCGGGCAGTGTCGAGGTCGCGGGCGGCCACGGCGAGCACCGGCTGGCCGAAGAATTCGACCTTGTCGATGGCCAGCAGCGGGTCGCCGGCCACCACCGGGCCGATGTCCTTCAACCCTGGAATGTCTTCGTGGGTGATGGCGATGCGCACGCCTTCGAAGGCGTAGCAGGGCGAGGTGTCGATGCGCAGGATGCGCGCATGGGCACGGTCTGCGGTGCGCGCATAGACGTGCAGTTGATTGGGGAATTCCAGGCGGTCGTCGATGTATACCGCTTCGCCCGACACATGCTTGTCGGCACTGTCGTGCTTGACGCTGCGGCCGACCCCGGTGGTCAGGTCCTGGCTGAACAGTTCGGCCATCTCGGCCTGGCTCTTGGCTGCGTGATGGTTAGACATAGTCGGTCACCCGGGTTTCGATGTAGGGCGTTTGCTGTTCGATGTAGTACTTGCGCAACAGGTTCTGCGCGGTCAGCAGGCGGTACTCCTTGCTGGCGCGGAAGTCGCTGAGCGGGGTGAAGTCTTCGGCCAGGGCCTGGCAGGCACGCTCGATGCTGGCCTGGTTCCACGGCTTGCCGCGCAGGGCGGCTTCGCAGGCGCGGGCGCGCTTGGGGATCGCCGCCATGCCACCGAAGGCGATACGCACGCCGCTGACCACACCGTCTTCGATGCTCAGGTTGAAGGCGCCGCAGACGGCGGAGATGTCGTCGTCCAGGCGTTTGGACACTTTATAGGCACGGAAGGCCCAGTCGTTGCTGGCGCGTGGCACGATGATCTTCTCGATGAATTCGCTGTCCTGGCGGGCAGTGATGCGGTAGTCGATGAAGTAGTCTTCCAGTGGCATCACCCGCTGGCGCTCGCCCTGGCGCAGCACCACCTGCGCATCCAGGGCGATCAGCAGGGGCGGCGAATCGCCGATCGGCGAGGCGTTGCCGATGTTGCCGCCGAGGGTGCCCTGGTTGCGGATCTGCAACGAGGCAAAGCGGTGCAGCAGGGCGCCGAAGTCCGGGTATTCCTCGTTGAGTGCGCCGTAGCAGTCGGTGAGCGGGGTGGCGGCGCCGATTTCCAGGTGGCTGGCGGTCTTGTCGATGCGCTTGAGTTCGGCGACGTGGCCAACGTAGATCATCACCGGCAGGGTCTTGTGGAACTGGGTGACCTCCAGCGCCAGGTCGGTGCCACCGGCCAGCAGGCGGGCTTCCGGGTGCGAGCTGTACAGGTCGGCCAGGTCGGCCACGGTCAGCGGCACCAGGCAGCGCTTGTCGCCACTGTTGAGTTCGCCGGTCTGGGTAGGCGCAATAGCCTTGAGGCGGGCGATGGTCTGCTCTTGCTGGGCGTCGAACTGGTCGCGGCAGGGCTGGCGGCAGCTTTGCTCGGCGGCGTCGAGGATCGGGCGATAGCCAGTGCAGCGACACAGGTTGCCGGCCAGGGCTTCCTGGGCCTGATGCAGGTTGGCGCCCTGGCTGTTCTTCTGCAGGGCGAACAACGACATGACGAAACCGGGGGTGCAGAAGCCGCATTGCGAGCCATGGCAATCGGCCATGGCCTGTTGCACGCTGTGCAGCTGGCCGTTGTGCTTGAGGCCTTCGACACTGATTACTTGTTTGCCGTGCAGGGAGGAGACGAAGGTCAGGCACGCGTTCAGGCTGCGGTAGCGCAGGCTGTCTTCGCCCCGGTCATCCTGGACGAGTTCGCCAACCACCACGGTGCAGGCGCCGCAGTCGCCACTGGCGCAGCCCTCCTTGGTGCCGGGTTTGCCCAGGTGCTCACGCAGGTACTGCAGCACCGTCATGTTCGGGTCCAGGGCGTGCTCACTACGCAGCTCCTGGTTGACGAGAAACTGGATCACGGGGATGGCCTCGCAATGGTTTTATTGTTGTTGGGCGGACAATAAGCAGACCTGTCGCAGTGGTCAATATTTTTCTGACTCAAAGGTCAGGAAATTGTGCATGTCAACGCCCAGCCGAACGCAGCGCCCATATCACAAGCATAGATCGCGCCGTGTGGGTGACGGCCTGGCAGGGTAAATAAAGCGCCGCGCCCCTCTGCGCGTGCGCTGGGCAAGTGCGCTACAATCGCTCCCTTGTGCCCAGTTCAATGATTTTGAAGGAAAACCATGACGTTCAAGGCGCCGGACAGCCTCTCCGAGCAGATTGCCGACTACCTGGCCGAACGCATCATCCGCGGCGAACTTGCGCCGGGTGAGCGTATCCAGGAGCAGAAGGTCACCCAGGCCCTCAGCGTCAGCCGCGGCTCGGTGCGCGAAGCGTTGTTGATCCTCGAACGTCGCCATCTGGTGGCGATCCTGCCGCGACGTGGTGCCCATGTCACCGAGCTGGATGAGCGCAGCGTGCGCAGCCTATGCACCTTGATGGGCGAGTTCTACATCTTGCTGGGCAATGCTGTTGCCCAGAAATGGCGCCTGGAAGCCGACCTGCGCCCGTTTCTGGAGATCCAGCAACGCCTGCAACAGGCTCGCGAGCGCCAGGACATCAAGGTGTTCGTCGCCGAAAGCTTTGCGGTGATGCGCGCTGCCTATCCTTTTGCTGACAACCCCTATCTGCAGGAAACCGTAGAAAACCTTCAGCCGGCCATGAGCCGTGCCTACTACCTGGCCCTGGATCAGCGCCAGGCCAGCATGGACGACTACCTCGACCTGTTCGCCCGCCTGCTCGAAGCCGTGGTGGCGCGTGACCTGCCGCGCATCCGCGAGGTGCTCACCGCCTATGGCCAGCGCAGCTGCGAACTGGTGCTGGCGGCGTTGGCCCGAGGCTGACCGATGCGCCTGAAGTGCATTCGCCTGGCCGGGTTCAAGTCGTTCGTCGACCCGACCACGGTCAACTTCCCCAGCAACATGGCGGCCGTGGTCGGCCCCAACGGCTGCGGCAAGTCCAATATCATCGACGCAGTGCGTTGGGTGATGGGCGAAAGTTCGGCGAAGAACCTGCGTGGCGAGTCGATGACCGACGTCATCTTCAACGGCTCCACCAGCCGCAAGCCGGTGAGCCAGGCAAGCATCGAGCTGGTGTTCGACAACAGTGAAACCACCTTGGTTGGCGAATATGCCGCCTACGCCGAAATTTCCATCCGTCGCAAGGTCACCCGCGACGGGCAGAACAGTTATTACCTGAACGGCACCAAGTGTCGCCGTCGGGACATCACCGACATCTTCCTCGGCACCGGCCTGGGGCCGCGCAGCTACTCGATCATCGAGCAGGGCATGATCTCCAAGCTGATCGAGGCCAAGCCCGAAGAGCTGCGCAACTTCATCGAAGAGGCAGCCGGCATCTCCAAGTACAAGGAGCGCCGCCGCGAGACCGAAAGCCGCATACGCCGCACCCAGGAGAACCTGGCGCGTCTGACCGACCTGCGCGAAGAACTGGAGCGCCAGCTCGAGCGCCTGCACCGCCAGGCCCAGGCCGCCGAGAAGTATCGCGAATACAAGGCTCAGGAACGCCAGCTCAAGGCGCGTCTGTCGGCCTTGCGCTGGCGTGACCTGGACGAACGTGTGCGCCAGCGCGAGACCGTGATCGGCGATCAGGAGGTCGCTCATGAGGCGCTGGTTGCCGAGCAGCGCAATGCCGATGCCAGCATCGAGCGGCTGCGCGACGGCCATCATGAATTGTCCGAGCGCTTCAACCAGGTGCAGGGCCGCTTCTATTCGGTGGCGGGGGACATCGCTCGGGTAGAGCAGAGTATCCAGCACGGCCAGCAGCGCCTGCGCCAGTTGCAGGACGACCTCATGGAAGCCGAGCGCACGCGTCAGGAAACCGAATCGCACCTGGGCCATGACCGCACGCTGCTGGCCACCCTGGGTGAAGAGCTGGCCATGCTCGAACCGGAGCAGGCGTTGACCCTGGCCGCCGCCGAAGAGGCTGCCGCCACCCTCGAAGAGGCCGAGCTGGGCATGCACGGCTGGCAAGAGCAATGGGACAGTTTCAATACCCGCTCTGCCGAGCCGCGGCGCCAGGCCGAAGTGCAGCAGGCGCGCCTGCAGCAGCTGGAGGCCAGCCTGGAACGCATTGCCGAGCGCCAGCGCAAGCTGGCCGAGGAGGGCGAGCAGTTGGGTGCAGAACCACAGGATGCCTCCCTGCTTGAACTCTCCGAGCGACTGGCCAGCAGCGAGATGCTGCTGGAAGAGTTGCAGTTATCGGAGGAGCAGGTGGTCGAGCGCCTGGAAAGCGTGCGTGAGCAACTGCAGCAGGCGACCAGTGCCCAGCAACAGCAGCAGGGCGACCTGCAGCGCCTCGGCGGCCGCCTGGCCTCGTTGGAGGCGCTGCAGCAGGCCGCGCTGGAGCCGGGCGGTGGTGCCGCCGACTGGTTGCGCGAGCAAGGCCTGCAGCAGCGCCCGCGCCTGGCTGAGGGGCTGCGCGTGGAGCCGGGTTGGGAGCTGGCGGTAGAAACCGTGCTGGGTGCCGACTTGCAGGCTGTGCTGCTGGATGATTTTGCCGGGCTGGACTTCGCCGGCCTGGAGCAGGGCGAGCTACGCCTGTTGCTGGCGGCGGGTGGTCGTGAGCGTCACCCCGGCAGCTTGCTCGACAAGGTCGAGGGGAGTACCGATCTGGGGCCGTGGCTGGGCCGGGTGCAGCCGGTCGAGGACCTCGCCGAGGCCCTGGCACGGCGCGCTGCGCTGGGCGAAGGGCAGAGCCTGGTCAGCCGCGACGGCTACTGGGTTGGCCGCCATTTCCTGCGCGTCAGCCGCGGTGGCGAGGCGCAGGGTGGGGTGCTGGCCCGTGGCCAGGAAATCGAACGCCTTGGGCAGCAGCAGCTGGAGCTTGAGGCCGCGCTGGAGCAGCTGGAGCAGCAGCTTCAGGCAGCCCGCGAGCAGCAGCTGGGTCTGGAAGAGCAGCGTGAGCAGCTGCGCCGGCGCAGCCAGGAAGAAAACCGCCAGCAGGGTGAGCTCAAGGCCAGCCTTTCTGCCGGCCGTGCACGCGCCGAGCAGGTAGAGCTGCGCCGCCGCCGCCTGCAGGAAGAGCTGATTGAGCTTCAGGAGCAGCGTGCCCTGGAGCAGGAACAGTTGGGCGAGGCGCGCCTGGTGCTGCAGGAAGCATTGGACCTGATGGCTCAGGACACCGAGCAGCGCGAACAGCTGATGGCGCGCCGCGACACCCTGCGCGAAGGCCTTGACCGTATCCGCCAGGAAGCCCGTCAACACAAGGACCATGCCCATCAGCTGGCCGTGCGCCTGGGCTCGCTGCGCGCCCAGTACGACTCCACCCGCCAGGCCCTGGAGCGCCTGGAGCAACAAGCTGCGCGCCTGAGCGAACGCCAGGAGCAGCTGAGCCTGAACCTCGAAGAAGGTGAGGCGCCGCTCGAAGAACTGCGCCTGAAGCTCGAAGAGCTGCTGGAGCGGCGCATGAGCGTCGATGAAGAAATGCGCCTGGCGCGCCTGCACATGGATGAAGCCGACCGCGCACTGCGCGATGCCGAAAAGCGCCGCACCCAGGCCGAGCAGCAAGCCCAGTTGCTGCGCGGCCAGCTGGAGCAGATGCGCCTGGAAAACCAGGGCCTGGACATTCGCCGCAAGACCCTGCAGGAACAATTGCTGGCCGACGGCTACGATTTGCAGGGTGTGCTCGCCACTGTCGAGGCCGATGCCAGCGAGCAGGGCACCGAGCAGGAACTGGAGCAGATGGAAGGCCGAATCCAGCGCTTGGGTGCAATCAACCTGGCGGCCATCGAGGAGTACGAGCAGCAGTCCGAGCGCAAGCGCTACCTCGACGCCCAGGACGCCGATCTGGTCGAGGCCCTGGACACCCTGGAAAACGTCATCCGCAAGATCGACAAGGAAACCCGCAACCGCTTCAAGGATACCTTTGATCAGATAAATGCCGGATTACAGGCACTTTTTCCAAAAGTTTTCGGTGGTGGCAGCGCTTATCTGGAACTGACGGGCGAAGATCTACTCGATACAGGGGTGACGATCATGGCGCGCCCGCCGGGCAAGAAGAACAGCACCATCCATCTGCTGTCCGGCGGCGAGAAGGCACTGACCGCATTGGCGCTGGTGTTTGCCATCTTCAAGTTGAACCCCGCACCGTTCTGCATGCTCGACGAGGTCGATGCGCCGCTGGACGATGCCAACGTCGGGCGGTACGCCCGTCTGGTCAAGGAAATGAGTGAAAGCGTGCAGTTCATCTACATCACCCACAACAAGATTGCCATGGAGATGGCGGATCAATTGATGGGGGTGACCATGCATGAGCCCGGTTGTTCACGTCTTGTTGCAGTTGACGTGGAGGAGGCCCTGGCCATGGTGGAGGCCTGATGAGCGATGATGGGGCGAAAACAATGGGCAAATGCCCCTGTCATGTGCGACAGACGGTGTAAAGTTGTCTTTGGTCGTGCTAGCTTAATGTCACTCGTTTTTTGCGTGGGTAAAACGCCTGTCAGAACATAGAGTTGGCGCCACGTGTTAAAGGGCTTTGAACCCTTTGTTTTCAAGCATATTTTTATAGAGGCACGGGATTACATGGAAATCGGTCTGCGCGAGTGGCTGATCGTCATCGGCGTCATTGTCATCGCCGGTATTCTTTTCGACGGCTGGCGCCGCATGCGCGGCGGAAAAGGCAAGCTGAAATTCCGTCTGGATCGCAGTTATTCCAACCTGCCGGACGAAGAAGGCAGCGCTGAAGTGCTGGGCCCGTCGCGGGTGCTGGAAACCCAGAAGGAGCCTGAACTGGACGAAACCGACCTGCCTTCGGTCAGTGCGCCAGTACGCGAGCGTGAGCGGGAGCCCAAGCCGGCCAAGGCCAGCAAGCGCGGCAAACGTGTGGCAGAAGCGCAGCAGCAGGGTGACTTGAACCTGGCCGCCGAACCGCGCGAGCCCGACCTGTTCGCCGATGCCGACGAAGATCTCGCCGCCGACACCACGCGCAACAACGGCTTCGCTGCCACTGGCAACGCAGCCAAGGAGCTGCCACCGGTCGAGGAAGTGCTGGTGATCAGCGTGATTTCCCGCGACGAAGGCGGTTTCAAAGGCCCGGCCCTGCTGCAGAACATTCTTGAAAGCGGCCTGCGTTTTGGCGAAATGGATATCTTCCATCGTCACGAAAGCATGGCCGGCCATGGTGAAGTCCTGTTCTCGATGGCCAACGCGGTCAAGCCGGGCATCTTCGACCTGGACGACATCGACCATTTCAGCACCCGTGCGGTGAGCTTCTTCCTCGGCCTGCCAGGCCCGCGTCATCCGAAGCAAGCCTTCGACGTGATGGTGGCGGCAGCGCGCAAGCTGGCCCACGAGCTCAATGGCGAACTTAAGGATGACCAGCGCAGCGTGCTGACCGCCCAGACCATCGAGCACTACCGCCAGCGCATCGTCGAATTCGAGCGCCGTGCGCTGACCCAGAAGCGCTGATATGCCCAAGTGGGCGGACCTGGCCTCGGTCTCGCCCACCCTGTTTCAAGTGCAAGAGCAGCCCTGGGCTGCTCTTTTGCTTTGCAAGAGAACCTGAAAATGACCGCCGAAACCCGAATCCACGAACTGCGCGCCGAGCTGGACCAGCACAACTATCGCTACTACGTGCTCGACGAGCCGAGCGTGCCCGATGCCGAGTACGACCGCCTGTTCAATGAGCTCAAGGCGCTCGAGGCCGAGCACCCGCACCTGGTAACCCCTGACTCGCCTACCCAACGTGTCGGCGGCGCTGCCCTGGCTGCCTTCAGCCAGGTTCGTCACGAAGTGCCGATGCTCAGCCTCGGTAACGCTTTTGAAGAGGCCGACCTGCGCGAGTTCGGTCGCCGCGTGGTGGACGGGCTCGACCAGCCCGGCACGGTGGACTTCAGTTGCGAGCCGAAGCTCGATGGCCTGGCGGTGAGCCTGCTCTACCGTGACGGCCAGCTGGTGCAGGGTGCCACTCGTGGTGACGGCACCACCGGCGAGGACATCAGCGCCAACGTGCGCACCGTGCGCAACATCCCGCTCAGACTGCAGGGCGAGGGCTGGCCTGCCGTGCTCGAAGTGCGTGGCGAGGTATACATGAGCAAGGCCGGTTTCGACCGCCTCAATGCTGCCCAGGCGCAAGCTGGCGGCAAGACCTTCGCCAACCCGCGCAACGCCGCTGCCGGCAGCCTGCGCCAGCTCGATTCGAAGATCACTGCCGGGCGCCCGCTGGAGTTCTGCTGCTACGGCGTCGGGCAGGTTTCCGCGAGCATCGGCGAGAGCCACATCGGCATCCTTGAACAGCTCAAGCAGTGGGGGCTGCCAATCAGCCGCGAGCTCAGGCATGCGGCCGGTATCGAAGAGTGCCTGGCCTATTACCGCGACATCGGCGAGCGCCGCAACAGCCTGCCGTACGAAATCGATGGTGTGGTATTCAAGGTCAACAGCCTGGCTGCCCAGCGCGAGCTGGGCTTCCGCGCGCGTGAGCCACGCTGGGCCATCGCCCACAAGTTCCCGGCCATGGAAGAACTCACCGAAGTGCTGGATGTGGAATTCCAGGTCGGCCGTACCGGCGCGGTCACGCCGGTGGCTCGCCTGAGGCCGGTCAAGGTGGCGGGCGTGACAGTGTCCAACGCCACCCTTCACAACATGGACGAAATCGCCCGGTTGGGGCTGCGCATCGGTGACACGGTGATCATCCGCCGTGCCGGTGATGTGATCCCGCAGGTCATGCAAGTGGTGCTCGAGCGCCGCCCCGAAGATGCGCGCCCGGTGCAGGTGCCGAGCGAATGCCCCGTGTGCGGTTCACAGGTCGAACGCACCCAGCTGGTCAAGCGCAGCAAGGGCAAGGAAACCACCAGTGAAGGTGCGGTGTACCGCTGCGTCGGCCGCCTGGCCTGTGCTGCCCAGCTCAAGCAGGCGATCATTCATTATGTTTCCCGTCGTGCCATGGACATCGATGGCCTGGGCGAGAAGAGTGTCGAGCAGTTGGTGGATGAAGGGCTGATCAGCTCGCCGGCCGATTTGTACAAGCTGGAATTCGATCAGATCGTCGGCCTCGAGGGCTTTGCCGAGGTTTCCAGCAAGAAATTGCTGGGCGCCATCGAAGCCAGCAAGCGCCCGAGCCTGGCGCGCTTCATCTATGCCCTGGGCATACCGGATGTCGGCGAGGAAACCGCCAAGGTCCTGGCGCGCTCGCTGGGCAGCCTCGAACGTGTGAAGCAGGCGCTGCCACAGGTGCTGACTTATCTGCCGGACATCGGCCTGGAAGTCGCCCATGAGATCCACAACTTTTTCGAAGACGAGCACAACCGCAAGGTCATCGAGCAGTTGCTGGCCTGCGGCATGCAGCTGCAGGATGAAGGCGAGCTGGCTGCCGAGTTCGCCGCCAGCACCACCCTTGCCGGCATGATCGCCAAGCTGGATATCCCTTCGGTCGGCCCGACCGGTGCCGAGAAGCTGGTGGCCAAACTCGATAGCCTGGACAAGATCATCGCCGCTGACGGCATCGACCTGCGGCAGGCCCTGGCGGCGAAACAGGCCGACGCGGTGCGCGAGTTCTTCAAGGATGAGGCCAACCAGAAGCTGGCCCGTGATATCGAGGCCCAGCTGTTGGCCTTTGGCATGCACTGGAGCAGCGAGAAGAAGGTGGCCGAAGGCCTGCCACTTGCTGGCCAGACGTGGGTGCTGACAGGCTCCCTGGAGCGCTTCAGTCGCGACATCGCCAAGGAGAAGCTGGAAGGCCTGGGTGCCAAGGTGGCCGGCTCGGTGTCTGGCAAGACCCACTGCGTGGTCGCAGGCCCCGGCGCCGGGTCCAAACTGGCCAAGGCCAGTGAGTTGGGCGTGAAGGTACTGGATGAGGAGGCCTTCGTGGCCTTCCTGGCGGAGCAGGGCATCACTGTCTGACCCTGTGCGGTCCTTGTAGGGGCGGATTTAACAGCGAAGAGGCCGCACCAGCCACGCTCAGCCCGGACAAGTCATTGAGAAATGATGACTTTTTCTCGCGCAGAGGTTGTATCTTCGCCCCAGACCGGTACAATGGCGCGGCTCGCTGCTTGGCGAGCCGCGTAGTGGTGGCCCCATCGGTCCCCCCGCATTGATTACCCGTTAACCTGGTCAGGCCCGGAAGGGAGCAGCCATAGCGGGAACATCGAGTGCCGGGGTGTGGCTGGTGGGGCCGCCTCCATT
>Ga0153918_1000825_pt1 | contig 13554 bp, 14 predicted proteins | sample TSFL002MetaG_FD_104687 | JGI IMG/M metagenome (GOLD analysis project Ga0153918, IMG submission 104687) | Attine ant fungus gardens microbial communities from Florida, USA - TSFL002 MetaG | ecosystem: Host-associated > Fungi > Mycelium > Unclassified | place: USA: Florida, Paynes Creek Historic... | reverse complement strand
AAGGCCTTCCTCTTATCATCTTCGCCAACTGGCGTGGTTTCTCTGGCGGCCAGCAGGATATGTACGACGAGGTTCTCAAACAAGGATCTAAAATCGTTGATGGCTTGTCAAATTACAAACAGCCAGTTTTTGTTTATATCGTCCCCAACGGTGAACTTCGTGGTGGAGCCTGGGTCGTACTCGATCCCTCTATCAACCCGGAGCAGATGGAGATGTACGCTGACATCGATGCTCGTGCTGGTGTTCTTGAGCCAGAGGGTGTTGTTGAAATTAAGTTGCGTCGCGATAAGAGATTGAAGATGATGGAGCGCTTGGATACAGAGTATGCCACTCTTGTTCGGAATAGCAAAGACACATCGAAAACAGACGAGGAGCATGCAGCCGCCACTGTGGCTTTGGCCAAGCGCGAGCAGATTTTACAACCAACATACAATCAAATTGCTCTCCTATACGCTGATCTTCATGAGTGAGTAATTTCTGGATGACAGCGAATCATTTTGGCTGATTCCAAAATTAGTCGAACCGGCCGCATGGAAGCCAAGGGCTGTGCCAAGCCCGCCCAGTGGAAGGTGGCTCGTCGTTTCTTCTACTGGGCAGTACGCGCCCGCCTTGCACGCTCCGCAGCTCTTCGAGCACTGGCAGAAGCTAGCCCTGAATCTACTTTCGAATACTGCACTCGCCTGTTGAGCAGTCTTACAGGCATTGAGCAGGCTGTAGGTTATAAGGAGGAAGCTGAGGCCATTGAACAGCTTGACCTGACCGTGACCGTCGCCGAACTCAAGGCTAATCATCTTGCTGATCACCTAGTAGAATTGATGAAGGAAGATCGTAAGGCTGCTCTTGATAGCCTCCTCCGCTTCGCAGAAGGCCTCTCTGAGGATGAACTCGCTGATGTTATCAATGGTTTCAAAAATATGCCACGATCTTAAGGTAAATTGATTCATATCTGATCTGTCCTGACCTCTGATGGACCTCTCCTTTTAGACCGACTTTTATGTGTTAATATCTCTTCATACATGTCTTATATGTCTTTCGTCATATACCTGTATTCGTAGCCGTATACCTTTGTTTGTTCTTTTGTATCGCACTCATAGTCAGTTGCTTTCATAGTTTTTCTAGTAATCGCTACTGATAGAGTGAATTAAAAAATATCTAGAATTTGGAGTCTGACTAATACGTAATTACGTCCTATCGAATTAAAATCATTATCTCCTTCACTTGTTTTCTTTTTACTCCTCAAAGTGCAAAATGGGGCACCTCATAACAGTTGCAACGTGAGATCATTGGTTAATGTGGTGGTTAAAAATGTAACTGTTATGTTCCTCAGGTGGTATGTCATGCAGGTCAATCCTTTGCAGGACTACTAACTGAAGATCAGCCAGTTCTTTGAATCAATGGGCGTTGGATTTTCAGGCACGCTTCTGTCAGGCGATAAACAGTGCACTATATTAACGACGACCTCCAGGGGAACTATGAGCGAATTCTTGCAAGTATAGCCATTGCGAAAACTCGGGGTGCTCGATTGCGAGTAGGACCTGAATTAGAGATTCCGTATGGTCATTTGATTTTGTCACTCTGGCAATACTTAATCATGGGTGCAGAGGATACGGTTGCTTGGATCATTTTCTAGAGGGTCTGTAAAGATTGCAAGTCAGCATAATGATCGTCATTGAAGTTTAAATAGGGGACACGGTTCTCCATTCCTGGGAGGTACTCGCGAAGCTACTAGCATCCGAAGAGACTATGGGCATTGTATGTGACATTGGGATGTGAGTACTATCTCTTGGCTGAGCACAATAACCTCGATGTTGTCAGGCCCATTGTTCACAAGAACGTAATCTACAATTGCCGAGTGATTATTCACGACCGCAAGATCCTTCTCATTCGACCTAAGATGTGGCTTGCGAATGACGGAAACTATCGAGAGCTGCGCTATTTTACTCCTTGGATGAAACATCGCCAGTGGGAAGATCATTACCTACCAAGAATCATACAAGCGGTCACCAAGCAGGTGCGAACTAGGCTCACTCCTTCTTCCACTCGACTCAGCCTTGGTAGGTTAAAGTTCCGTTCGGCGATGCAGTCATTAGCACTGCAGATACTTGTATTGGGGTTGAATTGTGTGAGGAGTTATTCACACCTGACAGGCAAGTGCCTCCCGAACCAATCTATTTCAACACTTAATCACCGGGTACTAGTCCTCATATCCGGATGGGTCTAGATGGAGTTGAGATCTTCACCAACTCCAGTGGAAGTCACCACGAGCTCCGTAAATTAGGCACTCGAGTCGAATTGATCAAAGAGGCTACTCTGAAGGTCATGTCTCCGTTTTGTGTGATGTACTTACATTGACCTCGCCAATAGTTAGGTGGCGTCTATCTGTACGCGAATCAGCAAGGTTGCGATGGAGATCGACTTTACTATGACGGTTGTGCCTTAATTGCAGTTAATGGTCGGATTGTTGCGCAGGGGTCTCAGTTCTCTCTGAATGATATCGAAGTTGTATCAGCTACCATCGATATCGAGGACGTCCGAGCGCATAGAGCAAGAGCTAGTCGGAGTATGCAAGCTGCTAGCGCCGAGAGGTACCACCGCATTGAAGTCCCTTTATCTCTAAGTACTGGAAAATTCGAGGTCCCAGATGATGTCCGACCTTTCACCGCAAGTAAAGAGTTTGCAGTACGTTTTCATCGGCCTGAAGAAGAGATTGCGTGAGTATCTTTAAGTAATTACGCAGAATATGTCATGATATTTCATGAAGACTGGGCCCTGCTTGTTGGTTGTGGGACTACTTGAGACGTTCCCGAACCCAGGGCTACTTCATCCCTTTAAGTGGAGGAATAGACAGCTGTGCCACAGCTATAATTGTCCACTCAATGTGCCGCCTTGTCGCAGAAGCAGCAATGCGTGGTGGTACGCAATCTAATAATCCTATCTTTGCTTTTCACTTGACGCGAAACAGACAGACAAGTTATTGCTGATGCACGGAGAATAACTGGAGAGCCAGTCGAATCATCTTACATTCCTTCAGATGCTAGGGAGTTTGCGAATCGGATTTTCCACACCTGCTATATGGGGACCGAGAATTCAAGTGTTGAGACGAGACAGCGAGCCAAGGACCTGGCAAATGCAATAGGGAGGTAAGGTAGAGTTTATGGGCACGAATGAACTACTCTCATTACAATCTACAAGTTACCACACTGATTTAGATATGGACATCGTAGTGACTGCCGTTCGCGATCTATTTGCTGTGGTGACTGGTCATCGCCCTCGATTTCGTACCCAAGGAGGAAGCAATTCGGAGAACCTAGCTCTGCAGAACATTCAAGCACGCCTGCGAATGGTTCTTTCATACTTGTTCGCCCAGCTGCTACCCTGGGTGCGTGGAAGGAGCGGTGGTCTTCTAGTACTTGGTAGCGCAAATGTAGATGAAAGGTAAGTGGGTCTTGAATTTCGAGATAATATAGGTTAATTGAGGTTCTTAGCCTGCGCGGTTATCTGACGAAGTACGATTGCTCATCAGGTGAGGATTTCGCACCGAAATGATGCTCTGTGGATTCAATTACTCTTGTCTAGCTGATATCAACCCCATTGGTGGTATCAGTAAGACCGATTTAAAGAAGTTCATCGCATATGGAGTGGACGCCTTTAACCTACCAATTTTGAAGAGGTAGCATTTTTTTCACTAATAATTTATCTTGTCTGAGAGGGGCAACAGCTTCCTCAGTGCTGTTCCAACAGCTGAACTAGAACCCATTACGGAGACATATGTCCAAAGTGATGAGGTAAACAGGTTTGTCACACTAAAACCAAGCTCTTGACGAGTATTTGAGTAGGCCGACATGGGAATGACTTATGATGAACTTTCAGTCTTCGGTCGTCTCCGGAAAGTAGAGAAATGTGGCCCTTATAGCATGTTCACGAAACTGGTTCACGAGTGGGGGTCGTATTTCTCTCCGATTCAGGTAGGCCGTTTCATTGATATGAATGTCAATCAGCTCTCTATTGGACCATGTACAGATTGCAGACAAAGTGAAACTATTCTTCTTCGAGCACGCGAGGAATCGACACAAGATGACGACCCTAACTCCCGCTTATCACGCGGTTCGTCCACTGTCTTTTTCAACTGTCGTATTGACACAGCTAACTCTGGGGAACAGGAATCTTACAGTCCTGATGACAACCGTAAGTGGTGCAAATCAGAATGAAGGGCTAAGGGCACTGACCATACGTCCCTAGGTTTTGATCTACGTCCCTTTCTATATCCTTCCCAATTCCCGTGGCAGTTCAAAAAAATTGATGAAGTGGCTGCCGCTCTGCCGGACAAGTCTCAAACTGGTCTTGATAAAGCCAAAATGGAGTAAGGTCGGAACGAGGCGGAATTGCATGGGCAAGTTCCATATACAAATACATACAATAAATGTGAATGAAATACAAGGTGAAAGCCGTAACAAGGATTCCTGTGATCAAGTTCGCAAGAAACGAGAGAAGGCGTTTTGCACCGCAATTTTCTTCATGATGGTTGGTTGCGGGGCTGAAAAATGCAAGTTGAATTAATTGTTGTCAGAAGATCACCAAGGGCCACTCACGGTCTTGTATGTTCTCGTCCTTCACTTTCCTCCTGATACTCTCCATCACATCACCAACCGCTGCCCGATCAAAATCTCCTCGCGATTTCATCAAACCCTCCACAAATGCCAAATTCGGGCCATGTACTTTCGCAAACGACCAATACGACAAGAACACGATGTCCTTACTTGCTTCCAGCAACGCAAGAATCAACTCCAACACCTCCAAGCTACTATCAATCTCCTGAGAAGGTTTGAGAGTGTTAAAGAACAACTGTATCTCGACGATATCTTCTCTAAAGCGTTGAGCAGCTGTTGGCATTTTGAGTTTGGGAGAGTTTGCGAGGGCGTTGAGGTAAGTGATCAGCAGAGCGTCTAAAAGGTCTTCGATGAGGAGTTCAAGAAGAGATGGGTTGAGGTATGCTTGGTAGTCAGACATGTAGTCTCGTATCGTCTCGACAATTTGTTGCATTGAACCTTCATACCAAGATTGACCAAACAGGGTTTTCGTGGCGGGTTTTAGATCGTTGAAGACAATGTCGATTAGAGTCTGAATGCATTTTTTTGCTACATCGAGGTACCCGTCAACGGCGTCATTAAGACGCTCGTTGATAGGTGCACGGTATTTTTCGTGAACAAGAGGTTCGAGTCGTGCGAGAAGAGCTTCTGCGTAATCCGCAGACTTGATTTGGTCGTTTGCAAGAGCGATACAGTACTCCACTAAACCACCAGCAACTTCATCTGGTTTATCAGTTTGTTTCTTTAGTTCTGCTTCAATAGTCTTGACCCATTTATCCTGTAAGCCACGCATAACACGATTTATCTCGCCAACTACACGTGCAAGAATCGCACCCTGACCACTCTCGGTCGCAAGATCGATTTGTTGATTAACCATTTGAAAGAGTATAACGGTACCTTGGGTTTCATACAAACCAACACTGTCAACTTCGGGTGGATTCTCTCGTTTGGTGAACTCAGCAATTTCAGTTTTTATAAGATTGTTGGACCACTCGTCAAGTTTTCGAACAATGAGTTGGGTGTAATCTTCAATGAGAGTTTGTTCTTTACCATCTAAGAGTGGTGGATCAAGAAGGTCCATAGGAACATTGAGCTCTTTCATGTTCTCTTTGTACTCTTTCAACCATTCGAATAATGACAGAAGAAGATTAGCATCGGTTTTAGAGTTAGCGAGACGTTTGACGATAGCGTTCAACGCTTTGTGGTATTCCCGTATGTAATGGCTGTAGATGTCGTAATCAGGTGGAAAGCACGGAACAACATCCTTTTCAATTCGAATAAGGTCTTGATACATCCATGATATGTTTTTGAGGAAATGAACGGGATCTTTCTCATCACGTTGGTAAGCATCTTCAAATTTAGCTTGGATAGATTCGGTGATGGCTTTAACGATCTTTGAACGATAGTGTTTGAGGACGCGAGCAGTAGCTACCAAGGACTTGAACTTGAGTGCGGCGTCCACTTTAGCAGCTTTCTGGACAAATCTGAGGGCAACTGCCTGTTTGAATCATTGACAGTAAGCACAAAGGAATCTGCAATATTGAAAACATCTTGGACACCTTTTCGTCCTCTCGCCCTTCAAGTTCGGCAACTTTGATGAGCTTGACAACGACATCAGGTTGTCCTGCTCGGGCGAGGTTGAGAACATTTCCAGCGAGCTCGAGAATATACCGATCAAAAGCAGCGATAACACTATTGAGACGCCCGAAACTTTTCTCAAGTGTTTTTAGGGAACTCTGCTTGGCCTTTTTGGCCCGATGCATTGTCTGGTTCCGAAACTGTTCAAGTTGATTGAGTTGGTAGTGAATGGTAAGGAGATTGGGAGCGGGGCCGAGAATTTCTTCACTGTCGGATACAAGCATACGCTCAATATCGTTGAGCTTAGACTCCATTTTCAAGAGGTTATTAACCATCTCTTCCGTTGACTCAAAGTTACGGTGCACCATGGATACCTATACTTCCTTAAAAATAGAACCAGGTTCACAAATACTGGAGATGGAATGAGGACGCACCCGGCTTATCTGGTCAAACGTTGGAACGTCGATATGTGGGTCATTGCAAGCCTTCTCAATAGCAAGCATCTCATCCTTAACAACTTGCACATTATCCCTAGTTCCAAAAAGCTTTTTTAAACCATCCCTTGTAGCTTGTAATTGCTCGCGAACACCATTTCTAAGGCGAACATCTATGGAAGCTTTCTCCTTTTCCAATTTCTTGCGGAAGGTAGATATCTTGCCGAGATCATCTGGAGATTGAAGAAACTCTCCTACGGCCTGTGCTGCAGACATTGGAGCAGTGGCCATGATTGTGGTAGTTAAGGAGCGCTGTGCGTGGGATAGGAGGTGTGCAGAGAAGATCTTCCTCACGTGCCAGGCCGGGGATAACCCTCGGACTTGTTATTCACAGTAGATAATAGTTTCTTGATTCTTCAATGTATTAGCAATCGACCGCGACTCAGGCTGACTCTAATGTTATTGTCGTGGAAGGCTTGGTGTAAGAGTCCTTCTAGTTCTTCTACCTGCCAAATTTAGCGCCTAATTAGTGACTAATCAATACTCCGGCATCGTAAATTGATCGTAAATTGATACAGGCTTCAGGTACAGGAATTATCAGAGGACGAGTATGACATGTAGCCAATCGAAACAGTGGGTCCTCATTCCCCCATTCATCCCAGTATTCTCAAGTCTCTACGGCAGTCTTCAGTGTCCTTTGTCCAAGAGAACCTGCTGAAAACCATCACTATCATCAACTACACTCAGTAAAACCTGGTACTTGGTAAGTTTCCTGTCCAGCATCTTCTCCTCTGAGCGCATGACCATTTCTTCAGCTTTGAGCTTAGAGTATGCTATGCCTAATATCGAGTGGACAGTTCGCTCATGTTCAGACTCGGTGTTTCAAGTAGCTCCATAGAGAGAACAGTGAGCACGTGCACGCAATATGGATGTCTTGACCAAAGTCGATCATTACCGAGAGGTGGTCACATTGGGCTGCTGTGAGTTGGTGGCGACATTGGGCTGCTGTGAGTTGGTGGCGTTGGGATGAAAAGACTATTGTAACAAGCATCGCATGTACTTGAAGCTGTGTAGAAAGCTCGCAATCAGTTCCTGAAAAACACCCAAGCCGCTGTCACACGGTTGAACGACGGTCGAGAAGTTCGTTGGTTTGCTGAAGCAACAACAGACTTTCGCAATGTTTGGCTCGAATTCTGTTCAAAAGACCTTGTGTATTGTGTAACAGCAACAGATGCTTTGAGATCGCGGAGCCCCGTGCATCCGGTACTGGATGAGAAAAGATCTTCATGCAGGGTTCAGGCCTCAGTCGGGGAAGTACTGCACAAGACACTTGGTGAGGTCCAGCTATCGCGAATGGTGATAGAGGCCAAAAATATCGGGAGAAATAGCACTACATTTTTGTACTGTGAAATGGAAGTGAGGATATGATGACTGGTCACTGTGAAGAGTTTGACAAGCTTATCTGTATGTGTTAACAAATGCTGAAGATTACTCAGTTAGAAATATTGAACCGTACGCTGATGAAAACTACCCTCAGTGTTATCAATAATAAAAAAACCCTCAGTGTTCTTGTTCTATAATCTCAACTGAAGATAAGTATGGTATTTGGAAACGCTCTCCGAGATACTTTTTGTTCCGAGTCTCTGTGGGATAGCAAGACATCCTCGGGGATTAGAGAGCGAGGGCTGGAGAACGATTAGTAACACATCGACTATAATCGGAGACCGGTATATCACCTGCGTGTGTATTTTAAATGAACCATCAAGTCGGCTACCAAAATAACCATATACGTCATCTACCTGAGACATCATGCCCATTGGGTGACTTCCCATAAGCAGTCTGAGAAAATCAGGCAGATTTTCTCAGACTGCTCCATGCCGAGATGATGAATTAGATGTGAGAAAAACACCAGACCCTCTCCTAGACTTCCCTAGATACCAATTTTCCTTTTTTAGTCATAAATATCAGAGTATTATACCATATATAGATATTCCATTACAGATTAAGGTCGCATACTACTATATAAAGTCATCTCCGATATAGCTGGGCTAATTTTTTTCTTGTTTGAGCTACCAAAGGTTGTGTAATGAAGATTCTTTTCAAGGGAATGGGAGCCAAACATAGTGACAATCTGAGTCACTGCGCCTACTTTTTAATGGCTCTTATCAAAGTCAGAGGGACACTTCAAAAAAATTCTACCACAACATGCAAGCAACATGCAAGCAATGTTCTGTCTTCAGGATAATTGATTGTGTCGCATCGCGTGTAACGCGTTCATTCAACGCGGTGTGACATCACACCTAACTCGGTATGGGAATCAAATTCATCCCAGATTTTCTCAGACTGGAATTTCAAATGTGCATCACATCCTCAGAATCTCCCAGATCCTTGCAGGGAGTCACCCATTAAGTAGCGTCTTTTGCCTATTTTCTCCCTCAACTGTCTACCACATTGGGTGGCGTCTGAGGTGAGTAGTAGATTATTCCTCCTTTGAACTATAGTATCCCTCTAGGCTTCACTTTAAAATTTATAGCTGACATATATTGATTACTCATACATGACGGTGGCTGATTTCTAATGTGAGAGCATCTTAAGTTTCCCGATTAATTCCTCTCAAAAGTTTGAAGGCAGTCAGGTCTCATTGTTTTCACAACAACTTGATCTGTGTACGGATGGATAAGTGTTGCATTCGAGTGATTACTTCAGCCCTGTTTCTACACGTGCACCGTCACAGACACCGTTTTATTTATCTCAGAAGGTCAACAAGATCATTTATGTAGTCCCTGGTTTGATGCGGAGACCATTTCATGGGCCAGCAGGATAGGTCCAGACAAGGTTCAAGGCAATAGAGGGAGAAGGTTTGAACATCTAAAAATCACGAAAGTAGTAGTGATGATACTAGGCCACATGCTTTCTATTCATCTACCAAAAAGATTAGATAGATACATTCTGATGTTACTACGCCGCGGAATTCAGTGGGGCGGAAAAAAATAGTCTCGTCGATGTGGGTCCATTGAGCTGTGTCTCTGGTGGATTGTGAACCAGAAGGACGAGATCTTTGATCTAGTATCTATTGTCACCATATGGAAGAACAGGACAGAATGAGGGGGAGTATTGAGTGATGCCGATTTAAATTCAACGAGTCCTGCCCAGAAACTACAGCAAGATTACAAGTGGATCACTGTAGGAGTTATTTATGGTTAATGATTCATTCTAATAAATTGCCGGCTTGACCAAATTTTTAAGCATCAAGCAGAAGATATCCATAAGTCATATCGAGGTGCGTACGAGAAGCTAATCCTGTGGACTATCATCTGAGGTCATATTTCCATTCCTAGGATTCATGACGAGTAGGTCAATTCGTCGATGAAATCCTATTGTAGTAGCATTGACTCGGTCACCGGACTAAATAGTTCTTGTCATAGCAACCCCTGAACTTCTGTGTGGGAGTTGTCCTTTGGCATCATACCCACACTATACACCCCCATGAGTTCGTTTGAAGGAGTATATAATAACTGGATTGAGACTAGATATGTCTCGAATCTGTGATTCCAACTCGATCAAGTTTAATTTATAGTTTTTATTGAAACACACAGAAAATGAAGAGCACTGGTTGCCGAGGAGAGAGAACCATCGTAATCCATCGTGACGGCTAGGACGTATGGCAATCCGAAACTATTAATGCAAGTGTTACCGTGTATGGAAACTGCGAGTGCCCACTGGACCCAGTGGAACCTCCTTAGTCGCTTCCCTCTTTTCGACTTCTCCAACTATAATGGCTGATGACTGAATATGATGATATAATTCTGCAATGGTCTGGAAAGCCGGCACTTGATCTGTCAGATCAAGTGGAGTACAAAAGAGGTTGGAGGATATTGAAACATAAATCGTGTAGGCTACTTGGAAGGTAACAGAAAGCATACGTATATTGTACCGTCATGTCCTTGGCAAGCTTTGTTTCTTTTTTATAATTTCCAGAAGCCGAGTACTAGGGAAATCGAAAACCATAAGGTGTGCAGTAATGCCTTGGGTAAGAGGAAATCAAAAGAGTCATTGAAAGTATCGTCATCACCGTGTGGTATCTATATATCAGAAATTGAAGTTGGGCACTTCCTCAGGTATTATAACAGGGGAACGAAGCACTGAGGATGACACCTGTGCTCCTCTACTTGACGCCAATGATTCGCAACTGCTCAGATCCAAGTTCATAGAGACAATCTCATCACCTTTCATAAGAAGCAAGGACAAGATTCACTGCGTCGCTTGTTACAGAAGTGGATCTTGTGCATGGATGTCAAGTATTGACAGTCAAAGCTCAGATAACCAGCCTAATCTCATTGTAAGTATTGCTGCCACACAGCCTACAATGCAACGACAAAGACACTTCAACAGAAGATAGGCTGGGTTCGCAGAGAAGCATCCAAAATGGCAGTGTAGAGTCCTTGTGAGGAATGCATACAACAACATCTGTGTGAGTCCGACGTTTCCACTGGTGTTGTTTTGATTGACAACGAACAATGGTACAATACATGTAGGCAACACAGTGACTGGCGCTGCTGAAAGCTAGACATAAAATGCATTTATCGAGTTTAGTGATGGCACGTCTCAAGATTTTTAGCAAGGGTAATGCAAGAGTGACTCGAGAGAGCTGGGGAAGTTCCTGAAGAGGGAAGCTGTTGTCCAACCCAGCTGAGGCGAAGTAAGTGAGCGCAGCTGCTGGCTTTAGGCTGGAGGTTGTAAATTGATCCTATCCCTATCTTGATCCAGCAAAGACACGATGTCGGGCAACTCGGCGGCAACTCGGCTGGGCAGATGGATCTGGGTGGTCGGGGTCCCATAGGGTATTTAAAGGGAGGTAAGGTGTGAGGTATGAACAACAGTCGATGTTCCCCAGACAATCATCATATTCGCCCTTCTTCATTTCTGGTTTCTCCCAGTATCCTGATGTGTCCAGATCAGTCTCTCTTGCCGACACGAAGACTTCCCCAATTTATCTGGACGCCGAGTTCAGTGATAATGAACAGTACCGCTCCTTCCTATCCCTCGACCTTGCAGAAACTCCGTCTACCCACTCTGTCAGTTTCAAGTGTAAAGTTACTTCCTCCAAACACACAACCATTAAGTCGAGGCCCAAGATCAAGTATGTCCCTCGTTATTCTGAGCTCATTCTACCTCTCACACAATGTGCCGCAGTTCTTTCCGAGAGGTTCCCTGCTGCAGCTCTTTGCGATCCGGTCCCTCGCCTAGACCTATTCCCTCAGCGACTCTTCCTTCCCCTCCGGCTTGTCAACTCCAGCAACTAGCCCCTCGCCGGTCCTCCCTTACCTCCTCTGAATCCGTTTTGTCTTCGTCTTCTCAACAAATAAATAGATCATCTCTCCACCTCCTTCGCCAACCTTCAAAAGTGTCTTTCCGGACTCAGAACAGGGCTGCAGCTCTTGCTGTTTTGGAAGGACGACATGGGTCAGTACTGTGCCCTCAACCCAGAAATTTCATGAGTATGAGTGATGACGAAGACGAAGATGAGGACGAGGACGTGGATAGTGTTGTCCCCCATTCAGACACAGAGGAGGATGAAGATTATACTCCCTTTTTTGACCCCTCCTCTGAGCCGGAGGACATTGTCTTACCGGCAGATGAAATAACAAACTCCTTCCCACTTTGTTATTTACCATGTCCAAACGACGATAACCTTTGCGGCTGCGAATCTTCTCAGCGACGAGTCAAGCCTAAGCCGAGAGTTGCGAAGTGGTTTTCCCTCAAAAGTTTCATTGATTTCTACAGCGAGAACGATGAGGATCTTGGCTCGACCTGGATTGCGAGGTCTAACTTCATTCAAGTCCCCATCCTCTCATAGCCCTTGACATAAGTATTTTCGCCGTCATTTCCTGTTTTCCCTCATGCGCATTTGTAGATATACACACCACATTCTTGTTATTCTTTCGTTTGTACAGCCATAGACCCTCTCGTCCGGTAAATTGTCACACACATTAAGTTAGGGGAAACAATGAAACAAAGTCGACCATAAAATTAATCTGTTCTGATGCTCAATGAATCACGAGTTAATAATAATGCAAGTCTCGAGTCAACCACTCTTTCGGCAGCGAGTGTCGAATGTACAATGCAATGGCATGTATACTATTCTACTACAAGAATACATGGGAGAGGTAAACACTTGTAGTTACCACTTATCTCCGGTTTTTTTGTAGTTGTGTTGCTATGGAAACTTTTTGTTAAAGTTCTCTTTTGGTGGATATCCACTGAGTTTGAATTAGGATGATTGAAAAAAGCTGTTTTAAGTGATGGTGAATCAACTCTTGAAGTCCATTTTTATCTTCATTGTTCCAAATCAAGCAAATAATGGAGCTGTATCACCTATCACATTGCTTTTTTAAACTTCATAAGAATTGTATCTGAACTGAGCTTATGTTTTACCTGGGTATCTTTCTAGATCTTCCACCCTAAATCCAACTCCTTGAGCTGTAGTCAGTATGGTTATGCTCATAAGAGGCATATAGTAGCTTCCAAAACTGACCAAATGTTTAGTGTTTTTAATACTACTAAAGATTTGAAAATCTAAATTAATTCTCTAGAGGGACTATTATTGCACACTCTTTGCTTGTTATGGAGTTATGTATTTACATAACAAATGGTTTTTTTTTTTTTTTTTTAAATCAATGATTTATTACACGGAGCGCTGTAGTAATCCTCAGTTGGGGTAACCTTAGATTACACTCTAAGTCAGAGTTGACAAAGAGAACTCGTTAGAGTCCTTGCTAATTGATTTAGCTACTTATACACGAATCGGTGTTTACTTGTATTTGTTTACTCGAATTATCCCGCGGATTCCTTTTGAGTCATAGTGTCCCGCGCACTGCAAACTATTACATAATAAAAGAAAATGGAAAAGAAATAAAATAATCCGCCGCCGCGGATGCCCCAGCTCGTTTGCCGTT
>Ga0153918_1000824_pt1 | contig 13558 bp, 11 predicted proteins | sample TSFL002MetaG_FD_104687 | JGI IMG/M metagenome (GOLD analysis project Ga0153918, IMG submission 104687) | Attine ant fungus gardens microbial communities from Florida, USA - TSFL002 MetaG | ecosystem: Host-associated > Fungi > Mycelium > Unclassified | place: USA: Florida, Paynes Creek Historic... | reverse complement strand
GGAGAAGTAACTTTAAATGATGTTAAAATACAGGCAGATAAGACGACAATTATAACAAAGGATGGATAATATAATAGCTACTTATAGGAGTAATCAAGTATCGTAAATACGATATTATTAATTAATCTAAGAAATGTTATATATGGTATTGTCGCAATAAATGAAATAACTTAGTAAGAAGATGGCACAATAAATAAGAGATTTTAAAGGGGGAAAAAGTATGAAGTATGATTTTTCATTAACAATAGATCGGCGAGAAACACATTCGTATAAATGGGATGTTGGGGAAAACGAGTTACCTATGTGGGTGGCCGATATGGATTTTGCAGCTGCTCCTGAAATTGTAGAAGCCATTCAAAAAAGGGCACAACATGGTATTTTTGGTTATAACATGGTTCCCGATGAATTTTTTCAATCTATTTCCCATTGGTGGTGTAAACGGCATCATTATAAAATGGAAACAGAATGGATGTTATTTTGTACAGGAGTAGTACCTGCTATTTCATCCATTGTTCGAAAGTTAACTACAGTTGGGGAGAACGTGCTTATCCAAGCACCGGTTTATAACATATTTTACAACTCTATCATAAATAATGGAAGACAGGTACTATCAAGTGATTTAGTATTTGATGGATCAAAATATCATATTGATTTTCAGGATTTAGAAAATAAATTAGCCAATCCACAAACCACTATGATGATTTTATGTAATCCCCATAATCCTATTGGTAAAGTATGGGAAAAAGAAGTGTTAGAAAGAATTGGGGATTTATGTTACAAACATCATGTACTTGTCCTTTCTGATGAAATACACTGTGATGTAACATCTTTAGAAACACAGTATACTCCTTTTGCCAGTATATCAAAAACTTGCGAAATGAATAGTATAACTTGTATTGCACCTACAAAAGCTTTTAATTTGGCAGGGTTGCAAACAGCATGTATTGTTGTCCCTAATTCTTTGTTAAGAAATAAAGTTCACCGAGCTATAAATACAGATGAGGTCGCAGAGCCAAATAGCTTTGCGTGTGCCGCAGCCATTGCTGCCTTTACGAAAGGGGAAAGATGGTTAGATGAACTACGAGCTTACATAGATGAAAATAAGAAAATAGTTTGTCAATTTGTAGAACAAAACGTACCACAATTGTATATCGTCCCATCGAAAGCAACGTATTTGTTATGGATAGATTGTTCGCTAGTATGCGAGGATAGTGCAACATTAGTGAATTTTATTAGAAAACATACTGGTCTATATGTTTCAAGTGGACTATCCTATGGAACAAATGGAAAAACATTTATAAGGGTTAATATAGCCTGTCCCAAGGAGAGGTTATTGGATGGAGTATCACGTTTGCATAAGGGAATTCAATTATTTATAGAAGAAAATAAATAACATACTTATAGCTTACAATGTTTAAAATAAAATCTGTATACTAAGAGGCTTCATACAGAACCAAGTCTCTTTTTTTTACTGTATTAATATGGTATAATATAGAAAAAAAAGTTAATATTTTTATTCTTAAAGCTACCATTATCGATTCTAATTGGGGCAGCTTTGTAAATTGCTTCAAATATAGTCTTCTAATTACAGTTTTTCTTGTAAAAATAAAGTAATTAAATAATATGGGGGTGAGTGTGATATATGTATATATCGTAAGGGAAACATCTACTAATAAGATTGGCCAATTATATATTCTGTAATCTAAGATGTAAAATGGTTATTAGTTTATTAAATTTTAATTTTTAGATTACACACCTGACTTTAAGGAAGCGCACAAAGTTAACATTCATAAAATAAAGGAGAAAAACAGAGATGAAAAAAGGGAAAATGCTTATTATATTTAGTATTATAGCGATGCTAATCTTATCAACATCACCAGTAATTGCTACATCAAGAACAGGTACACAGACAATAGCAGAAGTATTTCCAGATGTAAATCTAGCCACTGCAATTGCCGAAATAATACATAATAATCAAGACATATCAGCACCAATCACAGAACAGTCATTATTAGATATAAGAAACTTAACGATACCGAGAAAGGATATTAGAGACCTATCTGGAATAGAAAGATTGGTAAACCTTGAATATCTTAATGCAGATGGCAATGCCATTACGGATATCAGTATGTTATCCAAATTACCGATTCTAACGGGTTTTTTAGTTAGAGAACAAGCTGTTGTATTACCCGATACAACTGTACGTGTTCCTACAAAATTAATATTACGCAATAATGATGGAGCAATACCAGATTTTATTCTGAGCGCAGAGGGTAGCTATAGTAATGAAGAATTGGTTTGGATTAGTGATGGAGAAAATCATTTGAATTGGCAATCTTCAACACCTTTTGGTGTATTTCAAGGAGTAGTTACACAAAATGTAATACAGCCTGAATATACTATTGCTGAAATATTTGCAGATGAAAACTTAGCGAAGGCAGTAGCCTGGACATTAAATGGAAATGAAAATACAGAGGTTCATGTAACAAATCAAGAATTAAGCAGTATCACTGATTTAGATGCAACCAACCGAAATATAAAAAGTATTATAGGAATAGAATATCTACCAAACATAACAACGCTACGTTTATCAAATAATCAAATTTCTGATATTAGTACGGTATCAAAATTAACCAATTTGGAGCAATTACATGCAGAAAATAATCAAGTTTCTGATATTAGTGTGTTATCTAACTTAACTAATTTAAGAATGTATAATTTGTCAAATCAAACCTTGGTTTTACGTACTATACCAATAAACACACCAACCAGTATTCCATTAAGAAATCTAGGTGGAACAACACCAACAATTACGTTTAGAGTAGGTCTAGGTACATATCGCAATGGAGAATTAGTATGGAGTACAATGGGTGAGAATCAATTAACTTGGGATGTATCATCTGCAATAGGTCAATTTACTGGAACCATAAGCCAAAGTGTTGGACAATTGTATGAAATAAATATTAATAGTCCAACATTATCCTCAGATGTAACTTCTATACCTGGTGCGCAACTTGATAGAAATATCTTATATTTAGGTAGCAATGCAGCCAACACAAATATCTACAGGATATCAGGAACAACCGCAACTCGAAGTATCGCAGTACCGAATGGTAATACAGCGAATATCATTTTTGATAACCTTACTATTGCATCGGATATTTCTTCTGTACAAGTGCATGGAGTAGCTAATATCCTTTTAAGAAATAGTAATTCTTTATCACTTAATAGTAACAAGACATCTGCAGCAATTCAAGTTTCGCAAAGTGGTGTTATAAACATAGATGCAATACAAAACGGAAGACTTATAGCAAATGGAGGAATGTATGCAGCCGGTATCGGAGGTAATTTCAGAGGTGAAGTAGGTCAAATTAATATAAAGGGAGGTATTATCACAGCTACTGGAGGAATTTATAGTGCAGGAATAGGTACAGGAGCAATTTTTGCTACCCCTAATACTTTTGATATACGTGATATAGACATTAATATTAGTGGAGGTACTATCACTGCTACTGGGGGAAGTCATGGTGCCGGAATAGGTACAGGAATGATTTCTAATAGATCAAGTGTAAGTAATCTAAACATCAACATTACTGGTGGAGATATTACAGCTACTGGTGGATTTGCAGCTGCAGGAATAGGTGCTGGAATAGTGCAAGGCAATGAAACTGCATTAAACAATCTAAAAATTAATATTAATAATGGAAATGTCACTGCTACTGGGGGAAACCAAGGTGCCGGAATAGGTACAGGAACTCTTAGTAGTAATAAAGTTGGAGATATTTATATTGCCATTCGAGGAGGTGTAATGAAAGCAAGTAGAGGAGCGAGTGGACAGAATGATATTGGAGTTGGGTTTGCTAACAGAGAGGAATATCTTCCTAACAACGTAAAAGTATCTATTACAGGAGGAAGGATTATACCTGTGCATTAATACATTTACTCTTATGTAATTTTTATATCGTTTTATCAATACAGTAATTACTGAAAACTAATATTATAATTGAACTGCATCTGCAACCTTAGACCCACAAAATAGGAGATGCAGTTTTCATATGCAAAATACGTTATTGAGTATTACATTATAATAAAAAAAGAATAAAACAGTGTTACGATATAGAAGAAATGTAAAATTCAAACAATATTATGTATCAATATTACAAATAGTGACATAATATCTCTTTTTTGTCGTCTTTTTATTTTTTGTATGATATATTTATAAAGGTACGTAACAACTACACGGAGGGTATATAAATGAAAAAAAGAACAATGGTACTGTTATGGGTAGTATTACTATTTTTAGTAGGGTGTCATACTGGAGAGTTAGAAAAAAAGGGTGATGCAACAATTTCTGTTACAGATAGTGTTAATAATGAAGTAGCCTTACGTCAAATTCCAAATACGGTGGTGGTATTATCGACTTCTTGGGCAGATATTTGGCAATTGGCTGGTGGGAAAATTCATGGTATTACGCGAGATGCTCTGACAGAAGGAAATCTAGAATTAGAGGATGATGTCATAGATATTGGAACAGTAAGAGAACCAAACCTAGAAATAATTCTCTCTTTAGAGCCTGATTTTGTCATATTATCACAAGATATCTCTTCACATGCAGATATAGCTATCTCATTAAGTGAAATTGGGATACCTTTTTATACTACAAAAGTAGATACTTTTGAGGACTATCTAAAAGTACTTAAGGATTTTTGTGAAATCACTGGTAATGAAGATAACTATCACACCTATGGAGTACAAATAGAAAGTGAGATACAAGATTTATTATCAACACTACCAGTGGTTGAAGAGGGTTCACAAAAAACAGCAATATTTTTACGTGCATTTTCTACTGGAGTAAGAGCTATAGCAGATGAACATGTTGTTTGTGATATTCTAGAACAAATTGGTGTTAAGAACATAGCTAAAACAGAAGGATTTCCCTTAGATGATATCTCACTAGAAATCATTTTGGAACAAGATCCAGATTATATTTTTATTACCACGATGGGGGATGAAGAAAAGGCTATTGCCTCATTAGATAACTCATTAACTTCTGATCCTGCTTGGAGCACTTTATCTGCTATACAGGACAATCAAATGGTATTTTTAGCGAAAGATTTATATCATTATAAACCAAACGCAAGGTGGGCTGAAGCTTATGAAACACTTCTTAAAATCGTGTATCCAGAAATTTATAACTAACGCTAAAATTATGATGAGTAGTGGTATACTACTTCTTATCATAATTTTTATGTTGAGTATTTCTTTAGGAGCCGCTAATCTTTCTTTTCATGAAGTATGGAAAATGATTATAACAGGTGAGGGCAATCGAACGACGTTTAATATTATTCGTTTTGTAAGGTTGCCCAGAAGTATAGCTGCCATACTTTGTGGATCCAGTTTAGCAGTTGCCGGTCTATTATTACAATCGGCATTAGATAATGCATTGGCTTCCGCTACGACTATTGGTGTAAACAGTGGTGCAGGACTTTTTGTTGTCATAGCTGCAATAATCTTCCCTGGTGTTTTTATTACACGACCTATATTTGCTTTTATAGGGGCTTTAATGGCTTCTTCCATCGTTTTTTTGATTGCTTTAAAAGTTGGTGTATCTAAGACAAATATTATTTTGATAGGTATTGCTATAACGAGTTTACTATCAGCGGGTATAGATATTATAGTCACTTTCTATCCAGAAAGTGTCATGGATAAGAATGCTTTTTATATAGGTGGCTTCTCACAGACATCTATGCCATCGGTACTAACGATAACTCCTATAGTAATCATTAGTTTGATAAGTGTATGTCTGCTAGCTCCACAATTGGATCTTCTATTATTAGGAGACGAAATAGCTAGCTCATTAGGAATGAATGTCAGTCAATATCGGTTTATGTTTTTGATCTTAGCTTCCTTACTAGCAGCAAGCGCCATCTGTTTAGCTGGTTTATTAAGTTTTGTGGGTCTTATAGTACCCCATATGATGCGCTATGTGGTCGGCAATAAACATAAAAAATTAATTCCTTTAACTGCTATATTTGGTGCAATATTAGTTTTAAGCTGTGATATTGTCGCAAGAACTATGTTTTCGCCATATGAAATTCCTGTAGGTATTGTGTTATCTTTTTTAGGAGCTCCTTTTTTTCTAAGTTTAATTATTAAGAAGAAACGAGGTATTAATGAATGATAACATTAGATCAGGTAAAAGTTACGAATTACCGAAAAGAAATACTAAAAAATATTACATATAATTTGGAAAAAGGAAAATTGTATTGTCTCATTGGTACTAATGGAAGTGGAAAAACAACAATCCTCAAAGCCATTATGGGATTGTGTAACTATGAGGGAAATATTTATTTACATCAAACCAACATACAACAAATAACCAAGAAAGAAAGAGCAAAATATATCTCCTATCTGCCTCAAAACAGGGTCACACCAAACATAGATGTTTATAGTTTAATTGCCCATGGAAGATATCCACATTTAGGATTTTCAAAAGTCCTTACTAGTAAAGACGATGAGAAAATAAAATATGCAGCAGAGATTTCCAGTGTGAGTCATTTGTTAGATCGTGAAGTAGCATCTTTATCTGGTGGAGAGCGCCAACGTACGTATATTGCAATGTTGATTGCACAAGATGCAGATATTCTTTTGCTTGATGAAATTACAAACTATCTAGACATAGAACATCAATTAGAACTATTAGAGGTCTTACGAAAACTATGTATAAGTGGCAAAGGGATTGTTGTGGTATTGCATGATCTACCACAAGCGTTTAGTGTTGCTGATGAAGTATTGCTATTATCAAAAGGGGAAATTGCACTTGCTGGAAAGCCAGAAGAAATTTATAAAGATTCAAGTATATGCCAAAATTTTGGTATATCTTTAAAAAAAAATAAAGGTATTGATGAAATATACAAATATCAATTAAAAAGATCAAAGAGGAAAGAATAATGATAGAAAGTTATTTTACTACGATACCTATATTGGCAAAAGCTTCAAAAGATACCAAAGAGACTCTACTCCCTTATACTAGGGTCAAAAAATACGCTAAGGGCGAACATTTGTTTTTGGAAAAATTCAAAGTAGAACACATATATTTCTTACTAAATGGTAACGCTAGTTTTTATAAATTGGGGAGTAACCAAGAGCGAAAAGTAATTTTTATTCATAAAAGCGGAGACATCCTAAATGAAGAAGCATTAGATGGGAAATTAACTTCTGTCAATTGTGAATTTTTAGTAACTTCCCACGTACTTTGTATTGATATTCATCAATTTTTATATTGTTGTGAACATGATTTTCAATTAACAAAAGCATTAATGGATGCCATGTCTTTGCGAATTCGAAGATTGTATCATCAAATGAAAAATACAGTTAATTCCCTTACTGGTGACAAGAAATTAGCTGCGAAATTATGGAAACTGGGAAGAGATCACGGTTCGATTTGTAAAGAAGGAATTGAAATTAATCTTCCGCTGACGATTACCTACTTAGCAGATACTTTAGGTTCCAAACGAGAAACAGTATCGAGACAAACAAAAATATTAGTTGATAAAGGGCTAATTATTGTCGAAAGAAATAGATTTGTAATATGTAATGCAGATAATTTACTTACTTATATTAACTTACCGTGATTTCCATCACGGTAGGCTTTTGTATATTTTGTTACACTATATACTAAGTATTGTTTGTTAAAAAATTAGCAAAGATACGAATGTAGGAACTATATGAAATATCAATGGGGGAAGAATATAAATGGGATTTTCTTTACAAAAAAAAGAATTAGATTGTATATTACAAGCGCTACAAGATAACTATGATGTTTATGCACCAACCATGTTTAATGGTGAAGGAATATATTCGGATACGGATATGATTCGATATCATAAAATTCAAACAATTGATGAAGTTGTTTTTGATCAAAAGTCTAACTTTTCTTTTAAGGAGGTTGTCATACCCATTATGCAAACCTTATTTTATTTTACCGAAGATCAGGTAAAAGAAGCGCAGGTTTCGAATAAAGGAGTCATAATTTTATTACGCAGTTGCGATTTACATGGTATTAAGAGGTTAGATGATATGTATTTGCATAATGGTGAAGAAGATTATTATTACCGTAGAATACGCGACAAAATAAAATGGGTCGTAATGGGGTGTCAGTCAAGTTTTGAAAATTGCTTTTGTGTATCCATGAAAACAAATAGTATTGATACATATGATTTTAGTGTCGATAAAAAGGGAGAGAGGTATTTTGTAGATTGCCAAGATTCCTCTTTACTAAGCGTGTTTACATTATTTGCAAAAGAAGAACTTACGGTAATACCAGAGCATGTTGTGAAAAATGAAGTAGTTGTCTCTATACCGGATAATGTCAGTGCCAAAGTTGCTTTTGCTTCTATGTGGGATTCCTATGATGCTCGTTGCATTGGTTGTGGACGCTGTAATTTTGTTTGTCCGACATGTACGTGTTATACTATGCAAGATATATTTTATCAAGATAACAGTACTGTTGGAGAACGTCGTAGAGTATGGGCTTCGTGTATGGTTGATGGCTATACAGAGATGGCTGGTGGGCATACTTGTAGAGATACAATGGGCGAACGTATGCGTTTTAAAGTGCTACATAAAGTACTAGATCATAAAAAACGATTTAAACATCAAATGTGTGTAGGTTGTGGTAGATGTGATGATGTATGTCCAGAATATATCTCATTCTCTACAGCAATTAATACATTAGAAGAAGCAATGGAGGAGGTAACAAAGCATGAAAAATAATGCATACATACCTTTTCGTGCATCGATAAAGGAAATTATTAAGCATACAAGTATTGAATACACATTTCGTATTTCGTATAGAGGAAAAGTAAAGCCAGGTCAATTTTTTGAAATCAGTTTACCAAAATTTGGTGAAGCCCCAATTTCTGTTAGTGGAATTACTGAAGATTCTATTGACTTTACCATCCGTAAAGTAGGAAAAGTAACAGATGAAATATTCAAATACACTGTTGGGAATAGTTTATTTTTACATGGACCTTATGGGAATGGTTTTGATGTCGATATCTATAAAAATAAAGAGTTAGTAGTAGTTGCCGGAGGAACGGGTGTATCTCCAGTAAGAGGCGTTATTGATTATTTCTCTAACCATCCTAAGGAAAGAAAAGAAATGACTTTGATTGCAGGCTTTAAATCCCCAGAGGATATATTATTTAAAGACGATTTTAAACGTTGGAAAGATACTATGAATGTGGTGTTAACAGTCGATGATGCGAACGGAGACACAACGTATCAAACAGGGTTAGTTACTACGTATATACCAAAATTAAAAATAACAAATATACAAGAGGCGGTAGCTATTGTTGTGGGACCACCAGTAATGATGAATGCTACGGTGAAATCTCTGTTAGCCTTTGGTTTAGATGAAAAAAATATTTGGATTTCTCATGAGAGAAAGATGTGTTGTGGTATTGGTAAATGTGGACATTGTCGAATTAATGATGCATATGTATGTTTAGATGGTCCGGTTTTTAATTATCTAAGAGGAAAGAATTTAGTAGATTAGGAGTAAGTAAAATGATGAGAGATATTCATACTAAAAAAATAAAAAAGAATGCATTTCGTGTAACTAAAGCTCGTGGTTTTACTGCTTCTAGAGTTCGAGTGCCTGGCGGTCATTTACCAGTGAAGCATATGGCAACGATTCAAAAAATAGCAGAGGATTATGGAAATGGAACTGTCCATCTAACAGCCCGTCAAGGATTTGAAATACCAGGGATTCGTTATGAAGACATGGACATAGTAAATACGTTATTACAGCCAGTTATAGAGGGTTTAGATATTAATCAACCTGTGAAGGGGAAAGGGTACTCAGCAGCTGGGACACGCAATATTACGGCTTGTGTTGGTAATCGTGTTTGTCCTTTTGCTTGTTACGATACCACTTCATTTGCCAAACGTATTGAAAAAGAAATTTTTCCACATGACTTACACTTCAAGGTAGCATTAACAGGGTGCCCAAATGATTGTGCAAAAGTTCGAATGCATGATTTCGGAATTATTGGTATGACAATACCGCAGTTTAATGCAAGTCGCTGTGTGAATTGCGGTGCTTGCACAAGAGTGTGTAAAAAGAAATCTATTTCCACTCTAGAACAAGTAAATTGTCGTCCAAAAAGAAATGAGGAAAAGTGTATTGGTTGTGGTGAATGTGTAATTAATTGCCCAACAGCTGCCTGGACTAGAAGTAAAGAAAAATATTATAGATTAACATTAATGGGAAGAACAGGAAAACGCAATCCTCGTTTAGGTGAAGATTTTATTAAATGGGTCGATGCAAAAAGTATTATCAAAATTATTATAAATACTTATGATTATGTGGATAGATACATTGATAGAGGAGCCCCCGGTGGAAAAGAACATATTGGATATATTGTAGACCGTACGGGATTTGAAGAATTTAAGAAATGGGCATTAAAGGATGTTTCTTTAAATGCAAATGCTGAAGTAGCAAAGACCGTATATTGGAGTGGTATACATTATGAATAACATAGTTAGCTTTAGGTAGTTACTTATGTTTCCCTAAAAAAAGATGAGGTAGGTAGTAGTCTGTGAATGACTATTACGTACTTCATCTTTTATTACTACAAAGTATCGATATTGAGACAAGTATTATTACCTAATAAATTTCTATCTTATAAAAAATGGAAATCGTTTGTGACATAGATTCTTCATCGGTAACAATTTAGTAATTTCATATTTGTAACTTGTAATGAAATACAAGGAAATATTTACTTTTTTCTTGAGTATTAACATACCATCAAAGAATGTTAATGAAAAGTAGTTTCATATAGGTGTTTTATTTTTTAAGTTACGATATTCTTGTGGGGTGTGACCGGTAAACGTATGAAAGTTTTTGTAGAATGATGTAATATTTGTTATCCCTATTTGGTTCGCTATCTCATAAATCGGTAATTCATTATTTTGTAGCAATATGATCGCCCGTTTCATTCTTTCTTCATTCACTAATTGTTTAAAGTTTTTACCAGAGAATTGCTTAATTAGTTTGCTAGTATAGGAGGGATCATAACCAAATTTTAAACACATTTTGTTTAATTTTCCTTCTTGATAGTGTTTGTGTATATAGGCTAGGATATCATCCATCAGTTTTTGATTTTTAAAACTGCTTACAGATAAATTACTATTATACTTAAATTTTCTAACAAGATGGGTAATTAAAATCATAATAAAATTGTCAATTAGATCATTAGAACAGGTAGTTGGTTCAAAATATTCGCATAAAATATTCTGCATACAATTTTTAACTAAATGGTCTTTTTTTGTATAAAACAATAAATAATGGTTGTGATTTTTTTGCCGATTCATAAGTTCTATCATAAAGTGAGATAGTAACTGATCATTTGGCAAGTGGTTAATAAATTTTTGGGAAAAGTAATTTTCATGAAGAATGATATTAATGGCTAAGTCATGATTTGAAGTAGGAGACACACTATGTGGTACATGCTTATCAAAAATGATAATATCTCCTTCGTTAAGTAGAATTTGTTCATTATCAGTGGTGATGGTTAAGGTTCCTTGATAGACATATGTAATTACAATATAATGAAAAATATGCATTGGAACTTTGCCACTACTTCGTTGATGTAATGAGATAATATGATTATTATTTTTAAATTCCCTATCTGTATTAAATACAAATAAAACACCATCATTATATGGTACTGATTGATACTTCTTTTTAAAATGATTTAGTAAGTCGCTGTCTGTTGTATTGGAATAAGATATTTCACTTTTTAGCTTGTTTTCTAAGCTTTCATAATTCACGAAAATCATCCCCTTTTTTTTAGTATATAATAAATACTCTAATTTTGGTAGTCTATAAACATGATTATGACATTGTTCTATAACTTTGAAAGCGTTTATAATATATGAGTAGTATATAATAAGTTGAAAAAGAATCTAACAAAAGGGGAGAACTTCTATGAAAAACAAAAGTACATTTTTTGAAAAGTTGCAAGAAAAGTTAAGTAATATGGCAACAAAGATTAGTAATAATATGTATATTATAGCGATTCAAGATGCCATGCTAGCATATATGCCATTTACCTTTATTGCTTCCATATTTTTGATTATTGCCTTTCCACCTGTTCAGGCTATAGCGGATGGGATTAGTTATATTACGGGCGTAGAACAAGCAGTTTGGCAAGCCAAGCTACTTTATATTAATGCGGTGACTCTTAATATTAGTGGGTTACTAGTAACCGTTGCATGTTCTAAAACACTAGCAGAGAAATTAAAAGTAAACAGTACCCAAGTTACCCTTACCGCATTGGTTTCATTTCTATTATTAACACCACAGGGTATAAGTGAAGCAGGGGATGTGATTGAAGTCGTAAAAATTGGTTCGGAAGCTATTTTTCTAGCAATGGTAGTATCGATGTTATCAGCAAAACTATATGCCATAATAGATAATAAAGGAATCAAAATAAAAATGCCAGCATCGGTACCGCCAGCTGTTTCTGCACCTTTTGAATCTATTATACCTTCCTTTGTTATATTAGGGATATTTTGGTTGGTTAGAATTGTACTAGAAGGATTCTTTGATAGTAGTGCCTTGGTACTAATTAATATGATATTAGGAATTCCGTTACAAGTATTAGGAGGATCCCTTTTTGGAATCGTAATTGCGAAAATATTTGAACAATTATTATGGTTCTTTGGTATTCATGGTGGTTCCTTAGTAAGTGGTGTATTAACACCTATTCTACAAGTATTAGAGGACGCCAATAAATCGGCAGTATTAGCAGGCAGTCAACCAGTCAATATTATTTCCAGCAGTTTCTTTGTACATTTTGCTGGGATAGGAATAATCGGAGCGGTTGTTGCAATTATCTTTGTCGCAAAGAGTAAAAGGTATAAAGAAATGGGGAAAATAGCAGGTGTGCCATATATCTTTAACATTGGAGAGCCTTCTTTATTTGGAATACCATTAATGTTAAATATTACCTACTTTATACCATTTGTTTTCACTTGTGCAATATCTACTATCTTATCGTATATTGTATTTTATATAGGATTAGTTCCTATCCCAACGGGACTGGTTCAATTGCCTTGGACAACACCACCAATCTTAAGTGGATATTTAGTTACCGGGAGTATAAGCGGAGGAATATTGCAATTGGTATTAATAGCCATAGCAGCGCTAATATGGATACCTTTTATAAAAATCGAAGATAAAAAAATAGTAAAAGAAGAAGCTGGATTGCGTGAAGATTAGCGAAGCAGAAAAAAACATCATAAGATAGGTATTTAATGTACGTATAAAAAAGTATAGAGTTTAGAATAAGAAGCTAGTATAGCTATTCTAGTATCCTAATAAATATGGAACGAATGGAAGGTATGTACAGGTACCTTTCTATTATTTCTTTTGTATATAATAGTAGTAGAATCTTAGATGTACTAATCTATGTATGATGCTTTATTCTAATTTTGATAGTCACAAAGCATCATTAAGAAATGGAAACCAAGCATAATAAGGAATATT